>Ga0307436_1001242_pt1 | contig 11396 bp, 16 predicted proteins | sample SalMarWE160440MG_FD_202513 | JGI IMG/M metagenome (GOLD analysis project Ga0307436, IMG submission 202513) | Salt marsh sediment microbial communities from the Plum Island Ecosystem LTER, Massachusetts, United States - WE1604-40 | ecosystem: Environmental > Aquatic > Marine > Intertidal zone >...
CTAAAAAGGGATTATTTTGATAGGCTGCAGGATCAGCAGCCGTTCTTCCTCCAAACGGAAGAACAAAAAAACGGTGAAGTAAACAACTTTAACCTAAAAAGTTGTCCAGCCCATTGGGTCCACCTCAGAAGGTGCTCATTCGACTATCAACTCATAAGACAATAGATGAAGCTTCAGCGGCCTTAGAATCTGCAGTTGCGGCAAATCACTTTGGCCTTATGCAAGTACATGATCTAAAAATGACAATGAAGAAGAAGGGGATAAACTTGGAGAATGAATGCCTCATTTTTGAGATTTGTCAACCTCAACAAGCAAAGGAAGTTCTCGGGAAGAATATGAGCGTATCTGCTGCATTGCCCTGTCGAATCTCTCTTTATAGAGAGAATAACAAAACTTTCTTGGCTACATTGAAACCGACGGCGCTTTTAGCCATGTTCGATTCGCCAGAGCTGAAAGGAATAGCTGAAGAAATAGAGAAAACCATCATAAAAATTATGGAAGACGCTGTTTCCAAATGATTTGGTAATGAATTAGACGTCCTTATTTAAAAAATAATTCCTTAGATAACTTTTTTCCTGGGGGCAATAAGGTCAGGAGAGGGTGCTGTCATACCGGGATAAATTTTTCGATGAAAGCAAAGGCGTTTTGAGAGGCAATTCCTTCGAGCTGGGTCTCTGGGAGAGGGGTGAATTTTCGAAGCTGATCAAGGGCTTGGGGATAACAAGAAGAATCTGCCATCTCATCGAAAAAGCCCCCTCCATGGTGCAGAAGTCCTGTCAGATCATCGAGACAGAAAAAATCAGCTCCAAGGGCGAGAGCTTTTTCGCCTCCGAGATCAAGTCCATGCTCCACCATTTTGGACAGTTTCTCCGGGGCTTTCAAAAAGCTGCTGTAGAAGACGAGGCCAATGATCCCTCTGCGCCTCATGATCTCTTTTGCGATGTCATCGGGAAGGTTTCGGACATTATTGACGATGGCTCGGAAATTGCTGTGGCTTGCCATGACGGGGATGTTGAGACTCTCTTGATCAATGAAGTTGAAAAGATCGCTAGCTAAATGATCCGATGTGTGGGAAAAGTCAACGGCAATTCCCTTTCCAGAGAGAAATCGAAGGAGCTCTTTTCCATCTTCTTTGAGGCCGCATGCCGCACCACAGCCTCCGCCAAAGCGATTTTCCCCATTCCAGGTCAAACTGATGTAGAGAGGGAGGATTTGGGCCAGGATCTTTTCGAGGCGTTTCAAGACCATGTCGAGAGGCTCGTTTTCGAGGGCGAAAGATGAGGCGTTTTCAATAGCAGGCAAGAATCGTCCGGGATATTCCTCAGATAGCGTAAGAAAAATTTTGAATTGCTCTAAGCCCGCGAGAAGGGAATAGATCCCTGTCTCAGATGAGATGGCCAGAACCTGAGTTTGAACTCTACCTGCTTCCAGCTGGGGAATCGAACAGCGCGAGATCAGGTCTCTCGGGGTGCGATCGGGACTGAGGACAAGATAGGCGAGCAGATCGCAATGAAGGTCAATGATATCCATAACCTTCATAGAATATGATTTGCATTTGATATTCATCAAGGAATTCTGTTAAAATAGAGACATGATTGAAGAAATTGATGCAATAGAGCCCGTTTCAAAAAAAAATAGGATAGAGGCGATTACCGATCTGGTAGCTTCAGCCCATCAAGCCCCCGTATACACAGGTTCTTTTTTACCCTATCATTTCGAGCAGTTAATTGTAGATGGAAACCGCGATGTCGTTCAGACGAGCTCTGATAACAACTACCGCAATCGCCTCGAAATGAGGGAGTGGCGCATCGAAGATGAAAAGTGGGATGTCAGGAAAAGGCTTGAAGACACTCGCGACTATAATTCTTTTTTGAAACGCAAGGTGGTCATTATTCACAAAACGTGATACAATGGTTTTGCGGATCAACGGAGTGGGAATTTGAATTTAGCGCTGTTTTTGACCTTAGGGCGAATTCTCCTCAGCCCTCTCTTTCTTATTATTTATCTCTATCATGAGCAAATGGGGATAGGTGCCCTCGCCTTGCCCTTGATTCTCATTGGTCTGGTTGCCATTGCCGAGCTCACCGACCTCTTTGATGGAATGGCTGCGCGCAAGCGCAATCAAGTAACGGAGCTTGGAAAACTGCTCGATCCGATGGCCGATAGCATTTTCCGCCTCTCGGTCTTTTTGGCCCTCACGAAGGGACCCGTAAGCTTGCCTCTTTGGCTTGTCCTCTGCTTCTTTTATCGGGATTCAGTGATTAGTCTGCTCCGAACGGTGTGTGCCCTTCGCGGATTCACTTTAGCTGCCCGCTTTTCGGGGAAAGTCAAAGCAGTTGTGCAAGGGATTGCTGCTCAGGCGATTCTCATTTTAATGATTCCGCATGCGATGGGTTTTTTATCCCTCGGAGCTCTTCAGACCATTTCCTTTTACATTGTGAGCGCCACCGTGGCCTATACGATTTTCTCAGGAATCGAGTATCTACGAGCCAACCAGGGTTATATAAAAAAAGCTCTTGTGAAGTGATTCAATCCTCATAGATCTCAATATATTTTTCAGCTGACACATCCCAACTAAAATCGCAAGCCCCTGCCCGTTTTACGAGAGGATCCCAATTTTCCGTTCTATAAGTTTCGAAGGCCCTTTCGAGCACGCTTGCCACCCCTTTGTTATCGGGGATGTCAAATGAAAAACCGTTTTCTTCATCTTTCACGGTGTCTTTCAGGCCTCCTGTACTGCGGACTAGAGGCACGGTTCCATAGCGCATGGCAATCATCTGCGCGAGGCCGCAGGGCTCGAAAATCGAGGGCATCAAGAGCATGTCAGCTCCTGCATAGAGCTGGTGAGAGAGAGCTTCATCGAAATCGAGGCGGATCGCTACATCGTGGTGGGCATTCCACTCGATAAAGAGGTCTCTCATCTCTTCATCCGGAGGCGATCCCAGGAGGGCAAATTGACCTCCGATCTCAAGGGTTTTTTCAATTCCGTAATAAATGAGATCGGGCCCTTTTTGAGAAGTGAGGCGAGTGATAGCGGTTACAAGAGGTTTTTCCGGGGAAGGAGGGAGAGAGAGATGTCTTTGAACAAACACTTTGTTGGATCGTTTTCCTTCGGGATAGGTCTCCATTGTGAATGTCTCAGAGAGAAATCGATCGGTTTCAGGATTCCAATACTCGGTATCGATTCCATTGAGGATTCCCTTGAGCTTCTTCTTGTATAAAAAAAGGTCTTTTTCGAGTCCGCAGCCATATTCTGAGGTGAGAATTTCATCTCGATAGGTTGGGGAAACGGTCGTGATCACATCACTTTTTGCTAAGGCTCCTCGCATCAAGTTGAGATCGTCTCCATTTTCGTGATCGCGGAGCTTTTCGTCTTCGATCTCAATTCCAAGCCTTTCGAGATTGAAGACGGCACAGCGCCCTTGATGTTGCAAGTTGTGAATCGTAAAGATCGTTTTGAGTGGGGATTGGAGAAAGAGAACTGCACCAGCTGCTGGCCAGTCGTGAAGATGGACGATCTTTGGCGAGTCTTGTGCGAGAAAAGTCGCACAGACTTTGCAGAAAAAGAGAAATCGATCGTTATCATCCTGCTGCCCATAGATACACCCTCTTTCAAAATAGGCCCCGGGGTGGTTGGGCTCGACAAAGATGAGCTCGAGTCCTTCGAGCGTGCTGGACCACAATGTGTTGGCGATCTGGTGTTTCCCCTCTTCGACAAGGAGTTCTTTGTGTAAGATTTTGAGGTCTTGTACGAGTTCATAATCGATACAATCGTACTTTGGCAAAAACACCTGAACCCTGTGCCCCTTTTTCACGAGGGACTTGGAGAGCCCATAGATCACATCTCCGAGACCACCGACTTTTGCAATCGGGGCCATTTCGCTGGCTATGTGGACAATATCCATACAATTCGTACAATACAAATTATGACATTTCCCGTAATCATTTCCTTTTATACTCGGGGAACCCCCTATGAAGATGAGGTGAAAAATCTCATAGAATCTTGTCGAAAATTTGATTTAACTAGTGAAATCGAGGGAATCGATTCTTTCGGCAGCTGGGAGCTGAACTGTGCGTATAAGCCTTTTTTTATTTTGAAGATGTTGGAAAAGCACAATCGCCCCCTTCTCTGGGTCGATGCCGATGGGATGTTTTTAAAAAAACCCCAGTGGCAAGAGGCCTTTGACTCGGATCTGTCTGTCCGTTTTCATGAGGAGCTCGAGTGGGGCCACCCTTCGAAGGTGATCACATCGACTCTTTTTGCCTCCCCGACAAGGGAAGGGAAAGAAATCATGAGGAGATGGATTCATCAAACGCATGAGCATCTCCTCGATCCCCATCGAAAACTCGAATTTTGGGATCAAATTGCCCTTCGAGATGCCCTCTGTGGTTGGGAGGGAATTCTCGAGCCGATGCCCCTCTCCTATGCCAAAATCTTTGACCATCCCTCGGATTGTATTTCAGCTCCAGAGCCTGTGATCGAACATTATCAAGCCTCCAGACGATTTAAAAAAAGATATTAATGGCTGCGCCGATTTGCGCTTTAATTTCGAACTGCGTATGATTTGAGGCTTATATTGTTGGGGTGTCGCCAAGCGGTAAGGCAGCGGTTTTTGGTACCGCCATGCGGAGGTTCGAATCCTTCCACCCCAAATTCGATCACTAGTGATCGAAGGAGAGAAATTTACTAGATGAAAGATGGCCAATCGTTTTTGCTCTTTTCCGGGACCTCAAATGAGAAACTCGCCGGTGAAGTCGCAAGAAACTTGGGGATCTCGCTGGGAAAGCTCTCCATTTCAACCTTTCCAGATGGTGAGATAGGCATTGAAATTCATGAAAATGTCCGCGGTAGGGATGCTTTCGTTCTGCAGACGATCGCACGGCGTCCCAACCACTATCTCATGGAATTGTTGATTTTAATCGACGCTTTGAAACGCGCCTCTTGCCATTCGATCACCTTCGTCATTCCCTATTTTGGGTATGCGAGACAAGATCGAAAAGCTGAGGGCCGCGTGCCGATCACGGCCAAACTCGTAGCTGATCTTCTTCAGCGGGCGGGTGCTGATCGGGGGCTGACGATGGATCTGCACGCAGAACAGATCCAGGGGTTTTTCGACATTCCCGTCGATAACCTCTATGCCAGACCCCTATTTGAGAGGACCGTGCAGGACTTGGACCTCGACTCTTTTGTCGTCGTCGCACCCGATCTCGGCAGCATTAAGTTGGCAAAGGCACTTGCCCAAGAAGTCGGTGCTGATTTTGCCATCGTGGATAAGCGTCGCGTGGATGCAGAACATGTGGAACCAGGAGCTCTAATCGGCTCTGTTGAAGGAAGGCCTGTGGTCATCGTCGACGATATGGTTTCCACTGGTGAGACACTGAAGATCGCAGCTCGCACTTGTAACAATGCAAAAGCGACAAAGATCTATGCCGTTGCCACCCACGGGCTCATGGCTGACAATGTGTTTCGAGGAAGTGCGATTGAAAAGTTGATCATTACGGATACGATTCCCGTATCGGAGGGCTGCCAAAGCGACCCCTCCATCGAAGTCGTCTCCTGTGCTCCTCTTTTTAGTCGGGCCATCGAGTCCATCTGCTCGGGCCAATCCATCTCCTCTCTGTTCCACAAATAACATTTGTGATTTGAACTTGGAGTAACACAATGAAACTGACTGCAAAAAAACGAGTAGGCGAGAGCAAAGGCTCTGTAAAGCAGGCGAGACGGGAAGGAAAAATACCTGCGGTCTTTTACGCTGCTGGCGAGCCCGGACAAGCCATTGAAATCGATGGAGCCCAGTTCGGCGCCGCTCTGCGCTCTATCAAGAAAAACCACCTCTCAACGACCGTTTTCAATCTCGACATCGATGGAACAAAGGTCAAGGCGATTATCAAAGGGATTCAATACGATCGCGTCTCCTATGACGTGATCCACCTCGACTTTGAGGGTCTCGATGAAAGTAAGCCCGTTGAGCTGAATGTCCCCATTGAATTTACCGGCATTGCCGACTGTGTTGGAATCAAGCTCGGTGGCAATTTGCGCCAAGTGATCCGGAACGTGAAAGTGAAATGTCTTCCCAAAGACATTCCCAGTGAGTTCCAGCTCGACGTGCGCGAAATGAGGATGAAACAGTCGAAAAAACTATCCGATATCGCCATGCCCAAAGGGGTTGCACCTATCGGAAAGGCTGATGAAGTGGTTGTGGTCATTGCCAAACGCTAATCGAAGATGGACGAGCGCTTTCTCATTGTCGGTCTCGGCAACCCAGGAAAAACTTATGAAGATACCCGCCACAATATCGGGTTTCGGATTCTCAAGGCTCTGGGTAGCAAATATGGGATCACCTTCAAACCCTCACTGGTTCGTGCCAAGGGGAGCATGGGAGAGGGAATAATTGGAGAAAAAAAAGCACGTCTTCTCACGCCACTCACTTACATGAACGAGAGTGGTAGTAGCGTTAAGCGATGCTCACGGTTTTATAAAATTCCTACCGATCATCTTATCGTCGTGACAGATGATGTGGCACTTCCTTTGGGGCAGATCCGCATAAGAGCCAAGGGAAGCCCGGGAGGACACAACGGATTAAAAAGTGTGCAGGCCTATTTGGGTACAGAAGAGTATCCACGGCTGCGCGTCGGAGTAGGAGACCCCAAAAAGGGGGAACTCTCTGACTATGTGCTGGGCCGCTTTACACAAGAAGAACAACGGATATTGCCCGACATCGTGGATCGATCAATTGAGGCAATCGAGCTGTGGATGTCCAGCGGGATGGAAGCAGCTATGCAAGAAGCAAATAGGAGTAAATAAATGGCAAAATCGAGAACACACCTCTATGAGGGGATGTATATATTGAGTGCCACTCTCAGCGAAGATGCTCGCAATAAGGCGATTGAGAAGATCACTTCTTCGATACAGCATCACGCGGGAGAGGTGCACAAGATTTTTGAACAGGGGCGAAAAAAACTCGCCTATGAAATTGGCAAGCGCAAAGAGGGTTTTTACTATATCATCTACTTCTCAGCGAGCTCTTCGAGCATGCCTGAGCTCTGGCGCGAGTACCAGCTCAATGAAGATCTGATCCGCTTCATGACGCTTCGCGCTGAAGAAGTCCCCGAGAAGATTGAATTCAAAGCCTTAGTACCAACTGAATAGGAGTCCAAATATGTCAAAACGCACTGGAGACGCCGTGTTCGGCAAGCGCCGCAAGAGCTGCCCTTTCACAGCTGCGGGAATCAAGCACATTGACTACAAAGACGTCGATACGCTGTCCCAATTCATTACAGAGCGGGGAAAAATCATCCCCCGTCGCATTACGGGAGTGTCCCTCCGCCATCAGAGAATGTTGGCGCAGGCGATTAAACGCGCGCGCTATATGGCCCTTTTGCCATTTGTCGCATCGGAATAGGAGATGAGCGAATGAGAAAACAGAAAAATCAAGTACTACTACTCGAAGATGTCGATAGCTTAGGCCGCAGCGGTGAAATCGTGACCGTCAAGCCCGGATATGCGCGCAATTTCTTGCTTCCCAAAAAAAGGGCAGTTGTTGCGGAAAAGCACCTCGTCCGATTGCAAGAAAGACTGAAGGAAGAGCGAGCCAAGAAAGCAGCTACTGACAAAAAAGAGTCGGAAGCTCTCGCGAAAGAGCTTGTCGACAAAGTCCTTAAGACGCAGGTCAAAATCGATGCGGAAGGTCATATGTATGGCTCAGTTACGCAAGCCGACATTGTCAAGCTCTTCAAAGAGCAACTCAATATCGAGCTGGATCGTCGCAATATTATCTTGCCCAAACCCATCAAGAAAATAGGTGAGTTTGAGGTTGAGCTAAAACTCAAAGAAGGAGTTTTAGCCAAGGTCCGACTCGAGATCAAACCCGCAGGACAATGAGTCTTTTGGTCGGGTACAGCTCTTGTGCCCGGCCGTTAGTGACTTTCAGAGAAAGTCTCGTTCTGGTGGAATTTTCTTCCTTCGTTTATAGTGGCTTTTTTGCATTGTGAAATGAGGAGAACCATGGATAACTCATCCCTTTTTGTCATCACTGGTGCTGCTGGATTTATCGGCTCTGCTTGTGCGCGAGAACTCAATGATCGGGATTATGACAATCTTATCCTTGTCGACGACATCGAAACTTCTGAAAAATGGAAAAACCTTCTTGGAAAATCCTTTGAAGATTTCATTTCCATTGGGGCCCTTTTCCCTTGGCTCGAAGAACATGCTTCACGAGTGAAGGGAATCATCCATCTGGGAGCCTGTTCCGATACACTGGAAAAAAACGGTGATTATCTGATGGAAAACAATTATCGTTATACCCAAAAGCTGTGCAAAATTGCCACAGAACGAGATATCCGATTTGTCTATGCCTCTTCCGCAGCGACTTATGGAAATGGTTCTCAGGGTTTTTCTGACGATTTGGATCTGCTCGAGACGCTGAAACCGCTTAATCTCTACGGTTTTTCAAAGCATTTTTTCGATCTCTGGGCAAAAAAACACGATCTATTTGATCGGATCGTTGGGCTCAAGTATTTCAATGTCTTTGGACCCAATGAAAATCACAAAGGCCACATGGCCTCCATGGTCTACAAGATGCTCCCCAAAGTAAAAGAAGAAGGAGTTGTGCAACTGTTTAAATCTTCAGAGCCTGAGCGCTTCGGAGATGGAGACCAGTGTCGAGATTTCATCTACATAAAAGATGTTGCGCGGATTACGGTTGATTTTTTGTTCAATAATATTAGTGGGATTTTTAATATTGGAAGAGGAAAGCCTACCACTTGGAACGAGCTCGCTACAGCGCTGTTTAAGGCAGTGGGAAAAGAAAAAAACATAGATTATATAGACATGCCAAAAACCCTAGTCAAGCAGTACCAAAACTACACATGCGCTGACATGTCGAAGTTTCTCACTGCTCATGGCAAGCCCTTCAGAACCATGGAGATTAAAGAGGCTGTCGAAGATTATGTCAACGAGCACTTGCTCACAGGGAGAAACTGGTGAAACTCATTGGAATGCTGAGCCGGCTCGGGCCGGTCAAAGTCTTGGTAATAGGCGATTTTATGCAGGATGCCTATACCCATGGCAAAGTCAATCGCATTTCCCCAGAAGCTCCTGTTTCTGTTCTTCTCGCTCACAGTGAAGAGAGCCTCCCTGGAGGAGCGGGAAATGTCGTTCTCAACCTCTGTTCACTTGGAGCGCAGGTGTCGGTTGTCGGGCGGGTTGGCCGCGATTTTGCAGGTGAGGAAATCCGATCTTCGCTCGAGAGTGAAGACGTCGATGTGCGGGGCCTTGTTTCGCAGAAGCGTTACAAGACTCCTGTGAAAAATCGCTTCATTGCAGGCTCACAACAAATTCTCCGCGTCGATTTCGAAACACACACTCCTCTTCCTGAAGATCTAGAGCAAGAAGTGATCCGAAACTTGCCCGATCTCATGGATGACTGTCAAATTGTCGCGGTTTCCGATTATGGGAAGGGATTTCTATCCCACACTCTTTTGGGGGTTGTGATTGAAATGGCCAAAACGCGACATATTCCCGTCATTGTGGATCCCAAAGGGGTCGATTTTACTAAGTATCGCGGCGCAACAATTCTCAAGCCCAATCTCTCAGAGGCCTATGCGGCAGCTCGCCTTCCACACGACCTCTCTCTCGATGAGGTCTCTTCGTCTATTTTGAAAACATGTGGTGTCGATCAGCTGATGATCACCCGCTCTCAAGAGGGAATTTCTCTATTCAACAAGTTTGGTGAGCGCTTCGATTTTCCCGTCAGATCGAAAGAGGTCAAAGATGTCACGGGTGCAGGAGATACGGTTCTCTCGATGCTCAGCGTGGCTCTTGCCAACGGTCTCGACATCAAATACGCAGCTCAGCTGGCCAACATCGCCGCGGGCATGGCAATCGAGCGAATTGGATGTGCCCGAATCAACCTCTCCGACATTGCCGAGCGGGTCATGGAGCTGGATGTCGAAAACAAAGTCTTTGACGGAAACCATATCTTTGCTCTGCAGCAATCGCTCAAGGGAAAGCGATGCAGCATTCTCAGCTTGGAAAGCGATCATGGCATGTCGACAGCCGTGTTCAAATCCCTTCGCAAACTCGCAACGAAAAATCCCGAAAATAAGCTCGTTGTCTATTTGCGCGGCCGCGAACCTGACAGGGAGTTTACTTCGATGCTCTCCTCTCTATCTGAGGTGGATTTTATTGTCGTCGAATGCACGAGCCTCAAGGATCTGTGTGACCGGATTGAGCCCACTGAGATTTACGCCATTGAAGCGAGCAAGCTCATCGATCTAGAGAAATCTCCAGCACAACTCACAAATATCTAACTCTGTGGCCAGATTTGTCCTCAGCGCATTTTCATTTGTTTGAGTGCAGCAATCCGATCATCCAAAGAAGGATGAGAGGCAAAGAGGTGTGTAAATCCCGTTTTAGCCGGCTGCGAAATCTTGAAAGTCTTTAGCGCTTCTTTTTGCGCCGTTGGGACTTTCCTATTCACATAGATTTTTAGTCCTTCGAGAGCGTGGATCATTTTTTCTTTGCCGGCGAGATGAGCTCCCCCTGCATCGGCTCTGAATTCCCTCTTGCGCGAATACCAGTAGACGACCAGCGAGCCTAGGATCATAAAGAGGATTTGGAAAATGATGGTGAACAAATAGAACGAGCCAGCCGATCCCCTCTGATTACCACCTCTTCCAAATCCCGAGAGAAAGAGAGCCAATACTCTTGCCAAAAACATCACAAAGGCGTTGACGACTCCTTGGAGGAGGGTCATGGTGACCATGTCGCCGTTGGCAACATGGGTGATCTCATGTCCCAGAATCGCCTCCACTTGCCCTTCATCCATGTGCTCGAGAAGTCCTGAGGAGACGGCTACGAGGGAGCGGCGTTTGGTCGGTCCTGTTGCAAAGGCATTGACCTCAGCTGACTTATAGACTCCTACTTCTGGTACATCGGGCAGACCCGCTTTGTGAGCTTAGCAATGAGGTCGTAGAGTTCCTTTTGCCCTTTTTCCCTTGTTCTTGGGTCGATGATTTTCACTCCCAGCATCCACTTTGCCATGATGCGCGAAAGGGCTAAAGAGATGATCGCTCCACCCATGCCCCATATGAAGCAAAAAATTAAAAGGTCCCGATAACTGATTCCGTATTGATTTATAAACGGCTGCACGTTAAAAATGCTCAGCACAATCGAAATCGTCGTGATGACCAAGATGTTGATCACTAAAAAGAGAAAAATACGTTTGAAAAATCTCATATTGAGTCCCTTGGATACCGATCATAGTATAGCAGATTTGTTTTTATTTGCATATAAAGAGGGGCTGTGAGATCTATCAGGAAAGAGAGCTATAAACCTTTAACGAGTGATGCTAAAGATGCGCCGACGGACAAAAAAGAATGCCTGTACGATACTG
>Ga0307436_1001244_pt1 | contig 11381 bp, 6 predicted proteins | sample SalMarWE160440MG_FD_202513 | JGI IMG/M metagenome (GOLD analysis project Ga0307436, IMG submission 202513) | Salt marsh sediment microbial communities from the Plum Island Ecosystem LTER, Massachusetts, United States - WE1604-40 | ecosystem: Environmental > Aquatic > Marine > Intertidal zone >...
CGGTCTATCTCGACGCCGGCCGCTCGCGGCCGAGCGAATTGCCGGCCGAGGCGCGCACCGGCTTCGCCGAGGTGGTCGCCGGCATCGACGCGCATCAGGCCGCCTACGAATCCGACCGCTGCATGTCCTGCGGCAATTGCTTCGAGTGCGACAACTGCCTGGCGGCCTGCCCCGAGCAGGCAATCACCAAGGTCTCCGGCGATCCGAAATACGAGGTCGACCTGACCCTTTGCACGGGATGCGCCGTGTGCTTCGACCAATGCCCCTGCCACGCCATCGAGATGGTGTCCGAACCCCAGGCGGCGGCCGGCGACCGGCGCGCCCCCACCCATTTCCGGGTGCGACCGTGAAGGGGGCGGCGATGGCCACCGAGACAATGGACGGCAACGCTGCGGTCGCCCATGTCGCCTATCGCGTCAACGAGGTTTGCGCGATCTACCCGATCACGCCCTCCTCGCCGATGGCCGAGCTGGCCGACGAATGGTCGTCCAAGAAGATCCCGAACATCTGGGGCGGCGTGCCGGTGGTCCAGGAGATGCAATCGGAGGGCGGCGCCGCCGGCGCGGTCCACGGCTCGCTGCAGTCGGGGGCGCTGACGACAACCTTCACCGCCTCCCAGGGGCTGCTTCTGATGCTGCCCAACATGTTCAAGATCGCCGGCGAGCTGACCCCGACCGTCTTCCACGTCGCCGCCCGCTCGATCGCCACCCAGGCGCTGTCGATCTTCGGCGACCATCAGGACATCATGGCGGTGCGCGCCGCCGGCTTCGGCATGATCGGCGCCGCCTCGGTGCAGGAGGCCCACGATCTGGCGCTGATTGCCCAGGCCGCGACGCTCGAGTCCCGGCTGCCCTTCATCCACTTCATGGACGGCTTCAGGACCTCCCACGAGGTCAACACCCTCACCCTTATTCCCGACGACGCCATCCGGGCGATGATCGACGACGAGCTGGTGCGGGCCCACCGCGTCCGCGCCCTGAGCCCCGAGCATCCCGTCGTGCGCGGCACCGCCCACAATCCCGACACCTATTTCCAGGCCCGCGAGACCACCAACCCCTACTATGCCGCCACCCCGGCAATCGTGAAGTCCGCGATGGACCGCTTTGCCGAACTGACCGGACGCGCGTATCACCTGTTCCGCTACGTCGGACACGATGCCCCCGAGCGGCTGGTGATCTCGATGGGCTCCGGCGCCGAGGTCGTGCGCGAGACCGCGCAATCGATGGCGGCCAAGGGCGACAAGGTCGGCGCCCTGCAGGTGGTCCTCTACCGGCCGTTCTCGGTCGCCGATTTCCTGGCGGCGGTGCCCGATTCGGTGCAATCGATCGCCGTGCTCGACCGCACCAAGGAGCCCGGCGGCACCGGCGAACCGCTGTATCAGGACGTCGTCACCGCCCTCGCCGCCGCCGGCCGTCCGATTCGGGTCATCGGCGGGCGCTACGGGCTCTCCTCCAAGGATTTCCGCCCCGGCATGGTCAAGGCGGTCTTCGACGAACTCGCCGCCGCCGAGCCGAAGAACAACTTCACCGTCGGCATCGACGACGACGTTTCCGGCACCAGCCTTCAATTCGACCCCGACCTCGATATCGAGCCCGAGGGCACGACCCGGGCCCTGTTTTTCGGGCTCGGCGCCGACGGCACGGTGGGCGCCAACAAGAACTCCGTGAAGATCCTGGCCGAGGAGGAGGGGCGCTTCGCGCAGGGCTATTTCGTCTACGATTCCCACAAGTCCGGCGCCGAGACAATTTCGCATCTGCGCTTCGGCGGCGAGCCCGTCCGGGCGCCCTATCTCATTCGTCAGGCGAGCTTCGTGGCCTGCCACAAGTTCGAATTTCTCGAAAAGCTCGATGTGCTCGGGGCCGCCGCCCCCGGCGCCACCTTCCTGCTCAACGCCCCGCAACCGCCCGACGAGGTATGGGACGCCCTGCCACGGTCGGTGCAGGCCCACATCATCGACAAGAAGCTCAAATTCCACGTCATCGACGCCAGCGGCGTCGCCCAGGAGCTGGGGTTGGGCCCCCGCGTCAACACGATCCTGCAGACCTGCTTTTTCGCCATCTCCGGGGTTCTGCCCCGCGACGAGGCGATCTCCCGCATCAAGGCGTCGATCGAGAAGTCCTACGGCCGCAAGGGCGGCGCCATCGTCCGCCGCAACTTCGCCGCCGTCGACGCGGCGCTCGAGCACCTGCACGAAGTCGACGTGCCCAAGAAGGTCACGGCCACCACCGACCTCAAGCCGCCGGTTCCCGCCGACGCCCCGGAATTCGTGCGCAAGGTCACCGGTGAGATGCTGGCCGGCCGCGGCGATGGCATCCCGGTTTCCGCCATGCCGGTCGACGGCACCTTCCCGCCCGGCACCACTGCCTACGAAAAGCGCAACATCTCCGACGAGGTCGCCGCCTGGGACCCGGATATCTGCATCCAGTGCGGGCAGTGCTCGATCGTCTGCCCGCACTCGGTCATCCGCACCAAATACTACGAGGAATCGGGCCTCGAGGGCGCCCCCGACGGCTTCCCCTCGGCGCCCATCAACGCCCGCGGCTTCCCCGGCTCCCGCTACACCCTGCAGGTCTATGTCGAGGACTGCACGGGCTGCGCCCTGTGCGTCGAGAACTGCCCCGTCAACAGCCCCACCGAGCCCGGCCGCAAGGCCATCAACCTCGTCGACAAGCGCCCGATCCTCGAAACCGAGCGGCACAACATCGCCTTTTTCGAGACCCTGCCGCTTCCCGAACGCTCGCGGGTGAACTTCGCCAACGTGCGCGGCGTGCAGTTCCTCGATCCGCTCTTCGAGTTCAACGGCGCCTGCGCGGGCTGCGGGGAGACCCCGTATCTCAAGCTCCTCAGCCAGCTTTTCGGCGACCGGCTGCAGATCGCCAACGCCACCGGCTGTTCGTCGATCTATGGCGGCAACCTGCCGACCACCCCCTGGCGCGCCGGCGCCGACGGACGCGGGCCGGCCTGGTCGAATTCGCTGTTCGAGGACAATGCCGAGTTCGGGCTCGGTTTCCGCCTCGCCATCGACAAGCAGACCGAGGCCGCACGAACTCTGGTCGAAGCCCTGGCCGGCGAGGTCGGCGAGGAGCTGGTGCAATCGATCCTGACCGCGCCGCAGCTCACCGAGAGCGATTTCGTCGCCCAGCGGCAACGGGTGGCACAGCTGCGCGCCAAGCTCGAGGGCCGGACCGACGAGGCTTCGGTGACCCTTGGCTCGCTGATCGACTATCTGGTGCGGCGTAGCGTCTGGATCGTCGGCGGCGACGGCTGGGCCTACGACATCGGCTATGGCGGGCTCGATCACGTCCTCGCCCAGGACCGCGACGTCAACCTGCTGGTCCTCGACACCGAGGTCTACTCCAACACCGGCGGGCAGTCCTCGAAGGCCACGCCCCTGGGGGCATCCGCCAAGTTCGCCGCCGCCGGCAAGCGGGTGCCGCGCAAGGACCTGGCGATGCAGGTGATCGCCTACGGCTATGTCTACGTCGCCCAGATCGCCATGGGCGCCAATCCCGAGCAGGCGCTTGTCGCCTTCCGCGAGGCCGAGGCCTATCCCGGCCCCTCGCTCATTCTCGCCTACTCGCACTGCATCGCCCACGGCATCGACATGCGCGACGGCATGAAGCAGCAGGCGCGCGCCACCGCGTCGGGCTATTGGCCGCTGTTCCGTTACGATCCCACCCGCCGCCGGCACGGCGAGAACCCCTTCCGGCTCGACAGCCCGCGCCCGCGCCTCAAGCTCGAGGACTTCGCCTATCGCGAGCTGCGCTTCCGGATTCTCACCAAGCTCGATCCGGAGGGCGCCGCGACCATGCTGCGCCAGGCCCAGGCGGCCGCCGACGAGCGCTACCGCAACTATGAGGATCTCGCCGGCCGCGACGGCAGCCGGTTCCTGCCGAACTGGGAGCAGGCATGACCGACCTCGCGACGGAATATCTCGGTTTGAAGCTGGCGCACCCGGTCGTTGCCTCGGCCACCCCGCTCGCCCGCGACTTCGACGGCATCCGCCGCCTCGAGGATGCCGGCGCTGCGGCAATCGTTCTGCCGTCGATCTACGAAGAGGAAATCGAGGCAGAAGACGCCGCCTTTTCGTCCCTGATGGAGCACGGCACCCTGGCCCAGCCCGAAGCGTCCGGCTACTTCCCCGGCCACGCCGCCGAACTCGGCAGCCTGGAGGGACGTATTGAGACCCTGCACCGCGCCGCCACCGCCTGCGCCGTGCCCGTCATCGCTTCTCTCAACGGCTCGACGCCCACCGGCTGGGTGGAATTCGCGCACCAGCTCGAGGCCGCCGGCGCCTCCGCGATCGAGCTCAATCTGTACCGTGTGCCCACCGATCCCTCCCGCACCGGCGAGGAGGTCGAGCGCGGCTGGCTCGAAACCGTGCGCCTTGTGCGCAACGCCGTCTCCCTGCCGCTGGCGGTCAAGCTCGGACCGTGGCTGAGCTCGCCGGGCAACTTCGCCGTCCGGCTGGTGGAGACCGGCGCCAACGGCCTGGTGATGTTCAATCGCTTCTACGAGCCCGACATCGACCTTCAGACCCTGACCCCGCAGCCCGATCTCAAGCTCTCCCGCGCCTACGAGATTCGCCAGCCGCTTTTGTGGATCGCGCTTCTGGCCCGCCGCATCGGGGCGTCACTGGCCGCCACAAGCGGCGTCGAAACCCACGAGGAAGTGGTCAAGTATCTGTTGTGCGGGGCCGACGTGGTGATGACGACCTCGTCGCTGCTTCGGCACGGTCCCGAGCATATCGCGACGTTGAAATCGGGACTCGCCGAATGGATCGATGAACGCGGTTTCGGCTCCGTGGCCGACATTCGCGGCCGGCTGGCGGCCTCCCGGCTCGCCCGTCCGGAGGCTTATTTCAGGGCCCAGTATGTTTCGATTTTGACCGGCTACGACCAGGCCGGAAGGTAGGTCAAGAATGTCCCCATCGACGCCCAAGAAGAAAGCGGCACGCAACCCGGAGGCAACAATGACGAAATGGGTTTATCTGTTCTCCGAGGTCGCCGAGGTCGAAGATCGCGTCCCTGACTGGGATGCCGTCCGGGGCCTTTTGGGCGGCAAGGGCGCCGGCCTTGCCGATATGACGCGCCTCGGCATTCCGGTGCCGCCCGGCTTCACCGTCACCACCGAGGGCTGCAACGCATTCCAGCAGGCCGACGAAACGCTCCCCGATTCGCTTTGGGAACAGGAGCTCGAGGCGCTGCGTGCCCTCCAGGCGTCCACCGGCAAGTCCTTCGGCGACCACGCCAATCCGCTTCTGGTCTCGTGCCGCTCGGGCGCCAAGTTCTCGATGCCCGGCATGATGGACACGATCCTCAATCTCGGCCTCAACGACGATGTCGCCGAGGGCCTGGTCGCCCGCACCAAGGATCCGCGCTTCGTCTACGACGCTTACCGGCGCCTCGTGCAGATGTTCGGCTCCGTCGTCCTGGGCGTCCCCGATGAGGTCTTCGAGGCCGTCATCACGGCCCGCCGCCGTCGGGCGGAAGTCGAATCCGACACCGATCTCACCGCCGACGACTGGCGCGAAATCACCCGCAAATTCAAGGAGATCGTGCGCACCTACGCCGGCACGGACTTTCCCGACGACCCCGTCGAGCAGCTGCGGCTGGCGACCGAGGCGGTGTTCCGCTCCTGGGGTGGCAAGCGCGCCGTCGCCTATCGCAACGCCGCCGGCATTCCCCACGATCTGGGCACCGCGGTCAACATCCAGGCGATGGTCTTCGGCAACATGGGCGACGACTGCGCGACCGGAGTCGCGATGTCGCGCAACGCATCCACCGGCGAGCCGCACCCGGAAGGCGACTATCTCATCAACGCCCAGGGTGAGGACGTCGTCGCCGGCATCCGCAAGACCCTGTCGCTCGACCACATGCGCCAGGCGATGCCCGAACTCTACGGCGAATTCGTCGACATCGCGCGCCGCCTGGAAAAGCACCACGGCAACATGCAGGACATCGAGTTCACCATCGAACACTCCAAATTGTGGTTGCTGCAGACGCGCGACGGCAAACGCACCGCCCAGGCCGAGGTTCGCATTGCCGTCGACATGGTCGAAGAAGGCCTCATCGACCGCAAGACGGCGGTGCGCCGCGTCCAGCCAGAGCAGATCGAGTTCTTCCTGCACCCGCAGCTCGACCCCGAGGCGCGCAAGGCCGCCACTCCGATCGCCACCGGGCTCAACGTCTCACCCGGCGCCGCCGTCGGCATTGTTGCCCTCGACGCCGATCGCGCCGTGCAGTGGGCGAACGAAACCAACCGCCCGGTGGTCCTTGTACGGCCCGAGACCAAACCCGACGACGTTCACGGCATGCTGGCCGCCGAAGGGATCCTCACCAGCCGCGGCGGGCGCACCAGCCACGCCGCGCTTGTCGCCCGGCAGTTCGGCAAACCGGCCGTCGTCGGCGTCGCCGAGCTCGACATCGATCTGACGACCCGCGAAATCCGGGTCGGGGAGAAGGTCATCCGCGAGGGTGAGTTCCTTTCCCTCGATGGCACCCTTGGCGAGGTCTTCGAGGGCCAGATGCCCACCGTCAGGCCCGACATCTCCAACGCCTATCTGAGCAAGGTCCTGGACTGGGCCGACGACTATCGGCGCCTCGGGATCTGGGCCAATGCCGACTACCCGGGCGATGCCGAATTGGCCCGCAGCTACGGCGCCGAAGGGCTGGGGCTGGCCCGCACCGAGCACATGTTCTTCGAGCCCGACCGGCTGCCCATCGTGCAGGCGATGATCATGGCCGGCAACGTCACCGACCGCGCCGAGGCGATCGAGAAGCTCGAGCCGCTGCAGCGGGCGGATTTCGAGGGGCTGTTCCGGGCCATGGACGGCGCCCCTGTGGTCATCCGCCTGCTCGATCCGCCGCTGCACGAGTTTCTGCCGGCCTATGACGAGCTGTTGCGCGATCTGGCCGACCTGAAGATGCGCATCCAGCACTATTCGACAATGAGCGAGGTCGATAGCGCCCTCAACGACATCCGCCACAAGGAGGACTATCTCGACCGCCTCGGCTCCCTGCGAGAGGCCAACCCGATGCTGGGCACGCGCGGAGTGCGGTTGGGCGTGCTCATCCCCGAGCTGACCGCCATGCAGGCTCGCGCCATTTTCGAAGCGGCCGTGAGTTGCATCCGCGACGGCGTCGAGGTGCGGCCGAAGATCATGATCCCGCTGACCGTGCACGCCAACGAACTGCGCGCCCAGCAGAAGACAATCGTCGAGGTCGCAAAGGCCGTCCAGGAAGAAACCAAGACCGAGGTGCCCTATCAGTTCGGCACCATGGTCGAGGCACCGCGGGCGGCGCTCGTCGCCGGCGAGCTCGCCGAGGTCGCCGAGTTTTTCTCCTTCGGCACCAACGATCTCACCCAGACCACCTTCGGGATTTCGCGCGACGATGCCGAGCGCGGCTTTCTTGTCGAGTATCTGCGCCGCGGCATCCTGCCCGAGAACCCCTTCACCTCCATCGACGAAGACGGCGTTGGCGCGCTCATCAGGACCGCCGTGAGCGCCGGCCGGCAAGCGCGGCCGGATATCGAGATCGGGGTCTGCGGCGAGCACGGCGGCGACCCCAAGTCCATCGCCTTCTGCCACACCGCCGGCCTCAACTACGTGAGCTGCTCGCCCTATCGCGTCCCGGTGGCGCGTCTGGCGGCGGCCCATGCGGCCCTGGCGGACGAGGCGGCCGAAGAGGCGACCGAACCCGCAAAGGCGGAGGCGGTGGTCGCCTGACGCACCGGCCGGCCGCCGCCAATCCGTCCCCACACGCGCCCGGCCCTCCGGGGCTTTGACTTGTCGCGACATTCTCCGCACCCTCACCGGCCCTGAGCCAGGATGACGCGATTGCCCGCCGCACCCTCTGCCGCCCCCCGGTCTCCGCCCGATGTTGACATTGTCGTGTCGGCGGAAAACACAGCCTATCTCGGCTGGCAGAGCGCCCTTTGCCATTACTCCTGCGTGCAAGCCACGGGCCGCGCGCCACTGATCGTCGTGCATGGCGACGAGCCCGAGCTGGTGGAGGAGTATCGGCAGATCGCCGAGGCCGGCGGCCGGATTCAGCGCGCCCCCAACCACCGCATTTACCGGGGCGTCACCTTCGCCCCCTTCAACACCATCGCCACCGCGCAACTGGCCGAAACCGACGCCGGCCATATCCTGCTGGCCGAGCCCGACATGGTGTTCCTGCGCCACCCGCCCGTCGCCGAAGCCCTGGCCGAAATGGATGCCGACAGCGTCAGCTTCGACCGCATCGGATATCTTCACGTCTCCGAGGAAAACCGCCAACGAATGCATGAAGTGTGCCGGCGCGTCGGCACGGATTTCGCCGGCCTGCAATCGCATCCCATCGACGGCGGCGTGCCGCATCTGATCCCCACCGGCCAGCGCGCTGCGCTATGCGCCGCATGGTTCGACCTGACCGTCGCGATCGCCGAGGCCGTCACCGCGCTCGACCGGCGCTGGTGGGACAGGTTCTCGAGGCGATCGCTGATGACCCAGCCCCGGAACTGGATTTCAGGAATGTGGGGGCTGGTTTTTGCGGTGCGCCAACTCTCCCTGAACCCGGTGATGACCGAATGGTGCGCTTCGAACGCGCGCCAGGGCCTGTTCGGGCCGGCGGACCACCCCAAGCCCGGCCCCGCGATCATCCATTATTGCTACAGCCAGCCCGGCTTCGACAAACGCAAGCACCGCGACCGCCGCTCCCTGCTCGCCTGGGCGCGCGCCGCCGAGCCCCCCGCGGACGAATTGTCCGCCGCCATCCTCGCCCAGCTCAACGGAGCGGCCGATTTCTACAACTGGCCGCCCCCGTGACCGCGCCAAAAGCCGACCTCCGATTTGTCGTCGTCGGGGCGGGTCTTTCCGGCGCCACCCTGGCGCGCCGGCTCGCCGAGGCCGGCGCCACGGTCACCGTCCTGGAGGCGCAATCGCACCCGGCCGGCCACTGCCACACCGAACGCGATCCCGAAACCGGCATTCTGGTGCATGTGCACGGGCCTCACATCTTCCACTCCGACAACCAGGCCGTTTGGTCGTTCTGCGAGCGCTTCGCCCGATTCGAGCCCTACCAGCACGCCACCCTGGCGCGCATCGGCGAGCGGCACTTTCGCCTGCCGGTCAATCTCGACACGATCAACGACTTCTTCGGCACCGCGATGACCTCGGCGCAGGCCGAGGCCTTCATCGCCGAGCGCCGGGTCCGCTTCGATCGCCCGCCCGCCAACTTCGAGGAGCAGGCTCTCGCGAGCATCGGCCGCGAGCTCTACGAAGCGTTCTTCATGGGCTACACCAGAAAACAGTGGGGGCGCGACCCGACCGACATTCCGGCGTCCGTCATGCGGCGGCTGCCGGTCAGGTTCGATACCAACCCGAGTTACTTCCGCCACGCCCGCGTCGCCATTGCGGCCGAGGGCTACACCGAGATGGTGCGCTCGATGCTCGCCCATCCGGGCATCGAGGTGCGCTACGGCGCGGAGTTCAATTCCGCCAATTCGCCAGAGCAGATGGACCATCTGTTCTTCACCGGCTGCCTCGACGCCTGGTTCAAGCATCGGTTCGGCCCACTGCCCTACCGTTCGCTGCGCTTCGAGACCATCCGCGCCGCCGGCGACTACCAGCCGGCGGCCTGCGTCAACTATCCGGACGCCGAAATACCGTTCACCCGCATCACCGAGCACAAGCGCCTGGCTCCCTGGGAGAAGCACCCGACCACCGTTTGCTCGCGCGAATTCAGCTTCGAGGCCGGTCCGGACGATCGGCCGTACTATCCGGTTCGGCTCGCCGGCGGCTCTGAACTTCTCGCCCGCTACCGCGCCGCCGCCGAGGCGCTGACCGGGGTGTCTTTTGTCGGCCGGCTGGCGACGTTCGAGTATATCGACATGGACGTTGCCATCGCCCGCGCCATCCAGGCGGCCGAGACCACCCTCTCCCACATCGCGGCGGGGCGCCCGGTTCCGGCCTTTTTCGAGACCGCCAGCTAGCCCCGCCGCTGCCGCGCCGGCAACGAGATCGTGTAGCTTGGCTTGTCCCTTCCGGGCCTCGGTCGGCGGCGAAACAGCGCCTGGGCGGACCATGATCGCCGGGGCGCCGCCTGCGCATCGGGCTTCAGCCCGGCGAGCCGATAGTAGGCCGCCAGGATCGGTGTTTCGAGCAGCTCCCTCTCCTGGGTGTAGAAGCTGAAATGCGCCGCCAGAAGGTCGCCGAAGATCAAACCGTGGCTGCCGACCCGGGCCGGCAGGATCGCCGAAAGCCACTCCTCCTCGTCCAACCCCGGCGGCAGGAACCTCTCCCCGAGCGCCACCGCGTCGGCGCCGAAAAACCCGATCGCGTTCACCGAATACCGGGTCAGTCGGACTTCCTGATCCGGGATCCTGAAGCAGTCGAGCCGCCCTGAACGCGCCGCTTCGATGAGCACCGGATGCATCGCCTCGGGGAATGCCGCGTGTTGCCACGACCACGGGTCCATGGCCTGTGCGGAAACCGGCCCCTCGATCTCGACCGCCGCGAGGTGTTTGAGAAGCCAGTTGCCCAGGGCGTTGTTGACGACCACCGGCGAAAACCACAAGGCCGTGCCGCGCGCCGCCAGTGCACGCGCCTTGAAAGTCTCGAAGAAACCGTCCTCCACGAACACGATGTCGTCGTCGAGCCTGAGATACAGCGCCTCCGGATCGTCGAAGTAGCGGTAAAAGGCGGCGATGTGCCAGGGGCCTGTGTGCCCCGGCGGTGGCGGTTTGAGAACGCAGCGCGGATCGGAACCGGCAAGCTCGTGCAGATAGGCGCGGTCGCGCCGATTGCGGCAGTTGTCCCACAGATGCCACTGCGCCACCTCGGAACTCGCGAGCACGTAGCGGGCGAGCACGCGCATGTAGCGCGCCCGTCCGGCCGGCGTGACCACCACGAGCTTGTCGGCGCCGGCCATCAGCGCGACGCCGCGGGCCGGCGATCAATCTCCCGGCCCCGCCGCCCTTGCGCCACCCGGGCGCATGGCTCCAGATTGCCCATCGGTTGGCCCCCGCCGCCAGCGAACACAATCGAAGTCCGAGCCTTCATGATCATCGTCTTCACCTGCCGCGGCTATGACTACACCCATCGCAGCCTGAGGTTTCGGCGCTTCGGGTTCGAGACCCCGGATTTCCGGACGATACACTATGAGAGGCTGTTCCGAGCCCGCTCCATCCCGCGCGCCGCCTATCTGTTCACCGATCTCGATCGTCTCGAGCCGTGGGAACTTCGCGCCGCCGCCGACTTCCACCGCCAATTGACCGCCCACGGCCTGCGATGCCTGAACAACCCCGCCAGGGTCAAGTCGCGGGTGGAACTCCTCACTGCGCTGTTCGAGCGGGGCCGCAATCCCGTCGAGGTCCTGCGCGCCGACACCTCGACGACG
>Ga0307436_1001245_pt1 | contig 11379 bp, 9 predicted proteins | sample SalMarWE160440MG_FD_202513 | JGI IMG/M metagenome (GOLD analysis project Ga0307436, IMG submission 202513) | Salt marsh sediment microbial communities from the Plum Island Ecosystem LTER, Massachusetts, United States - WE1604-40 | ecosystem: Environmental > Aquatic > Marine > Intertidal zone >...
TGGGGCAGTGGTGCAACCTGTTGCGGGTGCGGCGCGCCGGGGTGGTCTCGCGGCACCTGCATCCGGCGCCGGTGCATGGCTATGTCATCAAGGGGCGCTGGCGCTATCTCGAGCACGACTGGGTGGCGGAGACGGGCGACTATGTCTTCGAGCCGCCCGGCGAGATCCACACGCTGGTGGTCCCGGAGGATTGCGCGGAGATGATCACCTTCTTCAACATCTCCGGGTGCCTGATCTACCTCGACGAGGACGACCGCCAGGTGGCGCTCGACGACGTGTTCACCAAGATCGACATGTGCCAAGCCCACTATGAAGAGGTCGGGCTGGGCGCCGACCATGTCACACAGTTCGTCAGGTGAGCGAGAGCCTGACCGAATGGTCGCGCGCGTTCTTCGAGGGCCGGCAGGTGCTGGTCACCGGCGGCAGCTCGGGAATCGGGCTGGCGCTGGCCGAGGGCTTCGCGGCCGCTGGCGCCAACGTCATCGCGACCGCCGCGACCGATGCCGAAGTGGCGGCGGCGCCGGCGCGCGCGGGTATCGCCTATGCCGAACTCGACGTGCGCGACGAGGCGGCCATCGAGGCCTTGGCCGGCCGCCTCGTGAGGCTCGATGTTCTTGTCAATTGCGCCGGCGTCAATCTGCAGCGGGAGGAGTTCGAGATCGAGGCGTTCGAGACGGTTGTCGGCGTCAACCTGACCGGCGTGATGCGCATGTGCGTGGCATGCCGTGACCGGCTGGCGGACGGCGGGGGCGCGATCCTCAACATCGCCTCGATGTTCGCCTTTCACGGCGCCGGCCACGCTCCCGCCTACGCGTCGTCCAAGGGCGGGGTGGCGCAACTGACGAAGTCTCTGGCGATTGCCTGGGTGGACGCCGGGATCCGGGTCAACGCGCTCGCCCCGGGCTGGATCGAGACGGCGATGACCGAGCCGGCGCGGGCCGACAAGGCGCGCAACGAGGCGATCCTGGCGCGTACGCCGTTGCGCCGATGGGGACAGCCGACGGATCTCGTCGGCCCGGCGCTGTTCCTCACGTCCCCGTTGGCGGAGTTCGTCACCGGCGCCATCCTGCCGGTGGATGGGGGATATCTGGCGCTGTAAACGACTTGGCAACCATAGGCCGGCAATCCGCACCGCCTTGCCCTTCACCGCGCGTTCTCGCCGCAAATTGGCCGCAATCCGGGCGCGCACTCTGGCGCGGTGGCGCACAGGTGTGCCGCCCAACTTCCGGACCTGCGCGAGAGACCATCCTGGCGCCACTAACGGCAGTGGCGACGCCCGCCAGTACTGCGTCACCTCGCAAAATCCGGCAAGGTGCCGGATTCCCCGGAGCAAAGCCATGGCAAAGTCCAAGGGTGCGAAGTCTCGCAAGCCGGCCAAGCCGGCGACCGCGAAAAGCGCCAAAAAGTAGCGTTTTTCAATCGACGGGGCGTCCCGAAAGGGGCGCCCTTCGCGCGTCCGATGCTAGCGACCCCGTCGCCGGATCGAGAGCCACGGAATTCCCGCGCAATCCGTTGTTGTGCGGCGGCGCGCATAGACGGTTTCCTAACTAACCGCATTACCTCAAATTTTACGGGGCACGCCTAGTCTCCGCTACTTGCCCGGAGGCACGAAATCTCCCGCCAAGAACGGGAGGCGCCGGGCCAGCAGGGGAAACAAATGGCGTCGCAGAGCAAAAAGGCCTCGACCGGCGTTCGGTCGCGGAATGGCGGCAAGAAAACCGCCGCGGCCGCGCGCACGAAATCGACCCTGAATGCCAAGCGCAAGACCCCCGATGCCCGGCAGGATCCCGGGGACGCCGATGGTGGCGCCAGTGCCGCCCAGCGGCTGGGCGACGCCATCGCGCTGCAGTCCCTGTTGGCCAAGAGCTTCGCCCGATCGCAACCGGGCGGCGGCGCCGAGCCCGAAATCGAGGACCGCCCGCTGGAGCCGTTGCCGGAGGGGACCGAGCCGGCCGCGGCCGACGATGCCGACGCCACCAAGGCGGCCGGCGGGAACAGGTTGGGCGGGCGGCTCGTCAAGAGCCTCGCCGGGCTGTTGCTGCTGGCGCTTGCGGTATGGGTGCCGGCGAGCCAGCTGCTGCAGGTTGCCAGCGCCGAGGCGGTGGTCAATGCGCGGCTGGTCACGCTCCGGGCGCCGATCGGCGGGGCGCTCGCCAGCGACGGCAACCCGCCGACCGTGGGTAGCGAATTCGCCGCCGGGGCGACACTGCTCACGATCGCCAATCCGCGCGTGGACCGTGGCCGGCTCGAGGATGCGATCCGGGCAGTCGAGCAGTCGCTCGACGAGCGAACCAGGATCGAGACCGACCTTGCGGCGCTGCGCGATCAGCAGGCGATGCTCGAGACCCAGCTCGAAGACTTCCGGGCGGCCCGAATCGAACTGATCGAAGCGCGGCTCGCCAACGGCACCGCCGCCGGTCCCGACGCTTTCGACGCCGCCGACGAACTCAGGATCGAGCTGGACGCGCTCAGAAACGGCATCTTCATCGGCGACAGTTACAACGACCGGCCCAATTCGGCGCAGCGCCTCGATGTGGTCGCGACGGAAGTCGCCAGGCTCGAAGGCGAGTTGACGGTCAACCGCGCCCGGCATCCGCGCCTGATCGCGGCGCGGCAGCGCGAGCAGGCCTTCGTCGACCAGAAGGCGCACGCAACCGTTCTGGCGCCGGTGCGGGGGCGCGTCTGGGAAATGCTGACCTCACCGGGCGAGCATGTGGTCGAGGGGCAGGAATTGGTGCGCCTGATGGACTGCTCGCTGGCGATCGTCACCGCGGTCGTCTCCGAAGCGGTGTACAATCGGCTGGTGCCGGGCATGTCGGCGAGCTTCACCTTCCGGGAGGGCGGCGAGCCGCTCGCCGGCACGGTGGTGCAGCTGACCGGGGTGTCGGCGGCGCCGGCCAACTACGCCATCCTGCCCTCGGCACTGAGGGCCGAACATTTCCGCGTCGCGGTGGCGGTGCCGGGGCTGGGCGACGGCTCGGCGGGCTGCGCGGTAGGGCGCACCGGCAGGGTCGTTTTCGACACCAGCCGCGTCGCCTCCTGACGACGCGTCGGCCGGGCAGCGGCGATGAACCCACTCGTCTCCACCCTTCTTGAAGGCTCGGGTCCGGGCCTGGCGGTCGCCGGCGCGTTGGCGCTGGCGCTTCCGTGGATGGACCGCAACACCCGATGGCGGGCGCTGCCGATCGCGCTGGTGATGGCGCTGACGGTTCGCTACGCCTGGTGGCGGATAACCGAGACGGTGCCGCCGGCGGGGCTGACCGCGGACTTTGCCACCGGGCTGGTCTTCGTGGTGCTGGAGATGGCCGGCATTCTGGGAGGGTTGCTGTCGCTGGTTTCGTTGACCCGGACCAGCGACCGGTCGGGCGAAGCGAGCGCCAACCAGGCCTGGATGCGGGCCGCGCCGCCTTTGGTCGACGTGTTCATCTGCACCTACAACGAAGAGCGCGACATCCTCGAGCGGACCATCATCGGGGCGCTGTCGATGGACTATCCCGCCTTTCGGGTGTGGGTGCTCGACGATGGCGGCCGCGACTGGCTTCGCGACTTCGCCGGAGCGCTGGGCTGCAACTATCTGGCCCGCCCCGACAACGCCCACGCCAAGGCCGGCAATATCAACTCCGGCCTGGCGCATGTGGCCCGTCTCAAGCAACCGCCGGATTTCGTGGCGATCCTGGACGCCGATTTCGTACCGACCGAGAAGTTCCTCAGCCGGGCGGTGGCGTTGACGCGGGAGGCCGATGTCGGGGTGGTGCAAACCCCGCAGCATTTCATCAATCCCGATCCGATCCAGAACAATCTGGCCGTCACCGGGGTGATCCCCGACGAGCAGCGGTATTTCTTCGACGTGCTGATGGCTTCCAAGGACGCCTGGGGGACGGCGTTCTGCTGCGGCACCTCGTCGGTGCTCAGGTTCGAGGCGCTGCAGGCGATCGGCGGCATGCCAACCGACTCGGTGACCGAGGACTACCTGCTGACGCTCAGGATGAAGCGCAACGGGTTTCGTACCATCTATCTCAACGAGCTGCTGTCGCTCGGGCTCGCCCCGGAAGGGCTCAGGGAATACGTGACCCAGCGCAGTCGCTGGTGCATGGGCTTCATGCAGATCATTCGCTCCAGGGACGGCCCGTTCGCGGTCGGCAACGGGCTCGGCCTGGTCGACCGGTTGAGCCTGATCGAATCGCTTCTGTTCTGGACCGCCGCGCATGCGGTCAGGATCGCCTTCATGATCGTGCCGGCGCTCTATCTGCTGTTCGACATCAGGGCGGTGCAGGTCGACATCGTGCGTGCGATCTCGCACTTCGTGCCCTACTTCATCGCCCAGGTGGCGATGATGGCCTGGCTGACCGACCGGCGGGTGCTGCCGGTGATCGCGGACCTCTCACAGCTGCTGGCGGCGCGCGAGATTGTCACGACGGCGGCGATGGGGCTGTTGTTCCCGAAGAACCGCAAGTTCCATGTCACCGCCAAGGGCGGCAATCGCTCCAAGCAGTTCATCCAGTGGCGGATGATGCGGCTGTTCATCGCGCTCGCCTGTCTCAACGTCGCCGGGGTGGTGTTCGCCTTCACCTTCGATCCGGCGCGCTCGTGGCAGGATTCGGCGGCGGTGGGGCTCTACTGGAGCTGGTACAACATCGCGGTTCTCATCGCCGCGATCGGGGTGTGCGTGGAGCGCCCACGGTACCGGGACGGCGAGCGGCTTCGGGGCACCGGGGCGGTGTGGCTCGGGGTCGGCGGGAGCTGGCAGGGCTACACCATGGTCGACATTTCGGTCACCGGCATCCGGCTCAAGGGCGTGCCGCCGGCGCCGATCGGAACCGAGATAGAGGTGCAGGTCGGCCAGGCGAGGATAAGGGGGCGGCTGGCTCGTCAGCTGGTCGGCGAGTTCGCCATCGCGGTCGAGGATTCGCTGGCGGCGCGGGTGGCGATGATCCCGCTCGTGCACTCGGGTCGCTTCGGATCGCAGGTCGGCAGGACGACCGTCGGCGCCGTCGCGCAGCGCGCGCTGGCGCGGATGTTCGGCTAGGCCGCGCTGATCGCGGGGCGCCCCGGGGGCGCCCGAAGCGTGCCCAAGTCCGGTTGATGAATGCGTGCAAAACCGGTGGAGCGGGCATCGAAACACTTTCGGGGCGTTCGCCGGTTGGCGATCATCTCCTGAAGGCAGGTGATTCGGTCCGTCGGCGTGGTCGGTGGCCGGTTCGGGGGCAGGCGATGCACAACAAGGACTTGATGAACGAATATGTCGGCGTGCTGCGGCGGGCGCTGAACGCGGTGCCCTCGCATCAGTTCGCCGCCCGGCGGGAGGTCTACGAGCAGGCACGCAATTCGCTGGCGGCCGGCCTGCGCGCCGCGAAGCCGGCGCTGACGGCGCGCGAGATCGCGCAGCGGCGGCTGCTGCTGGAGGATTGCATCGTTCGTGTGGAAGAGACCGCGGTCAAGAGCCCCACGCCGCCCGCCTCCTCGTCGAACAAAGTGCAGCTGATGTAGCGACGTTCGGTCGGTGAGCCGCCGCTGTTGCGGCGTGGCCGATCAGGGCTGCGTGGGCCTTTGGCAGCCTTCCGGATGGACGGTCGCCTGGCGCCACTCGACTATAGGTCTCATGGCCTCCTGCGCCTTCGATCGCTCCACCGGAGCGAGCGATCGACCTCCGGTCAACCGGCTCTTGCCATTCGAGCGCAGCTCTCATGGCCTCCTGCGCCTTCGATCGCTCCACCGGAGCGATCGATCGACCTCCGGTCAACCGGCTTGGAGTGGTGGAGCCAAGGGGAGTCGAACCCCTGACCTCTTGAATGCCATTCAAGCGCTCTCCCAACTGAGCTATGGCCCCATCACCAGATGCCGCGAGCGGCTGCCCGCGGGCGGCGGGAAACTAGTCAACCGCACTCGGCGACGCAAGTACCGGGTCGATGTCGGTCAGGTCTCGTCGTTCTTCTTGACGGGCACGTCGAAGGCGATCCGATCGTCGTCTTCGTCCTCTTCGAGGAACGCGTTCTCGTCGTCTTCGCCAATGTCCTCGACGTCCTCGACATCCTCGACATCGGGGATCTTCTCTTCGGAATCGTCGTCGTCCTCGTCCGCCTCCGCTTCATCGAGCGAGATGACTTCGGCGCCGGCGGCTTCGGCGGCCTTGTCGACCTCCACCTCTTCCTTTTCGGGCTTCGGCGGGGCGGCCTTCTCGGGCTTGGCTTTCTCGGTATTGCCGGGCTGGGAGACGACGAAGACGGTCCCGCAACGGGGGCAAAGGATGGGATCGCGGTTGAGGTCGTAATATTTGGTGCCGCAATTGGGGCACTGGCGCTTGGTTCCGCGATCTGGATTCGCCACGGTGGACCTCCGACACGGCGGCTGCGGGCACTCGACTGGAAACGGTTGGGTACGGATTCGGCCCCGGGCTGTCAAACCAAAATCGACGGCGGCTTGAGGGCGCCGGCCGTGACGGGTTTTCGCACCCCCGGCGGCCGTGATAGGAGGCTCGCGCCGCAATTCGCAACCTGCCGCGCCACAGGGCCGGCCCACGCCCATGTCGCACTCTGAAATCAGTCATGCCGCGCCCCTGGCGGCGGTGAGAGCCGGCCCGCTTACCGGGCGCGTCCGGCTGCCCGGTGACAAGTCGATTTCGCACCGGGCGCTGATGCTGGGTGCCATGGCGCGCGGTGAAACCGTCATCGAGGGTTTGCTCGAGGGCGAGGACGTCCTGGCCACCGCGGCGGCGATGCGGCAACTGGGCGCCGTCGTCGACAAGCGCGCCGAGCATTGGCACGTCGGCGGCGTCGGCGTGGGCGCCTTCGTGGCGCCGGACGAGGCGATGGACTTCGGCAATTCAGGCACCGGCGTTCGGCTGGCGATGGGCCTGGTCGGCCCGAGCGGCTTCGTCACCCGCTTCGACGGCGATGCATCGCTGAGAGCCCGGCCGATGCGTCGGATTCTCGAGCCGCTGGGGCAAATCGGCATTGAGGTGATCGAGGATACTGACGGGCGGCTGCCCCTGGCGATCAGGGGACCCGATCTGCCGGTGCCGATCGACTACCGGCTGCCGGTGGCCTCCGCCCAGGTCAAGTCCGCCGTGCTGCTGGCGGGTTTGTCGATCGCGGGGGTTACCGCCGTGGTCGAGCCGGAACGGACCCGCGATCACACCGAGAGGATGCTGGCTGCTTTCGGGGCGCGGCTGGAGATCTCCGAGACCGGCGAGGGGGGGCGCCGCATCGAGCTCGAAGGTCTGCCCGATCTCGTCGGGCAGAGGGTGCACGTACCGGGCGATCCGAGCTCGGCCGCTTTCCCGCTGGTGGCGGCGCTGATCGTGCCGGGCTCCGACATCGTCATCGAGAACTGCCTGATGAACCCGACCCGTACCGGGCTGATCGAGACGCTCCTCGAAATGGGCGGCGAAATCACCATCGAGAGCCGCCGCGTCGCCGGCGGCGAGGAGATCGCCGATCTGAGGGTTCGCCATGCGGCGCTCAAGGGCGTGGAGGTGCCCCCCGAGCGCGCGCCCTCGATGATCGACGAATATCCGGTGCTGGCGGTCGCGGCGGCGTACGCGGAGGGCGAAACCCGCATGCGGGGACTGGCTGAGTTGCGGGTCAAGGAGACCGACCGGCTGGCGGCGATGGCCGAGGGGTTGGCGGCGAACGGCGTCACGGTTACCGAGGGCAAGGATTTCCTGATCGTCTCGGGTGGAAGCAACAGGTTGGGTGGCGCCACCGTCGCAGCCCGTCTCGACCACCGGATCGCAATGAGCTTCCTGGTCATGGGGCTGGCGACCCACGACCCGGTGACCGTCGACGACACGCGTGTCATCGCCACCAGCTTCCCCGGGTTCGTGGCTGCTTTCGAGGGGCTCGGCGCGGCGTTTGACGGGACCGGCTGATATGCTCTCGGCGGCGGAATTCGTTGCATTCGGCGCCATATCGGATGCGGCGCGCGCACGCGCGTTCTATTGCGGAATTCTCGGACTGCAGGTGAGGGAAGAAACTGAGTTTGCGCTGGTTCTGGACGCCAACGGCGTGGAACTTCGTCTTCAGAAGGTGGGGAATGTCACGGCAGCCGATCATACCCAGCTTGGCTGGCAGGTGGCCGCAATCGCACCGATTGCGCGGCAGCTTGTCGAGAGGGGGGTCGTGCCGAAGCGGTATTCGTCTCTCGAGCAGGACGAGTGGGGAATCTGGACGTCGCCGGGCGGGGCGCAAGTGCTCTGGTTCGCGGATCCGGACGGCAACCTGCTGTCCCTGACGCAAATGAAGGACGCAGCGCCATGAGCCTGGTGATCGCGGTCGACGGGCCGGCCGCCTCGGGCAAGGGGACCCTGGCCGCCCGCCTGGCGCACCACTGCGGGCTGCCGCATCTGGATACGGGGCTGCTCTACCGGGCCGTCGGGATGGCGGTGATCGAGGCCCTGGATGCACCCGATCTCGAACAACGCGCGGTGGCGGCGGCCGGCGCGCTCGATCCGGGTGGACTCGACGCGGCAGCCCTGAGTACCGCGGAGGTGGGGCTCGCCGCCTCGAAAGTCTCGCGGTTCGAAGCGGTGCGCGCGGCCCTCAGACAATACCAGCGCGATTTCGCGGGCCAGCCGGGAGGAGCGGTGATCGACGGGCGCGATATCGGCACCCGGATCTGCCCGGATGCGGACGTCAAATTTTACGTCACCGCCACTGCCGAGGTTCGGGCCAGGCGGCGCGCCGCCCAGCTCGCCGAGCGCGGTATCGACATCTCCGAAGACGAAATGCTCGCGCAGATCGAGGCGCGCGACGCCAGCGACCGTGAAAATCCCGCCGGCGCCTTCTATCCGTCTCCCGACGCGCACTTGCTCGATACCACCGATTTGGATATAGAGGCGGCGTTTCAAGCGGCCCTCGAAATCGTCGAGGGCGCTCGCGCGGGCAAGGAGGGGCACTAGAAAATCCGCCCCAAATCCACACCTCGCCCGCCGCGCGCCGCCGGTTTCGCCGTCATCCCGGTCGTCGGGCCGCCGACATGATTTCGCGAAAGCTGACGCGCACCCCGTGCCGGGGTGTTCAGGCGCGCCCGAGACGGGCCGCCGCGGTCGCTTCGCAAACCAAGGACACGTGAAGGAGCAGGCATGGCAAATACGGCCGAAGCGACGGGCAAGGAAGATTTCGAAGCCCTGTTGATGGAGAGTTTCGAGTCCCGCGAGCCGCTGGAAGGAACAGTGGTGAAGGGCACGATCGTGGCGATCGAGAAGGACGTTGCGGTTGTCGATGTGGGTCTGAAGACCGAGGGGCGCATTCCGATGAAGGAATTCGGCGCCGCCGGACGCGACGGCACGCTGCAGGAGGGCTCGGAGGTCGAGGTGTATGTCGATCGGATCGAAAACGCCCTCGGGGAAGCCGTGCTCAGCCGCGAGAAGGCCCGCCGCGAGGAGAGCTGGGCGCGCCTGGAAAAGCAGTACGAGAAAAACGAGAAGGTCGAGGGCCAGATCTTCAATCAGGTCAAGGGCGGCTTCACCGTCGATCTCGACGGAGCGGTCGCGTTCCTGCCGCGCAGTCAGGTCGATATCCGGCCGATCCGCGACATCACTCCGCTCATGAACGTGCCGCAGCCCTTCCAGATCCTGAAGATGGACAAGCGGCGGGGCAACATTGTCGTGTCGCGGCGAACCATCCTCGAGGAGAGCCGGGCCGAGCAGCGCTCCGAGCTCGTCCAGCAGCTCGAGGAGGGCCAGGTCGTCGACGGGGTGGTCAAGAACATCACCGACTACGGCGCGTTCGTGGATCTGGGCGGGATCGACGGATTGCTGCACGTCACCGACATGGCCTGGCGGCGGGTCAATCACCCGACCGAGGTGCTCAGCATCGGCGAGACCGTCAAGGTGCAGATCATCCGCATCAACCAGGAGAGCCATCGCATCTCGCTGGGCATGAAGCAGTTGCAGGCCGACCCCTGGGAGGGGATCGAAGCCAAGTATCCGGTTGGCACCAAATTCACCGGCCGGGTGACCAACATCACCGACTATGGCGCGTTCGTCGAACTCGAGCCCGGCATCGAAGGGCTGATCCACATCTCGGAAATGAGCTGGACGAAGAAGAACGTGCATCCGGGCAAGATCGTCTCGACCTCGCAAGAGGTCGAGGTGATGGTGCTCGAAGTCGACCCCGAAAAGCGACGGATCTCGCTCGGGCTCAAGCAGTGCATGGACAATCCCTGGGAGAGCTTCGCAGAGCGGTTCCCGATTGGCGGCGAAGTCGAGGGCGAGGTCAAGAACAAGACCGAGTTCGGGCTGTTCGTGGGGATGGACGGCGACGTCGACGGGATGGTGCACCTATCCGATCTCGACTGGAACCGGCCCGGCGAGGAGGCGCTCGAGGACTACGATCGTGGCGACATCGTCAAGGCGAAGGTGCTCGATATCGACGTCGAAAAGGAGCGCATCTCGCTTGGCATCAAGCAGCTTTCGGGCGATCCGATGGAATCCGCGGCCGGCGGCCTCAAGAAGGGCGCGGTCGTCACCTGCACCGTTTCCGAGGTCAAGGATGGCGGCATCGAGGTCAAACTCGCCGAGAGCGGGCTGACCGCGTTCATCAAGCGGGCGGATTTGAGCCGCGAGCGCTCCGAACAGCGGCCCGATCGCTTCGCACCCGGAGAGAAGCTCGACGCACGGGTGGTGCAGTTCGACAAGAAGACCCGCCGGGTGGGGCTGTCGATCAAGGCCCTGGAAATCGCTGAGGAGAAAGAGGCGGTCAAGCAGTATGGCTCCACCGATTCCGGTGCCTCGCTCGGCGATATTCTCGGCGCGGCGCTGAAAGACCGAACGCAGGCCGCCGAGGAGGCCGAGGCCAAGACCCAGGAGGCCGAAGACGCCAAGACCGAGCAAGCCAAGACCGAAGACGCCGAGGCCAAGCCTGCCAAGTCCACCAAGAAGGTGAAGACCGCCAAGACGGACGAGGCCGCCGACGAGGAGGAGGCCAAACAGGCCGACGAAACGGCGGAGAAGCCCAAGAAGGCGACGCGGGCAAAGAAGGCGACTTCGGAGGAAGGCGAGGAAGCCGAAGAGGGCGAACCGGCGAAGAAGCCGGCCAAGGCGACCAAGTCCGCCAAGACGGCCAAGACGACCAAGACGGCGAAGACGGCGAAGACGGCGAAGACCAGTACGGCCAAATCGGACGAGGCCAAATCGGACGAGGCGGAATCGGACGAGGCGGAGAAGCAGGACTAGCTCCGCATCGGGCGGCGGGGGACGGTGCCCGGCCGACAATTGGGACCTTCATAAGCCGACGCCGCCCGCCGGCGCCGGCCAGGGGGTCGGGGAGCGATAGAGACAGACGGGTTTGACGCCGATGGCCGATCAACCGCCCATTGACGAACTCGATCAGCTTATGGCGCGCCGGGAGCTCAGGGCCTCGCGGCGGCGCTGGCGGGTGG
>Ga0307436_1001246_pt1 | contig 11378 bp, 14 predicted proteins | sample SalMarWE160440MG_FD_202513 | JGI IMG/M metagenome (GOLD analysis project Ga0307436, IMG submission 202513) | Salt marsh sediment microbial communities from the Plum Island Ecosystem LTER, Massachusetts, United States - WE1604-40 | ecosystem: Environmental > Aquatic > Marine > Intertidal zone >...
GGGGGGTGCACGGCGGTGCAGGATGGCAATCACTTGTACATATCGCACTGCCGTCAACCCCCACCCCGACCCTCCTCCTTTCTGGGGGAGGAAGGCCACCGCCGCTGATTTTCCATGACCGCCGTCCTTGCCACCGTCGTGCCTGTCTTTGCGCTTATCGCCATCGGCTATGGGGTGGGGATTTCGGGCTATATGGGCGCGCGCGACGCCAAGGTGCTCAACCGCTTCGTCATCGGCATCGCCATGCCGGCGCTCCTGTTCCGGCTGATGGTGACGGCCGATCTGCCGGCCGCGAGCCCCTGGGCCCTGTGGGGGGCCTTCTACGGCGCGCTCCTCACCGTGTTCGTGGCGACGGCGCTCATCGCACGCTCGATCCCTGTGCTTGCCCCGGCGGGCGGATCGGCAGCGGCGATGGCAGCCTCCTTCGGCAATACCGTGCTCATGGGCATCCCGCTGGCGCTGGGGCATTTCGGTCAGGCGGCAACACAGCCCATGGTGCTCATCATCTCCATTCACGCGGTAGTCAACTGGGTGGTGGCGTCGCTGTGGGCGGAATGGTCGGGGCGCACGCGCGAGGTGCCCTTGTCGCGGATGTTCGCCGATCTGGCCCGTGACCTCGCGTTCAACCCGATCATCGCGCCACTGTTCCTGGGGGCGCTGTGGGGGTTTACCGGCATCGGCCTGCATCCCATCGCGGACCAGACGCTCATGTTCCTCGGGCGCGCGGCGGTGCCCTCGGCGCTGTTCATGCTGGGGCTGACGCTGTCCGGCTACAGCCTCACCGGCCAGTACGGGGCGGTGACGCTGCTGATCGGCCTGAAAATGGTGGCGATGCCGCTCATCGCCTGGCTGCTGGTGACATTCGTCATCCCGCTCGATGCGCTGGAAGCAAAGATCGTCATCTTGTTCGCCTCGCTGCCGGGCGGGGTGAACGCCTACCTGTTCGCCAGCCGCTATGACGCCGCCGTGGGACCAGTGGCAGGCGCCATTGCCATCGGCACCGCGCTTGCCATCCTCTCCACCGCGCTGCTGCTCAGCGTCATGTGAGGTCGAGCGCGGTTGACGCGGGTGCCCCCCGCGCGTATATGCCGCTAGCGAAATTCTTCAGACGTCCCTTGCGTCTCGAAGGCCGCCTCACACGATGGAGAAGCGAAAAGGCTCCGGGAGGTCGAGGGGGTCAACACCCGCCAGCGAAGGCTCGCCCGCGGGTGCGATTTGCGTTGGGATGTTTTGAGAGACGGAAGCAATGTTCGAGACCCTTTCAGATCGCCTTTCCGGCATCTTCGACAAGCTGACAGGCCGTGGCAGCCTGTCGGAGGGAGATGTCGATCAAGCCATGCGCGAGGTGCGCCGGGCGCTGATCGAGGCCGACGTGGCGCTGGAAGTGGTGCGCGGCTTTACCGAAACCGTGAAAGCGCGCGCCATCGGCCAGGAGGTGGTGCGCTCGGTGTCGCCGGGCCAGATGGTGGTCAAGATCGTCAACGACGCCCTGGTCGAGACCCTGGGCAGGACGCCCGAACCCATCGATCTGAAGGCGCCGGCGCCGCTCCCCATCCTCATGGTCGGCCTGCAAGGCTCGGGCAAGACCACCACCTCGGCCAAGATCGCAAAACGCCTGAGCGAGCGAGAGAAGAAGAAGGTCCTCATGGCCTCGCTCGATACCCGCCGGCCGGCGGCGCAGGAGCAGCTCGCCATTCTGGGCGAGCAGGTCGGTATCGATACGCTACCGATCGTCAAGGGCGAGGACCCGATCGCCATTACCAAGCGCGCCATGTCGGAGGCGCGCAAAGGCGGCTACGACGTCGTCATCCTCGATACCGCCGGGCGGCTGCATATCGATGAAGAGCTGATGGCGGAGACGGCGGCGGTGCGCGACATCGCCAAGCCGCACGAGACCCTGCTTGTGGCCGATGCACTGACCGGCCAGGACGCGGTCAGCCTTGCCCGCAGTTTCGATGAAAAGATCGGGGTTTCCGGTATCGTGCTGACGCGCATCGACGGCGACGGCAGGGGCGGTGCGGCGCTTTCCATGCGCGCCGTCACCGGCAAGCCGATCAAGCTCATCGGCACGGGCGAAAAGCTCGACGGGCTGGAGGAATTCCATCCCGAGCGGATCGCCTCGCGCATCCTCGGCATGGGCGATGTGGTGTCGCTGGTGGAGCGCGCCGCGCAGACCATGGACGTCGACAAGGCGCAAAAGATCGCCGCCCGCATGAAGAAGGGCGCCTTCGACCTGGACGATCTCGCCGAGCAGTTGCGGCAGATGCAGAAGCTCGGCGGCATGCAGGGCATTCTCGGCATGCTGCCCGGCGTGGGCAAGATCAAGAAGCAGCTCGAAGGGGTGGATCTCGACAATCTAGTGCTCAAGCGTCAGCTCGCCATCATCGGCTCGATGACGCCGTTCGAGCGGCGCAACCCAAAGGTGTTCAACGCCTCGCGCAAGCGGCGCGTGGCCAAGGGCTCGGGCACCGAGGTGCAAGAGGTCAACCGCCTCCTCAAGATGCACCTGCAGATGGCCGACATGATGAAGAAGATGGGCCGCGGCAAGGGGATGCTGGGGCGCATGTTCGGCAAGGGCGGCGGCATGCCCGATGCGGCCGAGATGGAGCGCATGCAATCAGAGCTTGCCGGGCTTGACCCGAACGCCCTGCCGCCGGAATTGAAAGATGTGGCGGGCCAGTTGCCGCCACCGCCCAAGGGGCTTCCGGGACTTGGTGGAAGCCTGCCGGGGCTCGGTGCGCCCAAGGGGCTTCCCGGTCTCGGCGGCGGAGGCTTCAAGGGCCTGCCCGGCTTTGCCAAGAAGAAGAAATGACGACCATTCAATGTGTCATATCAAGGAGTTAGACGAAAAATGTCCCTGAAGATCAGACTGGCGCGCGGCGGCGCCAAGAAGCGGCCCCATTACCGCATCGTGGTGGCCGATGTGGCGAGCCCGCGCGACGGCCGCTTCATCGAGAAGATCGGCACCTGGAACCCGATCCTGCCCAAGGAGCATGCCGAGCGGGTCAAGATCGACGCCGATCGCGCCAAGCACTGGCTGGGTGTGGGCGCCAAGCCGACCGACCGGGTGGCGCGCTTCCTCGACAGTGCCGGCCTGATGACGCGCGAGGCGCGCAGCAACCCGAAAAAGGCGCTTCCGGGCAAGAAGCGCACCGAGCGCGAAACGGCCGAGGCCGAAGCCAAGGCGGCGGCCGAGGAGGCGGTGAAGGCGGAAGCCGAAGCACCGACCGAAGAATTGGCGGGGGCTGAAGCGCCGGCTGAGGCAGCGGCGGAGGCACCCACTGAAGAAGCGGCGAGCGAGGCCTGACAGGCTCCGGCGCCTGAGCCATGTCCGGCGCGGCGCGCGGCGATCTCATCGTGCTCGGCCGTATCGTGGCGGCGCACGGCATTCGCGGCGAGGTGGTGCTGAAGAGCTTCGCCGAAGTACCTGAGGACATCGCCGTTTACGGGCCGCTGGAGGTGGCGGGGTCCGATCGGCACATCGTCATCGAGGCCTTGCGGCCGGCCAAGTCCGGCTTCATTGCGCGGCTTGAAGGCGTGGATGACCGCAACGCCGCCGAGGCACTGAAAGGGGCCGAACTGGCGGTGGCGCGCGAGCGCCTGCCGCAAGCGGGCGAGGAGGAGTACTATCACACCGATCTGGTCGGCCTCGAGGTGCGGCTGACGACGGGCGAGAGCATCGGCAGGGTGAAGGCAATCGAGAATTACGGCGCTGGCGATTTGCTGGCGGTGCGCCTCGAGGCATCGGGGCGGGAGGTGCTGTTGCCGTTCAACCGCGCTTCGGTGCCGATGGTGGATGTGGCGGGCGGTTTCCTCGTCGTCGAACCACCGGAAGGCTTGCTTGAGCCATGAGCTTTCGCGCCACCGTTCTCACGCTCTTTCCGGAGATGTTTCCCGGGCCTTTGGGGGTGTCGCTCGCCGGCAAGGCGCTTGCCGCCGGCATCTGGTCGCTGGAAGCGGTCGATATCCGCGATTACGCCACGGATCGCCATCGCAGCGTGGACGATACGCCCGCGGGCGGAGGCCCGGGCATGGTGATGCGCGCCGACGTGCTGGCATCGGCCATCGATGTCGCCTCGCCCGCAGGCGATGAACGTCCGCGCCTGCTGATGAGCCCGCGCGGGACGCCGCTGACGCAAGCTCGCGTGCGCGGACTGGCCGCCGGGCCCGGCGTCGTCATCGTGTGCGGGCGCTTCGAAGGGGTGGACGAGCGGGTGATCGCGGCGAGGGGCCTCGAAGAGGTCTCAATCGGCGATTACGTGCTGTCGGGCGGCGAGCCGGCGGCCATCGTGGTGCTCGACGCGGTGGTGCGGCTTTTACCCGGCGTCATGGGCGAGGCCCTCTCAGGCGAGGACGAAAGCTTTGAGGTGGGGCTACTGGAGCATCCGCACTACACCCGGCCGCGTGTGTTCGAGGGCTGTGAGATCCCCGAGATCCTGCTCTCCGGCGATCACGGCGCCATCGCGCGCTGGCGCCGGGCAGAGGCCGAGTGGGCGACGGCAGAACGCCGCCCGGACCTCTTGGCCCGGCGCGACGCAAAGCAGAAGAAAACAAAATAAGGTCAGGCGGGCTTCTTGAGCACGGCGAAGCGATGCTCGAGGTCTTCGAGCTGCTGGGCGATGCGACTGGACAACTGGCGCAGCTCGACAATGCCGTTGCCGAGGGCTTCCATGCGCATCTCGGGCGAGACGGACATCGGTCCGTCGCCGAGGCCGCTCAGCAGCCAGGTGGGGCTCACCGAGACGAGGCCCGCCAGCGTGAGCAGTGTGTTGGTGCGTGGGCGCGAGCGGCCGGCCTCCCAGGCCGAAACGGTCGATGTGCCGCAGCCCATGCGGCGGGCGAGGTCAGGCTTGCTCAAGCCGACGGCTTCGCGCGCCGCCGTGAGGCGGGCGCCGAAGTCGCGGTGGTTGGCGGAATGGCGTTCATTCTTGGATGAGGAGATCATTGTGCTCCGTTGGTTAGGTTTTGTGGGGTGCCCGGGGTCTAGCAGACCGGGCCCGGAAACGCAAATCGACGTGGTCGGAATTTGCCGCTTCGGACATTGATTTTTACCACAAGCGCGAGTATGACGCCGCAACTTCTCAAAAGGATGACGGTTATGAACATTATTCAACAGCTCGAGGCCGAGCAGGCCGCGAAGATCGCTGGCCGCCGCCAGATCCCCGATTTCGCGCCCGGCGACACGGTGGTGGTGAGCGTGCGCGTCACCGAAGGCGAGCGCTCGCGCGTACAGAACTACGAAGGCGTGGTGATCGCGCGCTCCGGCGCCGGCCTCAACGAGAGCTTCACCGTGCGCAAGATCAGCTATGGTGAGGGGGTGGAGCGCGTGTTCCCGGTCTATTCGCCGCTGGTCGAGGGCGTGAAGGTGGTGCGCCACGGCAAGGTGCGCCGGGCCAAGCTCTATTACTTGCGCGGACGCACCGGCAAGGCCGCCCGCATCGCCGAGAAGAAGCGGGTGGTGGCGAGCGCTGCAACGAGTGAGGCGGATATGCCGGGCGCCAAGACGGTGGAAACCGCTTCCGAGACCTGAGACCCAAGCTTTTCGTCATGCCCGCGCAGGCGGGCATCCAATGGCGTATCCATACCAGACGGCATATGCCATTGGATTCCCGCTTTCGCGGGAATGACGCCGAGGAAGTGGCCAATCGGACTTCGGGGCCGTTGAGATGAGATAAGGCCGCCTTGCTGCTGACAAGGTGAGGCGGCGCGATTATGGTGCGCCACCGCAACCGTTCGCGCCGGAGGAAGAACTGAGCCATGGCAAGCCCGCGCACGCTTTACGACAAGATCTGGGACGACCACCTGGTGCATGAGGCCAAAGACGGCACGTGCCTCATCTATATCGACCGCCATCTGGTGCACGAGGTAACAAGCCCACAGGCTTTCGAGGGCCTCAGGATGGCGCACCGCAGGGTGCATGCGCCGTCGAAAACGCTTGCCGTGGTCGACCACAACGTGCCCACCACCGACCGCTCCAAGGGCATCGACGATCCGGAATCGAGGCTACAGGTAGAAACGCTGGCGAAAAACGTGGCCGAGTTCGGCATCGACTATTTCAACGAGACCGACCGACGCCAGGGCATCGTCCATATCATCGGCCCCGAACAGGGCTTTACCCTGCCGGGCACGACGATCGTGTGCGGCGACAGCCATACCTCCACCCACGGCGCCTTCGGGGCGCTCGCCCACGGCATCGGCACCTCCGAGGTCGAGCACGTGCTCGCCACCCAGACGCTGATCCAGAAAAAGGCCAAGAACATGAAGGTGACGGTCGACGGCAGGCTGCTGGCGGGCGTCACCGCCAAGGACGTCATCCTCGCCATCATCGGCGAGATCGGCACCGCCGGCGGCACCGGCCATGTGATCGAGTATGCCGGTGACGTTATCCGCGACCTCTCCATGGAGGGCCGCATGACGGTGTGCAACATGTCGATCGAGGGTGGCGCCAGGGCCGGCATGGTGGCGCCGGATGACAAGACCTTTGCCTATCTCAAGGACCGCCCGCGCGCACCCAAGGGCGATCAGTGGGATCAGGCGATGCGCTACTGGGAAAGCCTAAAGAGCGAAGAAGGCGCGCATTTCGACAGCGAAGTCCGCCTCGACGGGGCCGCGCTGCCGCCGCTCGTCACCTGGGGCACCAGCCCTGAGGACGTGGTGTCGATCACCGGGCGGGTGCCGGACCCGGAAGCCGTCGAAGACGAACTGCGCCGCGCCGCCATCGGCCACAAGCTCGATTATATGGGCCTCAAGCCGGGCGAGGCGATGACCGACATCGGCATCGACCGGGTGTTCATCGGCTCGTGCACCAACGGGCGCATCGAGGATCTGCGTGCGGCGGCGAAAATGGTCGCAGGACGGACGGTGAACGGCCATGTCAACGCCATGGTGGTGCCGGGCTCCGGGCTGGTGAAGGCCGAGGCCGAGGCCGAAGGGCTGGACAAGGTTTTTATCGCGGCCGGCTTCGAATGGCGCGAGCCGGGCTGCTCGATGTGTCTGGCCATGAACGCCGACAAACTGTTGCCGGGCGAGCGCTGCGCCTCGACATCGAACCGCAATTTCGAAGGTAGGCAGGGTTTTCGCGGCCGCACCCACCTGGTGTCGCCCGTCATGGCGGCGGCAGCGGCGATCGCGGGACATTTCGTCGATATCCGGCAGTGGAGCTAGACTTCACTTGCTGCCGCGGGGGTTGCCTTGCGGGGAATCTTGTGGTGAATGCGACGTTAAGATTGGCGCAACAATCTGTATGATAGAATCGTCGACCAAGTGTTGCGTGGGACGGCAGCGGGGGTAAGTCAGTCATGATTGTCAAGGAAGCCGATGCGCGTTTTCTGCGCGTAATCCTCATCGGCCTTGTGGGGGCCACGCTGATTACCGGCGCCATGGCCGTGTTCACCACCGTCAGGGCCCTGCCCAATCAGGGCGTCGCACAGCAATCGCAAGCGCACTGACACGCAAATTTGTTGCCCGCAAGCGCGGCCAGCGTGGCAATATAGTGCTCATGGCCATCAAGATTACCGTCGCCAGCATCGCCCAGATGGTCGCTCCCTCGCTGGATGAGATGGCGCTCATCGCCGAGGAGGCGTTCCGCTCGTTGCCGGACGAGTTCCATGCCCTGTGCGGCGACCTGGTGATCCGCATCGAGGACTTTCCCGACGAGGATGTGCTGGACGAACTGGGCTGCGACTCGGACTACGACCTGCTCGGCCTGTTCACTGGCACCGGGCTGCCGCACAGAACCCCCAGCGTGTCCGGGCTCATGCCCAACATGGTGTTTCTCTACCGGCGGCCGATCATCGATTACTGGGCCGAGCACGAGGAGACGCTGGGCGCGGTGGTGACGCATGTGCTGGTGCACGAGATCGGCCACCATTTCGGCCTCAGCGACGACGACATGGCGCGTATCGAAATGGCCGCCGATGCGGGCGAACCGGGGACGATGCAGTGAAGCCTGGCCACGGCGATGAAGCTGACGAGGCCCGCCGCGACCTTCAGCGTATGCACGAGCAGTCGGAAAAGCTCATCACCGGGCCACGACAAGGTGATGACGACGACGAGGGCGACCCGATCGTCATCTTCGGCAAGCGCATCGGCCGCGGCATCGGTTATGTCGTCGCCGTGGGGCTCTTGTTCTACTTGATGGCGACCTATCTGGGCCACAAGCCGTAGCCGTCAGTCTTGCGCTCACGCGTCATTGCCGGACCTGTTCCGGCAATCCATGACCACCTCCGGCGTCCTTGTCGCGAGGTCGGTGATCATGGATGCCCGCAACGAGTGCGGGCATGACAAGGTGAAGGAGAGGCGGTTGGCAAGCCTTATGGCACGACAATGGCCTTGCCCTTGACCTCGCGGGCGGCGAGGGCGGCGAGCGCCTCGGGGGTTTCGGCGAGGCTGTAGAGCTTGTGGATGTGGGGGGCGATGCAGCCCTCAGCGGCCCAGTCGAGAAGCCGGGCCATGTTGGCGCGGTGACTTTCAGGCTCATGGGCGATGTGTTCGCCCCAGAACACGCCGACGATGTCGCAGCCCTTGAGCAGCACCAGGTTGAGCGGAATCTTGGCGATGCTGCCGGCGGCGAAGCCCACCACCAGGAAACGTCCGCGCCAGGCAATGGCGCGCAAGGCGGGCTCTGACAGATCGCCGCCCACCGCATCGTAGACGACATCGACGCCCTTGCCGCCGGTGAGGCGCTTGAGGCCCTCCTTGAGGTCCCCTTCCTTGTAGTTGAAACCCTCATCGGCGCCGAGAGACTTGCAGAAAGCGATCTTGTCGTTGCTGGACGCGCAGGCGATCACGTGTGCGCCCATGAGCTTGCCGATCTCGATGGCGGCCTGGCCGACGCCGCCGGCTGCACCCATGACCGCCAACGTCTCGCCCGGCTCAAGGCGGGCGCGGTCCTTGAGCGCATGCAGCGTCGTGCCGTAGGTCACGGTGAGGCCGGCGGCCGCGGCATCGTCGAGGCCCTCCGGCAGGCTCACGAACTTTTCCGCCCCGGCCACCACCTCCTCGCGGCAGCCGCCCCAGCCGAGATAGCCGATCACCCGGTCGCCGGGTCGGAAACCGGTGACGCCTTCGCCGACGGCTTTCACCACGCCGGCGATCTCGGCGCCGGGCGAGAAGGGAAAATCGGGCCGGTACTGGTACTTGCCTTCGATGATCAGGGTGTCGAAGAAATTGAGGGCGCAGGCTTTTACCGCGACAGCCAGCTCGCCGGATGCGGGCGGGGGCGCGTCGATGTCGGCGAGGCTCAAGCTCTCGGGCGGGCCGAAGCCGGTGCACAGGATCGCCTTCATCTTGAACTCCCTCAGGGCAGGTTGCGCGTTGCCCAGACTTGCCGTTTCGGGCGTGATTTGCAACGGCAAGGCGGGCGCCCCCCGGCATGCCATGATGTTGTCATCTTCGCCTCTAGTGTGGACGCACCGCCGACCCCGCGGGGATTTTCGGCCACAAGGCGGTGGATTGTGCGTAGGCGTGGGTGGAAGCGGTTAACAGCAATGGGTATTCTTCACGACGTCATGATTCGCGTTCTCGGGGGCATTTGCCTCACCATAGCGGTTGCAGGCACGGCGTTGGCCGCAACGGCGGCCAAGGAGCCGACGGTGCTCGGCGAATTCAACAACTGGGCCGCCTATGCCTACAAGAAGGACGGCGGCAAGGTCTGCTACATCGTCTCGCAGCCAAAGACCTCGACCCCCAAGGGGCTCAAGCGCGATCCGGTGTTCTTCCTGGTGACCCACCGCACCAAGGATCACGTGAAGAACGAGGTCAACACCATCATCGGCTATCCGTTCAAGAAGAACTCGATCGCCAAGGTCGACATCGACGGCAAGAGGTTCGATCTGTTCACCGACAAGGACGGGGCGTGGGCGGACTCATCAGCCCATGACAACCAGGTGGTCGCCGCCATGAAGGCCGGGCGCAAGATGAAGGTCACCGGCACTTCGGAGCGCGGCACGGTGACGGTGGACACCTATTCGCTCTCCGGCGTCACCGCCGCCATGGACAAGATCGACGCCGCTTGCAAGGAGTGATCCGCGCGCCCATCTCTTCAGCGCTGACATGCACCTGTGGTAAGAGCGCTGTTCATGACCGTGATCCTCGATGACTTGCGTCCTGCGGCACCCGTTGAGGTGGGGGTGCGCCCGAGCCTCATCGGGCTTGACCGCGCCGGGTTGGCCGAGGTGCTCGCTGGCATCGGCGTGCCGGAGCGCCAGCGTCGCATGCGCGCGAATCAGCTCTGGCGCTGGGTCTACAATCGCGGCGCTCGCTCGTTCGAGGACATGACCGACATCTCCCGCGAACTCAGGGCCGCGCTCGCGGCCGCCTTCAGCCTTGTACGGCCGGAGATCGTCACCGAGCAGATTTCTTCAGACGGGACGCGAAAGTGGCTGTTGCGGCTGGCACCGGATGCCGACGGACGGCGGCACGAGATCGAGACGGTCTATATCCCCGAGGCCGACCGCGGCACCTTGTGCATCTCGAGCCAGGTGGGCTGCACGCTTTCTTGCACCTTCTGCCATACCGGCACCCAGACGCTGGTGCGCAACCTCACGGCTGGGGAGATCGTCTCGCAGGTGCTGATCGCGCGCGACTGCTTGAGCGAATGGCCGAAGGACCTTGCCGCCAATCCCTCACCGCCGGCGGGCGGGCGCTACATCACCAACGTGGTGTTCATGGGCATGGGCGAGCCGCTGTTTAATTTCGACAATGTGAAGGCCGCAGTGGACACCATCGCCGACGGCGAGGGGCTGTCGCTGTCGAAGCGGCGCATCACGCTGTCCACCTCCGGCGTGGTGCCGGAAATTGCGCGCGCCGGGGCCGAGATCGGCACCATGCTCGCCATCTCGCTGCATGCCACCACCGATGAGGTGCGAAACCGGCTGGTGCCACTCAACAGGAAATATCCCATTGCCGACCTCATCGGGGCCTGCCGCAATTATCCCGGGCTCTCCAATGCCCGGCGCATCACCTTCGAATATGTGATGCTGAAGGACGTGAACGATTCACCTGTCGACGCCAAACGACTGGTCGGACTCCTCAAGCACATCCCGGCCAAGATCAACCTCATCCCATTCAACCGGTGGCCGGGGGCGTCTTATGAGTGCTCGGACTGGCAGACGATCGAGCGCTTTGCCGAAATCGTGAACCGGGCGGGCTATGCAAGCCCGGTCAGGACCCCGCGCGGACGCGACATCATGGCGGCCTGCGGGCAGCTCAAATCGGCGTCTGAACGGCTGCGAGCGCGCGACAGGCAGGCCATAGAGGCGCCGCTCGGGGCCTGAAACCTTTGCGCAAGCTCCTATAATGTCTTAACTATTTTCCGATGTGGTAATTCTGCCGCACTTGGCGGTTACGTTGCGGCGCACCATGTGAAGGCTGGCAGT
>Ga0307436_1001247_pt1 | contig 11376 bp, 10 predicted proteins | sample SalMarWE160440MG_FD_202513 | JGI IMG/M metagenome (GOLD analysis project Ga0307436, IMG submission 202513) | Salt marsh sediment microbial communities from the Plum Island Ecosystem LTER, Massachusetts, United States - WE1604-40 | ecosystem: Environmental > Aquatic > Marine > Intertidal zone >...
ATGGATCGGCATTCAGGGCTCCTCACGAGCTCAGGAGGCGCGGCTCGCCCAGGACATAGGCGGTGCCGTCGATCAGTTTCAGCCGGGTGCGCCCCGATTCAGTATCGACCGCATCGAGCCCGAGCAGCCGGCGGGTGTGGGCCATGGGATCGGCCTCGGCGCTGCCGCAGACATCGGCACGCAGATATTGCCCGCCCTTGTCGTTGATGTAGGCAGCATAGACGTGGGCGGCGATGAGGTCGACATAGAAGGGCAGCTCGCGGAAGACGCCGTTGGAATGGAGAAAACCCTCCAGCTCCTGGCGCAGCATGGCGAAGGTGGCGAAATCGTCGGCCGCCTCGATGGTGCCGGCGCTGACGTCCTCGCTGTACCAGATCTCGCGCAACACGCCGGTGTTCACACGGGCATCCCACATCCAGCGGGTCATCAGCGGATAATGTTCGGGCGCGGTGAAGTGCAGCACCTCGGCGGCGAGGTCGCGCACCCAGCGATGCTGGCGGTCGGTTGGGAAGCCGCCGACGAAGGCGGCCATGCGCTGATTGGCCGTGCTTGTGTCGGACCAGCCGTCGAGCAGGGCGACGAGCATTTGGCGCAAGAGGACAAAGCCGTTCTCGGCCAGCCAGGCGGCGATGCGCCGGCGCACCGGGGTGATGAAGGCAGCAAGGTCGTAAAGCTCGGGCTCGGTCAGCTCGGCGACGCGCCCCTTGCCCAGCACTTCCTCGAACAGCGAGGCTTTGAGGGCCAGCGCGCCCACATAGCGCTCGATGCCGCCGGTCGTCTCGGCCGAGTCCGCCAGGCTCTCGAATGCGCGGCGCAGCACCGGTCCCGACAAATGCAGCACCGGGCGCGCGGCCTCCGGCACATTTGCGTTATGTGCGCGCAGGGACCACATCATTCCGCCGCCTTTGCAACAGGCACGTGCACCAGCGTCAGAGCCGCCATGGCGGCCGACTGGCCTTGCGCGATGGAATCATCGATGGTTTCGGGGCCGGTCGCCGCGCCGGCGACAAACACGCCGGGGCGCGAGGTGCCCGACATGGCCGAATAGCTCGGCGCCTTGGCGATATGCCCGTGCTTTTCCAGCTCCACGCCGAACACCGCCGCGAGGGTGAGGTTGTCGACATTGGGATCCATGCCGATGGCGTGCACCACCATGTCGAAGGGGATGGTAATGGGGCGCTTGACCAGGGTGTCCTCGCCCTTGACGATCAGGCGCTTGCCGTCGGAGGTGACCTCGGCGATGCGCGCCTTGATGTACTTGACCTTATGGGTCTCCTGGCTCTCCCAGTAATAGAGGCCCTCGTAGAGCCCGAAGGTGCGGATATCCATGTAGTAGATATAGACGTTGCAGCGGGGCAGCTCCTCGCGGATCTCCATCGCCAGGTTGGAGGACACGGTGCAGCAGATTTTCGAGCACCATTCGCGCCCGATCTGGCGGTCGCGCGAGCCGACGCACAGGAGAATGGCGACGCGCTCGGGCTCGCGCCCGTCGGAGGGACAGCGCACGCCGGCGCCGGAGGAAATCATCTGCTCGACCTGGGTGGTGGTGACCACGTCCGGATAGGTCCCAAAACCCCATTCCGGCTTGTTGACGGAATCGAAGTGGGTAAAGCCGGTGGCGAGGATGACGGCGCCTGCCTCGACCTTGCTGGCATCGCTGAGCTCGGCGTGGAAGCTGCCCGCTTTGCCGTCAAAACTCTTGACCGTGGTGTTGAGATGGACCTTGACCAGCTTGTTGCCGGTGACCCGCTCGACCATGCCGCCGATGGCATCCTTGGCCCATTCACGCGACGGGACCAGCCGGGCATAGCCGGACAGGATCGGTGCCCCGCCCAGTTGCTCGGCCTTGTCCACCACCACCGAGGCCTGACCCGCCGCGGCCAGTGCCTGGGCCGCCGACAGGCCAGCGGGGCCGCCGCCGACGATGAGGACGGGATGGCTCATTTGCCGCCTCCCGCGAGGGCCTTCTGCTTGACATAGCCAGGCCCCGAAGTGATGGCGCGCCTGGGATCATAGAGTGTCTCGATGCGGCCGGCCTTGACCTCTTCCAGATAGCTCTCGAACTCGAGCTTTGCCTTCTGCCAGTCGATGCCGAGCTTTTCCAGCAGTTCCTCGAAGGGCGAGGCATGCCAGTGCAATTGCGCCAGCTTGTAGGGGTGCGCCCCCAATGCCAGAGCGGCGAACTGGCAGTCGGCCAAGATCGGCAGGGCATAGACCTTGTCGACGGCCTTGCCGATCCACTGGTTCTTATCGAGGGTGGTGATGCAGCCGGTGTCGTGGCCGACCATGACATCGGCCTTGGCTTCCTCCACCGCCACCTTGATCTTGCGATCGATGGCAAAGGAGCGGGTGAACTCGCGTTCGCCGATGATGTGGCGGAAGCCGAAGCCGCAGCAGTCGTACCAGGTGGAATAATCGACCACCTCGGCGCCCAGCGTCTGCATCAGGCCGGTGGAGACGGCGACGCGATCACCATTGAGTACCGTCTCGTCATAGATCACGTCCTCCGGCACCATCTTGTAGACATGGCAGGCCGGGTGGACGGTGGCGCGGATGTTCGAGACGTCGACCACCTGGCGCTCCTTGATGCGCTCGCGCATCACGTGCAGCCATTCCGAATAGTGGACGATCTCCTCCGGGATCAAGAGCTTGCCGTCGACCAGGCGGCCGAGCTTGGCAAGGATCTTCTTCACCTGCTCGCGCAATTCGGCCGAGTGCATGAGGAAGATGCGCATCTCCTTGTAATTGCCGAAGGAAGTGCCGCAGTGGACCAGCGGGTAATAAGTGCCGATGGAAAGTCCCTGCGCCTTGGCCGACATATAGGCCTGGTGGAAGTTGCGCAGGAAGACCGCAGCAAGGCTCACCACGTTGCCGATGCCGGAACCGTGGTAGTTCCAGGCGGTGCACGAGGTCTGGTCGGTTTCGTCGAGATAATTGACCCCTAGCTCATTCATCAGCCACATGACGCTCGACGGATAGCCGGGGATATTGCCGCACTGGCCGCACGACTTGTGCTGCCACAGATTGGTGGTGGGGATTTTCTTTTCCCACCCGTAAAGAGTGCGCGCGATGACCGGCTCGTGGCGCTCGTCGACCCGGTGGACGATGATCTCGCCGTCCTTTTCGAGCTGCCACATGGCATCGCGGATGTCCTCGACCCGCTCCTTGGAGGTCAGCATGGAGCGCTTGTCGATGCGCGCCTCAACCCATGAGGTGGCAGCGCGTGCTTCGGCGGGTGTCAGGTTCGATGGCCGCCACTCGTCGCCAAATCCCGTATAGACCGTCTTTTTCGTATCACGCTTGTCCACGGTTTTCTCCAATCCCACCGTCAAACGAGGCCGCAACCGGCCTCAGGCATCATCCTCGTCTTCCTGCTCGTCGAGCCATTCCTGGTATTCGTCGCGCTTTTCATCCATCACGTCGCTGACGACATCGAACAGGTTCTCATCCACCGTCTCGAGCTGGTCCAGGACGCCCGTCTCCTCCCAGATGGTGTAGAGCTCGACCGAGGTCTTGAGGTTGACCTCCCAGGCGGTGTCCATGGTGTGCATAGTTGGGACAGGAATCGCCTTGCGCAGGATGTTGAGTGGCGCATCCACCTTGGAGATGTTGGGGCCCCAGTCGGGGAAGGCCTCGCGGGTGATCATGTTGGGGGCGAGCTGGTTGCCGGTGGAGATCACCTTGAGCAGCACGCGCGAAAACGGCCGCAACACGTCCTTGGCCGATTGCATGCCGTGCTTGATCGCCACCTCGCGCATGATCATGACAAGGCCGCCGGGAGAATTCTCGAACGGGCAGCGTGCGGCGCAGGTATAGCACTGGGCGCAGGCCCAGATTTTTTCCTGCATGGCATCATAGATGCCCTCGAGATTTTCCGTCCACAGCAGCTGGACGATCTCGCGCGGCGAATAGTCGTAGTAGTGCGCCGACGGGCAGGTGGCGGTGCAGATGCCGCAATTGAGGCAGCCATGCAGCTCGTGGTCGTAGAGAACGTGCGAGCGGATGTCGTCGAACACCTCTTCGAGCTGTTCGCGCGGCATGGCCGGAGCCTCCGATAGCGGATCGCTGGCCCTGGCCTGTTCCACTGTCATCTCAGTTCCTCTTTCCGCTGCTTTCTCGCCGTCAATAGGTTAGCACGCGCGCCTCATCGTCTTCCATGACGTCTTCGATCACCTTGGCGCCGCCGACGATGCCCTCGCATTCGGGGATGAGGTCGGCTTCGGTCATGTCGAAGAGATCGAGGTTGGGCGAGCAGCAATAGAATTTGACCCCCGCCTCATGCGCGTCCTTGATGAAATCATAGACCGTCTTGGGCGAGCCCGGCTTGACCACGAGCTTTTCCGCCACGCCCTTTTTCATCAACTGACCTGCCGTTGCGGTACACACCACCTCCACGTCATAGTCCATGGCAGCCGCTACGGTGGCCTGGAAGAACGGCGCGCCCAGTTCCTCGCTATTGCGCGGATCTGTGTTGACCATGATGATTATCAGCTTGCTCGCCATCGAGCCGCACCTTTCCCTTCGCTCGGCTTCGACCCTCGCCGATCGAAGCGCGCCTTGTGTTCCTCCGTGGGGGCCTCATATTGACGAGGCTACATATTCTAATTCTTGCATCTATTGCAGGCGCTGTCACTAGTGGAATCGTCGCGGCCTGTTGCATCGCGGCCGGGGAAAGGACGGTCAGGATTCCATCCAATCGGTCATTTTGATCAGACCAACTACGATCCGGGTCAAACCGGCCGCAATCTCGGCCTGTGCCGACCTGAGCAATGCCAGCGTTTCGGCGGTGCCATCAGGGGCCTCGTCGAATTCCATGATCAGATCCTCGACCATCGCCGACTTGATACCCGGATGGCCGAGAAAGCCGACGCAGTTGTCGCCGATCTGGAACACCAGCGCTTCACCGCTCTCGCCGGTGGCGAGGACCCGGGCGCCAGCGGGCAGCACCGAGCGATCGCGCATATAGATGGCCGACGGGAAGCGCTCCGGCAGATGGCCCGCCAGTGCGTCGTGCACCCTTCGGCGGGCGCTGGTCACCTCGAAGCGCAGCGGTGCCTCTTCGGCGCTGCCGCCGGCGGCAACCGCCAGAATGGCGGCCCCGAGGCTGATGCCAATCACCGGCAGACCCAGGCGCAGAAATTCGCCGGCAAGACGCAACTCTGGCACCAGGCTCGGCACCGGATTGCCGCTGACGATACCCAGCGGCCCCGCCCCCAAAATGATGAGGCCGTCGAAGCCGGCCGGCTCCGCCGGTACTCGCCCGCCGGGTGTGAACGGGCGGCAATAGTGGAAGCGGATGTTGCGGCTCTCGAAATGATCCTCCATCAGGCCGAGATAGTCGGCCTCGACGTGTTGCAGCACTAACAGCGTTTTCATCACCTCGCTCAGCCGGCAGGGTGGACGCCAGCCATGACGGCGGTGGCGATGTCTTCGGGCTCGACGCCGACCATCTCGATGGCGAGTTTCGCAAACGCAGCCGTGATTACCCGCGTGAGTCCGTCCTGATCCAGGCGCTCACCCACGAGCCTCTCGGCCAGGAGGTCGATGCCTTCCGGCGGCAGGCAGGTGAAGTCGCCCGACAGCATGAGATCCACGACCAGCCCGTCGCGTTCCAGCAAATGGACGCGGATCAGCCCGCCCCTTGCCTTGTGCATGCTCTCGGTCAGGTGGAGGCCGGAGGAGATCTTCACACCCATATCGACAAACTTGCGCCCCTGCCGGTAGGTCCATTCGGGCCCAGCCAGCGCCAACTCCTCGGACTCGATGGCAGCAAGCTCGTCGGCTGCCGGGTCATCGCTTACCGGCGTGACATTGAGCGCTGCCTGGCAGTGCCTGAGGAACAGCGCCTTGACCTCATCGCGGCCGGGCAGCTTGTCGAGCTCCTTGGTCATGGTGGTCATGTAGTCATCGAGGGTCGTCTTCAGCTTGTCGCGGAACTTTTCCGAGGGCACTTTCAGGCAGCGGGCCATGTTGGCGGTATCGAAGTCGAACATGAAGCTGCCGGCCATCACCGTTGCCTCGCCGATGGAGGCCGCACCCGTGCCGCCGATCTTGCGCCCCGCGACATGGATATCGTTGATCGGCCGGTATTCGGCGGCGATGCCGAGCTCGCGGTAGGTGCGCACCACCGGCTCGATGAACATGGGATAGAGATTGACCGCAAATTGCGGCGCCTTGCCGCGCGGATAGATGAAGTGAACGAACATCTGGTTACGATCGAGGTAGACGGCGCCGCCACCGATCCGGCGCCTGAAGATGGGCAGTCCTTGCGCCTTGCAGAAGTCTTCATCGACCTCCCTGGAGATCTCCTGGTGCAGCCCGATGCAGACATATGGGCTCTCGGGATTGACCAGCGTCAGGACCGGGTCGTCGTCGGCCTCCATTGCCTTGGCGATGCCGTGAAATACGGCCTGACTGCGCAGCGGCGATACATAGCCGAAATCAATGACCCGCATCAGCATATCGTTCACGCCTTTCGCTGGGGAATCAACATCACGCCTTCAGCATCCATGACCGCAGCCGGATGGGCAAGTTTTTGGATCAGGCGCCGTAACGAAGACGTCTATTGTGCAATGAGCCGAGCCATGAACGACCAGAGATAGGCCGCGTCAGGCCGCTGTGCCCAGACTAGGAAGCCATCGCTCCCTTTTGCGACAAGGCAGGGCGTTCCGGCAAAGAGGACCATTGCCGAAGACGAGCTTGCGTCCAGCGGCGCCCCGGTAGCGGCGGCGGCAACCGTCCCGGCCTCTTCGCCCTCGACTATCATGCAGAGATAGAGGTCGTCGGCGGGGGTGGCCGCGTAGCTTTCGTGCCAGCCTGGCGTCAGCGCGAGTGGTGCCTCGGTGACGACGAGCGCGCGGTCGCGCGCGATGCACAAGGCAAACGGACCCTCGGGGATTCTGGCACCGAGCCCGACGAATGGCGCCCCCGGCGCCAGCGCGGCGAGCGCGGCCTCAAGATCACCCGAGATCATCACCGCGCCGCCAGGGGCTGCGCAGGTGACGACGGCGCCTCGTCCCTCCATTCGGTCGCCGGAGCTTGGCGTGCGGTTGGTCCAGTCGCGCTCATCCATTGAGACGCTCCCCTTCAGGGTCGAAGGCGCAAGCGGGGGCGATACGGGCCGAGCGCAGATCGCCCAGGTGAAAGACACCAAGCTCCTCGCCCATGCGGGACTGCCCGCCCTCAACCATGGCAAGCGCGATGGGTCGGGCGAGATTCGGGCTGAAATAGCTGGAGGTGACGAATCCGAGCGAGCGGCGCGGCCCGTTGAGCGGCACGAGATGAGCGCCGGTCGGCAGCGGTGTGTCACCCTCGGTTTCGAGCCCGACAAGCTGGCGACGGTCGGGCCGCTTCGCCTCGGGCGTGAACAGGGCGCGGCGGCCGAAATACTCGTCGGAGCGCTTCTGGCGCGAGGCGCTCCAGCCCAGGTCATGCGGCATGGTGATGCCGTCGGTATCCTTGCCGATGAGGATGTAGCCCTTTTCTGCGCGCAGTATCATCAGCGCCTCAAGGCCGATCCAAGAGCCGCCGATGCGCCTGCGCGCCGCCTCGAGCACGGAATGTAGCGCCGGCCCGTGCCGCGCGGACACCGAAAGCTCATAGGAGCGGTCGCCGGTGAAGCTGACCCGCGCGACCCGCAAGTCGTGGCCATCCCACGCCGTCTCGGTCACGCTCATGTGGGGCAGGGCGGCATCGTCTGTAAGTGCGCCGGGCATGCCGGCGGCGCGCAGCAGTTCGCGCGAGCGCGGGCCGGTGACGGTCAGTGTCACCCAGTTCGCGGTCACATTGTGCAGGTAGACAGAGACCGGGTCGAAGCGGTCCTGCCGCGCCTCTTCGAGGATCAGCCTGACGCTTCCCACATGCGACGACGAGGCGGAGAGGATGAAGCGGTCCGCGGCCAGCCGCAGCACGACGCCATCGTCGTGAATGATGCCGCTTTCGCCCAGCATCAAGCCATAGCGCGCCCGGCCGAGTTTGAGCGTGGACATGCGGACATAACCGCAGAAGTCCAGAAGTTCAGCTGCACCGGGTCCGAGCACCTCGATTTTGCCCAGGGGCGAAGCGTCGTAGAGCCCCACGTCCTGCCGGGCCGCGAGAGCTTCCGACTGTGCCGCTTCGGCCTCGTTGTCGCCATAGGCCGACGGACGCAGCCAGCCGCCGTATTCGCGAAAGCGGGCACCGTGGCTGCGATGGCTCTGTTCGAGCGTCAGCCGCTTTACGGGATTGAACAACTCGCCACGGCGAAGACCGGCGATAGCGGATAGTGGTACGGGGGTGAAGGGCGGGCGGTAAGTGGTCGTTCCCGTTTCGGGGATCGAGCGGCCGGTGAGTGCGGCCATCGCCGCCAATCCGGCGAAATTGGCGTTGCGCCCCTGGTCGCTCGCCATGCCGAGTGTCGTATAGCGTTTCAGATGCTCGACCGAGACGAAGCCTTCGCGTGCGGCGAGCGCCACGTCCTTCAGCGTCACGTCGTTCTGCGGGTCGATCCACTGGCGGCCGGAAAGCGCGGGATCAGGACGCATGGCGGCAAGGCCCCAGTCGCCTTCCGCCGCGACGCGCGGTACCGGACCGGAGCCGCCGCCGGCGGCATGGCCCTGGGCGAGCGTGGTCGCAAGGCCGAAGCCGCCGTTCGCCGCACCGGCGACCACCATCGGCGCGCTGCCGGGGCGGGGCACGAGGGCATCAGCGCTCTCGTTCCAATCGAGCTTGCCGCCGGCCTGGGCGAAGAGGTGCACCGAGGGCGTATAGCCGCCCGAGACGAGGATGGTGTCGGCGTCGTGTTGTGCGCCATCCACCACGGCGGCCACAACGGTATGGCTTCCTTTCGCCCGGGTGAGCCGTGCTCCGCGCAGGAGACGGACACCATCGGGAGCGCCGGGGGTTTCGCTGCGGGCATCGGCCAGGGTCACCTCGGCACTTGTGGCGGCGAGCGCAGCGGCGACGGGGTAGCTGGCATCGTTGGCGGTGGCGACGACGATCCGCCGTCCGGCCACGACGCCGTAGAGCCTCAGGTAATGCAGCGCGGCTTCGGCCGACATGACCCCGGGCAGATCGTTGTGCGCGAACCACAGCGGCCGTTCGATGGCGCCGGAAGCGAGGATCGTGCGGCCTGCCCGGATGCGCCAATGGCGGTCGGGTGCGCTCTCGCGCCGCTCCCAGGCCGCAAAGAGGCCGTGATCGAAGGCGCCCCAGAGCGTGGTGTTGCGAAAGACCCGCCCGCCCGCGGTCTCGATGGCCGCCAGCGCGTCATCGGCGAAGTCGTGCCAGTCAGCGCCGTCGATCGTCCCGCCGCGCCAGCGCAGAGTCCCGCCCACCTCGGATGCCTCATCCACCAGCCAGACCATTGCACCGCCCAGCGCCGCGGCTCGCGCCGCAGCGAGGCCCGCCGGGCCGGCGCCGATGACGAGGACGTCGCATCGGGCGTTCACCTGCGGTGTATTGGCGGCAGGATGGTTGGCGGGATCGAGCCAGCCAAGCCCTGCCATGCGGCGGATCATAGGCTCCCAGCGCATCCAGCCGAGGCCCATGAACGTCTTGTAGTAGAACCCGGCGGGCAGAAACCGCTGCGCCAGATCGACCATCCGGTAGCGGTCGTGCGCGGCGTCAGGTGCGGCATTGATCGAGGCGAGCGCCATCCCTGCGCGTAAGGGCGTCACGGTGGCACGCAGGTTGGGCGTGGTCACGCCATCCTCGGTCACATCGAAGATCGCGTTCGGTTCCTCGCCGCCAAGGCCCCACAGTCCGCGCGGGCGATGATACTTGAAGCTGCGGCCCAGCCCCCGTACGCCCGAGGCGAGAAGCGCCGAGGCCAGCGTATCGCCGGCAAAGCCCGAAAGGGCCTTGCGGTCGAAACTGAAGGCGAGGGGGCGGCTGCGGTCGATCGCACCGCCATCGGCAAGGCGCCAGCCACTCATTCCCGCCTCCCCGGCAAGGCAGTGGAGGAGATGACTTCGCGCGTGAGAGTATCGCGCTCCATCACGAAGAACTCACCGCAGGTCAGGTGAACCCAGACCTCGCGCGCCCGCCCCTTTGGAGCATCGTTCATGTAGAGGTGGTCCGCCCAGGCCTCATCTGTGACGGTCTCGGCCGGCTCCGGACGCACCTTGCCGGCCTCTGCCGCGAAGTGGAACTCGGTTTCGTCGCGCGGGCCACAGAACGGACACTTGAAGATCTGCATTGCGGCCCCCTAATGCGCGATGCCCGAACCGGCGGCCTCGTCGATCAGGCGGCCGTCTGCGAAGCGTTTGAGATCGAAGGGGCGGCTGATCTCATGATGCTCGCCCCGCGCCAGAAGATGCGCTAGCAGCCAGCCGCCCGCCGGGATTGCCTTAAAGCCGCCGGTGCCCCAGCCGCAGTTGAGATAAAGCCCCTCGGGCCCGACCGGGCCGATCACGGGCGAGCTGTCCGGCACCACATCGACCACGCCCGCCCACTGGCGCATCAGCTTCAACTGCCCGAAGGCGGGGAACATCTCGAGAAGTCCCGAAATCACGGTTTCCTCCGCCGGCAAGTTGCCGCGCTGACCATGGGTCGGCACCCGGTCGAGCCCGCCACCGAACACAAACTCGCCCTTGGAGGATTGCGAGACGTAGGTGCCGGTGCCCAGATAGAGCAGCACCGTGTCGAGGCAAGGTTTTACCGGCTCGGAGACGAAGGCCTGCAGCGCGTAGGTATGGATGGGCAGCCGAATGCCTGCAAGGGCGGCAAGACCGGGCGTGGCTCCGGCTGCGGTCAGGCCCACGATATCTGCGCGGATGGTGCCCAGGCTCGTCTCGACCCCCTTGATGCGGCCGCCCTCGATCAGGAGATCGCTGACGGTGCAATTCTCGACGATGTCGACACCGAGGCTCGAAGCCGCGCGCGCATAACCCCAGGCCACTGCGTCGTGGCGGGCGATGCCGGCGCGGCCCTGCCAGATCCCACCCATGCAGCGGTAGCGGGCATCGGCAGCCTGGTTAAGGAGCGGGATGCGGCGGAGAGCCTCCTCGGCGCTCATCAATTCGCCGTCCACCCCGTTGAGCTGCATAGCATTGGCGATGCGCGAGCATATTTCCATCTGTGCGGGGGTATGGGCGGCAATCAGCATACCGCGCTGGCTGAGCATGATGTTGAAATTGAGCTCGCGGCTGAGACCCTCGTAGAGGCGCAGCGCCAGATCGTAGAGGGCTACACTTTCGTGGTAAAAATAGTTCGAGCGCACCACGGAGGTGTTGCGTCCGGTATTGCCACCGCCGATCCAGCCGCGTTCCAGCACCGCAACGTTGGTGATGCCGTAGTTGCTGGCCAGGTAATAGGCCGCTGCGAGCCCGTGCCCGCCACCGCCCACGATGATGGCGTCATAGGCCGGGCGCGGCTTTGCCTTGCGCCAGGCGGGGC
>Ga0307436_1001248_pt1 | contig 11370 bp, 10 predicted proteins | sample SalMarWE160440MG_FD_202513 | JGI IMG/M metagenome (GOLD analysis project Ga0307436, IMG submission 202513) | Salt marsh sediment microbial communities from the Plum Island Ecosystem LTER, Massachusetts, United States - WE1604-40 | ecosystem: Environmental > Aquatic > Marine > Intertidal zone >...
CGGCGGCGCTTGCGATTGCGGCTTTTTCCGTCGCGGTTTGGGCGGCACCGGGCGGCCCGCGCCTTGCCGACACGAGCCCGGGCGCCATCCCGGTCGACGTCGAAATCGTGCTCGCGGTCGATGTTTCCTACTCGATGGATCCGGACGAGCAGGCGCTGCAGCGCGAAGGCTATGCCATGGCGCTCACCTCGAAAGAGTTCATGCGCGCGCTGCGCGAAGGCGCCAACGGCAAGATCGCCATCACCTATATCGAGTGGGCCGGGCAGTTCGATCAGCGCATTGTGGTGCCGTGGCGGCTGATCGAAGGGCCGGAATCGGCCGACGCGGTCGCCGCCGAGATCGCGGCCGCGCCCTATCGCCGCGCCTCGCGTACCTCGATTTCCGGCGCGTTGCGTTTTGCCAGGCCGTTGTTCGACACCAGCGGCTACCACGGTCTGCGCCGCGTCATCGACGTGTCCGGTGACGGTGCCAACAATTCCGGACCTTTTGTCACGCCGATGCGCGATGAGGTCATCGCCGCCGGCATCACCATCAACGGCCTGCCGATCATGCTCAAGCGCGCCAATGCCGGCACCATGGATATCGAAAACCTCGACATCTATTACGAGGACTGCGTGATCGGCGGCCCGGGCGCCTTCGTGGTGCCGATCCGCGAGCGCGCGAAATTCGTCGAGGCGACGCGTGAGAAATTGGTATTGGAAGTCGCCGGCCGTGAGCCCAAGCCACGGGTCATGCCGGCCTCGGCGCAGGCGCCGCGCATTTCCTGCACCATCGGCGAGACCATGTGGCAGGAGCGCTGGGGCGGCTTTGATTTTCACTGAGGCAAAGGGTGGCGCTCACCGTTCGAACTTCGCCACGATCTCGACGTGATGCGAATAGCGGAACTGATCGACCGGCGTAACGGCGATCAGCTTGTAACCACCGTCGACTAACAATTTTGCGTCGCGCGCGAAGGTCATGGCGTCGCACGACACCGCCACCACCAGCGGCACATTGCTCTTGGCGATCTCGCGCGCTTGTGTTTCGGCGCCCTGACGCGGCGGATCGAACACCACGGCGTCGAACGTCTTCAGCTCCACCGCCATGAACGGGCGGCGGAACAGGTCGCGCACGGATGCTTCCACCGGCTTCAAGCCGGTCGCGGTCGCCGCCGCGCGCTTGAGCGCTTCGACTGCGCTCGCCTCGCTGTCGGCGGCGGTGACGCGCGCGCGCGCGGCCAATCGCAAGGCAAAGGGGCCGATGCCGGCGAAAAGGTCGGCCACACGTTTGGCGCTGCCCACGTGCCCAATCACCAGCCGCGCCAGCGTCGCCTCGCCCTCCGCGGTCGCCTGCAGGAAGGCGCCGGGCGGCAACGCCACATGGGCGGGGCCGACCTTCAAGAGCGGTTGGGTCGCTTGCGCCATCAATTCGCCGTGGCGGGTGAGGCGGGCGAGCTTGTGCGCCTGCGCGCTGCGGGCGAGCGCGGCCATGTCGCTTGCGGAAAGCGGACCGGAACCGCGCACGTCAACGTCGAGGCCGGTATCGGTGGCGGTCGCTTGGATGTCGAGCGGTTTCCGCGTGGGCTTGAGTGTCTCGGCAATCGCCCAGGCCGCCGGGATAGCGCCGGCGAGCCCGTCGCTCAGAATGGGGCAAACGTCGATGGCGACGATGTGGTGCGCGCGGGGGGCGGTGAAGCCGACCTCCAGCACATCGTGCTCACCACGCCGCGCGTGCAGCACCGCGCGCCGGCGGCCTTGCCCGTGGGCATCGATCAGCGGCGCAACCGGCGCCAGCAATTCGACATGGGCGAGCGCTTGCACCACGAGTTCGCGCTTCCATAGATGATATTCGGCGAGCGACCAATGTTGCATGGCGCAGCCGCCGCATTGGCCGAAATGCTTGCAGATCGGCTTGGCGCGCTCGCGGCTCGGCTTGTCGACATGGACGAGATGGCGGCGGTCGGGATGGCCGGGCACGGGCTCCACGGTCACCGTTTCGCCCGGCAGCGTGTAGGGCACGTAGACCGGCCCCGACGCTGTATCGGCAACGCCGTCGCCGCGATGGCCGAGGCGCCGAATCGTGAGCGGTTCAGTCACGCGCGGCGCCCAGCAGGAATTCGACATTGCCGTCGCCACCGGCAACGGGTGACGGGATAACACCGAGCACGCGCCAGCCGAGCGAGGCAACGAAGGCCGAAATATCTGCGCAGACCGCGGCGCGCACGGCCTGATCGCGCACGATGCCTTTCTTGAGCGCGCTGCGGCCGGCCTCGAATTGCGGCTTGATCAGCGCCACGAGCTGTGCCGGCCGCTTTGCCAAGGCAAGCGCCGCCGGCAAAACCTGCTTGAGCGAAATGAAGCTGACATCGACGGTGATGAGCTCGGGCCGCTCGGCGAGCCGGGCAGGGGAGAGCGTGCGGATGTCGGTTTGCTCCAATGACACGACCTCGCACCGCGCGCGCAAGGCTTCGTGCAATTGCCCATGCCCGACATCGACCGCGTAGACCCGGGCGGCGCCGCGCTCCAGCAGCACCTGCGTGAAGCCGCCGGTGGAGGCGCCGACGTCGAGGCAGACTTTGGCCTTGGGGTCGAAGCCGAAATGGTCGAGCGCGGCCGCAAGCTTTAAGCCGCCGCGCGAGACGTAAGGATGCGCTGGGCGCGCGCGCAATATCGCATCGATCGGGATTTCCTCTGAAGGCTTGCGCACGGTGACGTTGTTGGCGCTGACCAGACCCGCAGCGATCGCGGCTTGCGCCTTGGCGCGGCTTTCGAACAGGCCCCGCTCCACCAGCAGTCGATCCGCGCGTTGGCGAGCCCTGGCCAAGCCTTACGCCAGCTTCACCGCCTCGGCCGCGGCCTCCTTGCCGAGCGTCTCGAACGCCTTGGCGACGATGGCGCGGGCGTCGAGGCCGGCGGTCGCATACATGGCGGCGGGCGAGTCCTGATCGATGAAGACATCCGGCAGCACCATGCTGCGCACCTTCAGACCGCGGTCGAGCAGGCCCTGTTCCGCGAGCGTTTGCAGCACATGGGCGCCGAAGCCGCCGATCGCGCCTTCCTCGATGGTGATCAGCACCTCGTGCTCGCGCGCAAGCCGCAAAAGCAAATCGACGTCGAGCGGCTTGGCGAAGCGCGCATCGGCAACCGTGGTGGACAAGCCCAGCGCGGCCAACTCGTCGGCGGCTTTCAGGCATTCGCCGAGCCGCGCGCCGTACGAAAGCAGCGCCACCTTGTGGCCTTCGCGCAGGATGCGGCCCTTGCCGATCTCGAGCGGCTTGCCTTCCTCCGGCATCGGCACGCCGAGGCCCTCGCCGCGCGGATATCGCAGCGCGCTGGGCGCATCGTCAATGGCCACCTGTGTTGCCACCATGTGCACGAGTTCCGCCTCGTCGGCCGCCGCCATCAGCACGAAACCGGGCAGGCAGCCGAGATAGGTAACGTCGAACGCGCCGGCATGGGTCGGGCCGTCGGCGCCGACCAGGCCGGCGCGGTCGATGGCGAAGCGCACCGGCAGCCGCTGGATCGCGATGTCGTGCACTATCTGGTCATAGGCACGCTGCAGGAAGGTCGAATAGATCGTGGCGAACGGCTTGAAGCCTTCCGCCGCCAGGCCGCCGGCAAAGGTCACCGCGTGCTGTTCCGCAATGCCGACATCGAAGCAGCGATTGGGAAATTCCTTCTCGAACAGATCGAGCCCGGTGCCGGAAGGCATGGCCGCCGTGATGGCGACGATCTTGTCGTCCTTGCGGGCCTCCTTGATCAGGCTGTGCGCAAACACCTTGGTATATTGCGGCGCCTTCGATTTCGATTTGGCTTGCGCGCCGGTGGCGACGTCGAACTTGACAACGCCGTGATATTTGTCGGCCGAGGTTTCGGCCGGGGCGTAGCCTTTGCCCTTCTGGGTGACCACATGCACCATGATCGGGCCGATTTCGGCGTCGCGCACGTTGCGCAGCACCGGCAGCAAGTGATCGAAATTGTGCCCGTCGATGGGGCCGATATAGTAGAAGCCGAGTTCCTCGAACAGCGTGCCGCCGGTGACATAACCGCGCGCGTGCTCAATGGCGCGGGTGATGGCGCGATCCCAACGTTTGGGCAGATGCTGGGTGAGCTGCTTGCCGACGTCGCGTAGCTTGAGATAGGCGTGGCCCGAGCCGAGCCGCGCCAGATAGGCCGACATGGCGCCGACCGGCGGCGCAATCGACATGTCGTTGTCGTTCAAGATGACGATCAACCGCTCGTTGCGCGCGCCGGCATTGTTCATCGCCTCATAGGCCATGCCCGCCGACATGGCGCCGTCGCCGATGACGGCGATGACGTTGTGGGTCTTGCCGGCGAGATCGCGGGCGACCGCCATGCCGAGACCGGCCGAAATCGAGGTGGAGGAATGGGCGGCGCCGAACGGGTCGTATTCGCTTTCGGTGCGCTTGGTGAAGCCCGACAGGCCGCCGCCCTGCCTGATCGTGCGGATGCGGTCGCGCCGGCCGGTGAGAATCTTATGCGGATAGCTCTGGTGGCCGACGTCCCAGATCAGCTTGTCGGTGGGCGTATCGAACACGTAATGCAGCGCGACGGTGAGTTCGACGACGCCTAAGCCCGCGCCGAGGTGGCCGCCGGTCTTGGCCACCGCGTCGATGGTTTCCCACCGCAGCTCGTCGGCGAGCTGCCTGAGCTGCTCGGGCGACAGGTTCTTCAGGTCGCTGGGGACATGAACGCGGTCGAGCAGTGGCGTCTTGGAGGCTTCGGGCAAAACTCACTCCACGGCAGGGCGGGGGGCGCCAACCGGCCGCCCCTGGAATGCTCTATTATTACGCTTACACCAGTTTTGCGCCTTCAGGCAATTCAGCCGGAGGCTTCGGCGGCTTCCCTGGCCTCGCCGGGCCCGATTTTCGCCGCCATGGCGGCGACCGCCGCGGCTGGCCTAGTGGCGCGGCTCACCAGGTCGAACGGCCCGCAGCAGATCAGATAGTAGTCATAGGCCGCCCCGGGCCGCTCATTGGCGTGGAGAAACTGGAAATGGGCCCGGAAAAAGCGCCAGCGCCGGCGGCCGAAATGGTCCGGTATCCACAGGTCGCGGAAGCTGACGGGGACCACGAGCGGGTTGTGCCGCTGTTCAGCCAGCGCGATGCCATGGCCCGCGATGGGGTCGAACGGCCAGAAATTCATGACGTCGTGGCGCGACTGGTAATCGACCCAGTCGATATCGGGCATGACCGCAAGCCGCCGTAGCCGGTCGCGGAACCATTGCGCCGCGGGCTGGAAGCCGACGATCGGCAGATTGGCCCCGATGGTGAGCAGGCGCACGCGCGGCACGCGGTGGCCAAGGTCCGGATCGCGTTGCAGCGCGCGGTCGAGCACGTCGACCGCCAGAAATGAGCCGGAACTGTGCCCGACGATCACCACCTCGTCGGCGTCGCTGGCGGCCACCGCTTCGGCCACATAGCCGGCAAAAGTCTCCATACGTTGCTCCCAATCCGGCCGCTGGCGGTGAGCGAACTGGTAAGTCGAGATGCCGTCGTCGCAGAGGTAGAGCAGGTAGGTCCGCCGCTCGGTGAGCCAGAGTGCGCCTACGAAGGCGGCAAGCCCGGCCGCCGCTCCGACGATCCCGGCGACAAGCATGGCCGCGCCGAATGCGGCAAGGACTTTCATCACCACCGCGCCGGTCAGTACGCCGAGCAGCAACCAGACGGTCATCAGCACCAGCGGATAGAGACTGAACAGGCCGAAGCGCCAATGCGCCTTGAGGATGCGCGTCACCACCCCACGCAAGATGGACAGCCCGAAGGTGCGATACAGGTGGATGATCTTCCACCAGGCCGGGCGCGCGAAGTCCTTGCGGATGATGTCCTCCCAGCGCAGGAACATGTAGCGCGTCGCCACGCGCCAGCCGTCGCCGCTGGTCACCGCATCCCAGGTAGTGATGAAACGTTCGGGATCGTTCTCGGGGCGGCCGACCGTGCCGCTCAGCCCATAGAGATCGCAGGTGCGGCGGTATTCTCGCCGGAACATCCGGTAATATTCGGCAAGCCCGCGCGGGTCGTAGCCCTGCACATAGATGACGAGCCTGCGCTTGACCCGCATGCTTGCTCAATCCACGTCGAGCGGTTCGCTGCCGGTCGGCTTGCCGTTGGCGTCGAGCGTGATCTTTTCCACCCGCGCTTCGGCCTGGCGCAACAGTTCCTCGCAGCGTTTCTTGAGCGCCTCGCCGCGCTCGTAGATCGCCACCGACTCCTCGAGCGGCACCTTGCCTTCCTCGAGCCGCTTGACGATCGATTCCAATTCCTCGATCGCCCGCTCGAAGGGCATTTTCTTCACGTCGGCGTTGTTTTCGGCCATGTCCGCGTCCCGGCGCAATTGCTAGAGCGGCATCCTATGCCGTCTAGGGTAAGCGAAGATAGCCGGGAATATCAGCCGCGACGATTGGCCCGGCGCCAGCGCCGTTCGGTCAAGGCGAGCATGAGCGTGCGCGGCAGCAGCCGCGGCAGCAAAGTCATGATGCGGTTGGGCTTGCCCGGCACCACCACGCGATGGCCCGCCATGAAGCCTTCATAGCCCTCGCGTGCCACCCGTTCCGCCGAGCGGGTCATGTAATCCGGGAAATAGTCTTGCGGCATTCCGGCGCGGCCGAGGAACTCGGTTTGCACCGGCCCGGGGCAGAGCGCGCAGACGCGCACGCCTTCCGCTTTAAGCTCCGCGTGCAGGGCCTCGGTGAACGAGATCACATAGGCCTTGGTGGCGTGGTAGACCGCCATGCCGTGGCCAGGCAGGAAGCCGGCAACGGAGGCGACATTGAGGATGCCGCCGCGGTGGCGCCTGACGCTGTCGAGCCAGCGCAGCGAAAGATCGGTGAGCGCGCGCACGTTGAGATCGATCATGGCGAGCTGGCGCGCGCGGTCGAGCTCGGCCGCCTCGCCGAGCAGGCCGAAGCCGGCATTGTTGACCACGATAGCCGGCTCCAGTCCGCGCTCAGCCAGCGTCGCGGCGAGGCGCGCCGGGCCTGCGGGCGTGGCGAGGTCGGCGGCGATCACCAGCGGTCGGGCATGGCCGGCGGCGGCGATCTCGTCGGCAAGCGCGGCAAGCTGCGCCTCGCGCCGCGCGGTGAGCACCAACGCATGGCCGGCCTTGGCAAATTGCCAAGCCAGCGCCGCGCCGATGCCGGCGGATGCGCCGGTGATCAAGCACACGGGCTGCATGGGTGACATTGGACGATGAATGCTCGACAATGCCAAAAAATGCAATTGCGGGGGCGTGTTTGACCGACCTGAACAACAAGATCGTGCTGGTGAGCGGAGCTTCCGGCGCCATCGGTGCGGCCATTGCGGCGGCGATCAAGCGCGCCGGCGGCACTGGCATAGCCAGCGACCTCGCCGGCCGCCCCGGCGTCGATATTAGCCTCGACGTCACCGTGGAAGCCGACTGGCAGCGCGCCATAGCCGAGATTCAGCAAAAGCATGGCCGGCTCGACGGCCTGGTCAACGCGGCCGGCATCGCCGCGGTCGGCAGTATCGAGAAGACCGACTTCGCCACCTGGAAACGCGTGCTTGGCGTCAACCTCGACGGCGCCTTTCTCGGCTGCAAATACGCCTTCCCGCTGCTGAGCAAGCAGGGCGGCGCGATCGTCAACCTGTCGTCGGTGTTGGGCCTGATCGGCGGCCCCAACCTCACCGCCTACAACGCCTCCAAGGGCGGGGTGTCGCTGCTCACCAAATCGGTGGCGCTGCACGGCGCGCGCTTGAAGCCGCCGGTGCGCTGCAATGCGGTCTGCCCGGCCTTCGTGGAAGGCCCGATGGTGGACGAGATCGCGCACGGCACGCGCAACCCGCAAGCCGTGCGCCAGAAGCTGGCGCTCGATATCCCGCTTGGCCGCCTTGGCCAGCCGGAGGAGGTCGCCGATCTGTGCGTCTATCTGCTGTCGGATGAGGCCGGCTTCATCACCGGCGCCGATGTGCCGATCGACGGCGGGCTGACGGCGAGGTGAAGCCGGAAGGCGGCGCGTCATGTGCGCCAATCGAGAAAATACTTCTCGGCCCGGCCGATCAGCCAGGCGATCGCAAGCCCGATCACCGACAAGAGGGCGACGCCCGCGATCAACTTGTCGATGGCGAACAGCGCGCCCGCGGTGAGGATGTAGGCGCCGATGCCATATTGAGCGCCGATCATTTCCGCCGCAACCAATAGTACGATGGCGATCGACGCGGAAATGCGAAACCCGGACAAGATCGCCGGCAACGCGCCAGGAATGATGATCTTGCGCACGATCGACAGCCAGGTAAGCCCGAACGACTGCCCCATGCGGATGAGATTACGATCGACGTTGTCGATGCCGCTATAGGTCGCGATCACGGTCGGAAAAAATGTTCCGAACAGGATGGTCGCGATCTTTGATCCCTCACCGATACCGAACCAGACGATAAACAGCGGCAACAGCGCGATCTTCGGAATCGGGAACAGCGCGGACACCAACGGCATCAGCCCGGCGCGTACGAGCGTGAACAATCCGATCAAGACGCCAACCGAGATGCCGAGTAGGGTGCCCAGCGTCCAGCCGACGACCAGGCGGTAGAGGCTCAAGCCCAGATGCTTCCACAGCATGCCGGTATGGACGAGATCCATGATGGCGCCGAAGGCTTGCGACGGCGACGCCAGGGCGATGCTGTTGATGAGGCCAACGCGGCTGCCAAGCTCCCACAATGCGATGATCGCGAGGAAGACCAAGAGCGACACATGGCCGAGTGGCCGATGGCGAAATCCGCCGCCGCGGAATGGCACCGGCCGCGCGGCAGGCTTTTCCGCCGGCGCGGTGACAGCGGGATTTTTGGCGAGCGCATCATGCGACACGGGTGAGCTCCATGTCGGCCTGGCGCGCTTCCTCGCGCACGACCTCCCAAACCTGGCTCTGCAGGCGGTCCAATTCAACGGAACGGCCGGCGCGCTCGTTGAGCGGAATGTCGATCTCGACGATCTCCCTGATCCGGCCCGGCCGCCGCGACAACACGACGACCTTGTGCCCAAGCCGCACCGCCTCGCCGAGATTGTGGGTGACGTAGCACGCGGAAAAACGCTCGCGCATCCACAGTTCGACCAGGTCGTCCATCAACAGGTCGCGCGTCTGGCTATCGAGCGCGGAGAGCGGCTCGTCCATCAGCATAACCGCCGGCCGCACGCTCAAGGCGCGCGCGATGGCCACGCGCTGTTTCATCCCGCCGGACAGCTGGCGCGGCAGCGCCTTGCCGAAATCAGCAAGCTTGGTGCGCCTCAGCACGTCGTCGATGATCGCGCGCGCCTGCCGACCCCTGATGCCATGGTCTTCCAGAACGAGGCTGACATTGCCCTCGACCGTGCGCCACGGCAGCAAGGCGAAGTCCTGGAAGATGTAGGTCAGCGGATTGAGCGATCCTGCAGGCGGCTCGCCTGACGCCAGAACCTGTCCCGTGTCGGGGCGCTCGAGGCCGCCAATGAGCCGCAGCAGCGTCGATTTTCCGCAGCCCGACGGCCCGATGATACTGACGATTTCGCCGTCCTTCACGGTGAAGGAGATGTCGCGCAAGACTTCGGTCTCGGCATAATCATGTCCGACATTTTCGACGATCAGTTCCATGATTGTACCTGCCGCCGCCGCATCGTGCGGTCACCGCGTCTTGACGAAGCGTGTGTCGACCAGTTTCTCCATCGTCATGCTTCCAGGCACCATGTGTTTCGCCTTGAACCAATCAAGCTGATCCTTGACGCTCGCCAGGTTGAGCGTGGCGTTCGGGCTGATGCGCATGGCTCCGGCGCGGATGCGCGGCGCGGCCTTTTCAAGCGGCTGGTTGGCATAGACGTATTGATGGATCATCTTGACGATCGCATCCGTCTCGTCCTTGCCCATGGTCTTTTCCACCAATGCTGCGTTGTAGTCGGCGACGCCCTTCGAATAGGCCGCCAAAAAACGCTTCACCAGATCGGGCTTCTTCTCGACATTGGCAGCCGAGGTGAAAACGGTGGTCACCTGATAGTTCGGGATGTAATCCGAAATCTTCCCGATCTGGACCACGTCGGGCCCCTTGGTGAGCGCGTCCGCGATATTGGGGACGATCGACCAGGCGTCGATCTGCCCGCTTTTCAGGGCGGCGATCACGGCCGGCACCTTTTGCAGCGGCTTCAACTGAATGTCGGATTCGGGGAAGCCTTCCTTCTGTGCGATCTTGTGCGCCATGTAGTGAAAGGAGGATCCTGCCGTCGTGATGCCGAAGGTGCGGCCCTTGAGCTTAGCCGGCGTGGTCACGCCCTCGCCATAGGCCTTCTTGGAGACGATGATCTTCTCGCCTTCGACGCCGGGCGCTTCTTCGAGCGCGCCGCCGATCACCTTGATCGCGCCCTTGTCGGCGAGACTGATGAGGCCGCCGGTGATGGCGGTGATGCCGAAGTCGACATCGCCCGAGGCAATCGCCACCGCCATCGGTTGCGCCGCCAGAAACATGACGAAGCTGGCGTCGATGCCTTCCTTGGCGAAATACCCCCGCCCGCCCGCGATGATGTCCGGCGCGTGCGAGGTCAGCGGCAGAATGCCGACTTTGATCTTGTCGGCGGCGAGCGCTGACGTGAGCGAAACCGCGCCGCTGCCGAGCGCAACGGAGCCAGCCAGCGCGTGCAGACCGAGGGCTCGTCTTGTCATCCTTGGCATGTCATCCTCCTATTCGTGACTTTGGTTGTTGGTCCTGCCGCGGCAATGCGTAGGACGAAGCAAAGAGCTTACCCGCGCATCAGCGCGGTGACGTGGGCGGCGGCCGAGCGCGCCAGTCCTTGCAGGTCGTAGCCGCCTTCCAGCAGCGACACGATGCGCCCGCCGGCGCTTTGATCGGCGATCTCCATCAGCTTCTGGGTGACCCAGGTGTAATCCGCTTCCACCAAATTGAGGTTGGCGAGCGGGTCGCGGGTGTGGGCGTCGAAGCCGGCGGAGATCACCAGCAGGTCGGGCTTGAACTCGCGCAGGCGCGGCAGGATCGCGGTCTCGAAGGCGAGGCGGAAAGCGTCGCCGCCGTCGCCCGCCCGTAGCGGCGCGTTGACGACGGTGTTGAACTCGCCGCGCTCGGAAACCGCGCCGGTGCCGGGAAACAGCGGCATCTCGTGGGTCGAGCAATACATCACGTTTCTGTCGGACCAGAAGATATCCTGCGAGCCGTTGCCGTGATGCACGTCGAAATCGACGATGGCCACGCGCTCGGCGTCGTAGCGGTCCTGCGCGTAGCGTGCCGCGATCGCCGCATTGTTGAACAGGCAGAAGCCCATCGGCCGCGCCGCCTCGGTGTGGTGACCGGGCGGGCGCACGGCGACGAAGGCGTTGGCGGCCTTGCCGGTCATCACCTCGTCGACGCCTCGCATGCCGCCGCCGACGGCGCGCAGCGCCGCCTCG
>Ga0307436_1001249_pt1 | contig 11368 bp, 9 predicted proteins | sample SalMarWE160440MG_FD_202513 | JGI IMG/M metagenome (GOLD analysis project Ga0307436, IMG submission 202513) | Salt marsh sediment microbial communities from the Plum Island Ecosystem LTER, Massachusetts, United States - WE1604-40 | ecosystem: Environmental > Aquatic > Marine > Intertidal zone >...
TTATAGGTCTGGGCGACGTCGCGGATCTTCTCGGCCTCGCTGGCGCGCAGCGCCGCCGAATTGTTGCCGAAATAGACGGTGCTGACGTGAGTCGAGGGGCCGATGAAGGTGGGCGGCATCTCCGCCGCCGCCATCTGCATTTCGGCGCTCACGACGGGCGATTCGGAACGCGCGAGCGCCCCGGTCGTTTGCGGCGGCGGCACGTCCTCCATCGAGCCGGCATCGGCCGCTGCGCCCGGCAGCGGCTCGGTCGGCCCGGCCACCGCGGTCGTCACGGCCGGCGCCGATTGCTGCAGTTTTTGCTCGTAGACCTGGTCGATCTCGGTCGAACCGGGCGAGGCAGCCATCACTTTCTCGCTGCCGGGCTGCCTTCTAGGCTCACTGCCGGGCTCGTCCATAAGGGGAGGCGGCGCGGTCGGCGCCTCGGCCGCCGGCGGGGGCGGCGGCCCGGCGTCCGGGGGCAGCGGCGAGCCCAGGTTGAGAATCGGCCTTTCGGAGGGCGGCGGAGGCGGAGGCGTGTCTCCGGCAGCCGGCGCCGGGCCGGCGACCATCTCGGATTCCGTGGTTTCCGAGCTGCTCGACATCTCCGTTTGGGAGCCGCCGCTGTCGGCGACGCTGACGCTTTCGCTCTGGCTTTGGGTTTCCTCGATGTATTGCGCGTTGGCCTTGTCCGCCGACAGGTTCTCCATCATCGCGCGGCGCTGCTCGACGGTGGAGCCGGTGGCCGGTTTGTCCGGCACGTCGTTGACGGAGGGGAAGGACTTTTCCGTGCCGGGCGTGGTGGCGGTTTCCGCGGCACCCGCGCTTTTGACCTCCGGCGGCGGCGCCTCGTCGTCCTCGAACCAGCCTTCGACGCCGTGATACCAGGAGACGGGGTTGACGGCGTCCGGGACATCCGAACAGGCGTTCGCAAGCACCCCGATCGCCAGCAGCGACACCCCGGTCAAGGCTGATTTTAGGGCCTTGCGGTCAATTAAATGTTGACCGAACGTTAACCATACTAATCTTACTATTTGATGGTCCATGATCCATCCCGCCCGCCGGTCAAAAACACGATGCACTCGGACACTGCAAGATCGACTTCGCCGACGAGCCACCGGAAGCACCCGCCGGCTCGCAGTGCCGATGTCCGCAAAATCGCCGTCTGCGGCTGGGGGTTATCATAAGGGATCACAGCATGAACGATCAACACGGGCGGGACGCCGAAGTCCCGGATTCCGCCGCGATTTCGGAGACGATGGCGAACATCGCCGAGCGGTCGCAGCGGATCGTCACCGCCTTTCTGAACCGCCAGGCGGCCGGCGGAGCTTTCACCCATGCTGACCCCCTCAACCTCGGCCAAGCTTTCTTCGATCTGACCATCAAGATGATGAGCGACCCCGCGCGCCTGGTGCGGGCGCAGATGTCGCTGTGGGAAGACTACATGAATTTGTGGCAGACGACCGCGCGCCGCATGATGGGCGAGCAGGCGCCGCCGGTTGTCACCGCCGGCGATGGCGACCGCCGCTTCAAGGACGCCGCCTGGGAAGACAACTCGCTGTTCGATTACATCAAGCAATCCTATTTGCTGTCGTCGCGCTGGCTGCAATCCACGGTCAAGGAGACGGAAGGCCTCGACGACGCGACCGCGCGCAAAGTGGATTTCTACACCCGTCAATTCGTTGACGCGCTCTCACCCAGCAATTTCGTGATGACCAATCCCGAGGTGCTGCGCGCGACGATCGAAAGCGGCGGTGAAAACCTTCTCAAGGGTCTCAGCAATCTTCTCGATGACCTGGAGCGCGGCGAAGGACAGCTGCGCATCAAGATGACCGATACCGAGGCGTTCAAGGTCGGGGAAAACCTGGCGATGACGCCGGGCAAGGTCGTTTTTCAGAGCGATCTGATGCAGATCATCCAATACGTGCCGACGACGAAGCAGGTCTATGAGCGCCCGGTCCTCATCGTGCCGCCGTGGATCAACAAGTTTTACATTCTCGACATGCGCGAGAAAAACTCGTTCATCCGCTGGCTCGTCGAGCAGGGCCACACCGTCTTCGTCATTTCCTGGGTCAACCCGGACGAGAAACTGGCCCTGAAAACCTACGAAGATTACATGCTCCAGGGGCCTTTGACGGCGCTCGAGGTCGTCGAAAAAGCGACCGGCCAGCGCCAGGTGAACGCCATCGGCTATTGCCTGGGCGGCACGCTCTTGGCCTCGACGCTCGCCTATCTCGCGGCCAAGGACAAACACCCGATCGTCAGCGCCACCTTCCTCACCACCATGATCGATTTCGAGGAATCCGGCGAGCTTTCGATCTTCATCGACGAAGAGCAACTGAGCGTCCTAGAAGACAAGATGAAGGAGCGCGGCTATCTCGAAGGCCATGAGATGGCCGCGACCTTCAACATGCTGCGGGCCAACGATTTGATCTGGTCTTTCGTGGTGAACAATTATCTGCTCGGCAAGGACCCCTTCCCCTTCGATCTCTTGTATTGGAACGGCGATTCGACGCGCATGCCCGCGGCCATGCATATGTTTTATCTCCGCAACATGTACCAGGATAACAAATTGGTCGAACCCGGCGGCATCACGCTGAACAAGGTGCCGATCGACATCCGCGAGATCGACATTCCCGCCTACTTCCTGTCCACGCGCGAGGATCACATCGCACCCTGGAAAGGCACCTATCGGGCGGCGAAATTGCTGGCGGGCCCGGTGCGCTTCGTTTTGACGGCATCGGGGCACATCGCCGGCGTCGTCAATCCGCCGGCCGCCAACAAGTACAATTTCTGGAGCAACGACAAATTGCCGCGCGAGGCGGATGCATGGTTCGCAGGCGCCAAGCAGACGCCCGGTTCCTGGTGGACCGATTGGGCAAAGTGGATCGCGCAATACGGCGGCAAGAAAGTCCCGGCGCGCGAAGCGGGCGGCGGCAAACTGAAGCCGATCGAGGACGCCCCCGGCTCTTACGTCAAGGTCAAGGCGTCGTAAGCCGGGCCCGGTACTCCTGGGCTAAGTCAGCGTAAACCTTGGCGGATTTGTCGATCTGGGCGGCCTCGTCGTCGCTCAGCTTGCGCAAGAACCGCGCCGGGCTGCCGGCCCACAGCTCGCCTGCTTTGATGCGCTTGTTGAAGGTGACCAAGGCGCCCGCCGCCACCATCGCGCCCGATTCCACGACGACGCCGTCCATCACCACCGCGCCCATGCCGATGAGGCAGCGGTCTTCCAGCGTGCAGGCGTGCAGGATCGCCTTGTGGCCGACCGTGATGTCGTTGCCGAGATAGGTCCCGAATCCGTCGCTCGTGACATGAATCACGCAACCGTCCTGGATATTCGTACGTTCGCCGATGCGCACCTCGTTGACGTCGCCGCGCACCACCGCGTTGAACCAGATGCCGCTGCCAGACCCGATCACCACATTGCCGATGACTGCCGATCCGGGCGCCAGGAACGCATCCTCGGCCACCTCGGGGACATAGTTGCGATAGGGCAGGACCAATCCGCGCGCGGCCGTCATGGGAACAGCGGCTCCTGTTCCAGGCCCATGGATTCGTTCAGGCCGAACATGAGATTCATGTTTTGCACCGCCTGGCCCGACGCGCCCTTGACCAGATTGTCGATGGCGGAGATGACGATGGCCCGGCCTTCGATGCGGTCGGCGAAGACGCCGATATGGCATTGGTTCGAGCCCCGGACATAGCGGGTGGCCGGCGTGGCGCCGTTCGCCAGGACCTTGACGAAGGGCTCGTCGTCGAATCGCGACGCCAGGCACGTCTGCAGGTCGCCGGCGGTGGCGCCGTCCGCAAGCCTGACGTAAATGGTCGCCAGGATGCCGCGGTTCATCGGCACCAGATGCGGCGTGAAGGTGACCGTGACGGCATGACCGGCAGCGCCCGATAGCTCCTGGTCGATTTCCGGCGCGTGACGGTGCGCGGCGACGCCGTATGCGTGGATGCCGCCGGCGATCTCGGCGAACATCGTTCCTTCCTTGGCGGTGCGCCCGGCTCCGGTCACGCCGGACTTGGCGTCGATGATGATGTCGGTGCCCGAAATCTTCCCGTCCTCGAGAAGCGGCACCAGCGGCAACAGGGCCGCGGTCGGATAACAGCCGGGGTTGGCGACAATGCGCGACTTGGCGATGGGCCCGCGGGCGAATTCGGTCAGTCCGTAAACCGCCTCGCCTTGCAGGGCCGGGGCCTGGTGCTTGTGCCCGTACCATTGGGCATAGACTCCGGTGTCTTTGAGCCGGAAGTCGGCGGACAAATCCACCACCTTGAGCGACTTGGGAAGTCCCGCCACGACCGTTTGGGTGGTGCCGTGCGGCAGGCAGCAGAAAACGGCGTCGAGCGCATCGAGCTTGGCATCGTCCAAGGCGACGAGGCTGGGAAGTTCGAGGCCGGCGAATTGCGGAAAAATGGATTGCAGCGGCTTGCCCGCGTTCCGGTCGGCGGTCAGCACGCGCAGCTTGGCGCCGGCATGGCGCGACAGAATCCGCACCAGCTCCGCCCCGGTATAGCCGCTGGCGCCGATCACGCCGACTTCGATGGTATTCGACGTTGTTTTCATGTTCGAACCTTAGGCCCAGGATACGTGCGCGTAATTCGATGCCGCAAGTCCGGGATTGCGGCGGTCCCACAAACACGAAAGGGACGCCCGGGCGTCCCTTTCGTGCCGATCGCGTGCCCGGACGCGGATCAGCGTTTGGAGAACTGGAAGCTGCGGCGGGCCTTGCGGCGGCCGTATTTCTTGCGCTCGACGACGCGGGCATCGCGGGTCAGGAATCCGCCGCTCTTGAGCGGCTTGCGCAGATCCGGCTCGAAGTAGGAGAGCGCCTTGCTGATGCCGTGGCGCACCGCGCCGGCCTGGCCCGACAAGCCGCCGCCGCTCACCGTGCAAACGACGTCGTATTCGCCGGCGCGATTGACCGCCTGGAAGGGCTGATTGATCATCATGCGCAAAACGGGCCGCGCAAAATATCTTTCGCTGTCCCGGCCATTGATGGAAATCGCCCCGCTCCCGCGCTTGATCCAAACGCGCGCGACCGCATTCTTGCGCTTGCCGGTGGCATAAGCGCGTCCCGCGGAATCGATTTGCGGCTCGGGCTTGGCTTCCGGTTCGGCCGGCGGGCCTTGGTCCGGCATGACGTCGGCCAATGTCGGCTGATCGTCGGTCATGCGATCCTCCTGTTCTTGGCGTTCATCGCCGCGACATCCAAGGTTTCCGGATTCTGGGCCCCATGGGGATGGTCGGCGCCCGGATAAACGCGCAAATTCCGCATCTGCGCCCGCCCCAAGGGGTTGCGCGGGACCATCCGCTCGACCGCTTTGATGACAAGGCGTTCCGGATGCGCCCCTTCCAAGGTGGCGCCGGCGGTGCGCGATTTGACGCCGCCGGGGTAGCCGGTGTGCCAATAAAAAATCTTGTCCGTCAGCTTCTTGCCGGTGAGGCGGACCTTCGCCGCATTGATGACGACGATGTTGTCGCCGCAATCCACATGCGGCGTATAGCCGGGTCTGTGCTTGCCGCGCAGGCGTTTGGCGATGACCGAGGCCAAACGGCCCAAAACGAGACCGTCGGCGTCGATCAATATCCACTTCTTGTCCGCATTGGCGGCATTTAGAGAAACTGTGGTCTTCATTGCGCCCAATCGTGCTCTTTTGCGGACATAATTTTGCTTCGGCCCAAAGGCGGCGCAGTATGCCACGTTTCTTTTGGGCGTCAACGGCCAAAAGCTCCGTTTTTCAAAGGCCTTGGAGTGGCGGTATGATGATACTCTCGCGAACCTTAGGCAAATCCGGGCGAAGAACATGCTTTGGCCACAATTCCGCCAAGCGCCCGCCGCAATGCGCGGGTAATTCAGGTACCAACAACGCAAAACCGGGAGAACCGGAGCCATGCAAACTGCAAAATTCGCCGGCGTCGAGGGCCGGGCCCGCGATCGGCGCGATATGAGACCCGCAGCCACCGATCCCGAGATCGATCTGGAACGTGTGATTTATGATCCCGTTTACCGGAACGATGTGCGCGATCAGCTCAATCGGGCCAGACGCGCCCGGGAGCAGGACGGAAAGTCATAGGGCCCGCGCGCCCGGCACCGGGCCGGCGGGCCGTCACGCGGGCCGCGTTTCCCGGCCAATCCAGGCCAAAAAGTCCTGATTTCCTTGGGTGATCGGCAAGGCCACCACGCAGGGACAGCTATAGCTGTGCAGGGCCTTGACCCGGTCGGTGATGGCGGGAACGAGATCCTCCCGGGTTTTGGCAATCAAGACAGCCTCGTTTCCCTCATCCACCTTCCCTTCCCACCAGTAAAGCGACGACATGCGGTCGAAAATGTTGACGCATGCGGCGAGGCGCTCCTCGACCAGGACGCGGCCGATTTTGCGGGCTTCGTCGGGCGATGAGGCGGTGATGTACACGAATTCAAAGGACATGGTTAACGGCTCCGGTCGTGTGCGGCGGGATGGTCCCGCCGCAGCTTGGCGCAATCGCGAAACTCGCCTAGGCTAACGCGGCCCGGCAAAAGCGTCATCGGGGTGCGGCGCAAGCCCAATATTCGCCGCTATAACAGGGAGTGCAGCAGCTGGCCAGGATCGCCCTCATCGTGGACGACGATGCGCCGACCCTGCGGCTCTACCGCTTGCTCCTGGAACAGGCGGGGATGAAGGTGATGGAGGCCCAGAACGGCCTCGAGGCGATTCGCATCGCCGTGGATCACCGGCCTCATTTGATGATTTCGGATGTGCGTTTGCCCTTGGTTTCGGGCCTGGAGGTCATCCGCCAGCTTCGCCGCCAACCGGCCCTCGACCACACGGCCGTTATCGTCATCACGGCCGCGGCCACGGTCGAGAATGAAAAACTGAGTTTCGAGGCGGGTTGCGACGCCTATCTCGTCAAACCGGTCCCGGTGCTGACGTTCTTGGCGACCGTGCGGCGCTGCCTGGCCACCGAGCGGCTCGCCAAACAGGCCTGAGCGGCCCGATTCGGCGCCTTGGGACTATGAGATGGGGCGAATGAGAAACGGGCGGGGCCATGGGCCCCGCCCGTTTTTACCGAACTTTCTGTCGACAGAAATCTCGGATTAGAGGTCAGCGCAAGCGTAGCTGTTGATCTCGAGGCCGACGCAAATCTCAACGATCTTCGGAGTATTCCAAGCCATGTTCATCTCCCTTTCCGACAAAGTCGGTTTCACGATGGTGCCGATACTGCCACTTCTCCGCTGAACCGCCGCTGAGTAGGCCGTTCATCTGCCGTTCAGAAGATTTAACGCGGATCCCGCCCCCTGGCGGCCCAAAGGCCGCCATATAACGACGATATATCAATAAGTTAACGTTATGCCCGGCGGCCGTGACCGGGCACGTGCCTTGCCGGCGGGAGGCCCGGCCATTCGAGGCGGGTCGTTTTCCTGAACGATTTTGGCCTGAACGATTTTGGGCCGCAAGCGGAGCTCCGCCTCCGCCTTCGGCGCGGTTCGGGCGGCGCTAGCCGCAGTCGTCAAGTTCCGGCGGCCGGCAGTCGCCGTCGTTCAGGAAATCCTCCCATTTGTATCTATGGATGTTGGTTGGGACGTCGGTCAGCTCGCCCACGCGATTGCCGGCCACGTAGCGCACCCCCGCCCCGCAGGCGGCCATGACCAAGCTCGTGGTTTTCACCCCATTGAGGTAGAGCGACAGCCTATGCCGCTCCGCCTGCCGCGCCAACCGGTGGAGCCGCGGGATGAGCTCGGCTTCGGAGATTTGCTCGTCGCGAAGATGGAAGCCGACGGCATGCAATCCGGTTTCAAAAAAATTGGCCAGCGATCTCGGACGCAAGGAAATGCGCGCCAGCACCGCGCTTGCGAACGGCTTCAGCGAATTGACGACCTCGCTGAGCCGGCATTGCGGCACGCCCTCGGGCAGACCGGTTAATTCGAAGACAACGAATTTGCGCATGCGGTGCGGCACCCGGTTGGCGATTTCGAGATAGACCTCCCGGTAGCGCGGCGTCGTCACCGTGGCGAATTGCACCGTCATGACGATGAACATCTGGAACCGGTTGCGCAGAAGCTCGTCGAGCATGCTGAGCCCGGCCTTGAACGTTTCGAGATCCAGGCATGCAATCTGATAGGGGTCGGCCGGGTGTTCGAGGACGGCATAGCCAAAGCGGCGCCCGTATCCGGCAAAGGCCCGCACGGGGACGCAGAAATACGTGGACAAGACCTTGTGGTGAAGGTCCCACACCGGACGGTAACGGTAGGACACGGCCGCGTTGTCGCGGCCGGCTTCTTCGAACGACGGCAAGTCGTCGGCGATCGCCCAAAGGTTCGTCCGCTCCGAGACCATGCGCCGGATTTGCGATGGCGGCCCGGCCTCCAATTCTTGCGCGTGCGCCGCGGCGCGGCCAGCCGCGTCGGCGGCAAACGGGGGCCGTGCCTCTTCGACCGGCGCCGGCCGGATCGCCGAGGCCGCGCCGCCGGGATTCGCACCGGGGCGAACCACAACGGCAATCCGATTGTCGGGCTTGGAAGACGGCCCCGTTCGCGTATTCGCCGGGGGCGCCGCGTCCACAGGCTTTGCCCGCTGCGCCAGATCCTGCAACAGGTCCGAAATACAGACGTCCTTGAAGACCAGTTCATCGTCGATGCGCCCCACGGCGGTCTTGACGGTGACCGCCGCGGTTTCGGGACTGCCCAGGAAGTGCGCCGCAATGTCCCTGGCCAATTTGGCGCATTTGAGCTGCGCGGCCTCGGGCGAAAGTCCCGCGAAGACGATCAGATACTCGCTATCGGAATACCGGACATAGACGTCAAGCGGTGACATGTGCTCGCCGATGATGCGGCCCGCGGCGAGATGCACCTTCTCCTTCATGTCCGGCCACCGCGGGCCAAGCTTCTTCTCTATCTTATCGAGGCCGACGATGTTGATCTGGCCGTAAGGCAGAGCCTGATTCGCGGCCGCCAAGTCCTGGAGCCGGCTGGCGAACCTGTCGAACGCGGCCTTGTTGGGAATCGGATAGGAGCTGACCGCCGGGCCCGCCACGAGTTGCGGTTCCGGCGCGGACCGCCGCGCCGGCGCATCCCGAGGCGGCACCTCATGGACCTTCGTTTCAGCGGGAATGTAAAACCACTTGCGAAACCGGGCACCGAGCGTGGCCACACCGCGTCCCTTTCCTGTCTCCCCACCGGGTCCAGCGATCCGGATCCGCGGTAATTCTGTGCAGGAAACTTTTATGATCGCTGCGGCGCGGTTAAGGATTCCATAAGCCGCGGGGCTCCGCGCCCGCGCCGCCAGGGTCACCGGCGCTGCCGCGCCATGCGCATGTTTTTCGATTTTAGCTCGGCACCCTAACCATTCGATCAGGATTGCAGGCGCACACGATCGCCGCGGGCGGCTCTGCGCGCTATGCCGCCGAGGGAAAATAGAGGCGGAAGGACGTGCCGCGGCCGGGTTCGCTCGACACCTGGACGTGGCCGCCCGATTGCTTGACGAAGCCATAAACCATGCTGAGGCCGAGCCCGCTTCCGCGGCCGAACTCCTTGGTGGTGAAGAACGGTTCGAACACATGTTCCAGCACGTCCGCCGACATGCCGGTGCCGGTATCGGCAACCGTCACCATCACATATTCGGGCCGCTTCAGTTCGGGGTTTTCGGCCATCCGGGTTTCATCGACCGTCACGTTACATGTGGCGATTTTCAACTCGCCGCCTCTCGGCATTGCATCCCGCGCGTTCACGGCGAGATTGAGCAGCGCCGATTCCATCTGCGCCTGATCCAAAGCCACGGGCCACAATACGGATTCGAGGGCGACCTTCACGTCAATCGTCTCGCCCAGCGTGCGCTTCATCAGATGCGTTGAATTCTCGACGAGCTGGTTGAGATCGGTTGGTCTCACCTGCAGCACCTGTTGCCGCGCGAACGCCAGAAGATGCGCGATCAGCTCGGCGCCGCGCCGCGCCGATCTTAGGATGGCTCCGGCCATTTCCTGCAATGCCGGCTTGGCCGTGATGTGCTCGTAGATCATTTCCGAATTGATTTGGATCACCGTAAGGAGATTGTTGAAATCGTGGGCAACGCCGCCCGTCAGCTGACCGATCACCTCCAAGCGCTGAGATTCATGAATCCGTTTCTCAACCGCGCGCCGCTCGGTCACATCATGGGCGTTGACGACGATCCCGGCGATGTCCGGATCGTCGAGCAGATTTTGTGCGACCGAGTCGAGAATACGCCAAGTGCCGTCCGCGCGGCACAGGCGCAGTTCGAACGACATGGTCATGCCGAACCGCTCACACAACCGGGCCATGATCTCGCGCGCATCCTCAAGTTCGTCCGGGTGAGCCAAATCGGACAATGTCGTCCCCAACAGTTCGGCGCGCGGTCTTCCCAAGACACTTTCGGCAGAAGGCGTCGCGAACGTGATCTGGCCGGCGCCATCGAGCAAGAAAATGACGTCGAGCGAGTGCTCGATGAGGACGCGGAAATTTCGCCAGCGCCGCTCCAATTCCGCCGTTGCCGCATCCCGTTCCGCCAGTATCGTGGCGACGGCCAAGGCCGAAAACACAGCCGTTGCCAAAAAGACCTGGGTCACCCACACGTCGTCCACGGTCCGGCCCGCCAGAAGACCCGGGATTGGGGCCGTGCCGCGATAGATGTTCCAAATGCCAATGATGGTGACGACGATTCCGCTCGCCGATACGCCGAGAACGCCGAAGCGGTATCCGGCCCATAACAGGAGCGGGAAGGTCAGCGACAGCGCGAGGACGTTATTTTGGCCGAAGGCAAATGAAGCCGTCAGAGCGGCGGCCGCGAGAACCACGGCAGCCTCGGCAATCCGTTCCCACGACGCCATGCTTTCCAAGGACCGAGCGGTCGGCGTCAGCAGCGCGGGGCTGACAACGAGTATGCCCATCGCGCTGGCGCCCCACCACGTCAGCCACACCGGCTCGAACGCCGCGTTCAACGAGGTGCTCGTAACCGCGGCCGCGGCCGTCGCCCCGATGGCCGGCGCCAGGGCGGCGGCGAGCAACGTGAACCCCAGGCTCTGTCCCCATGCGGCGAACCGGATTTCGGAACCGATCAGGTATCGGACGGCCGCCGCGGCCAGCGCCGCTTCGGCGACATGTATCGCGGCAAGGACAAAGATGTGGACCTGGTTCGGTTGATCAATGACCGCCGGGGCCGCATAGGCGATCAGCGCCGTGGCAATATAATACGGCCAAAGAGGCACCGCGGCCCGCAGCAGCACCGCCAGCAGGATCGCATTCACGGGCCAGAAGCCCGGAATATAATTGGCGTCGCGCCATAGCAAATCCGAACCCAGGACCGCCACGCTCAGGGCCACGAACAAGACCCCGCAGCGTGCCAATACCCGGATCACGGGATGCCCGCCGCGGTCCTTCGGAACCGCGCTCAT
>Ga0307436_1001252_pt1 | contig 11354 bp, 7 predicted proteins | sample SalMarWE160440MG_FD_202513 | JGI IMG/M metagenome (GOLD analysis project Ga0307436, IMG submission 202513) | Salt marsh sediment microbial communities from the Plum Island Ecosystem LTER, Massachusetts, United States - WE1604-40 | ecosystem: Environmental > Aquatic > Marine > Intertidal zone >...
AATTATGTTCCCTTTCTCAAACAATTTATCCGCAAACCTTGTGTGTTCCATCCAGTAATTCTGTTCTTCAATACCCAATCCCTCTTCCCATTCGGGACCAGGATCGAATACAAGTATAAATGTTTTTATCTTTGTCATTCCTCGAACTTTCAAAATCCCAATAATTAATGATTAACTTTTTGCAGCAGTTTGTTTATTCTATCTGCATTTTCCCTGCTTGTACGAAACCTGAATTTAACAGAATCATCCGAATAATTAGTTGAGTAAACTTCAGCGAGATCATGTATCTGCGATGCAATTTTAGTTTCATGCAAAGGGATAAATATTTCTTCTTCTACATAGACATTTTCGATTCTTTGTTTAATTGTTTGAACAAGTTTTGAAATATTAATCCCTTTAGCTGCTGAAATAATTATACTTCCATTATAATTATTCCTGATATATTCGATTCTGCTTTTATCCTCAACTGCGTCTACTTTATTGAAAACTTTTATCTTAGTTTTTTTCACCCCGCCAATTTCTTTCAGAGTTTCGTTTACAACCTTAAGATGATCTTCGAAATATGGATGAGACATATCGATAACGTGAAGGATCAGATCAGCATTACGAACTTCGTTTAATGTGCTTTTAAATGATGCAACAAGATTTGCAGGAAGTTTTCTTATAAATCCAACTGTATCGCTTATTAGAACCTTTTCAGATTTTTGTAATTCCACAAGTCTTGTCGTCGAATCGAGAGTTGCAAATAATTTATCTTCGGCAAATACATCTGCAGAAGTAAGCAGATTGAACAGAGTTGATTTACCGGCATTTGTATAGCCCACAATAGAAATTCTAAAGTGCTCTTTTCTTCCTTTACTTTGTGTTTCCCTCTGAGATTCTATCTTTCCCAGCTTGCTTTTAAGATGACTTATCTTATTTCTGATCATACGTCTGTCGGTTTCAATCTGTGTTTCTCCAGGCCCCTTAGTTCCGATACCGCCATACTGTTTTGAAAGGTGAGTCCATGCTCTTGTAAGCCTTGGCAGAATATATTGAAGTTGGGCAAGCTCTACCTGTGTTTTTGCTTCTTTAGTTTTCGCTCGCAAAGCAAAAATATCAAGTATCAATCCGCTTCTGTCAATAATTTTACGGTTGAATAATTTTTCAAGGTTTCTCACCTGCACAGGTGTCAGGTCATCATCGAATATCACAAGATTAATATTATTCAGCTCAACAAGTTGTGCTAATTCATCTGCTTTTCCTTTGCCGATATAATAAGTAGAATCAAAATTATTTTTTGTCTGAATAATCTTAAAAACCGTAGCAGCACCGGCAGTATTTGCCAGCTCTTCAAGTTCAGATAAATGTTCTTCCACTATGTGCTTGTTCCGGCTCATTGTGCTGAGAGCAACGAGCATTGCTCTTTCTTTTATTTTTTGCGGGACATTTATCATTCAGTTACTTCAACCAATTCCTTCTTTGCAGATCGTGCAATTATCATTTCCAAAAACGCTAGTAAAATTGCAGCTAGTAAAAAATATCTCCAAAGTTCGGAACCAAATCTTGCCTGCAAAATTTTCTTAACCGGATCTTCATCTTTGGAAATTTTCACATAAGAACCGCTAAAATTAATTTTCTTTAAATAATCATTGAATTCGTTATCGGAAATATAATTTGTATTTGACTCAAGCGGATCGGTATTTACACTAACTATATTTAAAAGCTTATCACCGGAATATACAAGGTAATTTCCTTCCTCGTAAGTATGAGGATAAGTTATGAAATCGGAAGCATTTCCGTTAAGATTTATAAGATCCTCACTTTTATCAGGTTTAACTATTCTTACCTGCGGCAATGTTCTTTGAGATACATTTAAATTAAGCGGCGTACCGGCAAAATATTTGGTTTCATTCTGATCTTTCGCAGATATGTAAATAACCGATTTGTAAATCAAAGGAGTGAAAATACTTTTTAACGGGAAATCGCTCCAGCTAAGAACAGGGGCAGTATTGAAGAAAAATATTTTCCCTTTTTCTAAAGAATATTCCGTGAGAAAAGACGAGCCGTCGATCAAACTGATAATGTTCTTTCCCTTTCCCCGGGATGAATATTTATAATAAGTATAAATCTCTGGTGATTCTATTTTTTTCTTTTCTTCATTCTGAAAAATATCCTGGAAAACCGGATGATTAAAATCTACTTTCTCAATATCAACAGAACTATTAGGATCATTCGAACCATTTGCAAGAGAAGAAGGTTGAGGCAAACCTAACGTATTTAGTGATTGTTGCAAAACCAATAAATTTTTTAAAGATGACGGGAAGAAAATTAATCCGCCACCAGTAGAGACATACAATTTCAACTCATCAGCACCTATGTTTAAATTGTTTCCTATAAAAACGAGAACATCGAAATTTTTTAACTGAGTTGATAAAAGTCTGTTTGCTGGTAATTCGGTAACATCTATATTTCCAAACTCTTCTGATGATTTTAATGCAAGCTTAACGAATTTTGCATCACCCGGAATCTCTGAAAGCAAAAGAACAGACAATTTCTCCGGAATGAAAACTGAAGTAAATCTTTTATTGTCCTGATTAATATCATCATCTTCGGTTTCAACAGTTATATTGATGAAACCGGTATTTTTAGCTACTCCTTCAAGTTGAATTGTTTTTGATTCACCGGCATTAAGATCAACACTTTGCTGAGCTGAACGTTCACCATCAATAAAGAGTGAGACTACTTGATTAGAAACCGGTTGAGATGAGTGATTATTTACAACCGCTTCAAATTTTATAGGCTTTTCTTTTTCGAAAATTCCTGTAATTACTTTAAGATCATCTATAGAAATATTATAAATATCTTTCTTTGCATAATTAAAAGAATAAAGATACACTTTACCATTCAGAATCTGCCCCATGTCAGATATATTCTTTTCTTCGTAGATTCTGTCTTTCTGAAAATCTGTTAACAAATAAATCTCTTTATTAAAGTTTTTGGATTTGGAAATTAAATCCGCAGCTTTAAGCAGAGAAGAATTGATATTCCCGCTTGCATCCGAAATTTTAAGCTCATTTAAACGATCCGATATACTATTAATATTTGTAGAGAAATTTTGTTCATCGCTCTCATCGCCGGATATAAGAATCAAACTAGCTTCATCACCTTCCTGCAATTGAGTTAGTAGTTTCTTGATTGTCTGTTTTGCCAGATTGAACAATGAACCATTTTGATCTACGACCGACATACTGAAAGTATCATCGAGAATAAAAACAACAGATGTTTTTGCTGCTGAGGTTGTGCCTCCAATACTTACACCTTCTAAAGTTGGTCTTGCCAAAGCCGTTACGATCAATAATATTATCATAACACGGAGTGCAAGCAAAAGCCACTGCTTCAGTTTCACACGGCGTAATTTATTCTTCTGCAGTTCCTTCAAAAAATGTAGCGTACTGAATTCAATCTTCTTCAACTTTCGCAGGTTAAGTAAATGAATCAGAATTGGGATTGTTGCGGCTGCCAGTCCTATAAGAACGGCGGGATTGAGAAACGTCATAAATAAAAGGGCAAATCCGGGATTTATTAAATAAAATTTGAATCTTTAATTTTCAAAATAATAATATCCGAAGCAGGAAACTATATAACAATTTTTCATCAACTTGAAAATCCAAGTGGTTCAAAAATTATTTTATTTCACAAATATTGGTTTGCACCTCTTTTCTCAATCCGATATGTTTATTTTTCTATATAAATTAAATTTTTAAAGATATGGGAGAAATTCTCAAAAAACGGTTAAAACAATCCGAGTTTGAATCAAGTGAACAGGAGGCTTTCCTCAATATACTTGTAGCATCAAATCATTTGAAATCAAAAGTAGAAATAATATGCTTGAAGCATGGAATTACTCAGGCACAGTTTAATGTTCTGAGAATTCTTAATGGAAAACATCCCGACGGATATCCCAGATGCGAAATCATAACCCGTATGATCGAACCGGCACCCGATGTAACAAGATTGATTGACCGGCTTATAAAAGAAGGTATGGTTGAAAGGTTCACCTCCCCGGAAGACAGGCGGCTCTCACTTGCAAAGATAACCGGCAAGGGTAGAAACGTTCTTAAAAAAATTAAGCCTGAAGTTGATTCGCTTTATAAACTGGTTTCTGAAAAACTAAACAAACAAGAAAGTAAAAAACTCTCCTCCCTTCTGGAAACAATATACGAGGATATGTTTTAAGAGTTTTTCTATTCGAAAAACAGCAACTGCTCTATATGCTTATTATCTTATTTATCTTGCTAAAGACTTTTAAAGACCGGTAAAAAGGTAATTTCCGGCAATTCTTTATTTCCATACATTTTTCTATTTTCGTTTTATAATATCTTTTGCAAACCTTAAAAGAAATATTTGTGGGGAATAATTCTTGCTGGAGATTTTTTCATTTTTTCAACTTATATACTACAGGAATATCTTAAGATGATCAAAATCGAAAATATTAAAAGACACTTATACCTATTTGTAATTTCTTTAACACTTCATTTTTATTCCTGTGGAAACTCTACAGATTTAGCTAAGATTCAAAACTACAAGATTGATTACTATACAACAGGCGGTGTAACAGGCAGAAGTGATGGATTAACCATTAATTCGGAAGGACAGCTCAAATTTTGGAATGGAATTACAATCACAAACCGAACTATTACCGATAGCTTAAAAATAGATAACGAAGATATGGCAAAACTCTCAAATTTATTAGCAGATTCAACAATTTATAGCTTCAACCATCATGAACCAGGAAATCTCACAACAGTTTTAAAAGTAACGAGTGATTTTGGTAGTAATACCATTTCGTTCCCGGGAACTATAACAGGAGGTTCTTTCCCCCATAAGATTAAAGAATTAATTGTCGAATTAAACGAATTAAAAAAGAAAAAATAAGAGATGCAAAAATGAAAGGAATAAAATACTTTTTAACTTTTGTTTTGATCATTAACCTGTCACTATACTCCCAGATCAAATTAAGCGATAAAATTAATATAAATAATAAATCATCTGTTTCGAATGCTCAAATAGAGGCAGTAGAAAATCTTCACAACAAAATACCTGATCTGCGGGTTGCCTGGAATAAATTTAATCCAACCCCAACTTTCTTAACAGGTAAACTGACTAATAATGATTATATCAAAAGCTTTCCCTCTCCAGAATCAGCTTCAAAAAACTTCCTCGAAGAAAACAGGACAATATTTAATTTGGTGTCTCCTTCCAATGAATTAAAATTACATAAGTCCGAAACTGATAATATAGGAATGACTCACGTAAAACTTCAGCAATATTATAATGATTTAAAAATTATCGGTTCTCAAATAATTGTTCACTTCAATCAACAGGGAGCAATATCGTCTGTAAACGGAAGCTATATTCCAACACCTGAAATTTCAACCACACCATCAATCAATGAAGAAAAATCGAAGCTATTAGCTTCAAAATGTTGTGATGGGGTTCAGGCAACTAATTTAGAATTATCAATTTATATTAAAGATAACCAGCCCACTTTAGTATATGAAGTTCAGGTTCCAACTAAGTTTGCCCCTAAGCAAAAAGTAATTGTCGATGCACAATCGGGAAATGTTCTATACAAAGATACCGGCATTAGATACGATGGACCTGATACAGGTAGTGGTGCAGGACTTAACGGTGAAAACAGAACATTAAATATTTATCTCTCACAGGGAAAATATTATCTTTTAGATGCAACCAAATCTATGTATGTCCCTCCTGTATCAAATGAAGAAGGAGTAATTGAGACTTATACTGCACATAATAGTACTAATGAGAGTAATCCTTATGACATGACTGAAATTGTATATGATTCGGACAACGACAAAATTTTTACTGATGCCGCTGCAGTAGATGCACACTATTTTACAGAAAAGGTTTATGAATACTATAACACAAAATTTGGTAGAAATAGCTGGGATAATAATGGTAGTTCCCTAACAAACGTGGTTCACTACAGCAATGAATATAATAACGCATTCTGGAATGGTGCTTTCATGTCTTACGGAGACGGTGATGGAAATATGTTTTCTAATTTGGCAGGGGCTTACGATGTAATAGTCCATGAAATTACACATGGTATTACACAATCTACTGCAGGTTTAGAATATCAAGGACAGTCAGGTGCTTTAAACGAATCATATTCAGATATAATGGCTGCAATGGCTGATAACAATGACTGGCAAATCGGTGAAGATGTTTATACTCCTTCAATCAACGGAGATGCACTAAGAGATATGTCGGATCCGCATCAGGGCGGTTCCACATACGGTGACCCTGGCTGGCAGCCAGCTGAGATGAACGAATATTTATATTGGCCTTATACCGAAGAGTGGGATTGGGGTGGTGTTCATGTAAACAGTGGTATTCCTAATAAAGCAGCTTACCTGGTTGCTAATCAGATAGGGCGAGTAAAAACAGAACAAATTTATTACAGAACTCTTGTTCATTACCTTACCCCTAAATCTCAATTCATTGATGCACGAAATGCAACATTACAAGCAACTGCAGATTTATACGGAGCTGGAGGAACTGAATATAATTCCGTTGCTTCGGCTTTTGATAATGTGGGTATAACATCCAACATTACCAGGACAAATGAATTAACTTATGATGATGGAAATCCGGAAACAGCGGTTTATGAATCCGATCCTGATTGGGGGATTGTAAATCGTTTGACAACGTTTGGGAGCGGAAAATTAATGACTGTGGAATTTTATTATGGCGGTGACAATTCAGGTGCTAATGGAAGTTTGAACATAAAAATTTATGGAGACAATGGAAACAAGCCCGGTAATTTATTGTTTAGCAGTAGTACAATGACACCTTCATCAGGTTATGAAAATCATTGGTTTCCTATGTCAATAAGTTCATTAAACCTTATAGTTAATGGTAACTTTTATGTGGGAATTTTTTATGACGGAACAAATCAACCGTTAATAGGAGCAGACACTTCTAATATTAATGGAAGAGCCTGGGAGTGGGACGAAACCAATCGGCAATGGATTCATCTTGATGAAAATTCTTACTTTCCAATTACTCTATTAATGAGAGCAATCGTCAACACGGTAACCGGAGTTCATCAAATAAGCAACTTAGTTCCAAAGGAGTTTAAATTCTCACAGAATTATCCTAATCCATTTAATCCCACTACAAAATTTAATTATGCACTCCCCGAAGGAAGAAATGTTTCAATAATCATTTACGATATAAACGGAAAAAAAGTAGCCGAGTTGGTTAATGATTACCAGGAAAAAGGAACGTACGAAATCACCTGGAATGGAAAGAACAATTTTGGTGAACCAGTTGCGAGCGGTACCTACATTTATTCTATAAAAGCAGGTGAGTTTAAACAATCAAAGAAGATGCTCTTGCTGAAGTAGCAGCAGGTTCTCTCTACTGACTTTTTGCAATTAAGTTTAAAGCACTGCCGGCTTTAAACCATTTGATCTGTGCCTCGTTCATCGTGTGATTGAGCAACACTTCTTCGGAACTACCGTTTTTATGTTTCACAATCATTTTCACCTGGCTTCCGGGAGACAATTTATCCAATCCTGTAATATCAACTGTGTCGTCTTCCAGGATTTTATCGTAATCAGCAGGATCTGCAAAAGTTAGCGGTAACATTCCCTGCTTCTTTAAATTGGTCTCGTGAATTCTGGCAAACGATCTTACAATGATCGCTGTACCGCCAAGAAATCTTGGCTCCATTGCTGCATGCTCACGGCTTGATCCTTCGCCGTAATTTTCATCACCAACCACAATCCAGCCGTGTCCATGTTTCTTGTAAGCACGTGCAACTTCGGGTACAGATTTATAGTCACCAGTAAAAATATTTTTCGTTTTACCGGCATCACCAGTGAAATAATTTATTGCACCGATGAACATATTATTTGAAATGTTATCGAGATGTCCCCGAAATCTTAACCATGGTCCCGCCATAGAAATATGGTCAGTTGTACATTTTCCTTTTGCTTTTAGCAGGACTGCAAGGTCTTTAAAATCCTTTCCATCCCATGGTTTGAACGGTTCCAATAATTGTAGTCTTTCGCTATTCTTATCTACAATTACTTCTACATCCGAACCATCTTTTGCAGGAGCAACAAATCCGCTACTGCCTTCATCGAATCCTTTCTGAGGAAGTTCTTCACCAACAGGTGGATTGAGTTTTACTGTTTCTCCTTTTCCATTAACCAGGGTATCGGTTATCGGGTTGAACGATAAACTGCCTGCAATTGCTAATGCCGTAGTTAGTTCAGGACTTGCAACAAATGCTAAAGTTTCCGGATTGCCATCATTTCTTTTAGCAAAATTCCTGTTAAAGGAAGTTACGATTGTATTTCTTTCACCTGTTTTTATATCCATTCTTTTCCACATCCCAATACAAGGTCCACAAGCATTTGCCAGAATCAAGCCACCAATGTCGGTCAATTCCTTTAACTGTCCGTCTCTTTCAATTGTTGCTCTTACCTGTTCAGAACCTGGTGTAATCGTGAACTGTGATTTGGTTTTTAATCCACTTTCTTTTGCTTCCTTTGCTATGCTTGCAGCACGATCTATGTCTTCATAGCTGGAATTTGTGCAGCTACCGATAAGCGCAACACTTATTTTATCAGGATAATCATTTTCTTTAATCGCTTGTTTCATTTCTGAAATTGCCCATGCTTTATCAGGCGTAAAGGGTCCGTTAAGATGAGGTTCAAGTTTATCAAGATCAATTTCAATAACCTGATCATAAAATTTTTCAGGATTATCAATTACCTCTGTGTCTGCAGATAATTCATCGGCTAGACCTTCAGAAAGCGCTGATACATCTGCCCGGTGAGTAATTCTTAAGTAAGAAGACATTCTTTCATCGAACGGGAATACAGAAGTTGTTGCACCGATCTCCGCACCCATATTACAAATCGTTCCTTTTCCTGTACACGAGATTGAAGTAGTCCCCTCACCAAAATATTCAACTATTGCACCAGTACCACCTTTAACAGTTAAGATGCCGGATAATTTTAAAATTACATCTTTTGCAGAAGTCCAGCCATTCATCTTGCCAGTTAGTTTAACACCAATAATTTTGGGCCATTTAAGTTCCCAGGCCATTCCAGCCATTACATCTACTGCATCGGCACCCCCGACTCCGATAGCAATCATTCCTAATCCACCAGCGTTAGGCGTGTGGGAATCGGTACCGATCATCATTCCACCCGGGAATGCATAATTTTCAAGCACTACCTGGTGAATTATTCCCGCGCCAGGTTTCCAGAAACCAACTCCATATTTTTTAGAAGTGCTTTGCAAGAAATCATACACCTCTTTGTTTTCTTCAGTTGCTCTCAACAAATCTTCCTTAGCACCAACCTGCGCCTGGATTAAATGATCACAATGTACTGTTGAAGGAACTGCAACAGATTCTCTGCCGGCAGACATAAACTGGAGCAATGCCATTTGTGCCGTTGCATCCTGCATTGCTACTCTATCCGGGGCAAGTTCTACATAATCTTTTCCTTTTATAAATTCTTTCTTCGCTGGTTCCCAAAGATGCGTGTATAGCACTTTTTCTGCATAAGTCATTGGTCTGTTTAATATTTTTCTTGCACTATCAAGCTTATTCCTAATTTCATCATAAATTTTCTGAATCATATCATAATTCGCTGTCATTTTTACATTCCTTAATTTTATTTAAAATTATTATTGCAATAATTCAAAATAACAAAAAGTCGTGAATTATTCTTTTTGGCACTATTAGTGTGCAATTATATAGCTTATTTATAATTTTAGAGAGAATAAATGATTATTTTTGTAAACAAATTTTAACTGAGAGGGTAAATGTTAAACAGTACAGTACTTATTGTTGATGATGAGTCATCATATCTTGAACTGGCAGAAGGATTACTAAAACAGGAAGGATATCAGAATGTTTTAACAAAAAGTAATCCACTGGAAGTTATGCCGCTTCTTGAGAAAAAAAATGTAGATGTTATCCTTCTCGATATTTATATGCCTGAAATGAATGGGCTTGATCTGCTTGAAAAAATCTACTCTCAATTCCCCAGAATTCCTGTCATCATAGTAACAGCTGTAAATGAAGTCGATCTCGCACTGAAGGCTATTAAGTTAGGGGCATACGATTTTATTACAAAACCGCCGGATGCGGAAAGACTGCTCCTCACAATTAATAGAGCTATCGGTAACAGGCTGCTCGAAACTGAACGCGATACTTTAAGAAAAGTTCTAACAGAAGAAAGTCCGGAAAAGCGGATTTTTTCTGATATTATTACAGATTCACCTCTTATGTTCAAAGTATTTGAACTGGTTGAGATATTTGCACCAACAAACGATACAATTTTAATAGCAGGTGAAACTGGTACCGGAAAAGATTTATTAGCTAAGAAAATTCACGATCTTTCACCACGCCGAAACGGACCGTTCGTTCCGGTAAATCTGGCTTCTATTTCCTCAAGCCTTTTTGAAAGTGAACTTTTCGGTCATAAAAAAGGCACTTTTACCGGAGCGGCTGAAGACAAAGAAGGATACTTTGCCGCCGCAAAAGGCGGAACTATTTTCTTGGATGAGATTGGTGAGCTTCCTCTCGAACTTCAAGGAAAACTTTTAAGAACAATCCAGTATAACGAGATATCGAGAATCGGAGATCCGAAACCAATTAAACTGGATATCAGAATTATTTCTGCATCAAACAGGAATTTATTAGAAGCTGTTCAAAATAAAGAATTCCGCGCCGATCTTTATTATCGCCTGAACAGAGGTTACATTTATATTCCGCCGTTAAGAAAACGCGGTGATGATATTTTAATACTTTCTGATTATTTCCTGGAAATCGGGAACAGAACTTACAACAGGAACATACTTGGCTTTTCAGAGGATGTTATCAATGATTTGCGAAATTATGATTTTCCAGGAAATGTAAGAGAACTAGAAAATATTATTTTAAATGCAGTCGCAAAAACCTCTAATAACCAATACATAGATTATATTGATCTGCCACCCGCTCTTCACACACCTGCGGAAACTAAATATGAATCGGGTAAACTGACAACACTTGATGATGCCCTCGAAAACCACATTTTGTACGTTATGAAAATGATGGGTAACAGTGTTCAGAAAGCCGCACCCATTTTAGGTGTAAGTGAAAGAACATTACAAAGAAGATTGAAAACAATAAGAGATAAAGAAAAAATCTCCCGTCAATAACGTCATCATCTGACGATGAATTTGGCGTAAGAAAAATTGAAAACGAAATTTTTATTTTCAATTCCTTCAAAATCACCTCAAAACCGATACGCCTTTAATGGCAGTCCTTTTGC
>Ga0307436_1001253_pt1 | contig 11346 bp, 11 predicted proteins | sample SalMarWE160440MG_FD_202513 | JGI IMG/M metagenome (GOLD analysis project Ga0307436, IMG submission 202513) | Salt marsh sediment microbial communities from the Plum Island Ecosystem LTER, Massachusetts, United States - WE1604-40 | ecosystem: Environmental > Aquatic > Marine > Intertidal zone >...
TGGCGACTATCGCCATCGGCACTTGCGCGGCGTTCGGCGGCATCCCGGCGGCGGCACCGAATCCCACCGGCGCTCTCAGCGTCGCCGACGCGGTGCCCGGCGTGAAGAACCTGATCAACCTGCCTGCCTGTCCGGCCAACGCCGCCAACCTCGCCGCACTCATCGTCTATTTCCTGACCTACAAGCGCTGGCCCGCGCTCGACCACTACCGCCGGCCGATGTTCGCCTATGGCGTCTCGATTCACGACGGCTGCGAGCGGCGCGCCCACTTCGACGCCAGCCAGTATGTCGAGGAGTGGGGCGACAAGGGCCATCGCGCCGGCTATTGCCTCTACAAGATGGGTTGCAAGGGGCCGGTGACCTTCCAGAACTGCCCCGAGGTGCAGTGGAACGAACACACCAACTGGCCGATCGGTTGCGGCCACCCATGCGTCGGCTGCGCCGAGCCGGACTTCTGGGACAAGATGACGCCGTTTTACGCCCGGCTGCCGGGCATCCCCGGATTCGGCGAACAATCCAAGATCGACCGCATCGGTGCCTGGGCCACCGCCGGCGTTGCGGCCGCATTCGCGGCCCACGGTCTGGTCCAGATCGGCAAACGATTCGTCACACCGGAAGTGATGAAGGCGGAGCGGCGTGAGAAGCCTTCCGGCGAAGAGAAAGGAGACCGGGCATGACCCACGTCGTCGTTGATCCGATCACTCGTATTGAAGGTCACCTCCGCGTCGAGGCCGAAGTCGACGGCGGGATGATCCGGGATGCCTGGTCGAGCTCGACCATGTTCCGCGGCATCGAGATCATCCTCAAGGGGCGTGACCCGCGCGACGCCTGGGTCTTCACCCAGCGTATCTGCGGCGTTTGCACCACGGTGCACGCCATTGCCTCGATCCGCGCGGTGGAGAACGCCATCGGCGCTCAGCCGCCACCCAACGCCCGCCTGCTGCGCAACCTGGTCATGGCGGCGCAGATGGTCCAGGACCACGTCATTCACTTCTACCATTTACACGCCCTCGACTGGGTCGACGTGGTTTCGGCACTCTCCGCCGACCCCGCCCAGACGGCGGCTCTGGCTCAGTCGATTTCGGACTGGCCACTCTCGTCGGCGAAATACTTCACCGGCGTGAAGGAACGGCTCAAGGAATTCGTCGAACGCGGCCAACTCGGGCCGTTTGCCAACGCGTATTGGGGGCATCCAGCCTACAAGCTGCCACCGGAAGCCAATCTGCTGGCCGTCGCCCACTATCTCGAGGCGCTCGACTGGCAGCGCGAGTTCATCAAGATTCATGCCGTCCTTGGGGGCAAGAATCCGCATTTGCAGAGCTTCCTGGTCGGCGGCATGGCCACCCCGGTCGATCCGGACGAGCAGGCCTCGATCAACATGGAGTCGGTCGCGCACATGCGCAAGCTCATCAAGCAGGCCAACGACTTCGTGCATCAGGTCTATCTGCCCGATCTGCTGGCGGTGGCTTCCTTCTACAAAGACTGGGCCGGCTACGGTGCCGGCGTCGGCAACTACCTGGTCTACGGGGAGTTTCCTGACAGCGACGACGCAAACCCATCGCTCTACCTCCCCCGAGGCATCATCCGGCAGCGCGATCTCTCCAAGGTCGAGCCGGTCGACACCTCCAAGATCACGGAGTTCGTCAAGCACTCCTGGTACGACTACAGCGGTGGCGACGACAAGAGCCTGCACCCCGCCGAAGGCGAAACTCTTCCCAACTACACCGGTCCAGAACCGCCGTACGAGCGCCTCAACACAGACGCCAAGTACAGCTGGCTCAAGTCGCCGCGCTACGACGGCGAGCCGATGGAAGTCGGCCCGCTGTCTCGCATGCTGGTTGCCTACGCTTCCGGCCACGAACGAGTCAAGGAACTGGTCGGGGCGGCCCTGAGCCAGCTCGGCGTCGGACCCGAGGTTCTCTTCTCCACCCTGGGGCGGGTCGCCGCACGCGGCATCGAAACCGTCGTCCTGGTCGAGAAGATGGAGAGCTGGCTCGACGAGCTGGCCGAGAACATGGGCCACGGCGACCTACGAATCGCCGACACCTCCAAGTGGGATCCCTCGACCTGGCCGGCTGACGCCACGGGTGCCGGGTTCCACGAGGCACCGCGCGGCTCGCTCGGTCACTGGGTGCACATCAAGAACGGCGAGATCGTCAACTACCAGTGCATCGTGCCCTCGACCTGGAATGCCGGACCGCGAGACGCGAATGAGAAGCGCGGGCCCTATGAGGCCGCGCTGCTCGGCACGCCGATCGCCGATCCCGAGCAGCCGATCGAGATCCTGCGGACCATCCACTCCTTCGACCCCTGCATGGCCTGCGGCGTGCACGATGCGACAGGCGAGGAGGTCGTGAAAGTGAGGGCGGTATGAACCACACAGCCCTGGAATCGGATCCCTCGTTCGAACGGGTCTACATCTGGGATCTTGTCGTTCGTTGGACGCACTGGCTGATCTTCCTGTCGATCCTGGTGCTTTCGGCGACCGGCATCTACATCGGACACCCGTTCTTCAATGTCACGGGTGAGGCCCGGCAGCACTTCTTCATGGGAACGGTGCGGACGATTCACTTCTACACCGCGATCGTCTTCACCCTGGCGGTGCTGTCGCGCATCCTCTGGATGTTCATCGGGCCGCGTTACGCCCGCTGGAACCAGTTCATCCCGGTGCAAAGAAAGCGCCTGCGGGACTTCGGCGGCACGCTGAAGTTCTATCTGTTCATGCGCCGCGAACCGCCCCCAGCCGAGGGCCACAACCCGGTGGCGGGCGCCGCTTACACCCTCATCTTCGGGCTCTATCTGGTCGAGATCCTCACCGGCCTGTCGCTCTACTCGGTCAGCGCTCCCGTGGGCAGCCCGTTGCGCTGGTTCGGCGTGTTGCTGCCGGTCATTGGGGGGCCGCAGTGGGCGCGTTGGATCCACCACGTCGTGATGTGGCTGTTGCTCGGCTTTGCCGTGCACCATGTCTACAGCGGCTGGCTGATGACCATCGTCGAGCGTACCGGAACCATGGACTCGATCTTTTCCGGCTACAAGTGGCTGCATCGCCCCAGAGGCTCTGAAGCGAGACGGAAGGAAGCAGCTTGAGCGCAATTCCCGAGCCCGAGGTCGAACTGCTGATTCTGGGCCTGGGCAACGTTCTGTGCACCGATGACGGGCTCGGCATCGCGATCCTGGCCCAGCTCGAGCGTGGCTACTACGTACCTCCGGGCGTGCGGCTGATGGACGGCGGAACGCTCGGGCTCTCCCTGCTCTCGGAGCTGGAGAGCGCGCCCCGGGTCCTCATCGTCGACGCGATCCAAACGAACGCCTCCGCGGGCACTTTGGTGCGGCTCGAGGGCGAGGAGGTCCTGCCCGCCGTCCGCGAGCGCCTGTCGCCCCATCAGATCGGCGTCGCCGATCTGATGGACGCCATGCGCCTGCGTCGCTCGACGCCGCCGCAGATGGTTCTGCTCGGCGCCGTGCCGGAAAACATCGAACTCGGTGTCGGCTGCACGACGCCTGTCCGAGCGGCGATGCCCGACCTCATAGAGGCCGTACTGCACGAGGCCGCGTCGATGGGGTTCCATTTCGAATTGCGGAGGAGTCGTGACGAGGTTTCTGCTCTTGCCATTGGGCCTGCTGCTGATGTACTCGGCTTGTAGCGGCGGCGATTCTGGCCTGCCGCCGGCGTACGCGAATCTCACCGTGCCGAGGGAACGACTCGCCTCCTCCGCCGCTCGCCAGTCGGGACGCCGTCTCTATCTCCAACACTGTGCAATCTGCCACGGCCGGAACGCCGACGGCCAGGGGCCTCGCCATACCTATCTGAGCGAACATCCGGTCGACTTCACGAGCTCCGACTGGCGCCGCGGCAAGACGCCGCGCCAGGTGTACTACTGGATTCGTGAAGGCGTCGCGGGCACTCCGATGCCGTCCTGGAAGTCGTTGGCACCGGCCCAATGCTGGGATCTCACCGCCTACGTTCTCACGGTGAAAGAGGAGGGGCCATGAGTCTGGAAGGACGCAGAATCGCCGTCCACGGCGTGGTCCAGGGAGTTGGATTCCGACCCTGGATCTACCGTTTGGCGCACGAGCAAGGCATTGGGGGCCGAATCCTCAACAACTCGAGCGGCGTGCTGATCGAGGCCTTCGGCCCGTCCGGTTCCCTGGATACCTTTCAGCATCGCCTGCGCTCGAGCCCACCTCCGGCGGCCTCCATCTCGACCATCGAGTGGGAGCCGATCCCACCGGAATCCTCGTTGGACTTCCAGATCGTTCCCAGTGCCGCCGGTGAACAGCGCCAGGTCTCGATTCCGCCTGATCTGGCCACCTGCGAGCACTGTGTCGAAGAGATCTTCGATCCGGCAAACCGACGCTACCGCTATGCCTTCACCAACTGCACCGACTGCGGCCCCCGATTCACCATTGTGCGCGACGTGCCCTACGACCGTCCAGCCACTACCATGGCGCCGTTTCACATGTGCCCGGACTGTGAACGCGAATACGAGAACCCGTTGGATCGGCGCTTCCATGCCCAGCCCAACGCCTGTCCGACCTGCGGTCCGCACCTCTGGTTGCTAGCCGCCGACGGGAGTCCGATCGACTGCGACGACCCGGTCCGCACCGCGGCGAGCGCCCTGGAGGCCGGAATGATCGTCGCCGTCAAGGGACTGGGCGGATTCCACCTGGCCTGTGACGCCACCTCGGAACGTGCCGTCACGGCGCTGCGCGAACGCAAGCGGCGCGAAGCCAAACCCCTGGCCATAATGGTCCGGACGCTGCGCCAAGCCGAGCAGATCGCGCAGCTCTCCGCATCGGAGCGCGAACTGCTCCGCAGTGTCGAGCGGCCGATCGTGCTGGTTCAGCGCCGCGCAGACTCAGGGATCGCCGACTCGGTCGCTCCCGGCAGCCCACTGCTCGGCGTGATGCTGGCCTATACACCGCTGCACCACCTGCTGCTGGCGGATGCCGGACGTCCACTTGTCATGACTTCGGGCAATGTCTCGGAGGAGCCGATCGCCTATGGTAACGCCGAGGCCCTGCTGCGCCTGCACGACATCGCCGAACTCTTCCTCATGCACGACCGCGAGATCGAGACTCGGTGTGACGACTCCGTCGCCCGAGTCATCGCGGATACCCCGGTGGTGCTGCGGCGCTCTCGCGGCTATGTGCCCCGCCCGTTGGCATTGAGCACGCCGGTCGAGCAACCGATCCTCGCGGTCGGCGCCCAGCTCAAGAACACCTTCTGCATCGCGGTCGAAGACCGCGCCTACCTCGGGCCTCATATCGGCGATCTGGAGAACCTCGCGGCCGACGAAGCGATGCGCCAGGCAATCGAGCGGATGGAGCGGTTCTTGGACGTGCGACCTGAAATCATCGCGCACGATCTCCACCCGGGCTACCAATCCACCACCTACGCCCTGGCCCGGCCGGAGCCGCTCAAATTCGGCGTTCAGCACCATCACGCGCACATCGCCAGCGCGCTGGCCGAGCACGGCGTGGATGGACCAGTGATCGGGCTGGCCTTCGACGGCACGGGCGATGGAGGGGACGGCACCGCCTGGGGCGGTGAGTTCCTGGTCGCCGATCGCCTCGAATTCGAGCGACGCGGCACCTTCCGGCCGCTGCCGCTGGCCGGCGCCGACACCGCCATCCGCCAGCCCTGGCGACTGGCACTGGCGCTCTTGGATGACGCGTTCAACGGCAAGCCGCCGCTCGACGCTCTCCCGCTCTTCGACGACATCCCACCGTCCCACGTACAGACCGTGCGACGGATGATCGCCTCCGGCTTGCAGAGCCCGGCGGCACACGGCGTCGGACGTTACTTCGACGGACTCGGCGCTCTCGGCCTGGTCATGCCGTACTCGCGTTTCGAGGGTCAGGTGGCGGTGGCGTGGAATCTGGCCGCAGATCCGGATGAGAGCGCTTCCTATCCGTTCGCGATCGACTATCAGGGCGACCCCTGTCAGATCGACTTCAGGCCCCTGGTGCGGGCCGCCGCAGCCGATCTGATTGCGGGCCGATCCGCCGCTCTCGTCTCGGCCAGATTCCACAACAGCCTGATCGCCGCCAGCGCGGTCCTCGTCCGCGAGATCGCCGGCTCGGCCGGGCATTTGCCGGTGGTCCTGACCGGTGGGAGCTTTCAAAACGCCATCCTCGCCGAGGGGTTGAGCCAGCAGTTGCGCCGTGACTTCGACGTGTTGCTCCACTCCCGGGTACCGCCCGGCGACGGTGGCATTGCTTTGGGTCAGGCCGTGGTGGCCAACGCGCGCTTTGCCCGCAGTCTGTCGAGAGACGCAAGGAGGAAAGGAGTGGCGCCATGTGTCTAGGCGTGCCAGGACGAGTCGTCGCGATCGACGGTTCCGTGGCGACGGTGGACTTCTGGGGAGTTCGTCGCCCCATCCGCCTCGATATCGTCGATGAGCCGGTGGCCCCGGGCGACTATGTACTGAATCACGTCGGCTTCGCCATCCGACGCATTCCGAGCGAGGAAATCAAGGAGACGCTGGAGCTCTATGACCTGTTGTTGAAGGAGGCCGGCGCCGGCGATCTCATGTCGGCCGACGTGCGCGGCGAGATCGACGCCGCCGGGGGGAGGGAGACGGATCGTGGCACCTGACGGGTTGAACGGTGACGTCGCCCTCCAATTCCGCGATCCCGAACAGGCACGGGCGCTAGTCGACACCCTGACCGGCCTGACAGAGAGTATCGGCCGCTCGCCGATCTCGGTCATGCACGTATGTGGCAGTCACGAGCAGGCGATCGCCCGTTTCGGCCTGCGCGCGACCTTCCCGAAAGCCCTCGACGTCATCATGGGGCCTGGTTGCCCGGTGTGCATCACCGACATGCCGGAGGTCGATGAAGCCGTCGCCCTCGCCCGCAGTGGGGTGCGCATGGCCACCTATGGCGACATGTTGAAAGTGCCCGGCACGGCGATGTCGCTCGGCGACGCGCAGGCCGAGGGGGCCCATGTCGACGTCGTCTACAGTGTCGCGCAGGCCGTCGATCTAGCGCGCGAGACCGACGAAGAGGTCGTCTTCTTCGCCACCGGCTTCGAGACCACGGCGGTGGCGACGGCCGCTGTCATCCAGGCCGACCCGCCGCCCAATTTCAGTGTCCTGTCGGCCCACAAGTACATCCCTCCGGTCATGGAGATCGTGGCCGAGATGCCGCAGACCCGGGTCGAGGGATTCCTCGCCGCCGGCCATGCCGCGACGATCACTGGTTGGGGCATTTTCGAGCCCTTCGTCGAGCGCCACGGCATCCCCGTCGTGGTGGCCGGATTCGAGCCGCTGGACATCCTCGCCGGCCTGGTCAAGCTCGTCGAGCTGATTCAGCAGGGCACCCCACAGGTGGTGAACATGTTCCCGCGTTGTGTCTCCAAGCAAGGCAACCTGCAGGCACAGCGCAGCCTGTGGCAGGTGTTCAGACCCGTGGGCGGCCATTGGCGCGGCATCGCACACGTGCCGAACGGCAATCTGCGACTGCGGGACGAATGGTCGCAGATCGACGCCCGGCGACGCTTCTCCATCGACGTGACCAGCCTGTGGGAGTACGCCCCGCCGTCCCTGTCGCAGCAGTGCATATGCGGCGACATCATGGCCGGCATCGCCTCCCCCGACGACTGCGAGCTGTTCGGCCGCAGCTGCCTGCCGGACTCGCCGGTGGGCGCCTGCATGGTGTCGAGTGAAGGGACGTGCAAGATCTGGTACCAGTACGGCGGACATCCCGACCTGACCGAGGTGAAAGCGTGAGTCCCGTGGGCACTGTGCAGGACCTGATCACCCTGAAGTATGGCGCCGGAGGTCGCGCCATGCGGATGCTCATCGAGGAAGTTTTCCTCCGGGACATGCCGCCGGCGCCCGCCGCGGAGATCGGCCTGCAAGCGATGGACGATGGCGCGGCCATTCGGATCGGCGATCGCTGGCTGGTGATCACCACCGATTCGCACGTCATCCATCCGATCTTCTTCCCGGGCGGTGACATCGGTCGCCTGGCGGTCTCCGGCACGGTCAATGACCTGGCGATGATGGGCGCCACCGAAGTGCTCGGCCTCACCTGCGGCGTGATTCTCGAGGAGGGCTTCTCGCGGCGCGATCTGGAGCGCGTGCAGGACTCCATCCGCGCCACCTGCCAGGAGGCCGGCGCCAGCGTCGTGACAGGAGATACCAAGGTCATGGGGCGTGGTGAGCTCGACGGCATCGTCCTGAACACCACCGGAATCGCCATGACCGATCGCCTGGTGCCGGACTCCGGCCTACGAGAAGGCGATCGACTGATCGTGACCGGCACGATCGGAGATCACGGCCTCGCCATCATGGCGACCCGTCATGCACTCGAGCTGGAAGGCGACCTGCGCTCCGACACCGCGCCGATCAACACGTTGATCCGGACGGTATTGGAAACTTCCGGACCGGACGTCTCGGCAATGAAGGACCCCACGCGCGGCGGTCTGGCCAGCGCCCTCCATGAAATGGCGAGCAAGAGCGAGGTCGGCATCGTGCTCGAGGAGATGAGCGTCCCGGTCACCGCACCGGTGCGTGCCGCAGGCGAGCTGCTGGGGATCGACCCGTTGCACATCGCTAACGAGGGCAAGGCTCTGCTCGGCGTGCGCCCGGACGCCGCCGAGCGCGTGCTCGAAGTCTTGCGCGCTCATCCGCAGGGCCGTGATGCCGCGATCGTCGGGACGGCGATCAAGGATCGGCCCGGCTCGGTCATTTTGGACACCGGATTCGGTCGCCGGCTGCTGGCCGAACCGGAAGGCGAACCGCTGCCACGCATATGTTGAACCAACACCGGCCCAGCCGCTTCGCCATCCTGTGCTCACACCGGGCGCCAGGACTGGACGCTCTTCTCCGCTCACCGCGGTACGGCAGCCTCTTCGAGGTCGTCCTCTGCTTCAGCACGGACGAATCCTTCAGCGGCACGCCGGAACTTCACTGGCAGGGAATCCCGCTGCACCGCCGCTCGATGCGGCGCTTCTACGCGGAGCGCGGGGCCAAGATCTCGGATCGTGACGTTCGCATGTCGTATGACCGGGAGACGGCGCGCCTCTTGCTCCGCGCAGAAGTGGACTGGGTGCTGCTGGATAGCTACCTCTTCGTGCTCTCCAAACCGATGCTGATGGCCTTCCCGGGACGCATCCTGAATGTCCACGACGCCGACCTGACCTTGCAGGAAGCCGGCATGCCGCGCTACACCGGCCTGCATGCCACGCGCGATGCCGTCCTCGCCGGCGAGACGGAGACCCGAGCGACCGTACACTTCGTCACCGAGGAGCTCGACGCCGGCGCGCCGTTGCTCCGTTCGTGGCCCTTCCCGGTACTGCCCGGGGTCAAGAGTCACATGCGGCGCCGCCTCTACGACGCCGTCCGCCACTACGCAGCGTCACATCGCGACTGGGTGATGGAACGGGCATGGGGCGTTCTTCTAGCCCGCACGGCGGAGTTGCTGGCGACGGGCCGGGTCAGTCTGCGCCAGGGCCGCGCCTGCATCGACGGCACGCCGGCGCCATGGGACGTGCAAGAGGGCGGGAGCTGGGCCACGACCGGAGTCCGCGTCGCACCGAATCGGCCACGCCCCGCGACGCGCCGCGTGGTCCACGGGGAGGCGTCATGAAACACATCCGTGTGGATCAGGACGGGGGGGTCGGCACCCTGACCATCGATCGGCGTGAGCGCTTCAACGCCTTCGACGTCGAAACGGCGCAGGACTTCCGCAAGGCCGGGCTGCAACTGGCACGGGATGAAGAGGTCCGCGTCGTCATCGTGCGTGGTGCCGACGGCGTGTTCTGCAGCGGCGCCGACCTGAAGTACATCCGCTCCGGCGGCGACAGCGCTGAACTCGCCTATCTCAGCCCCGAGTCACGCGAAGTCCCGAAGGGGTACGGCGAGATCTTCAAGCAGATCCTGGAATACTTGCACAGTACGATCTCCGAGATTCGTCGCGCTCCCAAGCCGTTCATCGCCGCCGTCGACGGCATCGCGGCGGCGGGCGGCTTCGGCATCGCGATGGCCTGTGACCTGGTGGTCGCCTCGGAGCGCGCCACCTTCGAGTGGGCCTATCCCAAGACCGGCCTCACCGGCGCGGAGAGCAGCACGTTCTTTCTGCCTCGGCTGATCGGTCTGCGCCGTGCCATGGAACTGGTGCTGTTGAATCCCCGTTTGAGTGCCCGGGAGGCACTGGATTACGGCCTGGTCAACCGGGTCTTCCCGACCGACGGCTTCGACGTCGAGGTGAATGCCCTGGCCGCCCGGCTGGCGAAAGGGCCGACCAGAGCCCTCGGCATCGCCAAGCGGCTGCTGAATCAGGCGGCGGGCATGGAACGCCTCGACATGCACCTCGACCAGGAAATCGAACAATTGGCTCGCATCGCCGACGGCCGCGATTTCGCCAGTGGGCTCGAGGCGTTCTTCGCCAAGGAGACGCCGAGTTTCAGCGGGAAGGAGTGAGGGCTATGCACGAGTGGTCCATCGTCCAATCCCTGATCGAGCGCACCGCCGCCGAGGCGCGGCGTCACAACGCGACCCGAGTCGACCGGCTGCACGTGCAGATCGGCGAGCTCTCTGGCGTCGAGATCGAACTGCTGACGCGAGCCTACGAAACCTTCCGCGGCCGCACGATCTGCGCCAACGCCGAGCTCGAGGTCGAGCGGGTCGCGGCGCACTGGAGTTGTCCGCGTTGCGGCCATCCTCCGGTCGGGCACGCGCCCCTGCGCTGTCCCGACTGCGACGTGCCGTTGCGACTGACGCAGGGCGACGAAATCGTCCTCGAACGGATTGAAATGGAGGTGGCGTGATGTGCGAGACCTGTGGCTGTGGCGACCCCGAAATCGTCCCCGTGGACGTCCACGAATCACTCCTGGCATCGAACGACGCGCGCGCCCGTCACAACCGCGAGCACTTCCTCGAACACGGAGTCACCGTGATCAACCTGATGGGCTCGCCGGGCGCCGGCAAGACCGCACTGCTCGAGCGCACCGCACGGGCATTCGGTCGACTGCGTCGTATCGGGGCGATCAGCGGCGATCTGGCCACTGAGCTGGACGCCGACCGCATGCGGGCCGCCGGCATTCCGGCGCTGACCATCTCCACCGGCTCGGCCTGTCACCTGGACGCGGAGATGATCCACAACGCCCTGGACGACCTGCATTGGGTCGATCTGGATTATCTGTTCATCGAGAACGTCGGCAACCTCGTCTGCCCGGCGGTCTACGACCTGGGCCAGCGCCTGAACGTAGTGGCGCTATCGGTGGTCGAGGGCGAGGACAAGCCGCTCAAGTACCCGGTCATGTTCCAGCACGCCGACGTGGTGTTGCTGACCAAGATCGACCTGCTCCCCCATCTCCCGCAGGTGCGGGTCGAG
>Ga0307436_1001254_pt1 | contig 11342 bp, 15 predicted proteins | sample SalMarWE160440MG_FD_202513 | JGI IMG/M metagenome (GOLD analysis project Ga0307436, IMG submission 202513) | Salt marsh sediment microbial communities from the Plum Island Ecosystem LTER, Massachusetts, United States - WE1604-40 | ecosystem: Environmental > Aquatic > Marine > Intertidal zone >...
GCCCTCGATCAGCGCGGCGATGGCGAAGGAGAACGCCATCGAGAAGCCGACATAGCCGAGATAGAGCAGCGGCGGATGAACGGCGAGGCCCGGGTCCTGCAGGATCGGGTTGAGCGACTGGCCCTGCAACGGCGCCGGGAACAGCCGCAGGAACGGGTTCGAGGTGAGCAGGATGAAAAGATAAAAGGCGCAAGCGATCCACGACTGCACCGCCAGGGCATTCGCCTTCAAACTCGCCGGCAAATTGCCGCCGAAAAGCGCCACCAGCGCACCGAACAGCGACAGAATGAGCACCCACAGCAGCATCGAGCCTTCGTGGTTCCCCCACACGCTGGTCATCTTGTAGATCAGCGGCATCATCGAGTTGGAATTCTCGGCGACCGTGCGCACCGAAAAGTCGGAGGTGACGTAGCAGACGGTCAGCGCCGCGAAGGAAAGCGCAACGAACACGAATTGCATCAGCGCGGTCGAATTGGCGAGCCGCATCAGCACGGCATCACGCCGTTGCGCGCCGACCACCGGGGCCACCGATTGTACCAAGCCGAGCGCCAGCGCGAGAACCAACGCATAATGACCAAGCTCGGGGATCATCGCACCGTTCCTTTCGCGGCTTGTTCGGCGTTTTCCTGCCAGCGGCCGGATTTCTTCAAGGCGTCGACCACTTCTTTCGGCATGTAGCGCTCGTCATGTTTGGCGAGCACGGTATCGGCGACGAAGGTGCCGCCGGGCTCGAGCGTGCCCTCCGCCACCACGCCTTGGCCCTCGCGGAACAGGTCGGGCACGATGCCCTGGTAGCGCACCGGCACGTCGTTTTTGCCGTCGGTAACCTGGAAACGGATGCGCAGATCGGCGCCGCGCTCGACACTGCCCGGCTTGACCAATCCGCCAATGCGGATGCGGGTGCCGGGCGCAAGATGCTCGGTTGCGACGTCGGTCGGCGACTGGAAGAACACGATGGAGTTGCTCATGGCGCTGAGCACCAGCCCCACGGCGATGCCCAGCACGCCGAGGCTGCCACCGATCAGGATCAGGCGTCGCTGCTTGCGGGTCATGGTGCATTATCCTTGCGCATGATCTTTTCCGACGTTGCTTCGCTCGCCGAAGCGGGTTTCGCGAAGGCGGGAAACCGGTTCCTGGTTTTCGGGATCATGCGTGTCCTGTTCAACTTTCAAGCCCCAGGCTTTTGATGGTGTCCTCGATGCGGCGCAGTTTGTCGGGATCGCTGGCGAACACGCGCCGCGCATCGCCGGCAGCGGCATGCGCCTTGTCGCGCTCGTGGAGCACCATATAGGCGCGCAGCAGGCGCTGCCAGCCTTCGATGTCGTTGCCGTCGTGCTTGAGGCGGGAAGCCAACCGCGCCACCATACCGCGGATCATCGCGCTGCGGTCCTGCCGGCTCATTTGCGAAGCGGCGGCGACATCGGCCGCGCTCGGGCCGGGCGCGCCGGCGGCGGGCGGCGCCGAAGCAACCGGCGGCACCGCGCCGTCGACGCGCGCCAGCGCCTGCCGCACGGCCGCAATCCAGGGCGCGCCGGGCGGCGCCTTTGCCAGCACGCCGTGCCAGATCGCGGCGGCCTTTTGTCGGTCGCCGTCCTGTTCGGCGGCAATGCCGGTGTAGAACCTGGCCTTGAGGTCGTCGGCATCGAGCGTGAGCGCGCGTGCGAAAGCGCGCTTGGCCTCGGCGGTGACGATGCCATTTGCTTCGGCGGTCAGCGCTTCGCCGAGATCGGCCTGCCGCTCTGCGGTTTCACCGGAGAGCGCCAGCACGTGGCGGAACGCATTGACTGCGTCGGAAAAACGCCCGAGCCGGAGATAGACCGGCGCCAGCACGGCGTAGCCGCGCGCGTCCTTCGGATTGCGCTTGAGATGCGCTTCCACCTGCGCCACTAGGCTGGTGATCGAGCCGTCGTTATGGATGGCGCGCAGGCGCGCTTGCAGCGGCTCGCCGGGCAACTGCGGCGAGCCGACCATAAGATAAAGCGCGGTGGCCCCGACCGGCAGCAGCAGGAGACCGGCGGCCGCAGTCAGCCGCCGCCGCCACAGCGGCGATCCGGCGCTCACCGGCGTTTCCGCCGCAGCGGCATCGGCCGCGGCGATCAGCCGGCGCGATATCTCGATTTTGGCCGCTTCCGCCTCCCTCTCGCCGATCAGGCCGGCGGCGCGGTCGCGCGCGATCTCGTCGAGCTGGTCGCGGTATACGGCAACATCGGTTCCGCCGCGCTCAGGCGCACGCCATGACAGCGGCCAGAGCACGGCGAAAATCGCCGCCGTCGTCATCAGCGCAAATACCAGCCACAGGGTCATGCAACCATTCTACCGGCCTTTAGCCGCCCGGCGGGCGGCGCGACAGGGGCATACATCACGTCCAATCGTGGCAGCAATGAGCAAGATCAATGCTGCGGCGCTATGACCTGCTGGGCTGATTTATGCTAGCTTTTAAGCCCGTTCCGACCGCATCAGGGAGCCGCCCATGATCGTCACCATCGTCACCTTCCGCCTGCCGAAGCCGGTCACGCTTGCCGAGGCGACCGCGACGTTTAAGAGCACGGCGCCGAAATATCAGGGCCTGACCGGCCTCGTGCGCAAAAACTACTTGTTGAGCGAGGACGGCACCCGCGCCGGTGGTGTCTATGTCTGGGAAACCCGCGCCGATGCCGAGCGAGTCTACACCGAGGACTGGAAGAAGATGGTCGAGGCCAAATACGGCTCGCCGCCGATCGTCGAATACCTGCACTCGCCGGTGATGGTCGACAATCGCGACGGCAGCATCAGCGTAGCCGCCTGACGCTCGGGTTATCCGGCCGGCGCCGCCTTACGCTCGGCCGCGCCCGCCATTTCCGCCGCCTTGGTGAGTAGTCCGGCGTAATCCCCGCCGAACACCTTGGCGCAGAAGCGCGCCGCGGCCTCGACCTGGCTTTGCCGGAAGCGGCGGTCGGCATCGCCGGCATGGCGCAGGCCATCGAGCAGCGCCCGTGTTCCGCTGTCGAGATATTGCTGGATCTCGGAAAAGGTGCGCTGCGTCATCTCGTTGAGGGCGAGTTCCCCGGCGAAATGGCGGCAGTTGCCGACGAAAACTAGCAGCGCTTCGGTCTCGGCCACTTCGTCGGCATCGAGCACGGAGTTGGCGCGGATTTCGCTGGACGGGCGCGGCCGCAACAGCCGCCGCACCCGGCCGGGCGCGGATTCGATTTCTGAGCGCAGCAGATCGGCGATCTGGGCGCGCAGGCTTGCGAGCGCGCGTCCCCAACTGCTGTCGAGCGGCAGGTCGAGCTCGGTCCGCAGTCCGCGCGCGGCATCGTGAATGGTCTTGAGCAGCGCGCTCACCGCCACGCCGCGCCCGCTGCGCAGATCGTTGCGCAGCTCGCCCAACAGCCGCTCGAGTTCCGCGAGCACGATGGTCACCGTCACGCCGTAATGGGTCTCGGCCACGCGCGCAGCGATGTCGCTGCCGGCGGCCTTGATGCCGAAACGGATGATCTGCCACGGCGCGGCCAGCCGGCTCATCACCATCAGCACCGCATAGAGGAAAAGCTCACCCTCGCGGGCGGAGATTTTCTCGATCAGCGCCTTGTATCTGTCGAGCTCGCCATTGCTCAGATTGACGATGCGGAGCGGCAGATCGGCGACCATCGTCGCAAGGGTGTCGCGGCCGGCCAGCACGCATTTCAGCGTGGTTGCGTCTTCCCTTGCGCGCGAGGTGCCGATCTGCGCCAGCACGCGGCGGCGGATCTTTTCGTCGGCCGCGCCGGTGGCCAGGCTCGCTTCGATCGCGGCGGCGGCCTTATCCTGGAAGGCGCGCGCGGCGTGCTCGGCCCTCGGCGCGTCGCCGGCCAGCAGGGCATCGTTCACCTCGTCGGCCAGGTGCTTGGCGTCCTCGGGCAGCAGGTCGCGGCGGATCCAGGTCCACAGCATCTCCAGCGAAGAGCGCGCAAGACGGCCGGGATGATTGTGGTCGGCGCGGTCGTCGACCAGGAACGGCTCGAGCGGCTTGAAGAACAGCCGGGCGCAATGGCCGACGCGGGGAGCGCCTTCGTGTTGCTCGCGCACGATGCCGCGCAGTTGGTGCAGGACGAGGTCGGTGCCGGCCGCCTCGTCGCCGCCCAGCAGGCTGCGTTCGAAGTTCCCGATCAGCAGCAAACGCGCCTGTGGCGAGAGCTCGCGCAGGTATTGCCCCAGCCGCTCGATGGTTTCGGCGCCCGCCATCTCCGCGTTATCCGCGTGTTAGTCGCGCACTTAGATACCGCCGCGGGCGTTAACATTTCATTAAGCATGTCGCGACGGCCCACTAATGTCAGCTGAGCGGCGTCCAGGTGCCGTCCGGATTGCGGCAGGCGGTGCCGCGCGCGGTCTGCGGGCGGCCGTCGATATAGATGGTGTGGGTATAGGAGCGGCAGCGCCGCCCGTCCGCTTCGTAATAGGGCCCGGGCACCACGGTGCCATAGCGGCCGGAATCCGGATTGCGCCACGACACCGGCGCGCCCGGCGCGCCGTCGTTGAGCGCGCTCATCTGCGCGGCATAGGCGCGTTGCCTGTCCGCATCGTCCATGGCGGCGCCGATGCGATTGCCGATCAGCGCGCCTAACCCGGCGCCGATGGCCGCGCCCGCCAGATGGCCGCCGACGCCGCCGCCGAACTGCGAGCCGACAGCCGCGCCCGCCAAGCCGCCGAGCAGCGTGCCGGTATTTTCGCGCGGGCCGCGGCCGGTATCCGGATCGCCGGCGCAGGCGGCGAGCGTCAGCCCGATGGCGGTGATGGCGGCGAACTTGGCTGCGGACATTGCGACTCCTGGTAAATCGACAGGATGGAAGGCGGGGATAATCGGCCTATCGAGATGGGAGGAATTGGGCGAAAGTCCGGCGGACCGGTGGACACCGGCAAAAGCGCCGGCATCGCGCGCGTTAAAGCTCAGGCCGCCGGCAGCACCAGTTCCGCGCGCAAGCCGCCGAGCGGCGCGGTGGCGAGGTTGAGTTCGCCGCCATAGAGCCCGGCCAGTTGGCGCACAATGGAAAGCCCCAGCCCTGAGCCGGGCTTGCTCTCGTCGAGCCGGCCGCCGCGCTTGGCCACCTGCTCGCGCTCCGAGGCCGAGAGCCCGCGGCCGTCGTCGTCGACCACGATGCGCGCGATCCCGGCGCCGCTCGCCGCATCGGGACGCTCGCGCGTGACTTCGACAGCTACGCGCGCGGCCGCCCATTTGCAGGCATTGTCCACCAGATTGCCGACCATCTCTTCGAGATCGGGCCGCTCGCCGCGGAAGCGCGCGCGGCTGTCGGCGCGCACCTCGATGGCGATGCCGCGGTCGCGGTGGATCTTCTCCATGGTGCGCGCCAGCGCCGTGACCACCGGCTCGATCTCGGTGACCGAGCCGACCACCGTCAGCCGTGCCGCCAGCCGCGCGCGCTCAAGATGGCGGGCAACTTGGTCACGCATGATCGCGGCCTGCTCCAGCACCTTGGCAGCGAAGGGATCGCGCTTGTGCGCGGAGGCCTCGTTTACCATCACCGACAGCGGCGTCTTGAGCGCATGGGCGAGATTGCCGACATGGGTGCGCGCGCGCTCGACGATCTCCTTGTTGGCCTCGATCAGCGCGTTGGTTTCGCGCGCGAGCGGTGCGATCTCATCGGGAAATTTCCCCGTCAGCCGTTCGGCGCCGCCAGCGCGGATGGCGGCCAGGCTGTCGGTGATGCGCTTGAGCGGAGCGAGGCCGAAGCGCACCTGGAACATGGTGGTCAGCAGCAGCACCGCGGCGAGCAGCGAAAACGTGATCGCCAGTGCCTGGTCGAAGGCGCGCGTGTCCTGCGTGATCTCGGCGGCGTCACCGGCGACCGCGACCAGGTAGTGGCCTTCATCGCCGAGATCGACATTGCGCTCGACCAGCCGCAACCGCTGATCCTGGGGGCCGGACACATAGCCCTCGCGCGCGCCGCCCGGCCCGGCGGCGACGCCCTGATCCTGCAGATGCGGCAGCCCGCGATCCCACAGCGAGCGTGAGGCGCGCACGTCGTGCGTGCCGGGATCGAGCCGCGTCACCTGCCAGTACCAGCCCGACAGCGGCAATTCGAACAAGGGCTCGCCCAGCGATTGCGGAAACCTCCCCGCCGCTTCCTCGGGCGCGGCGAGATCGGCGACCAGCGTGCGCAGATAGACGCCGAGGCGGCGGTCGAATGCGCGCTCCACGCCCCGCTGATAGAGCGAGGACAGCACGATGCCGGTGATCAGAAGGATGACCACCGCCCAGGCACTGGCGGAAAGGAACAGGCGCAGCGCGAGCGAATTGGCGCGCATCACTGCCTCTATTCCGTCATGCCCGGCTTTGTGCCGGGCATCCACGTCTTATTTTCTTCGCAGGCGCAAAGAAAAGCGTGGATGGCCGGGACAAGCCCGGCCATGACAGGGCGATCGCGCAGCAAGAATGCCAAATCAGCGCGCATCAGCAGGCGTGAGCATATAACCGAGGCCGCGCACGGTCTGAATGATCTCGACGCCGAGCTTCTTGCGGATGCGGCCGACGAAGACTTCGATGGTGTTGGAATCGCGGTCGAAGTCCTGGTCGTAGAGGTGCTCGACCAGTTCGCTGCGCGACACCACGCGCCCGGCGTGATGCATCAGATAGGCGAGCAGCCGGTATTCGTGGCTGGTGAGCTTGACCGGATTGCCGTTGACCGAAACACGGCCGGTGCGGGTGTCGAGCCGCACCGGACCGCAATTGAACTCGCTCTTGGCGTGGCCGGCCGAGCGGCGCAGCAGCGCGCGCACCCGCGCCAGCACCTCCTCCAGGTGGAACGGCTTGGCGACATAGTCGTCGGCGCCGGCATCGAAGCCCTGCACCTTGTCGCTCCAGCGATCGCGGGCGGTCAGCATCAGCACCGGCATGGCGCGCCCGGCGCGCCGCCAGGCTTCCAGCACCGAGATGCCGTCCATTTTCGGCAGGCCGATGTCGAGAATGATAGCGTCGTAGGGTTCCTGCTCGCCGAGATAATGGCCTTCCTCGCCGTCGAAGGCGCGGTCGACGACGTAGCCGGCGCCGGTCAGCGCGCTGGCGAGTTGGCGGTTAAGGTCGGGGTCGTCCTCGACGACAAGCAGGCGCAAGGCTTTCTCCGCTTGAAGCGGCTTTAAGCTCTCAGTGGCCCTTAATAAGCTCGCCGTTTTCGGCGTCAACGGTGACGCGCCTGACCTTACCGTTACGCGCGAGCAGGGTCAGTTCGTAAACGAGGCCCTCGCCGCGGTGGCAGAGCCGCGCCCGCAGCACTTCACTGTGGTGGAGGTGCTTGCGGGCCGCCTTGATGGCCTTGGCGAGGGAAATTGCCCGGTGGCTGGAAAGCGCGGTGCGCTGTTCGGCCTTGGTGAGGCAGCCGTGTTCCGGCAGATCGGCCGCGAAGGCCGGTCCGGCCAGCAGGCCGATCAGAAAAAACAGAGTAAGTCGGGGGGGAACCGGCATGAGGCGGGGTGATAACGACGCGCCGGTGAACGTCAAGTGAACGCGAGTTGGGGCTTGCAGGCCCACTCAGCTTTCGAAGCCTTCGAACGAGGCAAAGGCTTCGAGCGGCTCGCGCGGGGAGCGCCAATTGTTGATCGGCGCGTCCGGATCGGCATGGCCGAGGGCCATGCCGCAGAACAACATGTATTCGGGGGGAAGACCGAGAAAGGGCGGGAGCGTCTTGTGCATATGCGTCCAGGCTTCCTGGGCGCAGCTGTGCAGGCCGTAATCACGCGCCAGCAGCATCACGGTCTGGATGTAACCGCCAAGGTCCGACCATTGCGGCGGGCCCATGCTGCGGTCGATCGAGAAGAACATTCCGACCGGCGCATCGTAGAACAGAAAATTGCGCGCATATTGGCGGTAGCGTCCGGCGCGGTCCTCGCGCGTCACGCCCACCGACTGATAGAGCATTACGCCGGAGCGGTGCCGGCGGCTCTCGTAGGGCTCCTTCAGATCGCGCGGATAGATGTCGTATTCGGCGCCCTCGAAACGTGGCAGTTCGTCGAGCCGCGACCGTATGATAGCGCGCAGCGCTTCCAGCTTCTTGCCGGCCAGCGCATGCACCCGCCAGGGCTGCAGGTTGCCGCCGGACGCCGCGCGGCCTGCGCGTTCGAGGATGTCGCGCACGATTTTTTCAGGGACCGGCGTGGGCAGAAAGGCGCGGCAGGAATAGCGCGAGGCGACGGCTTCGAAGACGTCCATGGGAGGGCTCCGCTGCGCGCTTTCAGGCCGAGTGGGCACCGGTCGGCCGCCCGGAAAGCGCGCCAATGAATAAGAATCGCGGAGAGTGTGGCGGGTGGCCCCTTGGATGCCAAGCGCCCTTACTTCCTGGCCAGGATCCTTGCCACCTTCTCCAGGCTCCTGCCGCCGAAATAGGCGGTGAGCACGATCATGGCCCATTGCGCCACGTCGCCGTTGAGCGGATCGGTCGAACCCATGCCCAGCACCTTATCCCAAACCACGACTTTCCAGACGTAGACGATGAAGGCGAGCGCGAACAACGGCCGCGGCAGCGCGGTGTACCAACGGCCCTGTTCGGCGATCACGACTTGCGTCGCCACTTCGCGCTCGCGCTGCTCGACCTCGATCTCGCGCTTCATCAGATCGGCGGTACGCTGATCCTCGCTGTTGGCGAGCGCCAGCTTGGCGCGGTAGGCGTCGAGCGCGGCCTTGATGAAAGGCCCGCCGATCAGATTGCCGAGCCAGGCGAGAATGGTGGCGAACACGGGGCTTAAGCCTTTCCGGCCGTGCGTCGGCGCGCAAGCTCGGTGACGATGCCGAAGGCGATCACGTAATACGGGATCAGCTTCGGTTGCAGGATGCTCTGCACCGCCGAATTGATGCTTGGGTCGCCGAGCAACGACTGCCCCGCCGCCAGCGCGATGCCGGCGAGCGCCACCACGCGCGCCCACAGGATGGTGACCGAATGCTTAAACCAGGCCTTGATCTTGTCCCACATCATGCCGCTTTCTCCTGTTGTTGCTTGTGCCGCGCCCGCCAGCACAGCCAGATGCCGGCCGCCGCGCCGAGTGCGACGCCGGCGATGCACGCCACGATCCAGATTGGATGACCGGCCTGATGCGCCTGTTGCGCGGCGGCGGCGCCGGCCGCGGCTATGGCGGCGGCCGAGCCTTGCTGCGCCGCCTTTGGCGCCGGCACGATCGCGCGTCCTTGCGCTGTCGCGGCGGCCTCGGCCGGCATCGGCGCGTTCGCTGCCATTGCCAGCGCCACCGCTTTGACTTCCGCCACCCGCCGGCCCCAACCCTTGCCGAACACCGGCCAGGTGCGCAGGCGCTGCAGGAAGCGCAGCCGCTCGTCGCAAATGTCGATGATGATTTTCGACGGCAAATACGCCTGCACCGCCCTCATCGTTTCAGCACCGAGCGCACCGTCGTCGGCGACGCCGAGCACTCGCTGCAAGACTTTCTTGCTGCGCACGATGCCGGAATTCACGCCGTAGTCGAACACGGCGTAATCGACGCCGGCCGGCAGCTCGTCGCAGCGTTGCGCGTCCCAATAGCGCGCGCGGTAGATCGCCTTGGCTTCGTTGACCGTCATGTCGCGCACGTCGGCCGCGCTGGCGCCCGGCTTCACATATCTGCGGTAGTCGTAGATGGTAATGCCGAAATTGGTCGGGCCGCCGGGATCGGACGGATGGTTGGTATAGCCGCCCTCGTGCACCAGCAGCCGGCGCAGGCTCTCGTCATAGCTTGCCGCAGCCATTGCATTCTCCTTGCGCCGAAACACCGGTTTCGCCGCCGCAAATGTCGATTTGTCAGGGAATGGAACGCGCTCAGGTGCCTCGGCGGTCAGAGCGAAAGGCCAGCCTTGGCGCCGAAATAGCTGCGCGCTTGCGCGGTCTCCGGGCTCGTCAACGCGCGGCCGATCGCGATGCCGCCAAACCAGAGGATATTCGCCTGTTGGCTTCCGTTGCGGTTGGCGCCGATGGTGATGCCGCCGGGGCTTACGCTGCCAGCGTCTCCGCTCGCCGGGGTGCCGTTGTCGATGGTCAGTGATGAGGACGTGCTTTGGAATACTTCACTCACGACATGATTTACGCCAACCGTCATGTCGGTCGAGAAGAGGGACGCCCCGGCGTTCATTTCGATCTGCGGCTCCGGAACCGTTTGCTGACACTTCGCAACGGCCGCCGCGCCATCCCAAAGCTTGGCCGCACTGACGAAGCTAACCTGCTGGGCCGCGTTGATACGCGTCAGCGGCTGGTCGAAGGTGAAGGCCGCTTGCAGGAAATCGTCAACGCCGTCGAATTCCAGCCACCAGAGGGCGCCGATGTTGCGCAAGAAAGGCCGCTGGGTGCCCGTGGCCTGAAGAAGATGGCTGCCGTTGCCGGACTTGTCGTTGGCGCGCCCGACCGGCTGATCGGCGGCAGTGACCGGCGTGGTGCCGGCGCTGTCCTGAAACAGCGTTGACATATCGGCCGGATCCCACCAGCCGCCGGTATCGTCCGCGAACAACGTCGTGGGATTAAAACCGGAGGCGTGGAACGCAAGCACGCCGCGCGTTGCCGGAAACGCCAGCCCATAAGCAACCGATGTCATGACGCTGAATCTCCGGACAGCACCCAGGAGGCGGAATTGCCGTCGCTGTTCGTGTCGACCGTGAGCGAGACTTCCGACCATTGGCCGGCGGTCTTGCTTTGGCCCGCGCGGTTGTTGAGGGTGGCGCCGGTCTCCGCAGCGAAGGTGATCTGTCCGGCCGCAGCCTGGCAGAACAGCACGCTGAATCCCTGCTCCAGCGTTTTCGGCAGTGTCACCGTCACGGCGCTCGAACTGGTCGTGCGCTTGCGCTTGCCGAGATCGCCGGCGACGAGCGTGTAACTCGTGCCGGTCACATCTTCTATTGTTACGTCGGCCGCGAGCGGACCAGGGTCGCCCTGCGGGCCTTGCGGCCCCTGCGGTCCGTCATTGCCTTGCGGGCCAGCGGGGCCTTGCGGTCCGTCATTGCCCTGCGGCCCGGTCGCGCCTTGCGGCCCCTGCGGTCCGTCATTGCCTTGCGGACCGGTAGGCCCGGTCGGTCCCGTAGGACCTTGCGGTCCTTGCGGCCCGGCGATGTTGCCGACCGCCGCGCCCCAGGAGCCGGCGGCCTTCTGGTAAACGTCGCCATTGGCGGTGTTCAGGTAGAAATCGCCGTCGGCGCCAAGGCCGGACGACGGAACGCCCGCGCCTTCATACCAGATCGAACCGGAGCCGCCGCCGCCCGATCCCGGCGGTCCGGCCGGCCCTTGGGTGGCGATGCGGATGATGCGGATGTCTTGCGTCATGTGCCTTCGCTCCATCGGAGCTTCGGCACACGAGCGTGCCGCTTGCTCCATTCATTGTCATTGAAAACGACCCGGCCGCCGAAG
>Ga0307436_1001255_pt1 | contig 11341 bp, 7 predicted proteins | sample SalMarWE160440MG_FD_202513 | JGI IMG/M metagenome (GOLD analysis project Ga0307436, IMG submission 202513) | Salt marsh sediment microbial communities from the Plum Island Ecosystem LTER, Massachusetts, United States - WE1604-40 | ecosystem: Environmental > Aquatic > Marine > Intertidal zone >...
CTCGACGCCCGGTTGGCGAAGTGGAAGCGCGTCGACATGCCCTTCGACATGACGCAGCTCTCCGACAAGGAACAGCAGATGGTGCAGAAACTCATCTCCGCCTGCCGCCAGATCGAGGACATGTACTGGCGGCAGAGCGATCCGGTCGGAATGAAGCTGTGGCAAGACCTCGCCGGTGCCACCGACCCCACGGACATGAAGGTGCGGCGACTGCTTTGGATCAACGGCAGCCGGTGGGATCTACTGGACGAGAACAAACCATTCGTCGGCAACCAACCGATGCCACCCGGGCATGCGCTCTATCCCCCGCAGCTCACCCAGGACGACATTGATCAGTATTTGCAGGCTCATCCGGACCAGCGGGATGCCATCTACGGCGACCGCACCATGGTGGTGCGAGGTGACGACGGTTCCCTGCAAGCCATCCCGTACCACGAGGCCTTCAAGCAGTTCCTCGAGCCGGCGGCACAGGACCTGCGCGACGCCGCGGCGCTATCCGACGACAAAGCGTTCGCGAATTACCTCAATCTGCGCGCCGACGCGCTGCTTACCGATGACTATTTCAAGAGCGACGTCGCCTGGGTCGAGCTCGAGAACCCGAAGTTCGACCTCATCTTCGCGCCATACGAGACCTATCTCGACAATCTGCTCGGCGTGAAGACTTCTTACGGGGCCGCCGTGCTGGTGCGCAACGACTCCGAGAGCGAGAAGCTGGCCGTGTTCCAGAAATACGTGCCCGCCATTCAGGAAGCCTTGCCCCTGCCGGCGGCCGATCTCCCCTCCAAGGAGGGCAAGCGGGCGCCCATGGAGGTAATGGACGCGCCCTTCCGCGCCGGCGATCTGCGGCACGGCTACCAGGCCGTTGCCGACAATCTGCCGAACGATCCACGCATCCACGAGCAGTACGGCAGCAAGCGCATCTTCTTCAAGAACTTCCTTGACGCGCGGGTGAAGGTGGTCATCCTGCCCCTGGCGCAGCGGCTGATGCAGACTGATCAAGCCGATCTGGTGACCCCGGACGGATTCCTGACCGTGGTCTTGATGCACGAGATCAGCCACGGCCTCGGCCCGGCCTTCTCGCGTATCAACGGCAAACAGGTGGACACGCGGGAGGCGATTGGCGGTGCCTATTCCGGTCTCGAGGAGGCAAAGGCGGACGTCACCGGCATGTTCGGGTTGAAGTGGCTCGTGGACCACGGCGCGCTGCCGCAGGAACGGCTCAACGAGTACTACGCCTCCTATGTCGGCAGCCTCTTCCGCACCGTCCGCTTCGGTACGGGCGAAGCACATGGCCGAGCCGTCATGATGGAGTTCAACTTCCTGAGCGAAAAAGGTGCCATCCAACGCGGTGATGACGGTCGCTACACGGTGAACTTCGACGCCATGCCCGGCGCGATCGCAGATCTGGCGAAGACTCTGCTGACCTTCGAGGCGAAGGGCGACCGCGCAGGCGTCGAGGCCTGGCTGGGAAAATACGGCGAAATGCCCGACACGTTGGAGCAGGCGCTGGACGGGACGACCGACATCCCCGTCGACCTGGATCCGGTCGTTCCATTCAAGGAGGGGGTGGAATAGGGAGGGCTTGGGGCTTGGGGCTTGGGGCTTGAGGCTTGGGCCTTGGGGCCTGGACCCTGCCAGGCTTGAGATGGCACCGCCTGTAGTTTCCAGCTTTCAGCCCCAGCTAGTGGGCAGGCGGGAGGGCGGGACTGGCGGCTGGTAGCTGGCAGCTGGCGGCCGTAGGGCCGAGACGAGCCAGACCGCTGCACCACTCACGACTCGCTACAAACCACGTGCTCTCCCTGCCCCACGCCGCCATTCTCTTCGCCGCGGCCGTCATCGCCGGAATGATGAACTCGATGGCCGGCGGGGGCACGCTGGTCACCTTCCCGACGCTCCTGTTCCTCGGCACGCCCGCGATCGCCGCCAACGCCACTTCGACCGTCGGACTGCTTCCCGGGGCTCTCGCCAGCTTCTTCGGATATCGGCGGGAGGTGGCCCGGCACCGCGCCTGGCTGAAGTCCCTCTTCTTGCCCAGCCTGGTCGGAGGCGCCATCGGATCGATTCTGCTGCTGGCGACGCCCGAGACCACTTTCTCGCGTCTGGTGCCGTTCCTGATCCTCTTCGCCACCCTTCTTTTCAGCCTCCAGGGACTACTGCAGCGCCGCGCACGGCGCCGACGAGGTCAGCCGGTCGCATCTGACGACGCCCGACCGACCCGGTTGCTCGCGGCCGGCCTCTGGCAGCTCGGAGTCGCTATCTATGGGGGTTACTTCGGAGCGGGAATCGGCATCCTCATGCTCGCCGTGCTGGGTTTCATGGGCCTGAGCGACATCCACGCCATGAACGGCTTGAAGACCTTCTTCGGCGCCACGATCAACAGCGTCGCGGCCATCTATTTCATCGCCCGCTCGGCGGTGATCTGGCCGCTCGCCCTGCTGATGATCGCCGGCGCCGTGGTCGGCGGCTATGGTGGTGCGTTATTGGCCAAGCGCATCGGGGCGCGGCGGGTGCGCTACGTCGTCGTGGCGATCGGCCTGACCGCGAGCGCGGTCCTCGCGTGGCGCGAGTTCGCGCCCTGAGTGTCCGTCGGTCGGCCTGCGCCACGACTTCTGAGGGTGGAATACCACCGTATCGAGATCGCGTTCTCGTTCATGTCAGCCGTTTCCCGAGAGTCATGACAACGAATTCGACGATCCTGAGTCAGTCGCGTCTGCAGACCGGGCTCGCGGCCAGAGGGAGTCTCCGCTGGGTGGCTGCCGACATCACCTCGGCCTTGGAAGAGGCGCGTCGGCGGCTCGACCTCTCTCCCATCGCCGCAGTGGCGCTTGGACGTGCCCTCGCCGGGGCGGCGTTGGTGCAACGCATCGCCCTGAAGGTACCGGCGCGCCTCACCCTCGAGATTCTCGGCGACGGGACGCTGGGCAAGATCTTCGCCGAGGCGGATCGTGAGGGTGGACTCCGCGGTTTGGTCGGCCGGCCACAGCACCCCACGCCCGCGGAAGGTCTGCACATCGCGCCATTGATCGGCAAGGGAAGCTTGCGGGTGACGCGCGAAGGGGCGCAACGCAGCTACAGCAGTCAGGTGGAACTGGTCAGCGGTGAATTGGGCGATGATCTGACCCACTACCTCCAGCAGAGCGAACAGATCCGATCGGCCGTCCTCCTCGGCGTGCTGGTGCGCCCGGAAGGCATCGCGGCGGCCGGTGGCTTCATCGTCGAGGCGCTCCCCGGCACGGAAGATGCGGTCGTCGAAGAGCTGGAGCGGAACATCCGCCACCGGGAAGGCGTGAGCGTCTACCTCGAGCGCGGCGGCATCCCGGCGCTGGCCGAGATGGTCCTACATGGCTTCGATCGCGAACCGTTGGACAGTCTTGCGCTCGAGTATCGATGCCGCTGCAACCGCGAGAAGCTGCTGCGCCAACTGATCCCGATCGCCGGTCTCGAGCTCGACTCACTGCTCGACGAGCGGGGAGTGTGTCGCGCCGAGTGCGCGTTCTGCGGCGAGATCTACGAGTACGCGGCCGAAGAGCTCACGGCGACGAACTAGGGGCGCGAGGGCAGTCGCCGGTCGCCAGTCACCGGTCGCCAGTCACCGGTCGCCAGGTTCCGGGCAGAAGCGAGAAGCAAGAGGCGAGAAGCGAGAGGACTGTCAATCCGGATCTCGCTTCCCGCATCTCGCATCTGGAATGGGTGGGGGACTGTCAGCTGGAAGCTGGTAGCTGGCGGCTTTCCTGCCTCGCCACGTCGTGGCACCTGCGGCTCACTGGTCTGCTCTCATCACCAGCCTCTCGCCACCATTCTCCGTCCTCTCTGCGATCGGGGCGTAGAGTCCGACGCGCTCGCGATTCCACCAGCGGCCGGTGCGCTTCTTGGTCGCCCGATCGGTGAACCAGTAGCGCCAGAGCACGGCTCGCACGGCGACCGGCTTCCGGCCGTGTAGAGGATCCCCGGCAAACAGGTGCAGGACCGGAGGCGAGCCTTCCAACAGCCGCAGTTCGGTGAACACCACCCAGGGGTCCTGACGCCAGCTGGCCAGCGATGCGAACCACAGGTTCCACTCGAAGCGTGGTTGATAGGGCGCATAGATTCCCGGCGGCTGCGCCGGATTCTGCGGCTTGTAACGGAAGGGATACGGAATCCAGGTTCGGTGATCGAGAGTCCCCTGGAACTCGATCTCGTAACGTTTCCGCGTCATCACCGCGAAGAGTCCGTAGCTGTTGGCGATGCGATAGGGCGCGGCGAGTCGGGCTGGCCAGCCGAGCACGGTCCGTCGGCTGAATGCGAAGGCCCCCACCGTGGCCCAAAAGAACAGCGTCAGGACGACTGCGCTCGTCACTCGACGCCAGCGGGCGACCGGTCGTGCCTCCTTCTCGGATTGCTTCAGACCGAAGTGTTCCAAGAAACGGTCGTCCAGTAGGAGGACGCCCAGGAGCAAGACGAGATAGTTGAGGAAAGCGTAGTTGGCGGTCAGGATGATGCCGATCTGAAAGGGAGTCACGATCCAGAAGCAAACGATCTTCACGCGGCGCGGCATCCAGGCGCACCAGGCGACGCCCAGCTCCAGCACCAATGTCGCCAACGCGGTCGCGGCGTGAAAGCCGTGCGGCAACTGCTGTACATACCACCCCAACCAGGTCGGCAAGGGTCCGTTCTCGTAGTAGTGGTCCATCGCCGTCAGGTGGCGCCATTGCGGCTCGCCGGAGAGCAGTTTCACGAGCCCCGACTCGAAATAGATCCGGAACCACTCCCAGCGCAGTAGAAACAGGGTGGCAGGTGACGGGGGCCGGCCAGCCCCGAGTCCCGGGCGGAGACCACGCGGCGCGAAGAAGAGGGCGATGAAGCCGGCCTCCAGCAGCATGCCGTCCGACTGGTAGGCCGAGAAGTCCTGCGCTACCACGACGAAGGAGAGAAAGCAGAGCTCGCACACCACGATGGAGAATCGTGGCCACAGGTTCAGTACCAGGGCGGCCGCGGCCAGGCCGCCCACCATCACCAGGATCGTCAGGGCGCGATCATCGGCACTGAACCAGAGCAGCGTCGGCACACGGAGGTAGCGCGCCGGAATTGCCAGGATGGCGGAAACGTTGCTCAGGAGGTCCGCGGCCGGAAGGATGCCGCGCGGACCGATCAGTCCACGAATCTGGAAGGCCAGCGAATAGAAAGCCGAGAAGAAGATCAGCCCGAGGCCGCGCAACAATAGCCAGCGCGGCCACAGGTGGCCTGGCCTGCGCCCACTTTCCGGGCTGAAGAATCCGAGAATCCAGGACCACCCCAACGTCTCGGGCGGCGACCCCGCGTCGAACATCGATTCGATAGCCGAAGGCTGCTCCGGATCTGGCACGGCGTACTGCGAGCGTCCCGCCATCCGGCTACTCGAGTCAAGCCGCCGATGCCGGAGTGAGATGCTCGTCGCACTATTCTGAGGTACCGAGACGATACGCGCCGGTACTCGATCAGCGCCCGGAACCCTATTCTCGGGCACCCAGAATCGCCACCTTGCGGCGCCAGTCGAAAGCGACCGAGCCAAGCACTGATAGCGGCAAGAGTCCGTCTTCATGACGGTCGATGACAGCGGGCAGCAACACCGCTCGCCGCGGCGCCGTGGGCACCATCCGCAGACGCGGAGCCAGACCGATGCCCACGTGACGACCTCCGTTCAGAGTTGTCAGCTCAGTCCTCTCCGTCACCCGGGCTCGCGCCGCAAGGCCGAAGAGAACCATCTGGTTCGCGCCACTATCCAAGACGAAGCGCAGACGCACAGGTCCGGCTGCGGCCACCCGTGCCTCAAACGCCACCACCGGCCGTCCCTCCACCAATGACAGAGGCACTTCACGACCGGTGACGGAAAGCGCCCTCCGCCCGACAACCAACCGCCGGCGTCGCACGTCGATTCTCACCGGGGCGCCGGTCAGTGCGTCCGCGGCCAGGATTCCTTCGACTCGTCCTCCAAAGGCGTCGGCGTCCAGGTCCGGGCTCCAAGCCAAACATGGAATCTCGACGTCTGAATTCCTCAATCGAGCGGTTATCGGGCCTGCACAGAAGCCTGTCGCGGCGCCCGTTGGAGTCTGCATCACAAAGCGTGCCCGTGGCGTAAGATGTAAATGACGTGCCACTGCGGCCGGTACGAAGGAGCGCGTCGCTCCAGTATCTAGGAGCATCAGGAGACGCGTTCTTGCGATCTCGACGGGCACCGCCAACAGTCCCTCGCCCAGGCTTTGCAGGCGGATCGAGTCGTCGGCGCGAATAGGTGGCGGAGCGGTGATCAAGATCAACGCGCCTATGACGAAGAACAAGCCGTGATGTGCATCCATGTCGACCTCCTTGTCCGAGGTCGGCAGTGTCGTCGCCAGTCCGAACCGACGTCGTGACAGGCTCCGGATGTCCGGCTTACAAAAATGTGATGTTTCGACCCGGCCCTCCCCGTGACGAGCGAGAACTGCCCGCTCACTTCCGATTCGGCGAGATCGAAATCGACGCCGCCGCAGTGCAGGTTTTCCGTGTCGGCCAGCTCGTCTCACTTGAGCCCAAGGCGTTCGATCTGCTCTTACTCCTTGCCGCGAACCCGAGTCGCGTGGTGGAGAAGGCGGAGATCTTCGAACGGCTGTGGGATGTTCCGTTCGTAACGGACAATGCGCTGACGCGTGTCGTTGCATCGCTTCGACGGAGCCTCGGCGACCGGGCGGAGGGGTCCAGGTTCATCGAGACAGTACGAACACGCGGATATCGATTTCTCCCCGAGATCGAGTCCCTTGATACCGGCTCTCCGGGCATGCAGGGGGTCACCGCGGGAGCTCCGGTACGCGCTGCGAGACGGCGTCCTCTTCTTTGGGCCGCGGTTCTGGCGTTGGTAATCGTGGCAGGAATAGGCGTCGCGCGGTTCGCGCTACGGACTACGACCCCCCCTCCGTCGCCTGATGGCTGGCTGAGTCCGATTCAACTCACGGCAGAGCCCGGTGACTACTACTATCCGGACTTCTCGCCGGATGGCAGTCAACTCGCATATGTCAGGAGTGAAGACGGCGGCTTGCAGCTTTATGTCCAACCGATCAATGGGGAACGCCCAGTACGACTGACGCAATCTTGCGTGTGCGCGGAACCGAGTTGGAGTCCGGACGGTCAGTGGATTGTGTATACGGACTTCAGCCGGGGCGGACTCTGGCTGGTCTCGCCGACGGGCGGAACACGGCGGAAGCTGACGGAGTTCGGCACTCAACCTGCCTGGTCGCCTGACAGCCGCACGGTGGTGTTTTCGAATCCCGGCAGTCCGGTGCTGGGCGCCGTGCAGTGGCCGGCGATCCTTGGGTCCACACTATGGGCCGTCAATGTGGACAATGGCGCTCTGCGTCAACTCACGCCCGAACTGCCGGAATCAGGGGGACAAGGCGAGCCCGCATTCACGCCGGATGGGCAGTGGGTCGTGTTCGTGACGCAGAACTTCTCCAGCAGCAAGATCTGGCGCATCTCGGCAGCGGGAGGCACGCCGGAGATGATGCTGTCTACGGGCAGGCTGACTGGGAACTGGCTGGTCGGCTGGTACGATCCGACACCTGACCCCCTTCGCAACGCGCTTTATTTCATCAGCAGGACCCCCGAGCTCACGAGGATCGACCGGCTATGGCTCGATGGTTCAGGACGTCTGGAGCCCATCCCCGTTCCGGTTCCAACTGGCGCGGCACAGCTTGCCGTCTCCAGGGACGGTCGACGACTCGCATTCGCCGTACAGCAGTCCAGCACCAGCATCGAGGAGCTGACACTGGACAGAGCCGGGCGCAGCTCAGGAGAGCCTCGGACGTTGGCAGCCCCTCCGATTGAGCGCGTCGCGCTGCCTCTCTACTCGCCGGACGGTAGATTCATGTTCTATCGCCGGCTTCGGGCGGGGTCGCTTCCCGAGGGAATCATCGTCGACGACGGTGGCACGACGCTGCAAGTCGTGCGTGGAGTGCCCACCTGGCTTTCTCTCTGGGTCTCTCCCAGAGAGGTATTGCTCGACCCGCTCGAGAAATCTATTCGTGTCGATGCCTTGACGGGACGAAAGGTGCCGATCGCCGCGTTCCCTCATGCCACCTCCATCATAGAGCGCGCGGGAGGGCAGAGAGTGAACATCGCGCCCGATCTGCAGACCGTCACGTTCACCGCTGCAGTCGATTCGAGCCGCGAACTGTTCACTTGGGACGTCAACCAATCGGCACCCCGTCAGCTCACTCATCTCGGCGGAACGATCGTATTCCCGAATTTCTCTCGTGATGGCAGGTCGATCGTCTTTCAGTTCACCCAGGGTCTCACCGTGGCGAATACTGTATTTCGAGTGCCTCGGGATGGAGGCAAGCCTGAATTGATCCTCACGGGAAAGGGTCCTTCCTGGCCGGGTGCAGCTTCCACTCACTCTGGACTCGTCGCATACGCAGCTGCTCGTGGCGGTGTCTGGTATCTCGCTGTTGCGGGGAGAAAGACCCCGGAGAGACTCCTCGACGTCGGTCCAGAGATCACGGGATATCTTCGTTGGCCCACCTGGTCAACCGACGGATCTCGCATCGCGTACGAGCGCACCCATTACAGCTCGAAGCTCTGGATGCTGGATCTCCAGCGATCCGCCGAACACAACTGAGAGAGAAGCCAGGGGCCAGGGCATTGCTCCCCGATCCCCATGATTCATTTCCTTACCAGATCCGGCAGACGTCCGCGCCTTGCTTCACCATCGGCTGGTCGACCGTGCACTGGAATGTCCGTGCGAACTCGGGCATGTTCACGACGACGCCGTTGATCCGGTACTTGGGCGGCGAGTGCGGGTTGGTCAGGGCGTTGAGGCGCAAGTCCTCCGGGCGCACGTTGGAGCAGGCCCACTGCGCGAAACCGACGAAGAACCGTTGCTCGGGAGTCAGGCCATCCCGTGACGGCAGCTGTCGACCGGCCGTTTCCGCCTTCCAGGCGTCATAGGCCAGGATCGTTCCGCCCAGGTCGGCGATGTCCTCACCCAGAGTCAACTTGCTGTTGATATGGATGTCGTCGACGACCACATAATTGGCGTACTGGTCGACGACGCACTGGGCCCGCCGATCGAATTCCGCCGCATCCTTGTCTGTCCACCAGTCTTTCAGATTACCCTCGGCGTCGAATTGACGACCCTCGTCGTCGAAGGCGTGGGTGAGCTCGTGGCCGATGGTGGAGCCGGTGTTGCCGTAGTTCGGCGCATCGTCCATCTTGGGGTCGTAGAGGGGCGGCTGCAGCACGCCCGCCGGGAAGTTGATGTCGTTCATCCCCGGGTTGTAATAGGCGTTCACGGTCGGCGGCGTCATGCCCCACTCGCCGCGGTCGACCGGCTTGCCGATCTTGGCGAGCTGCCGGTGCGACTCGAACTGGGTGGCGCGCCGCACGTCACCGGCGAAGTCGTTTCGCCGCACCTCGACCGAGCTGTAGTCACGCCACTTGTCCGGGTAGCCGACCTTGTTGCGGATGTGTTCCAGCTTGTTCTCCGCCGCCTTCTTCGTCGTCGGGCTCATCCAATCCAGCGCCTGGATGCGCTTCCCCATGTCGTTCTCGATCTGCTTCACCATGGTCTCGGTGCGTTGGCGCGTCTCCGGGCTGAACGTCTGTTCCACAAAGACCTGACCGAGCGCCTCCCCGAGGTCCCGATCGACCCACGCGACGCAGCGCTTCCAACGTGGCCGCTCCTGCTCGACGCCGCGCAGATACCCACGATAGAACTGGAAATCGGCGTCCGCGAATCGACTCGACAAGTAGGGCGCCCATGCATCGATCAGATGCCAGCGCAGGTAGGCCTTCCACACCTCCAGGGGTTCGCTCTGCAGCTCGCTCTCCAACGCCTGATAGAACTTCGGTTGGGTGACGTTGACGACCGTGGCGTTGGCCAAGCCGAGATCCTCGAGGTAGCTGGTCCAATCGAAGGCGGGCGTAAGCGCCGAGAGCGCGGCCGGACTCATCTTGTGCACCAGGTTGTGCGGATTGCGCCGTTCGACCCGAGTCAGCGAAGCCTTGGCGAGGGATGTTTCGATGCGCATGATCGCCGCGGCGTCGGTCGCCGCCTGCACCGGAGACTCACCGAGCAGTTCGAGCATCCGGGCAACATGCCCGAGGTAGCGGGCCCGAGTCTCCACCGACTTGTCATTGGCTTTCAGGTAGTAGTCGCGATCCGGGAGTCCGAGACCGCCGGCGTAGGCGTTGGCGATGACCTGCTCGGAGTTGTCGGGATCCTGATCGGATCCGAATGCGAAGAGCAATCCGCCGCCGTATGATTCGAGATGCAACCGGGCGAGAAGTCCGGCGACCTGGCCCTTCGCGGTCAGGCCGTCGATCGCCTGGAGGTCGCCCTGTATCGGCTTCACGCCTGCCGCGTTGATTGCGTCCTCGTCCATGCAGGCCGCGAAGTAGTCGCCGATCTCCTGCTCCACCTGGGTGCGACCCGAGCCACCTTGCGCCGCTTTCTGCAATAGCCCCCACAGGTACTGCTGATTCTCGGAATAGAGTTTTCCGTAGACGCTCCAACGCGACTGGTCGGGCGGAATGGGATTGTTCTGCTCCCAGCCGCCACAGCTGTAAGTGTAGAAGTCCACGCATGGATCGACGCTGCGGTCCATCGCCGTGACATCCAGACTCGGCGTGTATGGCAACTCCGTCAGCGGTTTTTCGGTCGAGCTGGACGAACCGACTGCAAAAACGGCGGCGGTCATCAGGGGAGCACACAACGCCAGGGCAAACAGTCGACGCATGAGGAGGCCTCCGAACAGTAAATTGCGTAGCTCAGGGCAACGACCGAACCATCATACGACGGCCCCGGCCGAGCACAGCGGCCGGGTTCCGGAGGCCCCCCGGCAGCGCCCCAGCAGACACACAACTCTCTCCGCGACCCGTGGGCGTGCGAAAATGCCTGAATGGAGGAAATTAAGAGTCCAGGTCCCGGCCAACGCCCGGTCGTCGGTCAACGCGCCGAGCGTTCGCGTCTGGTGGAGGCCGACGACATTCGGCGCTTCACCGAGATGAGCGGCGATCGCAATCCCTTGCACTACGACGAAGAGGCGGCTCGCGCCAGCCGTTTCGGAGAGATCATCGTGCAAGGCGGCGTCACCAGCGCCATCCTCAACGCGGTCGTCGCCGAAGATCTTCCTGGGCCGGGTACCGTCTTCTTGCATGTCGACTGGAACTTCCGGGCGCCGGTGCGGCCGGGTGACACGATCACCGGTGCGGTCGAGGTCCTCGAGGTGCGAGAAGACAAGCCGATCACCCGCCTGCGCACGACGGTGACACGCCAGGACGGCGTCGTAGCCCTGGAAGGCGAGGCGCTCTGCTACACCGTGCCCGTGTAGCAATCGCCGCTCAGAGGCAAGCA
>Ga0307436_1001256_pt1 | contig 11335 bp, 10 predicted proteins | sample SalMarWE160440MG_FD_202513 | JGI IMG/M metagenome (GOLD analysis project Ga0307436, IMG submission 202513) | Salt marsh sediment microbial communities from the Plum Island Ecosystem LTER, Massachusetts, United States - WE1604-40 | ecosystem: Environmental > Aquatic > Marine > Intertidal zone >...
GCGCGCGCGCCAGCAGCGACTTGCCGGTGCCGGAGAGCCCGCCGACCGCCACCAGGCACGGCGGTGCCGGCGCGATCAGGCGCCCGGCAAGCGCGAAATAATCGCGCGCGCTGCGCTCGGTCTGCCCGCGCGCAGCGCTCTGCTTGGCGCGCGCGGCGGTCACCTTGGCGCGGATCGCCGCCCGTACCGACAGGAAGAGCGGCAGCGCGACAAGCGCGTCGAGATCCTCGCCGCGTTGCGTCTCGATGAGATAGTGGTTGAGCACGATATTGGCGGCCGGCCGCAGGCCGCGCTCGATCAGGTCCATCAGCAGGAAGGCGAGATCGTAGAACACGTCGCCGGTGGCGAGCCTAGGATCGAACTCGATGGCGTCGAACAGCGTGGGCGCGCCGTCGAGCAGCACGATATTGCCGAGATGCAAGTCGCCGTGGCAACGGCGTACCAAGCCGGCGCGCTCGCGCGCGGCGAGCAAGGGCCGCACGCGCTCGAAAGCCGCGCGCGTCGCCGCCGTGAGCGCCGTGACCGCTGCGGGTGCAAACAGCGCCGGCTCGGCGGCGAGCTCGGCATCGTTCTGCGCGATGATCTCGGCAAGCGCGGCGGCAAAGCCGGCATCCTTCACCACCGGCGCCGCCGCATGCGCTTTCGCCACCGCGCGGCCGAGCGCATCGGCGAGCGCTTGATCGATGCGCCCGGCCGCCGCCAGATGGTCGAGCGTCTGCGTCTCGTCGAAGCGGCGCATGTCGACCGCCCATTCCACCACCGCGCCGTCACCGCCGATGGCGAGGCTGCCGTCGCGCCCGCGCGTGATCGGCACCACGCCGCGATAGATCGCGGGCGCATAGGGACGGTTGACCGCGATCTCGGCTTCGCAGGCGCGTTTGCGCTTTTCCAGCGTCGAGTAATCGAGGAACGGAAAGCGCACGGCGCGCTTGACCTTGAGCGCGCGGGAGCCGGCCAGGAACACCGAAGCGGCATGGGTGTCGATGCGCGTGACTGGCGCGCCGCCATGGGCATCCGGCCGCGCCAGGAATTGCATCACCGCCTGTTGCGAAGCGTCCGGCACGGCTTATCCTCGGCTGGTTGCGACGGCACCGGGCTGATCCAGATCAATACGCCGGTTGGTCGGATGGTGTCATGCTGCGCCATTATTCGCCGACCGGAGACAACCCGTGACCACCTTGCCGCATAGCTTCAAACGCATCCGGCTCAATCTCGCCCGCTCCAAGGAGTTCCCGACCGGCTCCGCGCGCCATGGTTACGATTTCGTTGCCCCGCTCGACGACGACGGCCATATCGACGTGGCGCTGTGGCGGGCGCATCGCGAACACTGCCACGTGCGCCGTTTCTGGGAGGGCGAGGACGACGAGCGCGGTCTGCTCGAGCACAAGGCCGGTGGGCCGCACGGGCGCTGGATCTTCGACTACGATCCGGCCGCCGCTGACGACGATGAGAGCGGCTACCGCTTCGGCGCACATGTGTTCCGCCCGGGCGAATATGTCTCGATCCGCGGCAATAGCGGCGAGATGCACACCTATCAGGTGGTCTCGGTCGCGGCGGTATAAAAATCAGGGATCGTCAATCAGGTTCGGGAATCAGGCAGCGTGCGATCGCGAGCTGATGCCCGATACGCCTTGAACCCGCCGTTAAGCATCGCCATGTAGGAAACCAGGGCGACGCTGACCGGATTATTACCCATGCGCGCTTTGACGGTCGAGCCCGGCCGCCCCCATTCCATTCAGCTTGAAGAGGTTGCTCCGCCGCCGGAAAGCGACGGCGATGTGCTGGTGCGCGCGCTGGCGCTCGGCATCTGCGGCACCGACCGCGAGATTGTCGGCGGCGACTATGGCTGGGCGCCGGCCGGCAACCAGCGGTTGATCATCGGCCACGAATCGCTCGGCCGCGTCGAGGCAGCGCCCGCAGGCAGCGGCTTTGTCCCCGGCGACCTGGTGGTCGGCATCGTGCGCCGACCCGATCCGGTGCCGTGTCCTGCCTGCGCCGCCGGCGAATGGGATATGTGCCGCAACGGCCAATACACCGAGCGCGGCATCAAACAGCGCAACGGCTACGGCGCCGAACAGTTCCGCGTCGAGCACGATTTTCTCGTCAAGCTCGATCCCGCGCTCGACCAGCTCGGCGTGCTGATGGAGCCGACCAGCATCGTCGCCAAGGCCTGGGAGCATGTCGGGCGCATCGGCGAGCGCAGTCCCTTTTGGCGCCCGCGTGTGGTGCTGGTCACCGGCGCCGGCCCGGTCGGGCTGTTGGCGGCGCTGCTCGCGCAGCAGCGCGGCTACGAGGTGCACGTGCTCGACCGCGTTGCCGACGGCCCCAAGCCCGCGCTGGTGCGCGATCTCGGCGCCACCTATCATTGCGGCGATTTCGGCGCGATCGAGCCCGACATCGTCATCGAATGCACCGGCGCCGGCTCCGTGGTGCTCGACGTGCTGCGCCGCAACGCGCCGGAGGGCATTGTCTGCCTCACCGGCGTGTCGTCGGGCGGCCACAAGCTCGATTTCGACGTCGGCGGTCTCAACCGCAGCATGGTGCTGGAGAACGACCTGGTGTTCGGCTCGGTCAATGCCAATCGCCGGCATTACCGCGCCGCGGCGGACGCTCTCGCAAAAGCCGACAAGGCCTGGCTCGCGCGCGTGATCACCCGTCGGGTGCCGCTCGATCGCTGGCAGGAGGCCTTCGCGCCGCCCGGCCGCGAGGACGTTAAGGTGGTGTTGGATTTTACGCGGTAGAGAATGTCACACCGGTGCGCCCCATCTCCCGCTCATTCCCGCGCAAGCGGGAATCCGGAGCAACAACCGCAGGGTCAGAAATTCGCGCCCCGGGGTCCCGCTTTCGCGGGGACGAGCGGATAAACGACAGGCTTGATTTATCCATGGCCACCCACATCGAAGACTACGCATTGATCGGCGATCTCTCCACCGCGGCGCTGGTCGGGCGCGACGGCTCGATCGATTGGCTGTGCTGGCCGCGCTTCGATTGCGACGCCTGCTTTGCCGCGCTCCTGGGCACGCTCGATCACGGGCGCTGGCTGATCGCCCCGCGCGGGGACGCACCGCGCATCACCCGCCGCTACCGCCCCGATACGCTGATCCTGGAGACGCGCTTCGAGACCGCTGACGGCGCGGCGACGCTGATCGATTTCATGCCGCCGCGCGATCCGCATTCGCTAAACGGCGACTCGCATATCATGCGCATCGTGGTCGGCGAAAGCGGCAGCGTCGATTTCCGCAGCGAGTTCATCCTGCGTTTCGGCTATGGCGCCGCGGTGCCCTGGGTGACGCGCATCGATAAAACGACGCTGCGCGCCATCGCCGGTCCCGACATGGTGGTCCTGCGTTCGCCCGTCACCCTACGCGGCGAGAACTTCAAGACGGTGTCGAGCTTCAAGGTCAAGCCCGGCGATCGGCTGCCCTTCGTCTTGTCTTATGAGTACTCGAACGAACCGCTGCCGGCGCCGCTCGATGCCGAGGCGGCGCTGAAGACGACGGAGGAATTCTGGACCAGCTGGACGCACAGGAACCAGATCTCCGGCCCCTGGAACGACGCGGTATGCCGTTCGCTGATCACGCTGAAGGCGCTCACCTACGCGCCCACCGGCGGCATGGTGGCCGCGCCTACCACCTCGTTGCCCGAGCAGATCGGCGGCCCGCGCAACTGGGACTATCGATACTGCTGGCTGCGCGACGCGACGCTCACGCTGCTCGCATTGATGAATGCCGGCTATTACGAGGAGGCGCGCAATTGGCGCGACTGGCTGTTGCGCGCGGTCGCCGGTAGCCCGCGCCAGATGCAGATCATGTACGGCATCCGCGGCGAGCGGCGGCTGACCGAATGCGAATTGCCCTGGCTGCCCGGCTATGACGGATCGCTTCCGGTACGCCTGGGCAATGCCGCGCATCAGCAATTGCAGCTCGATATCTTCGGCGAGGTGATGGACGCACTGCACCAGGCGCGCGCCGCCGGCCTCGGCGGCTATCAGGCCGGCTGGGATCTCGAGCGCGAATTCCTCGCGCATCTGGAAAAGATCTGGCGCCAGCCGGACGAGGGCATCTGGGAGGTGCGCAGCGGGCGCGAGCATTTCACCTATTCCAAGGTGATGGCCTGGGTCGCTTTCGACCGGGCCATCAAGAGCGCGCAAAACTTCGGCCTCGACGGCGAGGTCGAGCGCTGGAAGGCGACGCGCGACGACATCCATGCCGACGTCTGCGCGCACGGCTTCGACCACGACGCCGGCTGCTTCACCCGCGCCTATGGCGACAAGGCGCTCGACGCCAGCCTGCTGCTGATGCCCGCGGTCGGCTTCCTGCCGCCGGAGGACGAGCGCATCCGCTCGACCGTCGAGGCGATCGAGGCGCGGCTGTTAAGCGATGGCTTCGTGCTGCGCTACGACACGGCGGCCTCCAAGGACGGGCTGCCGCCGGGGGAGGGGGTGTTCCTGGCCTGCTCGTTCTGGCTGGTCGACGCCTATCTGATGCTCGGGCGCGCCGACGACGCCGAACGGCTGTTCAATCATCTTCTGTCGCTGCGCAACGATGTCGGGCTGCTGAGCGAAGAGTACGACCCGCGCGGCAAGCGGCTGGTCGGCAATTTTCCGCAGGCCTTCTCGCATCTGGCGCTGGTCAACAGCGCCAGCAACCTCGCCCATTACCGCAAGCCGGCCGAGCAGCGCTCCGCGCATACCGTCGATGATCAGCGCGAGGGCGCGCTGGAAGTGTATTAGCGGCGCATATTCGTCGGCCGAGTAAATTAGTAGTTGCTAATATATTAATTTTAGAATATATTGTCCAGCGGCAAAGCAGGCCGGAGGGTGTGGTGTGATGACCTACTTATTCTTGCTCGGACTAATCGTCCTGATTGGCCTGTTGAACTTGATGACGGGATTGCTGCAATGGCTGCTCAGCCCCTATGGGCTGGTCAGCGTTTTCATTCTGGGCAACTTGTCTCTTTGCGCTTTCACGGCCTCCTGCCCACCGGTCGCGCTCGTGCGCAAGCTATGCGCGCGCGCCGGCTGCACGTTCGGGTGAGCCGCTGCGGCAGAGGCCAACGGCTCTCGCGGTGAGCGTCGACTGTTTCGGGGGCGGCTTGACCCGCGACGCCCGCGCCGGAAAGAGTGCACGCGCGGCCGCACTGTGGCGGCCAAGCAAGGGAGACGCGACGTGCTCATCGATCTTCGAACCTATACCATCAGGCCGGGCTGCATGCCGGCGCAGCTCGATCACTACGGCAAGCTCGGCTATCCGGTGCAGCTGCGCTACTTAGGCGAGCCGCTCTGCTACCTAGCGGCCGAAAGTGGCGAGCTCAACAGACTGGTGCATGCCTGGGTCTACGAGAGCGCCGCCGACCGCGCGGAAAAGCGCGCCCGCATGGCGCAGGATCCGGACTGGAAGCATTTCCTGGTCGAGAACGCCAAAGTCGGCAACGTGGTCGAGCAGCGCACCAGCCTGATGGTGCCGGCTTCGTTCGCGCCGCCGATCCCGATGCCGAAGATTCGTAAGTGATGATCCTCGTTTCCCCTCCCCGCCGCTTCGCGGGGGGAGGGATACGGGCCGCTCGCCGCCGCGCGCGCCATCGTCTATAGCTTGCCGGCACAGCGGAGTACCCGTTCCCCATGCGATCGAACGACGGCACGCGCAGCGGCGGCGAAATCCTGGTCGACCAGCTCTTGGTGCACGGCGTGCGCCACGTCTTCTGCGTGCCAGGCGAGAGCTATCTGGCCGCGCTCGACGCCTTCCACGACTGCGATATCGCGCTCACCGTCTGCCGGCACGAGAGCAGCGCCGCCATGGCGGCCGAGGCGATCGGCAAGGCCACCGGCCGCCCCGGCATCTGCTTCGTCACCCGCGGCCCCGGCGCTACTAATGCCTCGCTCGGCATCCATATCGCACGCCAGGATTCGACACCGCTCATCATGTTCGTCGGCCAGGTGGCGCGTTCCATGCGCGAGCGCGAGGCCTTCCAGGAACTCGACTTCCGCGCGGTGTTCGGTTCCATCGCCAATTGGGCGACCGAGATCGATGATCCCGCGCGCATCCCCGAATTCGTCTCGCGCGCCTTCCACACCGCCTGCAACGGGCGGCCCGGCCCGGTAGTGATCGCATTGCCGGAGGACCTGCTGAGCGAGCGCGTCGCGGTGCCCGACGCGCGCGCCTTCGAGCCGGTCGAGATCTGGCCGGGCGCAACCGACATGAGCCGCTTGCAGAAGCTGTTGTGGGCGGCCAAGCGCCCGGTGGCTCTCATCGGCGGCAGCCGCTGGTCGGAGAGCGCGTGCGCGGCGCTGATGCGCTTTGCCGAGCGCTTTCAGCTTCCGGTCGCCACCACCTTCCGCCGCGGCCATCTGTTCGATGCAGCTCATCCCTGCTACGCCGGCGATTTCGGCATCGGCCCCAATCCCAAGCTGCATGCGCGCGTGCGCTCAGCCGATTTGGTACTGCTGATCGGCGGTCGGCTGTCGGAGATGTCGTCGCAGGGCTATACGCTGCTCGACATTCCCGAGCCGCAGGTCAAGCTGGTGCACGTGCATCCAGGCGCCGAGGAGCTCGGCCGCGTCTATCATCCGACGCTGGCCATCAACGCCTCGCCCACCGCCTTCTGCTCGGTGCTGGAAGGCCTGCAGCCGCCGAACGAGATCGCCTGGCGCAGCGAGTGCGAGGCCGCGCATGCCGATTATCTCGCCTGGAGCGAAACGGCGACGCCGCAGCCGGGCGGCGTCAATCTCGGCGAGGTCATGGCCTGGCTGCGCGACAACCTGCCGGAGGACGCCATCATCACCAACGGCGCCGGCAATTATTCCGCCTGGATCCACCGCTTCTACCGCTTCCGTAAATACAATTCGCACATCGCCACCACCTCCGGCTCCATGGGCTATGGGTTCCCGGCGGCGCTCGGCATCAAGACGCTGTATCCTGAGCGCACGGTCGTCTGCGTCTCCGGCGACGGCGACTTCCTGATGACCGGCCAGGACTTCGCCACCGCGGTACAGTACCAGCGGCCGGTGATCGCGGTGCTTGCCGACAACAGCCTCTACGGCACCATCCGCATGCACCAGGAGCGCGAATATCCCGGCCGCGTCATCGCCACGCAATTGCACAATCCGGATTTTGTCGCCTATGCGCTGGCCTTCGGCGGCTATGGCGCGCGGGTGGAGAGGACCGCCGATTTCCCGGCCGCCTTCGCCCAGGCGCTGGCGACGGGCAAGCCGTCGATCTTGCATCTGAAGATCGACCCGGAAGCGATCACGCCGGCGGCGACGCTCACCGCCATCCGCGCGAAGGCGATGGGGGGAAAAGCCTAGTGGGCGCGTCGGTCCGCCCTTGCCATCGGCCCGTGAATCACCATTCACTCCATGCATGCCCTATCGCCGCACCGAGGGCGTGGTCCGGCGGCTGGCCGAGCGCGAACAGGCGATCCTCGACGCCACCGCGGCGATCGCCGCGGAAGGTGGCATGGCCGCATTGCAGATCGCGGCCGTGGCCGCGCGCGCGCGCATCGCCGCCGGCACGGTCTACCGGTATTTCCCGTCGAAGACCGAGCTGATCGGCGAACTGGTGGCGCGCCTTGCCCTTGGTGAAGTCGCGGCCATGGCGGCCGCCGGCGATGCCGCGCCCGGCCCGCTGTCGGCGCTCGCCGCCAGCATTGCCACATTCGCCGCGCGGGCTTTGCGCCGGCGCAAGCTCGCCTGGGCGGCGATCGCCGAGCCGGTCGACGCCGGGATCGAGGCGGCGCGGCTCGATTTCCGCCGGGCGCTCGTCGCCGAGCTGACCCGGCGCATCACCGCCGCCGTCGACAGCGGCCACCTTCCCGATCAAAACGCGCAGGGCGCCGGTGCGGCGATCCTCGGCGCGCTGGTGCAAGGGCTGATCGGGCCGCTGGCGCCTTCGCCGGGCGCGGATGCCGCGGCGGCGCGCGCCGCCGTGCAGGATGCGACGCTCATGGCATTGCGCGCGCTCGGCGTGGTCGATGCCCGCGCCCGCGGCCTGGTGGCGCAGATGGCGCTGCCGTGAGCCTCAGTGCAATGCTTCCTGGGGCACCTCGTCGAGGCGCAGCTCCACCTGCTTGACGGAGTGCTCGTCCGGCTCGTCGCGGACATGGAAGCCGAGCTCGCGGCACATCAGCAGCATCGAGGTGTTTTCCGCCAGCACCTCGCCGCGCACCGCCTTGAGGCCCTTTTCCTTGGCGTAGGCGATCATGTGCTTCATCAGCAGCCAGCCGAGCCCATGGCCCTTGAGCCGCGAGCGCACCAGGATGGCGAACTCGCCGGCGGTGCCGGTTGCGTCGTCATGCAGCCGCACCACGCCGAGCATCTTGCCGCTGCGCTCCTCGATGGCGATAAAGGCCATGGCGTGGGCGGGATCGTAGTGGATGAGCTTGTCGAGAAGCTCGTGGCTGACCTCGCGCATGGGCGCGAAGAAGCGCAGCCGCAGGTCGTCGGCGGTCACCTCGGCGAGGAAGTCGGGATACAGCGCAACGTCCTCCGGCATGAGCCGCCGGATCAGCACCTTCTCGCCATCAAGCAGCGCGACGTGGCGTTCGTGCATTCGCGGTTCACTTCGCTGTCGTCCCCGCGGGACGACAGCGGAGAGGGTCGTCGGACCCGTTGTGCCTGTCAATGCGACATCAGCACCGGCACGGTCATCGATTCGAGCAGCCCGCGGGTGACGCCGCCGAGCACGAATTCGCGCAGGCGCGAATGGCCGTAGCCGCCCATCACGATCATATCGGCACTGCAATCGGAGGCGTAGGACAGGATGGTGGAGGGCACGTCGATGTCCGGCGAGGTGATGCGCTTGACCTCGACCTTCAGCCCGTGGCGCGCCAGATGCTGGGCGAGATCGACGCCGGGCAATTCGCCGGTCTTGGTCTGGGTGCTGGCGACGATGACGATCTCCACCGCCTTGGCCTTGCGCAGGAAAGGCAGGGAATCGGCGATGGAGCGGGTAGCGGCGCGACCGCCGTCCCAGCACACCATCACGCGGTCGAGCTTGATGCCGGTGCGCTGGATGAACGGCACGAACACCACCGGCCGGCCGGAATCGAACAGCACGCCCTCGTCCACCATCTCCTCGGGCATCGCCTTGTCGCGCTCGGGCTGGCCGACCACGGCGATGTCGAAGCGGCGGGCGATTCTGCCGAGCCGGTCGGCGGCGCCGGAGATGCTGGCGTTGAGCACGCGGGTCTCGGCCGAGATGCCGGCGAGCTTGGCGGCTTTCTCGAAGCGGGTGCAGGCCGCGCGCGCGCGCTTCTCGGATTCAGAGCGCTGCGTCTCGATGAATTCGGCTGGAATGGCGCCCATCACCGAGCCGGGAACCACCGGCTCATAGGCGAAGGCGACGCCGAGCACATGCGCCTCGAACAATGCCCCCATCGAGACCGCGTATTGCCCGGCCGGATCGTGCTCGCCCAGCCCGAGGTTGACGACGATGTCCTTGATCATGATGTGGTTCTCCCGGCTGCTTGGCCTCAATGTGAACTGACTATGCGGAGCATCCCAGCGGCGGGCTTTGACCAAGGTCAATTGGCGCCCGGCGCCGCCGCTTCCGGAGACGGCCGCCCCATCACTTCTTCTTGCCATCCGGGCCGAACTGCTTGAGATAGGCCCACAGGTCGTGGATTTCCTTTTCGTCCTTGATGCCGACGAACATCATCTTGGTGCCCGGCACAACCCCGCGCGGATTCTTAATGTATTTCTCGAAACTTTCTTCGTTCCAGACGATGCCGGACTTCTTGTTGGCGTCGGAATAGCTGTAGCCGGCAACGCTGCCGGAATGGCGGCCGTCGAGGCCGTTGAGCTCAGGCCCCACCAGGTTCTTGGCGCCCGGGCCGATGCGGTGGCACGGCATGCATTTATGGAAGACCTGCTGACCGGCCGCCGCGTCCTGGGCGCGCGCGCCGGCCGTCATCGCCAGCGTTGCCGCCGCCAGCGCGACAATCTTGCATGTTGCCTTCATGAGCCTTGCTCCCGATCTTGGTGACCTGAGGGCGCCGCCGGGCGAGGTCCCCGAGCCGGCCCCGGTTCCAAAACGGTTTTGCCAGCCCACTGTGTAAGGCGTCAAATCGCTGATATCCTGGCGCGGAAACCGCAAGCGGAGCAATCGCAGATGTCGGTACGGATGCCGGAACCGGACGGTGCGGTGCTGGCGCGGCGCGACAGGATCGTCGCCGCCTTGCGTCAGATCGTGCCGGGCGAGGGGGTGATCGCCGGCGAGCGCGAGATGCGCCCCTACGAGAGTGACGGGCTCACCGCCTACCGGCAGCTCCCCATGGTGGTGGTGCTGCCGGAGACCACCAAGCAGGTCGCCGAGGTGCTGCTCTACTGCTACGACGAGGGCATCAAGGTGGTGCCGCGCGGGGCCGGCACCTCGCTCTCCGGCGGCGCGCTGCCGCTCGCCGACGGCGTGTTGCTCGGCATGGCCAAGTTCAACCGCGTGCGCCGGATCGATTTCGAAAACCGCATCGCGGTGGTGGAGCCCGGCGTCACCAATCTTGCGGTGTCGAACGCCGTCGCGCATGCCGGCTTCTATTACGCGCCCGACCCGTCCTCGCAGATCGCCTGTACCATCGGCGGCAATATCTCGGAAAACTCCGGCGGCGTGCATTGCCTGAAATACGGCATGACCACCAACAACGTGCTCGGCTGCGAGATCGTGCTGGTGACCGGCGAAATCCTGCGCATCGGCGGCAGCCATCTGGACGCGGCCGGCTACGACCTGCTCGGCCTGATCACCGGCTCGGAAGGCCTGCTCGGCGTGGTGACAGAGGTCACCGTGCGCATCCTGAAGAAGCCGGAGACCGCGCGCGCGGTGCTGGTCGGCTTTCCCACATCCGAGGACGCGGGCCAATGCGTCTCCGCGATCATCGGCGCCGGCATCATCCCCGGCGGCATGGAGATGATGGATGGCCCAGCGATCCGCGCAACGGAAGAATTCGTGCATGCCGGCTATCCGCTCGACGTCGAGGCGCTGCTCATCGTGGAAGTCGACGGGCCGGCGGCGGAGGTCGACCACCTGATCGCGCGGCTCGAACAGATCGCCAAGGACTGCCGCGCGGTGTCGGTCCGCGCTTCGACCTCCGAAGAGGAGCGGCTGCTGTTCTGGGCTGGCCGCAAGGCGGCGTTCCCGGCGGTGGGCCGCATCTCGCCCGACTATTACTGCATGGACGGCACCATCCCGCGCCGCACGCTGCCGCAAGTGCTGGCGGCGATGCGGAAAATGTCGGAGAAATACCAGTTGCGCTGCGCCAATGTGTTCCACGCCGGCGACGGCAATCTGCATCCGCTCATCCTCTACGACGCCAACAAGCCGGGCGAGCTCGACCGTGCCGAAGAGTT
>Ga0307436_1001257_pt1 | contig 11333 bp, 9 predicted proteins | sample SalMarWE160440MG_FD_202513 | JGI IMG/M metagenome (GOLD analysis project Ga0307436, IMG submission 202513) | Salt marsh sediment microbial communities from the Plum Island Ecosystem LTER, Massachusetts, United States - WE1604-40 | ecosystem: Environmental > Aquatic > Marine > Intertidal zone >...
CAGAAATCTTAACAAAAGATTGTATTAACCAGATACTGATTCTGCTTGAAATTCGCAATTTCACCATCAAATTTAACGGCAATCCAGGAGCGGACATTGACTTTTTGCGCTTGGGAAGATATTTTTGTCTTAAGTAAATGAACTCGTCGAAAATATTCCACTTTCTTCTCGATCTCAACTCTGATCGCTTTTTTGAAGACGACTGTTCGATTGATTTTCTTTTTATCGTCAAGAATGCAGGTTTTCAGGGATAGATTTATGGATTACAAAGTCATCCCTTTCGAAACCCATCAACTTCCCATTGAAAAAATTGATTCTCACGCTCTCTATGTCATGGAAAAACTCAAGCATGCGGGTTTTATCGCCTATCTCGTCGGAGGAAGTGTCCGTGATATTCTCTTGGGCAGAAGCCCCAAAGACTTTGATATCTCAACCTCTGCAAAGCCTGAGGAGATCAAAAAACTCTTTCGCAATTGCCTCTTGATTGGACGCAGATTTCGCCTGGCCCACATCCGATTTGGGAAAAAAATCTTAGAGGTCTCGACTTTTCGGGCTGGAGATCCCGAAACTGAAGAACTGATTCTCAGAGATAATCAATGGGGTTATCCCGAAGAAGACGCTCTCAGGCGAGACTTCACAATCAATGCCCTCTTCTACGATCCATCGAATCAGACGATCATCGATTATGTCGGAGGTTACGAAGATTTGAGCAAACAGTTAATTCGCTCTATCGGACAGCCCTACATCCGCTTCAAGCAGGATCCCGTCCGCATGATTCGCCTTTTAAAATTTCAAGCCCGATTTGGGCTCGAGGTAGATCCCGATGCCCGCATTGCCCTTGTCGAATGTCGCGAGGAAATCGTCAAAAGTGCTCCTGCACGCGTCCTGGAGGAGATGCTCCGTATGCTCGAGTCAGGAGCTGCGGAGAATTTTATTGAATTGATGACCGAACACGGCCTCCTCCACCACTTGCTTCCCGAGATTGCCCATTTCATCGAAAAGGAAAAAGAGGGTCCTGAAATCTATGCCTTTCTCGAAGAGATCGATCGAATTTTTCAAGATAATACGCGGGAAAAGTTAGCCCGATCTGTCCTTTTCAGCGCTCTGGTCTTCCCTCTGCTTCAGAAGAGAGTTCAGATTCAATATTTGCAGCGCGATCACATCCCCCACTTGGGACAGATCCAGGTACTTATCCGAAACTTGCTCACGGATATTTTCCAGGGATTTTTCCTCGTTCCTAAAAGAATTAAGATCAGCATGCAGAATATCCTCATGGGTCAATACCGTTTGACTCCCCTTCACAAAAAGCGATCGAAAAAAAAGCGGATCCCAAAAGGGAGCGATTTTGTGATGGCCCTCCATTTCCTCGAGCTGCGTACGCAGATTGAACCTGGATTGCAAAAAATTTTTGAATCCTGGACAGAAGCCTATCATGCATCAGGGGTTTTGGAAGAGTCTGCCCCCAAAAAACGTCGTCGGCCCAGAAGGAAGCGAAAATCGAGGAGTCAAAAGTAATGGATCTGCTTTCTCTTACAGCAGAAATGGATATCGCCCACATCGGCCCCTCTCTCGATCAAGGTCGTCTTCCAGCTGTTATTTATTTCGCCCTCTCTGCTGAGGAGAGCTTGGGGCTCGATCCCTACAATCAGCCCGCTCTGTTTCTGGCGAGCAAGGGAATTCGGGTCTTTTCTCTCAATCTTCCCGCTCACGGCCCCGGGTTAAGCGCCCTTGACGCCATTGGCGCATGGGCAGAGGAATTCGCAGCAGATCGAGATCCCTTGACTCCCTTTATTGAAAAAGCCTCCTTTGCGATCGACACCCTGATCGAAAAGGGCTTGATCATCCGGGAAAAACTCGGGCTTATGGGACTTTCTCGTGGAGGTTTCATCGCCCTTCACACAATGGCTCGATCTCCAGCCGTCCATTCGACTGTCTGCTTCGCCCCCCTGATTCAACTAAAGGAAGCCAGAGAATTTCAAGAAGTTCATGCACCTCGAGCAGATGAGCTCGACTTAAGTCGCATTAGAGAGAACCTGATCGATAGACCCATCCGCTTTCATATGGGAAACCGAGATACCCGTACCGGAACGCGTACCTGTTTTGATTTTTTCGCAAGTTTAGTCGATCTCTCTTTTGAAAAAGGAGTGCGCTCTCCCCCTTTAGATCTTTTTTTGATTCCCTCAATTGGGCAGATGGGGCATGGCACTTCGAAAGAGACATTCGTCAACGGCGCAACATGGCTAGCAAAAAACTTAGGAGCCATCCTATGAATTCCCCCTCTTTCTTTCTCATTGCCGGTGAAAAAAGCGGTGATCTGCATGGTGAGAAACTCATCGAGGCCCTCTACAGGTCCTTTCCCAGGGCACAAATTCGTGGAGTGGGAGGTCCTCGTATGCGCAGTGCAGGACTCGATTGTGTGATTCCTATGGAATCGTTTGAAGTCATGGGATTTGTCGATGTTTTCCTTGCCCTTCCGCGCCTCATCAGATTGTTTTTTCGGCTCCGAAAAATTCTTCTCGAAAATCCACCCGACTTTCTCCTGACCATTGATTACCCTGGTTTCAACTTCGCTCTTGTCAAAAGTCTCAACAAGCGGCGATTCAAAGGGAAGATTTCTCATTTCATTTGCCCATCCGTTTGGGCTTGGGGAAAAAGGCGTATCCCGAAGATGGAAAAAATCTTTGACGCGCTTTTTGTTACCTTTCCCTTTGAAGAGCACCTCTTTGACAAGAATCGCTTATCCGTTCACTATGTCGGACACCCCCTGGTTCTTGAAATCGAAAAAGCTCATGCAAATCCCATCGACATCGACTCGAAGCTGAAAGTTCTCGCCCTTTTTCCCGGAAGTCGAGAAAAGGAACTCCACCGCAATTTCCCATTACAACTCAAGGCGGCGTCCCGCCTTCTTGAACTCCATCCCGACCTGTTTATCGCTGTTTCGGTAGCTGAGCCCCGTTTTTCCCTCATCCTCGATCAGCTTATCAAGCAGAGCTCGTTCAAAAAACAAGAGATCCTGCTGATCGATTCGTCTCAAAGTACGGCACTCATGAAACGAGCTGATCTCGCCATCGCCAAGTCGGGAACCGTAAATCTCGAGCTCGCTCTTTATGGCGTTCCCACTGTCGTTACCTACGGAATTGGCCTTTTAGATTTATTTATCGCCCGAGATCTCCTCCGCATCCGGCTTCCCTATTTCTCTCTTCCAAATATCATTATGAGCGATGAAGTTTTTCCCGAACTCATAGGTCCAAATTTCACAGAAAAAGCCCTCTTCGAGCGTGCCAATCAATTTTTAACTCACCCTTCCTTGGCAAAGGAATGTAGAGAAAAATGTCGCCAGCTGTGTAAACTGTTGGAGGGTAAATCACCCCAACAAGAGATTGCAGGCATTTTTCAAGAATGGATTCACTAAATATTTACATTGATAGGCTCAAAAATGACGAAGTTGAAACGCTCGATGAAAGAATCGATGCGAACTTCTTCGATATTCGAGAAAAAGAATTGAATCTCGAAGGACAAGTGGGAATCAAGGGTTCTGCCTACTTGACTAAAGAGCATCTCGTCCTCGATCTCGCAATCGTTGCTGATATAAACCTTCCCTGCTCCATTTGCAATCAAGTCTTTACTCTCCCTATTTCCATCAATGCCTTCACTCATACCGTAGCACTCGAGGAGATTCAAGGAGCAATTTACAATCTTCGAGATGAAATTCGAAATGCGATTTTCTTAAAAATTCCCTCTTTTTCCGAGTGTCGCAAGGGAAAATGTCCATCGCGCGAGGAGTTAAGTAAGTTTTTGAAAAGCAAGAACAATCTCCCCTTTTCCGATTTAACTCTGTAAAAAATAATCCCCTCTCTCTATAATGACCTTTTTGGTAATTTAGGAGTTACTCACATGGCAGTACCACGGACCCGAACGTCAAACGCTCGCAAAAATTCACGGCGCTCGCACCACGCAAAAAAGCCCAAGTTTGTCGGCAAATGTACCAATTGCGGAGGTTCAACCCTTCCCCATAAACTGTGCATGCACTGTGGCTTTTATTCAGGGCGTCCTGTGATTCATGCTAAACAACAAAACGACTAATCAAGATGATCTCAAAAGGCCGCGAATTGGAATCGATCTACTCGGCTGCGATTTAGCGGAAAGGCACCTTCTTCAAACCCTTCTCAACACTTCTTTTGAAGGGAAGCATCCCCCTTATTTCATATTCTACGGTACAACGGAGACCTTTTCTGGGTTTCACGAAAACCCGGATTGTTCTTTTCACCTCGTAACAGAGGTGATTCAACCCGAAGATGCGCCCCTGACTGCTATCCGGACAAAAAAGGATTCTTCCCTCATTGTTGGAATCAAAGATCTGAAAGAATACAACACGGATGCCTTCATCACAGCTGGAAATTCAGGGTCCCTACTCGCTGCGTCCACGCTGAATCTCTCGCTTCTCCCCAAAATTGACCGCCCCGGCTTCATCACACTCATGCCCACTAAAGAAGATCCCATTGCCGTAATCGACGTGGGAGCCAATGTCAGCGTAGAGCCAAAGCACCTTCTCCAGTTTGCTAAAATGGGCATCGCTTACCAAAAGAGTCGAGGGATTGAAAAGCCAACTGTTGGTCTCCTGAATATTGGAGAAGAAAAGAAAAAAGGGACACCCAAACATCAGGAGGCCTATAAACTTTTGCGGGAACTCAATGATGACGCTCCCCTTGATGCACCCGTTTTTATCGGCAACATCGAGGGAAGAGATGTGTTTCGGGGTGCTATCGATGTACTCGTCACTGACGGCTTTACCGGAAATGTTTTTTTAAAGACCTCGGAAGGCATAGCCGGATTCATTCTTGATCAAATGGAAAATGTAGGTCCCCTTTCCTCCATTCCAGGAGTTAAATCGATGATCGATGCCCTTCATCATCGACTCCATTTTGCTCAGTATCCCGGTGCTCTTTTGTGTGGAGTAGAGGGAATCGTCATCAAATGTCATGGAGCCTCAACTCCCGATGCTTTCGTCCATAGCATTCACGGAGCAAGACATCTCGTGAAAAATTTCTTTTTAGAAAAAATCCGCTCAGAATTGGGAGTCTGAATAGGTTTTTAACCCCAATTGTGGTATCCTGTGCAATATGAAAGAAATTCTCATTAATACCGAATCCAAAGAGGTCCGTTGTGCTTTTCTCAAGCAAGGAAAAGTCCAAAACCTCATCGTAGAACGGAAAAAAAATCGCCAAATCACTGGAAATATCTACAGGGGAAAAGTCACCAACATCCTCAACAACATCCAATCGGCTTTTATTGATATCGGCGAATCGGAAAATGGTTTCATTCACATCTCAGACATCTTGGAAAACACCCAAAAATACCAAGAGATGTTCGAAATGGATTTCGACCTCAAGACGGCGAAAAAGAAGGAGCAAGAAACAGATATCACTCGCATCCTCCAACCCGATCAATCTGTGCTCGTTCAAGTTGTAAAAGAGCCCATTGGATCGAAGGGAGCCCGCCTCACTTCGAATCTGTCGATTGCCGGTCGCTACCTCGTTCTTCTTCCCAATACTCCCCATCGCGGCGTTTCGAGAAAAATCGAGGATCCCGCAGCACGCGAACGCTTGAAAAAGCTGATTCGCGCTTTCGAAATGCCCGCCGATATGGGGCTCATCTGCCGAACGTCAAGTCTCAATGCCACAGCGGAAATGCTCATCGATGAAGCGGGAGATCTTCTCTCTATATGGAAGCAGATCGTTGAGGATTTTCATAAGGCGAAAAAAGCCACTTGCCTCTTCGAAGAATCCGATTTAATCAGAAGGTGTTTGATGACCGCTGTCGACAAGAAGTATGACCGCCTTCTCGTTGACGACTATGAGGTTTTCCAAACTCTCAAGAGAATATTCGAAAAATATCGCTCTGAACATCCACTGAAAATCGAGATGTATCGAGATAAAATTCCAATGTTTGAGCGTTTCAATGTCGAGCGAGAAATTGACAAATCCCTACGCCGAAAAGTTTGGCTTCCCTCTGGTGGGTATCTCTTTTTTGACCGCACAGAGGCAATGTTCACAATCGACGTCAACTCGGGAAGAAGTTCCCACACAACAGAGGGCAATGTGGATGAAGCCCTCGTCCGCATCAACATGGAAGCTGCTGATGAAATTGCCAGACAGCTTCGCCTGCGCAATATCGGAGGTCTTATCATCTGCGATTTCATCGACATGCGCATGCGGAAAAATCAAAGGCGTGTCCTCGACCGTCTCAAAGAGGCGATGAAGGAAGATAGTGCTAAGTGCACAATTTTGGGTATGAGTGAATTTGGCCTCGTCGAGATGACGAGACAGCGCAACCGGGAATCTCTGAGCCAAACCATGAATACCACCTGCCCCTATTGTTCAGGAACTGGGCAGATCCGCACCTATGAGAGCACCTCCATCGAAATCGAGCGTTGTTTAAAGAAACTGATTCATCAAAAGCAACAGTTTGGTCTCAAACTTACCTGTCATCCTCTCATGGATCATTTTCTCCAGGGAGGTGATAAGGAATTCTTCAAAAGTCTTGCCGAAAACCTCAATGCTCAGCTGGAGTTTGGTCAGAATGACCAGCTCCATTTAAATGAATTCGAATTCACCTCCACGATCAATGGACAAAAACTCGAAATCTAGTATCCAAAAGCGTATTCAAGCGCTCCTGGATGATCAAATCATTACAGAACCGATCAAGGAAATCCTCGATAGTTTCTATGAGACTTATTTCGATGCTGTCATCGAGAAAGAGGGTGTTCAGGAGGCATTTTCGCAGTTTCTCGATCTGGTTCTTCTTCAGTGCCAACACCCTTACCCTTTCGAACCCTATCACTCAAGCGTTCGTAGTCCCATTGACTACTACAAGTTTGGACTCGACTTTTTGCGCCCCCTCGTTGTGCGAGAGAAGTCGACGATCCTAGGGCAGGAGCGCCTCGCAGAAATCGAAGCACAGATGCAGCGCGGGGAAAATGTCGTTTTTTTTGCCAACCATCAGATTGAACCAGACCCCATCGCCATCTCCCTCCTTCTGGAAGATCATCATCCAAAACTGGCTCATGAAATGATTTTTGTAGCAGGAGCGAGGGTACTCACCGACCCGCTTGCAGTTCCATTCAGTCTCGGGTGCAATCTTCTCTGCATCTACTCCAAGAGATATATAGACAATCCCCCTGAGAAAAAGCTCGAAAAACAACTCCACAACAAAAAAACCATGCAACTGATGAGCAGCTTGCTCAAAGAGGGCGGCAAGTGCATCTATGTCGCTCCAAGTGGAGGCCGTGACAGGCAAAATTCCAAAGGTGTTGTGGAGATTGCACCATTTGACAGCCAGAGCATTGAAATGTTTTACCTCATGGCGAAAAAATCTAAGAGGAAAACACACTTCTACCCCATGGCACTCGACACTTATGATCTCATGCCACCACCTGAGACGATTCAAAAAGAACTCGGAGAAATGCGCGTGACCAACCGCGTCCCAATTCATTTGGCCATCGGCACCGAAATCGATATGGATCACTTTCCAGGATCCGACCAAGAAGATAAACATCTACGCAGAAAATCACGAGCTGATTATATTTGGGATTGTGTTCGTCAAGACTACCAACGGTTTTCCAAGGATCTTTCATGAAGAAACTTATCCTCTCATTGATTTGCTTCATTCCACTGCAAGCAAATCAAATGCCTTCTTACACGCTTATTCAGGATGCTGCTAAGCTCGAGATTCTCAGTCCCACGCTTGCAGAAAGACAAACAGCGAAATTGCGCCTTGCCAATGGACTCGAGGCTTTTTTGATTTCCGACCCTGGAGCTGCTCAATCGGCAGCTGCAATCGCTGTCCAAGCAGGCTCTTGGAATGATCCAATCGAATATCCGGGAATGGCCCATTTTCTCGAGCACATGCTCTTTATGGGAAATGAAGCCTACCCTCAAGAATTCGAATACATGCAGTTCATCAATGAAAATGGAGGTAAGGTCAACGCCTACACAGCTTCTGATCGAACCGTCTACATATTTTCCATCAACAATGACCGCTTTGAAGGTGCCCTGGATCGCTTCTCTCACTTTTTCATTGATCCCCTTTTTCTCCCTTCTTGCATTGGACGTGAACTCCTCGCAGTTGATCAGGAACACGCAAAAAATATCGAAAATGATGGCTGGCGTCAGTATATGATCTTCAAAGAAACGGCCAACCAAGAGCACCCCTGTGCCAAATTCTCCACAGGAAACGCCAACACCCTTGGGGGAATACCCCAAGAGGCGATGAAGAAGTGGTATAAAGAAAACTACAGCGCAAACAAGATGCATCTCGTCCTCTATTCCTCTCTTCCCCTCGATGATCTGATCGAGCTCACTGTCCGTGACTTTTCTACAATCCCATCCAGCACACAAGAGGCAGAGCGCTTTGAAGCGACGATGATTGGAAATCATCAAAAGGGCTCTTTGATCTATATCAAGCCGATTAAAGATATGAAAGTCCTCTCCATCACTTGGGAGCTTCCAGAATTTCTCGCCACCGACCAAGAAGCTATGGCTGGCCCTCTTCTGGCTTATATCTTGAAAAATGGAGGGAAAAATAGTCTTCTCGGAGCTTTGAAACATCAAAATCTCGCAGAGGGGATCCGCGCGGGTGAAGATCGGTTTTCACCCACCAATATGGTCTTCAATCTCGATATCGAGCTCACGAATAAAGGAGTCAAAGAGATCAATACGGTCATTCGATGTCTTTTTGAAGCTCTTGCTCGTCTCAAAAAAACAGGGATTCCCCGCTATATTTTTGACGAGTGCAAGGCGACTAGTGAGGTTTCCTACAAGTACCAATCTCGCCAGGATGCCTTTGTCTATGTTTCAGAATCTGCTCATTTAATGGTTGATGAAGCCATTGAAACTTATCCACAAAAAACCCTACTACCAACGACTTATAATCCTGATCTCTATACAAAATATATCGACTTTCTCTCTCCCCAAAATGGGGTTTTCTTTGTGATGGTGGACCCAGCGCTCTCTGGAGTTCAACCCGACAAACGGGAAAAATGGATGGGAGCTGAATATTCGATCCAAAAAATCGATCCCAAACTTCTCAGCTCTTGGTCTCACTGCCGGATCAACTCCCAAATTGGCCTTCCCCTGCCCAATCCCTATATTCCGAAGAATCTTGAACTCGTTCACCAATCCTATTTGGATGATCCCGTTGTTCCTCGGCAGATCGCAGACTTGCCAAGTGGAAAAATCTACTACAGCGACGATACTCGGTACCTCGTTCCCGAGGTCTCTTATCTCTTCCGAATCAAATCGCCTCTGATCGACGGCTCGGCCAAATCGATAGCGCTAGTCGATCTCTATTGCAAATCCCTGAGAGATAAATTATTTCCCATCACACAAGCGGCCGAGGTTGCTGGGTCGAAAATCCAGATCGCCCAGGGCAATTTTGCCCTTGCAGTTGCCATCCAAGGTTATAGTGAGCCATCTTTCCGACTGACCGAAAATGTGTTTGAGGCGATCCCAAAAGTGAAGCCTTCTCACGAGCTTTACAACCTTTTCAAACAATCCTTGATCTCTCAATATGAGAATGCCTCCAAAGAGCTCCCTGTCGTACAATCACTTGAGATCGTGAGCAATGTCTTGTTCAATAATTGTCCCACTCATGAGGAAAAGCTGGCAGCACTCAAACGGATTTCGTACGATGAATTCTGCACCTTTGCTAAGCAACTGTTCAAAACCTCTTATACCGAGAGTTTGCTCTATGGAAATCTGACTAGGAAGGAAGCCGAGCGCCTCGGCACCTTCCTCCTCACAGCTTTGGGGTCTGAACCCTTTCTTGTGGAAAACCACTACAATAGAGAGATTCTGCTTCTTCCTAAGTCTAAAGGTCCCTACATGATCACTGGTCAAACACCTATGCAGGGAAATGCCGCTGTCTTGGTGATTCAAGAGGGTCCCTACTCTTTTGAAAAACGAGCCTCACAAGATGTCCTTGCGAAAGTGATGAGGAACGAGTTTTTCGAGACTCTTCGCACAAAACAACAAACAGCCTACATCGCAAAGGCCTGGGAAAGAGAAGAGGAGAAGCAACTTCTCCAAATGTTTGCTGTTCAATCGAGTACTCACCAACCCAGCGATCTCATCGCACGGTTTGAACTTTTCTTAGAAAATTTCATCAAGCATTACACGACCGTCTTGACTGAAGAGCGTTTTGAGAACGTGCGGCAAATGGCTATTAGCTCTCTAAAAATGCCCCCTGAGAACCTCAATCTCTCGGCAGCACGTCTCTTTTCGCTCGGCTTTGACTATGATGGTGATTTCCAGTTGGTTGACAAGCGCATTGATGCTCTGGAAAAACTCACCTATGATGAGACGCGAAAGGATGCCATTTTATTTCTCTCTCGTCTCAACACGAGACGCCTCGCCATTCTTTTAGAGGGAGTGCCTCAGAAGGATCGGGATTTCCGCTACGAACTCACCTCAAAAAAGGATCTTCGAACAGAGGGCAAATTTGTAACAAAAAATGAGGCCGCTCACCTAGAAAAAAGCGAAATTCGATAGGTAATTTCTCCTAAAGCTGCATGAACCAAACTATATCCTCATAGTTTTGTTGGAATACCAACGCAATCCTTGACATGTCCAACAAGAAAAAATAAACTGCGCTCCGCGTTAACTTTAGGGAGGGCGCTATGATCAAAAAAATCAATTTTCGCACTTTTATTTCTGATGGTTTTCACAACACATCAAGGATTTAGTCGAAATCCGCACGTGGAAGGAAAACACGTTTCAAGTAGAACTGTTCCTGTTTCGATAGAAAACCTGCACGTCGATGGTCAAGACATTTATGTTACATTAAATGGAGAAGAATTTTCCGTACAAAGCCTTGAAAAAACTCCATCTGGGTGGCAAGCTAAGGTTAACGACATTCTTCCTTGGTGCCTGGGAGGACATCCCGCTTGTGCCAGCTGTGAGTCTTGCCATAAGCCAAGGTGTCCTTTTTATGTTCCTAGCTGTGTTAATTAAAGTTAAATGCATCAATTTTCAAACGAATGAGGAGACACCTAAAGCTCTTTAGATGTCTCCTGAAAGAAAGTTTTTAATTTTCTTTAATAAAAAATAAAGGAACCTAAAAATGTACAAGTTTTTCCACCTAACTTTAATCACTCTTCTCTTGAGTATAAAGTCTTATTGCACAGAACAGAATTGCTTGGAGATTGCAGATTCCCACACTTACCAGCTCCTAGAACATTTTCTCAGAAAAGGCGTGGATCAAGAAACATACGGTTATATTCTCGAAGGAGCAAAGCCAGTCTCTTGCAGACTTTATAGGGCTTTATCTCTTTTTCC
>Ga0307436_1001258_pt1 | contig 11331 bp, 6 predicted proteins | sample SalMarWE160440MG_FD_202513 | JGI IMG/M metagenome (GOLD analysis project Ga0307436, IMG submission 202513) | Salt marsh sediment microbial communities from the Plum Island Ecosystem LTER, Massachusetts, United States - WE1604-40 | ecosystem: Environmental > Aquatic > Marine > Intertidal zone >...
GAGTCTGCTGGCTTAGGCCGGCTATGGCGATAAACGGGCGACGTAATAAGCCATTCGGACCCGGGGGCGGTACCCGGCGGCTCCACCATCAGCTCACCAGGCTTTGCCGCAGCCCTAAGATGATCGCGTTCCGGTGAGCTGCTGATGGGGCCGAAATAGGATCGACGAGGGTGTAAAGGTCGTACTTTCGCTCGGCATGGTATCCGCCGTTATCGGGCCAAACCAAATAGTTGCCAACGACAACTATGCGGAGGCTCGTCTCGCTGCGTAGTCAGCGCGATAGCCTAAAGTTCAAGCCCTAACCTCCTCGCAGGGGTTAGGCGCGGTTTCGGAGGGCACCGGGCAACAGAAGCCCTCCACTTTCGATGACGGGGTGGCTGCCTCACGTCATGGCAGAAGACGAAATCAGATACGACCTTCTCACGCAGAACGCCCTGCGCGGCGTCGTTCGTGATGTTCTGACCCAAGTGCAGCGCGAGGGCCTGCCCGGCGAGCACCATCTCTACATCGCCTTCGATACGGGCGCCGACGGCGTCTCGATCTCCAAGCGCCTGAAAGAACAGTATCCGGAGGAGATGACTGTCGTCCTCCAGTACCAGTTCTGGGACCTCGTGGTGACGAACGAGCGCTTCGAGGTGAAGCTCTCCTTCTCCAACGTGCCTGAGAGGCTCGTGGTCCCGTTCAGCGCGGTCAAAGCGTTCTACGATCCGTCGGCGCAGTTCGGCCTGCAATTCGGCAAGCCGGGCGCGGCCAACGATTCCGCCCGCCAGCACATGGCCTCCGCCATGCCCGATCTGGTCGGCGAAGGCGAAGAGCCGCACAACACCGCCGAGCCGGCGCCAGAAGAGGCGCCCGAAGCTGCCGGCTCCGAGGTCGTCATGTCACGGCCGCCGGCGGAGGTCGTACAGCTCGACCGTTTCCGCAAGAAATAGTTTGCCCATTAGGCGCTCACTGCCCAAGCTTTAGGCACGACCTCGTCGTCGTTTGGCCTTAGGGTTCCCAGTGTGCAGGATCCGCAAACGTTTGGGGGAAGCGTTTGAATAAGGTCGATCTCGTCCGGGGTACGTCTGGGGCTGGGCTCTCGGCACTTGCGCCCATCCAAGATTATCTCGCCGAGCTTCATGCGCGCGTTTCGCAGGTGCCCGGCGGCAGCCCCGCCGACTACATCCCAGAACTCGGCAAGGTCGACCCTGCTCTCTTCGGTATCGCGATCGCCACGGTCGACGGGCAGATCTATGCGGTCGGCGACGTCGAAGTCCCCTTCACCATCCAATCGGTATCGAAGCCGTTCATGTACGGCTACGCCCTTCAGCATTACGGCCGCTTGCGGGTCCTCGAGCAGGTCGGCGTGGAGCCGACAGGTGAAGCCTTCAATTCCATCGTGCTCGATGAGGTGCTCAACCGCCCATTCAACCCGATGGTCAATGCCGGGGCCATTGCCGTCGCCGAGATGATGCAAGGCGACACCCAGGCCGAGCGGATCGCCAACATGCTCGAGCTTTTCTCCAACCTCGCCGGGCGCAAGCTCGACATTGATGAGTCGGTCTTCAACTCAGAGCTGGCGACCGGGCATCGCAATCGCGCCATCGCCTATATGATGCTCAACACGGCGATGATCGAACGCGACCCCAACGAGGTCCTCGATCTCTATTTTCGCCAGTGCTCAGTCGATGTCACCTGCTGCGATCTCGCCATCATGGCGGCAACGCTCGCCAATGACGGCCGGAACCCACTCACTCACAAGGCGATCTTCGATACGCAATACGTGCGTGACATTCTGACCGTGATGAACTCCTGCGGCATGTATGACTACGCGGGCGAATGGGCTTACGAGGTCGGCATGCCGGCCAAGAGCGGGGTATCGGGCTGCATCATCGCCGTCATCCCGGGGCAAATTGGCATCTGCGTCTACGCTCCGCCCATCGACAAGCAGGGCAATAGCGTACGGGGCATCCGCGTCTGCCAGGAGATCTCGAGCGAGTTCGAGCTGCATGCCTTCAACAACCAGACCAATGTCCGCAGCGTGATCCGCCGCGATTACCGGGCCGACCTCGTGCGCTCAAACCGTCTGCGCACGCCTGAGGAGCGCCAGATCCTGGCCGAGGAAGGCCGTAAAGTGGCCGTGCTCGAAGCGCAAGGCGCCCTGTTCTTCGGCTCGACCGAGCAGCTATTACGCAGGCTTTCGGAGCTGGCCGCGACCTCGCGCTATGTAATCGTCGACTTCAAACGCGTCCACCTCGCCGACACCTCGGCCTGCAAGTTGATCGTGCGGGCTGCGCAGTCAATGGCGGGGAGCAAGACCGAGCTGGTAGTTGCGTCGATTGTCGATGACGGGCCGCTAGATCGCTTGATCCGCGCACTTGCCGAGAACGAACAAGCCAATCGCGTGCGCCAGTTCCGCGATGCCGATGCGGCGCTCGAATGGTGCGAGGATCGACTCCTGGCTGGCGCGAACTACGGTTTCGGCACGAAGTTCTCGGTGTCTCAGATCAATCTGTTTAAGGGACTGAGCCCGGATGAGTGCCGCCTCGTCGAGTCCATTATCAAACCGCTCGTGTTTGAGAAGGGCGACGTCATCATGCGCGAAGGCGACGAGGCCAAGCTCTTCTTCGTGCTCGCCCGCGGGACCGTCAGCGTCGAGATCAAGGTGCATGGCAAGGGCGGCCGGCGCAAGCGCGTGGCCTCCATAGGACCCGGACTCACGTTCGGCGAGATGGCGCTCTTCGACGGCGGGAAGCGATCGGCCGACATCATCGCCAATGATCGGGTCGTCTGCTACGGGCTTGGCGTCGAGGCGCTTCATGAGCTCTCGGCTGCTTATCCCAACATCATGATTAATATTCTCAGCAATCTGACGCGCGAGTTCTCCGAGCGGCTGCGCCACGCCAACGAGGAGATCAGCGTCCTCGAATAGGGCTCAAGCGGCGGGTGCCGTGGCAGGCGCCGCACGCGCCTCTTTGGACGGCGTCAGCGGGACATTCATCTCGACATAGAGGCCGGTCGGCCTGAAATCGAGCTTGGTATCGCCGCCGAGATTGTGCCGGATGCCTCTGTCGATGAGCTGCATGCCGAAGCCGGTCGTGCGCTTTGGCGGAACCACAACCGGCACGCCCCTCTCCTCCCAGGCAAGCCGCAGCCTGCCCCGTGACGCCTTCCAGCTGACCCCGAGCTGGCCCGTGTTCTGGGACAGCGCTCCATATTTCACCGCATTGGTGGCGAGCTCATGCAGGGTCATGGCCAGGATCGAGGTACATTGGGGGGGCAGCAGCACCTCGGGTCCCTTGATCGCGATCTTCGGTCCGCCCTCGCGCCGATAGGGATCGAGCTCGCGCTCGACCATAGCCTTCAGGCTCGCACCGGACCATTGAGACTCAAGCAGGAGGTCATGGGCCCGGTGCAAGGCTTGCAGCCGCTCGGCGAGGGTTTGCGCCATGACTTGGGCCGGCTTGTTGGCCGCCTGACGGACGCTTGCCTGCACCAGCGATTGGACGATGGCCAGGGCGTTCTTGACGCGGTGGTTGAGCTCGCCAACGAGCATGGTCTGGCGCTGCGCGGCGCGCCTACGCTCGGTAACGTCGCGGAACACGAGCACGGCACCGGCGAGAGAGCCGTCAGAGCCGATGATCGGGGCGCCCGAGTGCTCGACAGGGAGTTCCTTGTCGTCGCGGGTGATGAGGAGCGCGCCGGATTCAAGCCGCGTCACCTCGCGCTCACGCAACGCCTTCAGCGCCGGGTCATCGACGGGTTTGCGCGTGGCTTCATCGATGACGCGGAACACTTCCCAGATGGGACGCCCTCTCGCCTCCGCCGCCGACCATCCGGTCAAGTGCTCGGCGACCTTGTTGAGAAGCAGCACACTGCCATTGGGGTCGGTGGCAATTACACCGTCGCCAATCGAGCCAAGCGTCGTCGACAGCCACTCGCGCTGACCGCGCAGCTCCATGAGCGCTGAGTTGCGGTCATAGTCGGCACGCCGCACCGCGCCGATCGTGGTCCAGGCGAACACGGCGAGCACGATGATGCTCGCCACGGAGAAGATCGCGAGCGTTGCCGCGCTGTCGTAGTAGCTTTGCACCTCGGCTTGGCGTGCGAACCAGCCGATGACCAAGGGCAGCACGAGGATGCCAGGCAAGAGTCGTCGCAGCATTTCGCCCGCGGGAGACCGCTCAACGATGGCTGCGGCGATGCCGCGCTCGGGCGAGGCGGCAAGGAGCCCGATAGCGAGGAGCGCGGCACTCAGCGCGCCATAGACTGACATGGCGGTGAACGGGAACGGGTAATAGTGGGTAGCGACGCCGTAGGCCTGGCCGGCGAGAACGATCAAGACCTGCGCCAGCATGACCAGGGCGATGACTTGGCTGAAGGCGGACAGTGCCCTGCCCCGCTTCGCGTACATCAGCGCGAGACCGAACAGGACGAGGGAGCCGGTGACGCCGAGGGCCGTGCCCGCGGATTGTTCGGCGCGGGGTGCGATCGCATTGGGCGAAAGTAGTGCATGACTAAGCCCGAGATCGATGCCCAACAGGTGCTGAGCGAAGATTATGAGGCCGGCGACGACGAGGATGAATCCGATCACCCGGGCCAGGAGTCGAAGCCGTCTGAAGGTGAAGCATAAGAGCCCAAGCCCTGCGGCGATGATCCCCAGCGCCGCATTCGGCGTCATGCCGGAAAGGCTGGGGAGACCCTTCTCCAGCCCCGGAATGATGTGCAGCCACATGGCCAGCACGATCTCACCAATGACGCAGACGAGCACGGCGGCAAGGCGGGCAAAGGCCACGGACAGGCCTGCTCCGCGCGGTGCTGGTAGCGCGATTGGTGCTGAGGTTTCCGTCACTTGTCCTACTCGCCCCGCATCCTAGAGACCCTTACGGGAAACGGCCCCAGCGCTTCTCGACAGAAGGCCGATAGAAATATCTCCACTACGAGTCCAGTTCTCCCACCCTCCACTACGAGTCCAGTTCTCCCACCCTCATGCGCGATGTTATAGCCTAGGCCCCAAACACCTGATAGCCGTTCGGCGGAAGCCTCAAAACCCAAGGGCCGCTTGGACGCCATGACTACCAAAAAGGGAATTGCAGACATGCCTCTAGCCGACGGCCCTCAGTCTTCTTCTTCAACCCGCACCGAAATTGACGCGTTCGGACCGATCGAGGTTCCGTCCTACCACTATTGGGGCGCGCAAACGGAACGGTCGCGGCAGAACTTCAGGATCGGCGACGAGCAGATGCCGAAGCCGCTGATCCGCGCCATGGCGCTGGTGAAGAAGGCCGCGGCGCTCACCAATCTCGAGCTCGGGCGCCTCGAAAAGGACCTGGCGCAAGCCATTGCCACGGCGGCAGCAGAGATCGTGGACGGCAAGCTCGACGGCAATTTTCCTCTGGTGGTTTGGCAGACCGGCTCCGGCACTCAGACTAATATGAACCTCAACGAGGTGATCGCAAACCGCGCCAGCGAACTCTTGGGCGGCACACTCGGCACCAAAAAGCCGGTTCATCCCAACGACCACGTCAATCTCGGCCAGTCCTCCAACGATACCTTTCCTACGGCCATGCACGTCGCCGCCGCCGAGGAGATCGCCTATCGGCTCGATCCGGCGTTGTCCCGCCTTTATCAGGCGCTCAAAGACAAGGCTGAGGCGTTCCAGGACGTACTGAAAATCGGACGTACCCACATGCAGGACGCCACGCCACTTACCTTGGGCCAAGAATTCGGCGGCTATGCGGCGCAGATCGACCACGGTATCGAGCGAATAAAGCTAACGCTTCCAGGGCTTTACGAGCTTGCGCAAGGCGGCACGGCAGTGGGCACTGGCCTCAATACCCATCCCCTGTTCGCCGAGACCTTCGCGGCGAAGATCGCCGAGATGACGAAGCTTCCCTTCGTGAGCGCCGAGAACAAGTTTGAGGCGCTCGCGTCCCACGATGCGTTCGTCTTCACCCACGGGGCGCTCACCACAGTGGCGACCTCGATGTTCAAGATCGCCAACGACATCCGGCTGCTCGGGTCGGGCCCGCGCTCCGGTTTCGGGGAGCTTCTGTTGCCGGAGAACGAGCCCGGCTCGTCGATCATGCCGGGCAAAGTCAACCCGACCCAATGCGAGGCCGTGACCATGGTCTGCGCGCAGGTGATAGGTAATCAGACCACGGTGAGCTTCGCCGGCAGCCAGGGGCATCTGGAGCTCAACGTGTTCAAGCCGGTGCTCGCTTACGCCCTGCTGCAGTCGATCCGGCTCTTGGGCGACGTTGCCGACAGCTTCGCCAGGAACTGCGTCGTAGGCATCGAGGCCAACCGCGAGCGCATCAAGGAGCATATGGAACGTTCGCTGATGCTGGTCACCGCGCTCACGCCGCATATCGGCTACGACAAGGCAAGCGAGATCGCCAAGCACGCGCATAAGCGCGGATCGACATTGCGCGAGGAAGCGGCGAGGCTCGGTCATGTCAGCGAGGAGGACTTCGACCGCCTGGTCCGGCCCGAGGACATGGTCGCGCCGAAAAAGTAGCGGCTCGATCGTGACGCAGGCCCCAAACAAGCGCTCGCTCACCATCGCCCGGCACCGCACCAGCGTGTCGCTCGAGGAGCCGTTCTGGACGGCGCTCGCCGACATCGCCAAAGCCCAAGGCAAGTCGATCGCAGGGCTCGTCAGTGAGATCGACAAAGGGCGCAGCCAAGGAGGCGAGCCGAACCTGTCCGCCGCCATTCGTCTTTACGTCTTGGAGCGAGTGCAGGCGAAGGGCGAGGCGTCCTAGAAGCCACCGCCGAAGATGCTGTAGTTCTTCTTCCAGGCGTCCGGCGCCTCCCGCCTACGGTGACGCCGCCGCGGCGCCACAGGCGGGGGCACTTCGACCGCCTCGGGCGCGGCTTCGTCCGCGGGCTCGGTTCCTGCCGTGGGGTCCGTCGCGATGATGTCGGCGATCGGATCAGTGGCGGTCCTCTGAGGATTGAGCTGCGGTTCAGGCGGCAGCAAGGCGCTCGGAACGGCAGACGCGGTGGCATTGGCTGCGGGGGGTGCGTTTGCTGCGGCAGTCGCTTTCGCTTCGGCAGCCGCCTTCGCTTCGGCGGCAGCCTTCTCTTGGGCGGCCTTCTCGGCGGCGGCCCTGGCCTCGGCCTCGATCCGTTCCCGGGCGGCACGCTCGGCGGCAGCCCGCTCCTTCTCCGCCTTCTCGGCGGCAGCCTTCGCCTCAGCCGCCATTTTGGCCTCTGCCGCAGCCTGCGCCTCCGCTTCAGCCTTCTCCTTCGCCGCCTTCTTTGCGGCGGCCTTTGCCTCCACCTCGATCTTCTCTCTGGCAGCACGCTCGGCTTCAGCCTTCGCCTCGGCCGCGGCGCGCTCCTGATCCGCCTTTTCGGCGGAAGCTTTCGCCTCCTCAGCGGCCTTCCTCTCGGCGGCAGCTTTAGCTTCCGCCGCGGCTTTGGCTTCGGCGGCGGCTTTCGCCTCCTCCGCGGCCTTCTTCTCGGCCGCCGCTTTGGCGTCGGCCGTAGCCTTTGCCTCGGCTTCAGCCTTGGCTTCGGTTTCGGCCTTTTCCCGTGCGGCGCGTGCCGCCTCGGCTTCGGCGGCGGCTTTCTCGGCGGCAGCCTTCTCCTTTGCCGCGCGTTCGGCCTCTGCGGCCGCTGCGGCCTGCGCCGCCGCATCGCCGAGCGGCGGGATCGTCTTGCCGCTCACGTCGAGGGTCTCAAGGCGCTCGACGTCCTCCTGCATGCGCCGGATGGTGAGATAGCTTTCGATGGCCGCCGTATCGACGACCGGCGCGATCTCGCCCGCGTGATCGAGCGGACCGGCGAGCACCACGCTTACTGGCGGGACGCCTTTGCTGCCTGGGCCGGTGAGGTGCATCTGCCATTCGCTGTCGAGCCTGAGGCTCGCAAGCTCAACATAGCCGTTGATGTCCGTCTTGGCGTCGGAGGAGACCAGCGGCGCCGGCGTCAGCCGCAACGTGCCGCTCTTCACGTCAAAGGCGAAAGTCGTCGGCGCGTATTTGTAGACGCCCTTGGTGAGTGTGTCGCGCACGGTGCGGGCATCGGCGGCAATCTCTTCCTTCGTCGCCTTGACCTTGGTGTTGGCCGCCGTGGCGGCGACCCGGCGGAGCGGCCCGGCGTTCAGCGAGAGAAGCATGCCGGGGCCAAGCTCAAGCGTTCCCTTCCCGCTCAGGCCGGCAACGACACCCGGAGGGCTCAGGCCCTCTCCTTGAACGGTGAAGCCGAGATCGAACGGACCCTTGGCGAGGATCGTCCCGGCCACGGCCTTCGAAAGGCTCTCCAGCTTGCCGCCTTTGAGGTCGACTTTGGCATTCAGCGCCGCGCCATTGCCGCGGGGCGACAGACCGCCAGAGGCGGCGAAGGTGCCGCCGAATAGCTCGCCTTTGAGATCGGTGACGGTCAGCCCATCATGGTCGACCCGGGCATTGAGCGTGGCGTCGGCGACCTGGAAGGGCGAGCCGAGAGACAGTGTCCTGGCCTTCAGCGTGACGTAACCGTCCACGTTCTCGATAGTATCCAGGGCGAAGCCGCGGGCGGGCCAGACTTCGGCGGCTTTATCCCCGACCGTTCCGAGCAGCTCCTCCGTGGATGCCGTGCGCTTCCAGGCGACCAACGGCCCAAGGACGGCAGGCAGGGACACATCGTCGGCGTCGGCCTCAATCTTGAAGCGGGTCTTGCCGTCGGCGGATTCAAAATACGCGTTCCCGGTGACCTCGTTCCCGGCTACCTTGGCCTTTACGGCATTAAGATCGATGGTGCCGCCCTGCTTCATGACGTTGGCGCTGAGACTCAAAGGCACGCCTTCTGCACTCGGCGGCGCGGCGAGGCCGAAAAGCGGCAAGGCGAGGCTTGCGTCCTGCGTGGCGATGGAGCCGTGGCCGCTCAAAGCGACCCCCTCGTCTCCCAGCGCGCCCTGCCCCTCGAAGCCGAGCTGCATGGCCGTGGTCTCGAGCGCGGCGCGCCCGGTGAGCTTGATGCACGGCACGCCGCTGAGCCTGACCGACAGCGTGCCTTGCGTGCCGGCGGCGGCGAGCTTGTCTTGCGGCAGGTCGGGGAAGAGCAGAACCAACAGCGCTTGCGGCCGCTCACCGGTGACGCTGCCGCCGATATTGATCTCCGCGTCCGCGAGCTTCGCCGGCTCGCCTTTGGCGCTTGCGACCACGGCAATGTCGGAACCGCCCACCTCACCGCTGAGCTCCAGCGAGGCCTTGGTGGCGTCTTTGTCGCGGCCAGCGACGAGACCGGCGTGAATGTCGAGCGGCGCCAGCGCAGACAGATGCTTCGACTTGGCAACGTTCTGAGGAAGACCGAACAACTTGGAGACCACGCGCAGGCTTTCAGGGGTCTCAGCCTGCAGCGCGAGGTCGACCTTGCCTGAAGGCGCTTCGGCAACGCTCGCGATGCGGCCCTTGCCCGAGAGCGTGACGGCGCCGGGAGCGGCAAAGTCGAGCGCTTCGATATCGAGCGTGCCGTCGGCGAGTGCGAGCTGGGCGTCGAGCTTGCCCGGCGGGACGTCGGGCAGAAGAAGCTCGCCGACCTTGAAACTTGCGTGGACGTTGTCGTCGCGGAGTTGCTGGATCAAGTTCGGATCGCTGTCCGCTGCTGCAGCAGACTTGTCCCCGCCGGCCGAGAGCCAATGACGCCAGATCGGGCCGTCTCCCAACATCTCGCGCAAGTCGAGACGGTCGCTGTCGAGGCTTACCTCGATTTGGCTCTTCTTGCCGCCCTGATACTGGAGGCGGCCGGTGAACTTGGTGTCGCTCACCTCGCCTTGCGCATCGGCGAGCATGAACTGCCCGTCGCCGACGGTGGCGAAGGCCGAAAGCGAGAAATCTCCGATTGACGTTTGGCCGGTCATGTCGCGGTCGCCCGCAGCCCAGCGGGTCAGCGCCCGCAAGCCGGAGCCTTTGATCTCGATAGGCCCGGTGAACAGCGGTCCCATGGCGCCGTGCTGCAAACGGCCGGACACAGAGACTTGGTTGCCGCCCGGAAGCACTGCTTTGAGCCTCTCGAGGGTGACGCCGCCGTCGTGGCTGGCAAGCTCCATGTCGAGCCCGCCGATCAGATCTCCGCCGAGGCCCGCCTGGTCGATGTTGAGAGCAAGCGCCCCGTCGCCGACTGAGCCCGCTTGGTCGAGCACCCATTGGGCAAATGTGTACAAGACGGCAGCAGGCGACGGCTTCTTGGCGTCGTCCGCCGCGCCGAACAGTGCATCGAGATCGATCCACCGGGCGGAGAGTCGGCCGTCCGCCTTGAAGGGCTCACCGAAATCGAGCGTGAGGCTGCCGCTCAGGATCTGCGGACGCCCATCGGCATGAATTGTGAGATCGAAGTCGGGCAGCTCGGCACGGTCCGGGCTCGCCTTGAGCTCTCCCTTCAGCTCGATAAACGATGCGGCATCTATCGGTCCGCTCGGCCCCTCGTCCACGGGCGATGTTTCCACAGCCGGTTGGACCTCCGCCTTAGGCTCGGCCTCGGGTGCTGCCGCAGAGCTCGCGCTAGCGTTCATCACGCGCATGAGGATGGCGCCGTCATAGGCGGGCGTGCTGCCAAGCCCGGTGACGTTGCCGTCGATTTGATAGCTCGTGTTGCGGTCGGGATCGCGCAAGGCGGCCTTAAGGCGAAACTTCCCGCTCGTATCCATGGCGCCCGTGGAGAAGCGCAAGTGCTGGCGGCGGTCGCCGAGGTCGTAATCGGCGGTGACCTTGTAAGGGCCCGACAAAGACGCCGCGCTGGCTTCGCCGTCGATATTGCGGAAGACGAACTTGCGGACGCCGTCCTTGGTGATCTCGACCGTGCCGCCACTCACGCGGACCGCGTCGAGAAGCACGTTCTTTGGCGCAAGCGGCACGGCGACGCCAGGCCGGCCCACATCGCCCCAATTGCCGGTGCCGTCGGCGTTCACCGCAAGACGCAGGATAGGATCGACAATCGCGAGCCGATGCGCCTCGATCGTGCCAGAGAACAGCGCCCCGATATTGAGCCGCGCTTCGAGCGACTTCGCCTCGAGAAACGGCTTGTCGAGACTGCCGTCCGCGTTGGCTACCTTCACGTCGTCAAATTTCAGCTCCGGCGTGGGCAGCACGACGAGATGGACCTTGCCGTCGACCTTCACCTCGCGGCCGAGCAGCTTTGTAGCCTGCTCCTCGAAGGCCGGGCGATAGTCGTTCCAGTCGATGAAGAGCGGCGCAGCAAAGAGCGCGCTCAGCACCAGAATGAACAACGCCGTTAGTGTCAGCAGAAGCGAGTTCACCGATATCCCTACCTAGGGCCCGGATATGGTCGCATTATCCCCCGGCAAAGCGACAAAGATGCGAGCCGTCCAGGCGTCCCGACGCACCGTCATGATATTGCGAA
>Ga0307436_1001259_pt1 | contig 11331 bp, 9 predicted proteins | sample SalMarWE160440MG_FD_202513 | JGI IMG/M metagenome (GOLD analysis project Ga0307436, IMG submission 202513) | Salt marsh sediment microbial communities from the Plum Island Ecosystem LTER, Massachusetts, United States - WE1604-40 | ecosystem: Environmental > Aquatic > Marine > Intertidal zone >...
GGCGAGGATGCTCGCTTGGATCAACGTCACTCTGGGGATTGCGAAAATCGCCAGGGACAACAGAAGCCCGATCGCCACCGCGGCTGCCAAATTACGGATCAGGTTCGGTGTCTCGAGTGGGCCGGTGAACGCGAACTTCGGCAGACGGGCGGCGTTGAATAATCCCCAATAGGGACCGACGCTCCCCTCGGAAGTTTTCCAAGGCTGGTCGAAGGCCTCGACGATCGAGTAGTCGATACCCATGGCATCGGCTTGGGTAATGAAGTCGCGGATAACCTCCGCTTGGGTGAGCTTGCCGGGCATCGCATCCTTGCGGTTCAAACCTGCGCTCGGCCAGCCGAACTCGGCAATGACGATGTGCTTGCCAGGATAGGCCTCACGCAACTTCCGATAGACCTGCACGGCGTGGTCCACGGCGACGTCGCCCGCCAAACCTTCCCAGTAAGGCAGGATGTGAACGGCAATGTAGTCCACGGCGGAAACGAGCTCCGGATGGTCAAGCCAGACATCCCATGCCTCGGCCGTAGAAACGGGAACCGAAACCGCTCGCTTCACGCGCTGGATCTTGTCAATAATGTCTTCGACTGCGGCGTCTTCCTTCGCTCTATTCCGGTATATCGTCTCGTTGCCGACGATCACGCTGTCGACGTTCCGGTACCTCTTGGCGAGGGCAATGGCGTTTTCGATCTCTTGCTCGTTGTGCTTGACGCGCTGGTCGATCCACGCGCCAACGGTGACACGCAGGCCGTAGTCTGCCGCGAGTTGGGGCACCAGTTCGAGCCCTCCAGTCGAGCCGTAGGTTCGGATCTTCCGGGTATAGGGTGCGATTGCCTTCAGATCCGAACTGATCTGTGCCTCTGTGGTTCCGTCGACCTGTCCGTCAAGGTCAGGTCTGACCGGTGAGAAAGAGACACTTTCGAGAGTGCTCGCTGCATCCGGAGGCAATACCCGGACATCCATATATAACCAGACGCAGGCGTGAACCGCGGCCGCCAGTAGGACGACAACGGCAACGAGGACGTTGCGCATAGTTCCCGTGATCTCTTATTCTTGACCTGATTTCAGCCCCACTGCCCTAGTCATCGAACTGACCAGGAACTCCTACTCTCCCGCGCTAGTAACAGTTTTACTTCGACTTGGTTCCGTCATTTACCGAGTTCGTGACCGAATTGGCTGCCTGATCGGTTTCCGGCGCTGGTCCTTCGGGCGAAAGCCAGCACTTGTGGACCCGAGAAGCCAAGTCTTCGGCAGCTTTGATATTGATCGGCCCTTGTTTGACGACACAGCGAAAGGCCAGTTTTAGATGGTCCGGAGAGCAGTCGAATTGCTTGTAAAGATCCATATAGCGCGACGCAGTACCAAGGTCATCGCGCCATAAGAGGCTGGCGATTCGCTGGCCGGTCCAGACGCATTCGGGCGCGCCCGCCGCAGGCGGAAGCTTTTTCGCAGCCTCCTCATATCCGCGGATGGCGTTGTACCTTTCCTTGGCCTCTTTCTCTGTCTGTTTAGCTTTCGTCTTGGACTGATCGTCCTGCTTCGCGGGCCGCTCTTCCTGTCCCGGCGACGTCTTGTCGACCGGCTGTTCCTGAGCGGAGAGCGATGCGGGCTGAACGAGAATAACGCCGCCGCCCAGAAGGACGACGGCGACCATTTGGGTGAGGCTCGGCATCAATCGGAGCCCGGCATCGGAATGAAGCATTTTGGCGTTGAAACACTCAAATTAGGTAGCGGCATGGCAGACAATAAGTACCACTCCTCGGGCACGATGTGCATCGGTTGCCTGTTTGGTAGGCTGCATTTTTGTCGCATCCCCTTAGCGGCTCCAATTTTGTTTCGTCCGCTAATGGCACGAAGCGGACACGGCTCAGTCGATAATCCGAGGTCGGCATTTGACCCTGAGCGGCCGTTGCCCCCGATCATGGTCCGTCACGAGGTGGCGGACGCTCAGGGTCAAGCGCCTTCACATAGATGACCTTGCCGTCGCCAGGCGCGTAGAAGTCCGGCAGCCGTGCCTGCTCGGTAAAGCTCATACGCTGGTAGAAGCCGCGAGTCGGCGCGTAGCGGTCCGACGACGAGGTATCGGCATAGACGTGCTTCGCGCCGGCGCGGCGCATCGCCGCCTCAGCGCGGAGACAGACCTGGGTGCCGAGGCCCTTTCCTTGCTCCTCCGGTGCCACGGCGATCCAATAGAGATCGAACGAATCCTGCGTTCCGTCGATGGGCCCATAACAGGCATAAGCCACAAGCCCCGAGCCACGCTCCGCGAGCACGAAGTGGTAGCCGGAGCGGATGCCCTTGGTGAGCCGCTCGGTGACAAGCTCGCCTGCGATGTCAACCTCAGCCGCGCTGAAGAATTCAGTCGAGGCCACGAGCGAGCGTACGCGGCCCACATCCTCGGGCATCACGGCGCTGCGCCACTCGAGAGCGGGGCGAGCCGTCTTGGCGGCCACGCCCCCCTGCGCCGCCGGCGTTGCATGGCGCGCTGCCCCGTGACCCGCGGCAAGCCCAGCGAAGAAGTTGCGCGCATTGATGCCGAGCGTACGCACCCGGTACCCGCCCTCCTGGATCACGACCGTTGGATAGCCTTGCTCGCCGATCATGCGTCCGAGCTTCTCGAAGTCGCGGGCGCGGTTCGACCACGTGCCGGTGGGGTCGCCGCGCGCCGTATCCAGGCCGAGCGACACGACGAGGTAGGCGGGAGCAAAGCGCCTTACACGCCGCAGAGCCTCGCCCACAGCGCTGCGATGCTGCTCGGGCGTGATGTGCTCCGGCAGCGGAATGTTGAGGTTGTAGCCGGCGCCGGACCCGATGCCCGTCTCGTCGCGGAAGCCCGAGAAATACGGATAGGCGAAGCTCGGGTGGCCATGCACCGACACGGTCAGCACGTCCGAGCGGTGGTAGAAGATCTCCTGCTGGCCGTTGCCGTGGTGATAGTCGATGTCGAGGATGGCGATCTTGCCGTAGCGGGACAGCATGTGCGCCGCGATGGCCGAGTTGCTGAAATAGCAGAAGCCACCAAATGTGCTCGTCTCGGCGTGATGGCCAGGCGGTCGGACGAGCGCATATGAGAGCCCAGCACCTTCCAGCACCTTCTCCGCCGCGGTCAGCGCGCAGTCGACTGCCGAGCGCGCGGCGAGAAAGGCGCTCTCGTTCAGCGGCGTGAACGTGTCGATGCAGTAATAGCCGGCGAGCACCGTCTCGTCCTTCGGCGGCCGCGCTGGATTCCTCACCGGGAACACATAAGGATAGATCGACTTCTTCGTCCCGGCGATGAGACACGCCTTGCGGATATAGTCCACGAGGCGTCCGTCATGCACGGCGCGGATATGCCGGTCGGAGAAGCGCTTGGTCGGCAGCCGTTCAAACAGGCCCGACGGCGCGAGCTCCGCCATGATCGAGCGGATGCGCACCGGCGCCTCAACATAGCCGCGGTCCTGCACGTGATGCAGGGTGTGGTCGTCGTTGAGCACGAGCGCGATGCGCGGCTCTCCCGGCGCTGGCACCGCGCCCTTCACCGCACGCCGCGATTTGACGTAGCGCGGCTCGCGCAAACGCACGGGATCGTCCGTGATGGACGAGACCACCATCTGCACATAGTCGGCAGGCAGGCCGTATTTTCGTTCGAGGATTGCGCGCGCAACCTTCTGAACGGTCGCGGCGCTCGGCAGGTCGTTCGATCCCAACGGATCGAGAACGAGATAAGGCGGGTCGCTCGTCCCGGGCGTAACGGGTGTCTCGTATTTGGTGTTGACGACGGGCCGCGCGCCGTAGCGCTCGTAAAACTTGAGCCGGGCTACATTTGCCGCCCTGATCTCCGGATTCGGCGACAGCTCCGGATCATCCGGCAGGCATTCGAAGTATAGCTGCGTGCCAAGCGCCCTCACCTCTTCCCGTACCCGCTCATAGAGCGCGGCACCAATACCAGCCCCCATGCGGCCTTTCGCCGTGGAGATGACCTCGAGATAGGAGAAGCCGATATCCGAGAAGTAGAGGAGAAGCGCCACGCCGATCGTTTGGTCGCGGCCATTCTCCGCCACGAAGAGACGCGACACGAAGCGATGCTTCAACGGATTCGAAAGCTGGTCAGGAAGTTTGGCGATGTCCTCGTCCGGCATGGCCGAGAACTGCTCGCGCATGATCTTCTGCGCGGCCTCGACCGCCGCGCGGTTGGCTGCGGTCGTGGCGTCGGCGACTTTGCGGATGCGAAGCATCTCTAGATGCGGTGCATGTCAGGCCGTTGCTTGGAGCTTAGCGAGCGGCGCGGCGACAATGGAAGCTATCAAATCGTGATAAGAGAGCCCCGCCTCGGACGCCGCCGCGGCGAAGCCCGCATCCGGCGTAAGGCAAGGATTCATGTTGACCTCGAGGATAAAGGGCCGGCCATCGGGCGTCGCCCTGAAATCGACGCGCGCGTAGCCGCGCACCCCGAACAACGACCAGCACGCGCGCGCGTGGCGTGCAAGCGTCTCTGCCAGCGCGGGCTCGGACTCTTCTACGCCAAAGCGGCGCGGTGTACCGGTGAACGCCGCGCTCTCCGGCGTCCACTTGGCATCATAGCCGACGATCTTCGCTTCGCTCGCGCCGAAACCCTCGAAAAGAATCTCGGCGATGGGCAGCACGCGAACGCGGTCACCCGTTTCTAGAAGTGAGACGTTGAACTCGCGTCCATCGACGAATGCTTCGGCGAAGTGCTCGGTGCTCCACCGCGCGTGACGCGCGGTAATGGCTTGCGCGGCTGCGCCACCGTGCACCACCGAGGTCTCGTCCATGCCGAGAGAGCCATGCTCCCAGACCGGCTTGATGATGACCTTGGCCCGCGTGTCGAGCCCCAAGCCATCCTCGGACCAGCCAGGTGTCGGGAGCCCGGCATGGGCGAGCTTCAGCTTGGTGCCGATCTTGGAGAGCGTGTCGAGCCAGGCACTCGTGCCCGCGCCCGTATAGCAAAGGCCGAGGGCGTCGAGCCGTGCCGACACCATGGGCGCGAGCCTGCCGTCTCCGCCGACCGCGTCAACCAAGTTGAACACCACCAATGGGTGCCGGGCCGGCAGCGCCTCGATCCCTAGAAGACTTGCTTGGAGCCCGATGATCTCGGCCGCGTAGCCGAGCGTGTCCAGCGCGCCGGCCACGGCCTCCGCCGCCAGGATGGTATCGATCTCGTCAGCCCGGTCCCGCGTGGCCGCGTGAAGGACGGGGACGAACCCTCTTGTCCCGGGTGCCATCAGGCGGTACGCCGCAAGCGCTCCCTGTTAGGCCGCATAAGCCCGTAGCGGGCGAGCCCCGCGTCGAGGATCATGCCGATAAGCGTTTCGAACGCGATCCCGTTCTGGGCGGCGAGGATCGGCAGGTCCGAATGCGACGGGTGCAAGCCTGCAAGCGGGTTCGCCTCCAAGAAGTACGAGTCGCCCTTCTCGTCGCAGCGGAAATCGAGGCGCGCCGTATCCCGGCATTGAAGCGCGCGATAGGCGTCGAGCGCGCGCTGACCCGCAAGTCGCGCGTCGGCACCGTCGGCTTGTACGTAGGTCACGAGGTCCTCGCAGAGCTCCTTGTTTCGGAGCGAGTAAACATTGGCCTCGGCCTGGGGTTTCAGCAGGATCTCGCAGACTCCGAGCAGGCGGGCATCCGCGCCGTTGCCGACGATGCCGACCGTGAACTCCCGGCCGCTCAAGAAGCGCTCCACCAGCGCCGGCTGGCGGAAACGTTCGATGACGCGGGTGACCGCCGCGGCCAGTTCCTCCGCGCTATGTACGAGCGAGCCGGACTCGCAGCCTTTTCCGGTGCCTTCGGCGAGCGGCTTGACGAAGGCCGGGAAGTGATCCCAGCCATCGACCTCGGCGGCGCTGCGCTCGGCCACGGCGAAGACCGGTGTCGGCACCCCTGCGTCCCGTACGAGCCGTTTCGCCACCGCCTTGTCGAGCGAGGCGGCAAGCGTCAACGGATCCGAGAAAAGATAGGGCTGTTCGAACAGCTCGCAGAGCGAAGGCACCTGCGCCTCCCGGGACCTGCCCTTCACGCCCTCGGCGATGGAGAACACAAGATCGTACCGCTTGCCCTCGACGAGTCGGGCAGCAAGCGCCTGACCGCGGCCAACGCGCACCGGCTCGCAGCCGAGCGCATGAAGCGCGCCCGCGAGCGCGTTGATGGTTTCGACCGAATCGAACTCGGCGACCGCCTCCTCGGAGAAGCCGAGCGCGCGATAGTCGTCGCGCAGATCGTAGACGAGAGCGACGCGCATCAGAGCGCGCCCTCCCCGTACGCCCGGTCGGCGCCTACCGTTCCGTCTGGGTCGGTGTAACGGTAGAGATTGCCCTCAAAGTTCTTGAGGATCAGGTCCTCACCCTCGCGTCCCACGACACAGTCAGGAAGCAGCGGAATCTTCCCGCCCCCGCCGGGCGCGTCGATCACGTAGGTCGGCACCGCGTAGCCGGTCGTGTGGCCGCGTAGGCCTTGCATGATCTCAAGCCCCTTGTCGACGGACGTGCGGAAGTGCGAAGAGCCGGTGATCGGATCGCACTGATAGAGGTAGTAGGGCCGCACGCGCCGCATCAGGAGGCCATGATAGAGAGACTTCAGCGTCTCGACGCTGTCGTTAATGCCCTTGAGCAGGACCGTCTGGCTGCCTAGCGGAATGCCAGCATCTGCGAGCCGCGTCACGGCCTCGCTCACCTCCGGCGACAGCTCGGTCGGATGGGTAAAGTGGATGCTCATCCACAGCGGATGATGCTTCTTAAGCACGCGGGTGAGCGAGCGGGTGACGCGCATAGGCAGCACTGCCGGCACCTTGGTGCCTATCCGCACGAACTCCACGTGTTTAATCCCCCGCAGCCGCCCGAGCAGATAGTCGAGCCGTTCATCGGAAAGCGTCAGGGGATCGCCACCCGAGACCAGCACGTCGCGGATCTGCGGGTTGTCGGCGATGTAGTTGAGCGCATCCTCCCATTGCGGCCGGCTGAACGAGTACTCACCGCCAGCATCGCCCACCATGCGCGAGCGGGTGCAGTAGCGGCAATAGGTTGAACAGAAGCCCGTCGCCAGGAACAGAACGCGGTCTGGATAGCGATGCACCAGACCGGGCACGGCGCTATGCCCGTCCTCGCCGAGCGGGTCGTCAGCCTCGCCAGGGGTCTTAAGATACTCGCCGCAGACCGGAATATGGGTCCGGCGAAGTGGCTCGGCCGGGTCGTCTCGCGACATGAGACTCGCATAGTAGGGAGTGATGCCCAGCGGCAAGGACCCCTGGTGGCGCGCGACCGCCTGACGCTCGTCGTCGGACAGCACGAAGACGCGCTCGAGCTGTTCAAGCGAGCGAACGCGGTTCCGCGCCTGCCAGCGCCAATCGTTCCACTGGGCCGGATCGCCGTCCGGGAAATAGCGCTTCCGGAAGGCGCGGGTTTTCGGCCCGACCGGGAACCGCTCCATGCGCGCCGTCAGCACGCCAAGGCCTGGCGCAAGGCCAGACGGCGCCGGGGGCGTCAAGGCGTTGATGGGAAGCTGTGGGTTGGACAGGAGTGAATGTGCCGCCTGCGGGCGACTCGGAGGCTCTTCGGCCTCGCCGATCTGCAACTTCATGTGATGTCCGTCCCCCTCCGGGGCATTGACCGGGCCGATGGTGGCGCCAGCCGCCGACGCTGGGCCCGTCAAAAAGTGCTCGTCATTTCATAGAGGTCTATGGAATTTTCAAGTGGGAAAGTGGCAGATCTAACTTTTCTTTCGCTTGGCCGGCGGCGTTCCGTGCAGTTTGTAGGCGAGCGCCAGAAGGACGTCGCCTCCTGGCACGGAGCTGGCATGCCAGTTGGCGATGCTCACGTCGGCTTCTGACCCGATGCGGTCATTGGCCGACCGGCGCTGATGCTATCCCATAGCTAACGTCGTCTTGAGGTGTCCCTACTTTGCTCAACTCCGCTCCAGAAGTGGTCAGTCAAATCGAACGCGACTTCGTCGCACCGGGCGAAGAACATTGGACAGGGTAAGTCGACGTCAATGAACAGATCGAGCCGAGGCGTGGTTATGTCCTCTTCTTTGGCCAGGAGGATGGCCATAAACAAGGGGCAGCCCTTTGGCGTAATAGATGCAGTCTTCGCAACGGCTGTTGCGTCGGAACTGCTGAAGCTGAGCACTACGGTAGCGCCCCATACTTGCCTCCCACGGCAGGAGAGCAGACGAGAGCCCCGGTCGGGAGAAACCGGGGCTCTCCGGCACGGTCCTGCACGGCTGTCGACCGACACGCAGGTCTGGGGTTTCTCGTTCCAGATCATGCCCTCTTCTCCATGGGATTGCGTGGATTGAAGGGTCGGCCAACGCAGCCACGGCGAAACGAGCCGCAGGGTTAAGTGCAACGCGCTATACGACCACACATCGACGCAACATCCTGATGAAGGAAGCCGGAAACCGGCTAGGAGACCAAGGCGGCAACTGCGCGACCGCACGGCGGCTGACTTGGTATGATTTGCGGCTGGAATTGCGGCTTGCGCGAAAAATTTTTCCACCCAGATGGTGTCTGCTTTGGTACGAAGCGGACTTAGATGTTGGGCACTCCTAACGTTCGCTTTTGGCCCAAGTCACACATCTGTGCCGCTTGAGGTGTTGCAATGAAAAATATCCCCGCAGCCGTTGTCACCGCTGTCCTGGTGATCTTCTACAGCGGCAGCCTTTGCGCCGCCGGCGGCTCCCCCTTCGACGTTCTTCTAGGCTCTTGGCGCGGCAGCGGAGTGTATGAGCTTGATGACGGCACCAAGGAGCGTATCAACTGCAACGCCTATTACACGGGCGGAGGAAATCAGCTCGGTATGGCTATCCGCTGTACAGGTGAAGGTTCCAAGGTGATTGAAATTCGAAGTAAGCTGAGTAGCAGCGGCGGCCGTGCCACTGGCAATTGGGAGGAGCGGACTTACAATGCCGAAGGCACCGCCGTGGGTACGGTTACCGACGACCGCATAACCCTTCAGATCAGCGGCGGCGTCACCGGCACCATGAGGGTCTCCTACACCCGATCGCACCAGAGCGTGTCGATCTCAACCCAGGGCGTTGCGCTGAGGGCTGTGACGGTGGACCTGAACCGTAGCTAGGTCGCTATCGGGGCGACGAGGCTTACGCCATGCATGTCCGCTCTTAGGGTCCAAAGTGGACATCTCCGGTCCGTGCGGGCGAATATGCGTCGCTGTTAACCGCTGGGTCGCTGGTTCGAGTCCGGCCCGGGGAGCCATCTCTCCTTCAGCCCAATCGGCGTCGAAGAATTTGCGCTAGCGCAAGGTCGCTGTCAGGCGCCTAGTCTATGCCCCTCGCCCCGAGCGAGATCGCTTTAGAGGACATCATGACCAGACGGACGGAACTGGCAGCCGGGTTTGTCATCGCGGGCTTGATGAGCGGCGCGGCATTCGCCGACGTGGATATCAAGACGCCCTGGGCCAATGTTTATGTCGGCCCCGGCGGCGTGTTCGTGAACGGACCTTGGGGCCGGGTGGACGTGCCGGCCTCGGAGCGCGAGCACGTGTGCGCCGAATGGCGGAAGAGCACGGAGGCCTATTACGGCGAGCGCGGCTGCACCGTGACGTTCGACAAAGACGGCTGCATCATCGAGAAGCTCGACTGTCCGGAAGAAAAGTAAGGGCCGCGTCGGGAAGCCGCCGCGAGCGAAAGGGTCGTCACCGACCCCTTCACCCCCGTAGTACCCGTACGGCGGGCGGGTTACGCAGAACTGACCCCCGCCAAGTGTCCAAAACCTCAGTTGCCGGAAAAGGTTCCCAGATTTTTTCTGACTCGAATCAGCGCGCCCGAGGGTCCGCGGCCCCCCCTTTCGGGGGGGCCACGCTTAGGGAGGCTAGGCGGGAATGAATTTCAGGGCGACGCCGTTGATGCAATAGCGCAAGCCGGTCGGCTTCGGCCCGTCATTGAACACATGACCGAGATGGCCACCGCAGCGGTGGCAATGGACCTCCTCGCGGTGCATGCCGAACGACCAGTCGTCACTCCCCTCGACATTGCCCTTGATCGGCGCGTAGAAGCTCGGCCATCCGGTGCCGGAGTTGAACTTCGTCTCGGACGCGAACAGCGGCAGGGCGCAGCCGGCGCAGACGAAAGTGCCCTTGCGATGCTCGTCGTTGAGCGGGCTGGTCCAGGGCCGCTCGGTATCCGCCTCGCGCAATACTGCGTATTGCTCCGGCGTGAGAATCTTACGCCACTCCTCCGGCGTCTTGGTCACCTCGAAATGTCCGTCTGCGGCCGTGGCGTGGCTGTTCCACCATTTGGCTGCGCCGAGGCCGGCCGCGGCGACGACGGCGACACCCGCGGTGCCTAAGAGAATGCTTCGTCGCGTAACCATGACGGCTCCTTGTGGGCTGCCTGTAAGGGCTAAAGTCTCAAGTGAAATCTAGGGGTTCCGGCCCGTGCTTCAATTCAACTTGCGCGCACGGGTGTTCACGACCGTTTTATCTGGGGGCCCTCCCCGCGTCCCGCCAGCAGGGACCTTCGGGCGCTGCGGCTAGCCGCGCGAGGTCACATGCGCCGCGGGGATGACGATCTCGCAGCGCACGCCCTTGGCCGGGAAGGACAGCGTGACGTCGCCGGCGAGAGCCTTGCCCACGACCTTCTCGAGCATGGCCCGGCCAAAGCCGGAGCGCTCGGGCGGACTGACCTCGGGTCCGCCAGTCTCCTGCCAGACGAGCTTGAGCTCCTTGGCCTCCTCGCAGAAATTCCACTGAATGCGAATCTCGCCGAGACCCTCGGAGAGTGAGCCGTATTTCTCCGCGTTGATGGTCAGTTCGTGCAAGGCCAGCCCGAGATTGTGCACCGCCTCGGGCTTCAGAATGATGTCCTCGCCTTCGATGGCGATGCGTTCGCCGAACCGCTCCGCATGGGCCTCCAATTGCTGCTCGACCAGCATGCGCAGAGAGGCGCCATGCCAATCGTCAGCGATGAGCAGATCGTGGGAGCAACTGATAGCATAGAGCCGCGCGCCGAAGCGATCGAGAAAGTCGTCGACCGTGGTTGTGCGCACGGCGGTCTGCCGGGCGATGGCGTGGATCACTGCCAGAAGATTCTTGGAGCGATGTGTTAGCTCCCTCAGCAAGAGGCGGAGGTGGTGCTCGTTTGCCTTGCGCTCGCTTATGTCGACGGCGACGGAGGCGGTGCCGATGACGGCTCCGTCATCGGCCCGCAGCGGCTCGATGACGAAATAGAAGGACCGCTCGCGGCGGCGGAAAGCGAAGTCGATCTCAAGCTCTTGCGAAGTGCTGGTTTCCATGGCCTTGCGCTTGGCCGCCACGATCTTCTTCGCCGCATCGGGCGGCAGGATGTCGGCGTCGGTCTTGCCGATCAGGGCGGCAGGCTTGAGCCCGG
>Ga0307436_1001260_pt1 | contig 11329 bp, 11 predicted proteins | sample SalMarWE160440MG_FD_202513 | JGI IMG/M metagenome (GOLD analysis project Ga0307436, IMG submission 202513) | Salt marsh sediment microbial communities from the Plum Island Ecosystem LTER, Massachusetts, United States - WE1604-40 | ecosystem: Environmental > Aquatic > Marine > Intertidal zone >...
GAAGCTTGCCAGCACGCCGGCCAGGACGAAGCCGCAGGCCGTGACATATGCGTAGACGACAACGGATTGCATGGTGCCCCTCGCCGTTGCTTTTCGCAAAAAGCACTCTAGCGAGAGGGCCCCGGCCCCTTGCAGGAATTCTTAAGGACTGGTTAACGCACGTGCCTCGGCGGCACGCGTGGTCCTACTGGAGGTCGAAATCGAGGATCGCCATCTGAAACTGATAGGCGGTCTCGTCCTCGTCCTCATCGTCGCGGAACAGTACACCGATGAACTCCTCGCCGACATAGACCTCGGCGGAGTCCTCCTTTTGCGGCCGCTGCCTGACCTGAATCGCAGGCGAGCGGAACGTCTTCTTCAAGTAATGCTCGAGCTTGAGGATTTCGTCTCGTGTCACCGCTGGTACCTCTTGAGCTGCTGCCAGCCCTAGCGGCGGCTTGCGTCGTCGCCTGAGAAGTTCTGATCCATGGTCAGTGCCGGCTCCTCGCAGGTGTTGACGCCGATGTCCCGGGCCGGCACGCCGGCCACGGTACGTCGCGGCGCCACGTCCTTGAGGACCACGCTGCCCGCCGCGATGCGCGCGCAATCGCCGACAGAGATATTGCCGAGAATCTTGGCGCCTGCGCCGATCATCACGCCGCGCCCGATCTTGGGATGGCGGTCGCCATGCTCGCGGCCGGAGCCGCCGAGCGTGACCCCGTGAAGCAAAGAGCAGTTGTCGCCGACCACGGCGGTCTCGCCGATGACGATTCCGGTGGCATGGTCGATCATAATGCCGCGGCCGATCCGCGCTGCGGGGTGGATGTCGACCTGGAGAAACCGCGATACGAGACTTTGCAGGTAGAGCGCAAAATCCTTGCGGCCCGCGCTCCACAGCCGGTGCGCGATGCGATAGGTCTCGAGCGCGTGAAAGCCCTTGAAATAGAGCAGCGGCTCGATCAGCCGGTCGCAGGCCGGATCGCGCTGCACCCACGCCATGAGATCGGCGCGAAACGCCTCGCCGAGTGACGGATCTGCGTCAAGCACCTCCTGGAAGGTCTTGTGCACCAGACCAGGATCGAGTGCCGCGTGTTGCATCCGACGCGCCAGGCGGTGGCACACAGCGTCCTCGAGACGCGAATGACTCAATATCGACGCGTAGATGAAGCCGCCGAGCGCAGGCTCGTTCGCGCTGACCTCCTCGGCCTCGCGCCGGACCTGGCTCCATACCGGGTCGTAGCTTTTTATCTGCGGCTCTGCGGCCGCGGCGGGCTTGTGCATCGCTACCTCACTTCGCCCCCCCTAGCAGGCTGAAGGAGCTTAGTCTACCACGAGACCCTAAGGACCTAAGCACGGGAAGTTAAAAAGTCGAGCACGCCCTGCTTGAAACGCGCATCTCCGACCGCCTTCATGTGATCGCGCCCGGTAATGTCCAGAAATTGGGCACCGGGGATGAGCTCCGCAAGCGCCGCTCCCGATCCGCCAATCACGTCCTCGCTACCGACCGCGACGAGCACCGGCACTTTGATCGTGGCGAGGCGTTCCGCCGCGACCTTCTCACGCGGGCCCCGCATGCACGCCGCGAGCGCCCTCAAATCGCTCTTAGTCTGCTCGGCGAACGCGCGGAAGCTCCGCGCCGTCTCGTTAGTCACGTCCTCGATGCGCGGCACTTCAAGCGCCTTGGCGAGCGGGCCTGAGCCTACCATCCCACGCACCATGTTGATGCCGAGCCCACCGAAGATGACGCTGCGCACCCGCTCAGGATGCGTAAAGACAAGAAACGCGGCAATGCGGGCGCCCATGGAGTATCCGAGCACGTCGACCTGCTCGATCCCGAGGTGGTCGAGAAGCCGCCGCGCATCTTCGGCCATTTCGGGCGCGCCATAGCGATCGGGGTCGTAAAGCTTCTCACTCTGACCGTGTCCGCGATTGTCGTAAGCGATGACACGCCGGCCAGCGTTGACAAGGGTGCGAATCCACTGGGTGTCGACCCAATTGGCGACGACGTTGGAGGCGAAGCCGTGGATAAGCAGGATGGGCTCGCCCTCCCCCTCGTCCACATAGGCGATCTGGACGCCGTTTGAATCGAAGCTCTGCATTCTTGACCTACCGCTTTGCCTCAAGGATCACTATGCTGCCCGAAAATTCCATCCAAGAGAGAACGCGAACAGGTAATCATGGCCCAAACGCTCGTGCCCCATTTCGTGAATGACGTAGGCGTTGACCGGATCAAGATCGGCGTCAAGGAGTTCCAATGCATGGGCGCCACCCCGCCGCAAGATCACCCGCACGTCTATCTGGATATGGGGCATGAGAATCAGATCGTCTGCCCCTATTGCTCGACGCTCTACGAATACGACGGCACGCTCAAAGCCACCGAGAGTGAGCCTGAGGATTGCGTCTATGTGGCCACCACCCCGCCAGGCGCGCCTGCGGCCTGACGTCCCGGCTGATGGCGAAGCATCGGCCCGTCCTCATTGCCGGCGGCGGCATCGGTGGGCTTTCCGCGGCAATCGCGCTGGCGCGCGCCAGTCTCGATAGCAGGATCCTCGAGCGTTCCAGCTTCACCGAGGAAAGCGGCGCGGGCATCCAGCTCGGTCCCAACGCCACGCGAATTCTCGCCAAGCTCGGCGTGTTGGATGCACTTCTGCCCGCCGCCTTTGCGCCCGAGGCAATCTTCCTATTTGACGGCGTCACGGGCCGGAAGCTCACCACCGTCACGCTTGGGCCACACGCTGAAAAGCGCTACGGCGCCCCTTATCTCACCCTGCACCGCGCCGATCTCCATGCAGGCTTGCGCAAAGTCGCGGAAAGCCTCGCGCCAATCGACTTGATGCCCGACTTCGATGTCGCCCGCATCGAAGCGGGCGACGAGGGGATCACGGTCGCTGACATCGACGGGACAGCGATCGAAGGCAGCACGCTGATCGGTGCCGACGGCCTGTGGTCTACCGTGCGCAGGGCCGTGGCCCCGAACGCGCATCTCCATTTCTCCGGCCACACGGCCTACCGCGCGCTCGTGCCCCTTTCAGACCTGCCGCGCCCCTTCAGCACGCCTGTGGTCGGGCTGTGGCTTGGGCCGAAAGCGCACCTGGTTCACTATCCCGTCCACGGCGGGGACGCGCTGAACGTCATCGCCGTCATCGAGTGCGGCGGCGAAGCCCAAGGCTGGAACCGCGCCGGAGACCGGGACTCTTTGCTTTCCGGATTCACCCGCTGGTGCAAGGAGTCGAAATCATTGCTCGAACAGGTTACAAGCTGGCGCGCCTGGTCGCTCTATCGCTTGCCTCCTCTCCCCTCTTGGAGCCGAGGTCCGATCACGCTCCTCGGCGATGCGGCTCATCCCGTGCTGCCGTATCTCGCCCAAGGCGCAGCGCTCGCCATCGAGGACGCTGCCGTTCTCGCAGACGCCCTCGCCGCAAAGCGGCGCGACCCCGCATCGGCTTTTACCCAATACGAAGCCTTGCGCCGCCCGCGCACAACACGTCTTCAACAGACGTCTCAGCGTTTCGGTTTGATCTATCACTTGCGCGGTCCGGCGCGCTTTGCGCGGAACCTCGTGCTGAGAAGCCGCAATGAGAAAACGGCGCTCAATCGGTTCGATTGGCTCTACGGCGAGACGGCGCTCAGCTCGCTTCCACCTCGCGCCGGCGTTTAGGCCACAGCAGTACGGCCGCACCGACGATTGCCGAGACGACCGAGCCGCAGAGCACGGCAAGCTTCGTTATGGCGATATTTTCCGCATCATCAAACGCGAGCAAACCGATGAAAAGACTCATAGTGAAGCCGATGCCACAGAGGATGGCGACGCCGTAAAGCTCACGCCATGTGGACTCTGCCGGCAAATGCACGATGCCGGCACGATATGCCGTGAACATGAAGCTCATGATGCCCAACTGCTTGCCGATAAACAGCCCGAGCATGATGCCGAGCGAGAGCGGCGCGACCACGATGTCGAAGGTCACGCCCTGCAGCGACACGCCGGCATTGGCGAAGCCGAAGAGCGGTACGATGATGAAAGCGACGACGAGCCCGAGCGCATCCTCGAGGCGGTAGAGCGGCGAGTCGTCGTGATTGTGGTCGTCATGGCCGCCGCTGACGTCGCCCAGCGGAATGGTGATCGCGAGTACGACGCCGGCAAGCGTGGCATGAATGCCTGAGAACAGCATGGCGACCCATAGGAGGAGCCCGACGGCGAGATAGGGCACGAGCCGTTTCACGCCGAACCAGTTGAAGCCGAACAGCACCAAGGCAGCGAGCGCGGAAAGCCCGAGCGCCTCCACGGAGAGATCCTTGGCGTAGAAGATCGCGATGATGAGGATCGCACCCAGATCATCGATAATCGCAAGCGACGTTAGGAAGACCTTGAGCGAGTTCGGAATTCTCGATCCGAACAGGGACAGAACGCCGAGCGCAAACGCAATGTCGGTGGCGGTCGGCACCGCCCAACCCCGCCACGTCTCCGGAGTCCCAAAGTTGATCGCCATGAAGATCAGGGCCGGCGCGACCATGCCACCGAGCGCCGCGATCAACGGTAGTGCCCGCCGGGGCCAGCTATCGAGCTCGCCGACCAGCATCTCGCGTTTAATTTCGAGCCCAACCAGGAGAAAGAACAGCGCCATCAGACCATCATTGATCCAATGCAGGATCGAGAGGCCGCCGATGTCCACGTGCAGGATATATTCGTAGCCACCGGCCAAGGCCGAGTTGGCCACGATCATGCCGAGCGCGGCGCTGACCATGAGCACCAAGCCTCCCGCAGCCTCTGACTCGATGAAGCTCTGAATGACGGTGCGCGCTGTTTTGATCATAGATGGCTCGGCCCTTGCGAAACCCCGTTTCCTATACAGCCGGCGCAGCCAAGGCAAATAGGCCGGTGGGATTGGACAACAGGGAGTGGATCTGACGCCAAGCGGTCCTCCCGAGCCGGCCTGTCCCAAATGAGGGCGCCCCCTATGCGTCCAAAGAGCCCAAAAAGGGCCTATCCGGAGCTTGTGGACGTGTGTCGGCTTAACCCGCTGGTAGAAGTCTTTCGCTATGACCGGCCAGTTCAAGCGCTCCTGTAATCAGGGGTGTCCATGGCCATTCAACAACTCTCCCCCCGATGAGCTACACGCTGCGGCCGCCGAGCTCGATCGCTGCCTCTATAACCATGAGGAATGGTTGAATGGCCTGTTCGGGACGTTGATCTGCCGCCCGCGGCCCGACGAGCGCGACTTGGCTCCCGATGCGCATCAGAAATGCCGCTTGGGCCAGTGGTACTATTCCCCCTTGGGAACGGCCACAGCTCCAGTTGATCAACCTGGATTTGCGGAGCTTGGTGCAGAACACGAGCGTATGCACCAATGTGCGGCGGAGATGCTGCATGCTTCCAATCCGGCGAGATCGTACCGCTCGACCACTATCAGCGCTTCATGAATGCACTGAAGCGCATGTGCATGGAAATCTTCACGCTGAGGCGGGACATCGAAGACACGCTCTACGCACTCGACCCGCTGACCAACGTAGCCGGCGCATCGGGTTGCTCAGCAAGCTGCGCGAACGACAAGGCCCTCTATAGGCAAACGCCGATGGATGCAATCGGAGCGTCATTTGGAGCGAGCAGATGGGCAACGGCACCCCCTTCTCGGAGCAGCGCCGCCTGAATTCGTCGCTTGCGGACTAGTGGCCCGGATCCCCGGCCCGGCTGGTCTCGAACAGGAACCAGACCCGCTTCTCGGTCTCGTCGATCCAATTCTCGAGCACGCTCGCCGTGGCCACGTCGCCCTCCTCGTCGCACAGATCATGCACCTGGCGCATGCTGGCGATCAGTGCCTGATTGTCCTGGCCGAGCTCCGCCACCATGTCGAGCGGATCGACATACTCGGCGTCGTTGTCGGGAATGCGCTGGAGCCGCGCGATATTGCCGATCGAGCGCAACGTCGTGCCGCCGATTTTGCGCACGCGCTCGGCGAGCTCGTCGGTCATGGCGAAGAGTTGAGCGCCGTGCTCGTCGAACAAGAGATGCAGGCTACGAAAATGCGGCCCGCTCACATGCCAATGGAAGTTCTTGGTCTTCACGTAGAGCGCGAACACGTCGGCAAGCAGCGCGTTGAGTGCGCCGGAGATGTCGCGCGTGGCGTTGGAGCCGAGGTCAGTCGGGGTATCGAGCTTGACCTTCTGGCGCTCCTTGGCCGTCATCTGTTTATTCATGGAAAGCCTCCTTGGGGGTTATGGCGGAAGCAGTGTGCCCGGAACCTCTAAATGGGATGTGACGGACGAAATGGGAAGTGACAAACGCGATCACCAGGGCCGCGAGCCTTGACTGCCTGGGACGCCTTGTCACGCCTTGAACAAGTTCAAAGCTTTCAGGTGCTTAAGCCCTGTTCGAAAACACTTCATCCAGGACAAACCGCCATCCGTCCCTTAGGGTTCCCCGTCCCGGGCCGCGAAATCAAGTGCATCATAGTCATGATACGGAGTGCATCATGTTCATCGCCATGAACCGGTTCAAGGTGAAGAAGGGCTCGGAGCACGACTTCGAGCAAGTCTGGCTCGCGCGCGAGACTCATCTTGAGGACGTGCCGGGCTTCATCCAGTTTCATCTGTTGAAAGGCCCTGAGCACGACGACTACGTGCTTTATGCCTCCCACAGTCAGTGGCGGTCGCAAGCCGATTTCGAGGCGTGGACGCGCTCGGACGCCTTCCGCAAGGCGCACGGGAGTGCCGGCGGCGGCAAGCCGCTCTATCTCGGCCCTCCCGAATTCGAGGGCTTCACGCCGCTGCAAGAGGTGAGCGCCAAGGCCACCGCGGAGTAGCTAGCTTCACGCGCCTCCGACTCGCATCATTCACGCGGCAATGACCCGGGCGGCACGCCCGTCAGTTCACGCGGACGACCTGGACAAGATTGTCGGAAAAGGTCGGGGCGTGCCCCAAGCTGCAGAAGTCCGCCGAGGAGATGCAGTTCACCGATCCGTCCGAGCGGTTGAGGCTCCGCCAATAGCCGAGCGTCGCCACGATCACGCCTTCGTTCACGTCGTCGGTGACGCGCGCCAGCCCCTCGAAATCGCCGCGGTCGTTAAAGACGCGTACGGGGTCGCCTTCGCGGATGGAGCGCGCCGCTGCGTCGTTCGGGCTGATGAGCACGAACTGCTCGCCCTGGCCCTTAATCTTGTGCGGCTCGTTGGCGTAGCACGAGTTGAGGAAGCCGTGGCTCTTCGGCGAGATGATGTTGAGCGGGTAGCGATCGGCAAGATTGGGATTGGTATCGCTGCTCTCTCGCGGCGGCATATAGCCCGGCAACGGGTCCACGTCCTCGCCGGACTGATTGTCCTCGTACATCATGCGGAACGGGGGCGCGACAAAGTTCTTGGCATCCTTGACGAGGAACTGCACCTTGCCCGACGGCGTCGGAAAGTTGCCGTCCGCATGCGGCAGCCGGTCGTCGGGCGTGCCCACGGCGAGATGGAAGTAGCCGTACCGCCGGAAATAGTCCATGTCGATGCCCGCCATCTGCGGCGCGTCCCATTGGAGGTAGTGCTCGGCGAGCTCCATGTCGCTCATGGTGAAGCGGGGGTCGTCGTCAAAGCCGAACGCTTGCGCGAGCAAACGGAAGATCTCGGCATTGGACTTCGCCTCGCCGCACGGCTCGATCGCTTTCTCGTTGAGGGTCAAATAGAAGTGCCCCCACGAGAACATCATGTCGTCGTGCTCGCCCGCCATAGTCGCCGGCAGGATGATGTCGGCATAGGCCGCCGTGTCCGTGACGAAATGCTCGGCGGCGACGAAAAACAGGTCTTCGCGACTCAGGCCCTCGACGATCCTGTTGGTCTCTGGCGCCTGGCTCACGGGATTGGTGTTGTAAACGTAGAGCCCCATGATCGGCGGATCGAGCTGCATGTCGCCGGCAAGCGCACGGCCGAGCTGGAGATTGTTTACCACGCGCGTTCCGGGGCGGATGTAGTCGGGCCGCGACACGCGTCCCCAGTCCACCGGGAATTCCCAGAGCGGCATTTGCAGGAGCCCGCCGCCCACGTGGCGCCATGAACCTGCCAGCGCAGGAATCGCGCAAACGGCGCGAATGGTCTGGCCGCCACCCGCGTGCCGCTCCAACGCCACGCCGAGCCGAATGACCGAGGGCTGCACCGTGGCGAACTCGCGCGCGAGCCTGGCGACATCTTCCGCTGGCACACCTGCGACCTTCTCCACATAGTCCGGCGTAAAGGCGAGCGCACGCTTGGCGAGTTCCGGATAGCCCACCGTGTGCTTGTTGACCCACTCATCGTCCACATAACCGCCCCGGATCAGCGCGGCGACAATTCCCATGGCGAGCGCGCCGTCTGTGCCGGGCTTCGGCACGATGTGCCAGTCGGCTGCCTTCGCCGTGCGCGAGCGATAGGCGTCGATGACCACGATCTTGGCGCCCTTCTTCTGCGCTTCCAGCACGAATGGCCAGTGATGCAGATTGGTGGAGATGGAGTTGCAGGCCCAGATGACGATGTACTTGGAATGCACGAAGCTCTCGGGGTCAACACCGCCAGTGGGTCCGACCGTGAGCAGCCACGCGGTCGACGAGCCGGAAGCGCAGAACGTCTTCTCGTTCACCGTAGAACCGAGGCGGTTGAAGAAAGCATCGCCGCAGGTGAGCCCCTGCACCAGCCCCTCATTGCCGAGATAGCTGTAGGGCATGATCGCTTGCGACCCGTACTTCTCGATGATGTCCTTCCAGCGCGTGGTGATTTCTTCGATCGCGTCGTCCCAGGAGATACGCTTGAACTGGCGCGCGCCCTTCGGGCCCACCCGGTGCAGGGGATGAAGCACACGGTCCGGATTGTAATGGTGGTCGTGATAGTCCTTGAGCTTCACGCAAAGACCGCCGCGGGTCATGGGGTGCTGCTTGTTGCCCCGCACCTCCACGAGCTTACCGTCCTCGACCTCGTAGAGCATGGCGCAGGTATCCGGGCAGTCGTGAGGACACCCGCCAAAAAAGGTCTCGCGTTGAGGCTGTTCGTTCATACGCGCTTCTCCCTCATCTCATGGCTGGCGGCTCTTGGCGGCCACTGATCTAGATCAGGGTACGAGGGCCGCGCCCCCTTGTCGATTCACTCTTGGGGAAGACCGTTACCAGGGCAGGCGCCGCCGCGGCCAAATCACTCAATTCCCGGTCACGACTCCTTCACAAAATGATGCGGTTCTGACGCAGTTGACACTTACCGACGATCATCGAACATGGACCAGACCACGTCCCAGCCCAGTTCCCCGCAGCCACAGGCCATGGGCTCCACCCCTGAAGCGAAGCCGCAACTGCCGCAGAGGCCGGCGGACGCAGGATGGGCCACGCCCTCCTTCGAGACAGCCGACCGCGTGGCCCGCGCCACCGTCGCGCGATTCACCCAAGGCGTCTCCCCTTACGCACAGTCTTCCGCTTGGTACGACTGGGCCGCGCATCTGTCGCGCTCACCCGGGCGCTTGACCGAGCTCTGGCTTGAGGCGCTCAGGTCCACCACGCGATTGCACCGCTTCGCGCTCGCCGCCGCCGCGCAGCAACCGACGGAGCCGCCCTTCAACCCCGAGCCGAAAGACCGCCGCTTCGACGATCCGGCCTGGAGGACATTTCCTTACGTGCTGTGGCAGCAGGCGTTCCTGGCGCAAGAAGCCTGGTGGCGAAGCGCCACCCGGGAGGTCCGCGGCATGTCTCGCAAAGACGCGGCGCGCGTGGCCTTCATGGCCCGCCAAGCCATGGACGCCGTGTCGCCGTCGAACGTACCATGGCTCAACCCCACCATCGTCGAGCGCACGCGCGAGGAGTCCGGCGCCAATCTCGTGCGCGGCGCCTTCAATCTAGGCCAGGACATCCTCAGCGCGTTGGCCTTGGAGCCGCCGCCTTTAAGTGAGGCCTTCACCGTGGGCGAGGAGGTTGCCATCACGCCCGGCGAAGTCGTCTATCGCAACGAACTCATGGAGCTCATCCAGTACACGCCGACCACGGAGACCGTCGCCGCCGAGCCGATCCTGATGGTGCCGGCATGGATCATGAAATATTACGTGCTCGACCTCAGGCCCGAGAACTCGCTCGTGCGGTATCTCGTCAGCCAAGGCTTCACCGTGTTCATGATCTCCTGGCGCAATCCGACCGCCGAGGATCGTGACATCACGTTAGACGACTATCGCACCAGGGGTGTCATGGCGGCGCTCGACACGGTCAATGCGATTCTGCCCGAGAGAAAGATCCATGCCTGCGGCTACTGCATCGGCGGCACACTGCTTGCCATCGCCGCCGCAACCATGGAGCGGAATGACGGGCACCGCCTGGCGAGCATCTCGATGCTCGCGGCACAGACCGATTTCAGCGAGGCGGGTGACCTCATGCTGTTCGTCGACGAGAGCCAGATCGCTTTCCTCGAGGACATGATGTGGGATCAGGGTGTCCTCGACACTAAGCAGATGGGCGCCGCCTTCAAGGCGCTCAGGCCGAACCAGCTCATCTGGTCGAAGATGATGCATGAATATTTGCTCGGCGAGCGTGAGAGCGTCAACGACCTGGCGAGCTGGAGCGCCGACCAGACGCGCCTGCCTTATCGCATGCATTCGCAATATCTGCGTGCGCTGTTCCTGGAGAACCGTCTCACCGCCGGCCGCTATGCCGTCGAAGGCCGGGTCATCGCGCTGAAGGACATCCGCACGCCGATCTTCGCCGTCGGCACCGAGACCGACCACATCGCACCTTGGCGCTCGGTTTATAAGATCAGCCTCTTCACCGACAACGAGCTGACCTTCGTGCTCACCAATGGCGGGCACAATGCCGGCGTCGTGTCGGAGCCCGGCCATCATGGACGCCGCTACCACATCGCCACGCGCCACCACGATGACCCTTACGTCGATCCCGACACCTGGCTGTCCATGGCCGCGCCCAAAGACGGCTCATGGTGGCCGGCCTGGGCCGAATGGCTCAAAGCCCATTCCAACGCCGAGCGCGTCGCCCCGCCGAGCATGGGCGCCCCCGACAAGGGCCTCAACCCGCTTTGGCCAGCGCCTGGGATCTACGTGCACCAGCGCTAATCCATTTCTCTGAGGATACTCGGGCTTGCCTGAGGACACTCAGGCAGAGGTCTGCGCTAACATCTCTGTCTCTGCGACCTGGGAGATAGGGGCAGCCCACAAGAATGATTCGCCGGGGCGATATTGGAACGGTGGTGCTTGCTCTCTGGGAGCTCTGTTCGGCTGTCGGCCCCGCCAAATCCGAAGACGCGCAATTGGGTGTGGCGCAAGCCGTACGCGGCGCGGAGAGCGCCGGTCTCTCCACGCTGCAACTTCCGAACATCGGCATCAGCGCCGACCCCACGGCAGCGAACGAGACGACAGGTGTGGGCTG
>Ga0307436_1001261_pt1 | contig 11325 bp, 10 predicted proteins | sample SalMarWE160440MG_FD_202513 | JGI IMG/M metagenome (GOLD analysis project Ga0307436, IMG submission 202513) | Salt marsh sediment microbial communities from the Plum Island Ecosystem LTER, Massachusetts, United States - WE1604-40 | ecosystem: Environmental > Aquatic > Marine > Intertidal zone >...
CGTAGACGGTGATCCGCTTGCCGCCGGTCAGCGACGGGAAGTCGATGCGATGACCGCGGCGTTGGAAACGGATCTCGATGCCGTCGTGGAATTGCCCCTCGGCGTGCATGCGCGCGCCAAGGCCCGCTTCGTCAAGCATGTCGGCGGCGCCCTGCTCGAGGACGCCGGCGCGAATGCGGTTCTCGACGTAGTCACGGCTGCGGTCCTCGATCACGATCGAGTCAATTCCCGCTCGGGCAAGCAGGTGAGACAGCAACAGTCCGGCCGGACCGGCGCCGACGATTCCCACCTGGGTGCGTTCAGCCATCGTGGTTCCTAAAACGGGTATTGCATCGGCTCGGTCTGGATGGTGATCCACCTCATCTCGGTGAACTCGTCGATGGCTGCCTTGCCGCCGAAACGGCCGTAGCCGCTCGACTTGACGCCGCCGAAGGGCATCTGCGCCTCGTCGTGCACGGTCGGGCCGTTGATGTGACAGATGCCCGATTCGACCCGCCTGGCGACCTTGAGGGCACGGCCGATGTCCTTCGAATAAACAGCCGCCGAAAGGCCGTATTCGGTGTCGTTGGCGACGCGCACGGCCTCGTCGTCGCCGTCGACGTGGATGATCGAGACCACCGGCCCGAACGACTCCTGATGGTAAAGCTCCATCTGATCGGTGACGCCATCGACGATGGTGGCGTTCATGATGGCGTTGTCGCTGGGGCCGCCGCACAGGACCTTGGCGCCCTTGCCAACGGCGTCCCTGATCAGGTCTCCGACCCGGTGAGCCGCCTCGCTGGTAATGCAGGAGCCGAGCACGACGTGACCGCGGGGATCACCGGCCGGCAACGCCGAGGCCTTGGCGGCGAACTTGTCGAGGAAGGCGCCGGCGATCTTGTTGTCGAGAATGAGCTTCTCGGTCGACATGCAGATCTGGCCGGCATTGGCGAAGGCGCCGAAGGCGGCGGCGTTGACCGCCTCGTCGATGTCGGCGTCATCGAGCACGATCAGCGGCGCCTTGCCGCCGAGTTCGAGCAGCACCGGCTTCAGATAGCGCGCCGCAGTGCCGGCGATAATGCGGCCGACGCGGGTGGCGCCGGTGAAATTGATACGTCTCACCTTGGGATGGGCGATCAGCGACTCGACGATCCTGGCGGCGTCTTCCGGCGCGTTGGAGACGAGGTTGACGGTGCCCGCGGGCAGGCCTGCCGCGCGGAAGGCGTCGACGATGAGGGCGTGGGTGCGCGGGCACTTCTCCGACGCCTTGAAGACGATGGTATTGCCGCAGGCGAGCGGCGCCGCCAGCGCGCGCACGCCGAGGATGATCGGTGCGTTCCACGGCGCGATCGACAGGACCACGCCGGCCGGCACCCGGATCGCCATGGCGGTGGTGCCCGGCCGGTCGGAGGGGATGACCTCGCCGGTGATGTGGGTGGTCAGCGAGGCGGCCTCGCGGATCATGTCGGCGGCGAGCCCGACGTTGAAGTGCGACCAATGGGCGGGGCTGCCGGTCTCGGTGACGACGGCGGCGGCGAAATCGTCCGCCTTCGATTCCAGGAGGTCGGCGGCCTTCAGCAGCAACCTGCGACGTTCGCCGGGGGGTGTCTCCGACCACGTCGGAAAGGCGGCGGCGGCCGCATCGGCGGCCTGGAGGGCGTCCTCGACCGAAGCGGCGGCAGCGCGGGTGGCAACGTCGCCGGTGACCGGATCGATGCGATCGAAGGTGCCGGCGCCGCCGGCGGCGACTTCGCGGTCGGCAATGATCAGTGTGGTGTGGAACATGGTGGCGTCCTCGCCCGTGGTTTGGCCTTGACGGTATCGATGCCGATGCGCCCGTCAGCACAAGCGCGTTGGCCCGTGCGGCAGCGCTTGGCGACGGCGGACCGGCGCGGCGCGAGCGGATCTCATTTCCGCCGCCAGACGATCCTCCCTCGTTGCCCGGTTGATCGCCGCCAAGAATTGTTCGAATATCGAACTGTCGTTCGTTATGCGACCATCTTCAATGAGGCAACCTGGAGTGTCAACGGTCAGCCACACCCATCTCTATGCGAACACGCGCCATGGGCGCCATCTCGACAGAGAATTCATGTTGACGCTTGCCAAGGGGCTGGCGGTTCTCGGCTCGTTCGGTGCCCGCCACGCAACCATGACGCTGTCGGAGGCGGCGGCGGCGACCGGCCTGTCGCGGGCGGCGGCGCGGCGCGTGCTCCGAACCCTGGCCGAACTCGGCTACGTCACCCAGAGCGGGCGTACATTCTCGCTGGCGCCGCGCATCCTTGAGCTCGGCTTCGCTTACCTGTCGACCCAGTCGTGGATCGACCGGGCGGAGCCGCTGATGAAAGAGCTCAGCCACGCTCTGCGCGAGTCATGCTCGGCGGCGATCCTGCAGGGTAGCGAGATCGTTTACGTTGCACGCATGCCGGCGCCGCACCGGCTGATGGCGACGACCATCGCCATCGGCACGCGGCTGCCGGCGTTCCACACCTCGCTCGGCCGCATCCAACTCGGCTTTCTCGACGGGGTCGATCTCAGGCAGCGGCTGGCCGCGGCTGCCATCGTCGCCTACACGCCACGGACGTTGACCGAGCCCGCCGCGCTCATCGCCCGCATCGCAAGCGACCACGGCCAGGGCTACTCGATCGTCGACGAGGAGCTGGAGAAGGGCCTGCGTTCGCTCGCGGTTCCGATCGTCACCCGTGCCGGCGTCAATGTCGGCGCCATCAACCTGTCGGCGCATTCCAGCCGGGCGAGCCGCAACGAACTGCGCGAGCAGTTCCTGCCGCGACTGCGAGCGGTCGCGCGCGAGATCTCCAGCGCATTGGTGTGAGCCGCAGCCGCGATGCGGCCTGCGACACCATGGTGCAAGGGACTCCGCGGCAGACCATGCTGTCGCCACCTTCACGGTGCTATTGTCGCCGCAACGTTGGGGTCGCATCGTGTTCGGGCAGGTCTTCGATATCGCCATCATCGGCGGGGGCATCACCGGCACCGCCATTGCCCGTGACGCGGCCGGGCGCGGTCTGACGGCCTATCTCTGCGAGCAGGGCGATCTCGCTGCCGGGTCGTCGTCGGCGACGACCAAGCTGGTGCATGGCGCTCTCGACCACCTCGCCGGCTTCAAATTCGGTGCCCTGCGCGAGGCGCTGATCGAACGGGAAATCCTCGCCAGGGCGGCGCCGCATCTGGTGCGGCCGTTCCGGCTGGTGCTGCCGCATCACGGTCGGCAATGGCCGCGTTGGGCGCTCGGCCTCGGCCTGTTCGCCGCCGACCATATCGGGCGCAGCAGTCTGCCGGCCAGCCGCCGTATCGCACTTGACGGCGAAGAGAGCGACAACGCACTGATGGCCCATTTCGATGTCGCCTTCGCCTATTCGGATTGTCTGGCCGACGATGCCCGTCTGGTCATCCTCAACGCGATCGACGCCCACACCCGCGGCGCCAGCATCAACCCGCGCGTGCGCTGCGTGGTGGCGGAGCGTGATGGCGGGCGCTGGCGGCTGTCGCTCGAATCGGTGCTGACCGGCGAACGCTACACGGTGATCAGCGAGATTCTGGTCAATGCCGCCGGCGCGTCGGCGGGCGCGGTGCTCGATCACGTGATCCACACCGAGCGGCGGATACCGGTGCGCCTGACCAAGCACAGTCACATCGTCGCACGGCGGCGGGCCGGCGAGGGCGGCGCGTATGCCTTGCCCAACGCCGACGGGCGCATCGTGTACGCGCTGCCCTACGAGCGCGGCTTCACCCTGATCGGGCCGGCGGTCAACCACTATGAGGGCGATCCCGGTGCGGCCCGAGTGGAGCCGCGCGAGGTTGCCTATCTTCTCGACGTCGCCGGCCAGTATCTGGAATTGCCCCCGGACGTGGCCGACATCGTCTGGCAGTTCGCCGCGGTCAGGGCGGTGCCGGAACACGACCATGGTGGCGAGTACGCCATCGTCGCCGATACGCCGGCCCATCTGGCGCCGCTCATGTCGGTGTTCGGCGGCACGCTCACCACCCACCGGCGGGTGGCGGAGCGCGTGCTCGATCGCATCGGCCGGTTGCGGCCGGTGGGAGCGGCATGGACGGCCACGGCTCAGTTGCCAGGGGGTAATTTGCCGAGCGATGGCGTCGGCGGACTGGCGCGGGCGCTGCGCCGCGCCTATCCCTTTATCGGCGAGGCTCTTGCCGGCAGACTTGCCGCCGCCTACGGAACGCGGGCCCACGCCATTCTCTCCGGCACCCGTGCCATCGCCGATCTTGGCGTTGGGTTCGGTGGCGACCTTACCGCGGCGGAGGTCCGCTTCCTCAAGAACGAAGAGTGGGCGACGACGGCGACCGACGTGCTGTGGCGCCGCTCGAAGCTCGGGCTGACGCTGCCGGCGGGCGAGGTCGCAGCGCTCGAGCGTTGGATGGCCGCCGGTCTGCAGCGTGCGCCGGCCGTGGCGTGACCGGATAATGCCTTTTCGTCGTCGAAATCGCGTGCTAGGCACGGCCCGCCGTCGCAGATGAAGCTCGATCGCATGCCCATCAGCCGAATCCCGGGGCGCCGTCGGCGCTCAGTCTGTCGTGGTGTCCTCGCGAGCGTGGCGATGGCGGGAACAGCGACGCTGGTGGCCGCCGGGGCGCCGGCTCATGCCGACAAGATTGCCAACCCGGTGGCGGTGTTCGCCGGACTCGACAAGATCACCGGCCGTATCATCTCGTTCGACGTTTACATGAACGAGACCGTCCAGTTCGGCGCCCTGCAGGTGACGCCGCGCGTCTGCTACACGCGTCCCCCCACCGAAGAGCCGCGCACCGACGCCTTCGTTCAGGTCGACGAGATCACCCTCGACCGCAAGGTCCAGCGCATCTTCAGCGGCTGGATGTTCGCGGCGAGCCCCGGCCTCAACGCCGTCGATCACCCCGTTTATGACGTGTGGCTGACCGACTGCAAGACGTCCTCGCCAGTGCCGCCGCCCGCCAAGCGGTAGAAATCGGCTTCGGTAGCAACCGCGTCGTCGAGCAGGCGCTGATAAGTACGCTTGTCGATGTCGATGGCGCCGAACTGCTTCAGGTGCTGCGTGGTGAACTGGGCGTCGAGCAGGCGGAAGCCGCCGACCTGCAGCCGCGCGACCAGATGAACGAGGGCGACCTTGGAGGCGTCACGCTGGCGCGAGAACATGCTCTCGCCGAAGAAGGCGGCGCCCAGGCGGACGCCGTAGAGTCCGCCAACTATCTGCCCGTCGTGCCAGGCCTCGACGGTGTGGCAATGGCCGAGGGCAAAGAGCTCGCCGTAAAGACGCTTGATGCGGGCGTTGATCCAGGTTTTCGGCCGATTGGGCACGTTGCCGGCGCAGCCGTCGATGACGGCATCGAAGTCGTGGTCGACGCGAACGGTGAAGCGGTCGGCGGCTACCGTGCGCGCGAGACGGCGCGGCACGTGAAAGCGGTCGAGGGGGATCACGCCGCGTGCCTCAGGCTCGATCCAGTAGAGGCCGGGATCGTCCGCCGACTCGGCCATGGGGAATATGCCGACCGCATAGGCCTTGAGCAGCACCTGCGGCGTGATTTCCATGAGGATGTCGTCGCGCGCGACCATTTCCTCTCTCAAGCGCTGGCCAGTCGCTTCTCCAGCCAGTGGATGTCGTAATTGCCGGCAACGATATCAGGATCTTTGACCAAATCACGGAAGAGCGGGATGGTCGAGCGGATGCCGTCGATGACGAATTCGTCGAGCGCGCGGGCGAGGCGCATCAGGCACTGGTGGCGCGTGCGCGCACGGACGATCAGCTTGCCGATCAGGCTGTCGTAGTAAGGCGGGATCGTGTAGCCCTGATAGACGCTCGAATCGACGCGCACGCCGAGCCCGCCGGGCGGGTGATAGTAGGTGATCCTGCCGGGCGAGGGGACGAATGTCTTGGGGTCCTCGGCGTTGATGCGGCATTCGATGGCGTGACCGTCGAACGTCACGTCCGTCTGGGCGAACGACAGACCGAGGCCGGAGGCGACACGGATTTGCTCGTTGACAAGGTCGATGTCGGTGACCGCCTCGGTCACCGGATGCTCGACCTGCAGGCGCGTATTCATCTCGATGAAATAGAACTCGCCGTCCTGGTAGAGAAACTCGACGGTGCCGGTGCTGGCGTATTTGAGCTCAGCCATCGCTGCGGCGACCATGCCGCCGACGCGTGTCCGTACCTCGGGGGTGATCGCCGGCGACGGCGACTCCTCGAGAACCTTCTGATGACGGCGCTGCAGCGAGCAGTCGCGCTCGCCGAGATGGACGACAGTGCCGCAGCCGTCGCCGATGACCTGGATCTCGATGTGACGTGGCCGGGTCAGGCACTTCTCGATGTAGAGGGCGTCATCACCGAAGGCCGCCGCCGCCTCGCTGCGGGCGGTGGCCAGCGCCGCGGGCAGCTCGTCGCGGTCGCGCACGAGTTTCATGCCGCGGCCGCCACCGCCGGCTACCGCCTTGATCAGAACCGGATAGCCGATCTCGTCGCTGATGCGGTGCGCGGCAGCGATGTCAGTGACGGGGTCGTCGGAGCCGGGAACAACCGGGATGCCGAGCCGACGGGCGGTGCGCTTGGCCTCGACCTTGTCGCCCATGGCGCGGATGTGCTCGGGGCTGGGGCCGATGAAGACGATCCGGTGGGCGGCCAGAATTTCGGCGAAACGGGCGTTTTCGGCGAGGAAGCCGTAACCCGGGTGGACCGCGTCGGCTCCGGTGATCTCGCAGGCGGCAAGGAGCTGGGGGATGTTCAGGTACGAGGCGCGCGCCGACGGCGGCCCGATACAGACGCTTTCGTCGGCGAGGCGCACGTGCATGGCGTCGGCGTCGGCGGTGGAGTGGACGGCGACCGTGGCGATGCCGAGCTCCTTGCAGGCGCGCAGTACGCGCAGCGCGATTTCGCCACGGTTGGCGATGAGAATCTTGCCGAACAGACGAGGCGGCGCGGTCATTCCAGGACCAACAGCGGCTCGCCATATTCAACCGGCTGACCATCCTCGCATAGAATGCGGACGACCTTGCCGGCGCGAGGGGCCGGGATTTGGTTCATCGTCTTCATTGCCTCGATGATGAGCAGCGTGTCACCCTCAGCGACCTCGTCGCCGACGGAGACGAACGGCGCGGCGCCCGGCTCGGGCGAGCGGTAGGCGGTGCCGACCATCGGCGAGAGCACCGCGCCGGAACGAGCCAGCGCCTCGGCTGGCTCCTCGCCCGGCTCGTCGGCTGCCGCCTCCGGTGCCGGCGCGGTTGGCGCGGCGACGGCCGTCGTCGCCATCGGTGCGGCGCTGCGGACAACGCGGATGCGGGCGCCGTCGCGTTCGATCTCGATCTCGGTCAGGCCGGTCGCGGTCAACAGCTCGGCGAGCTGACGGATCAGCTCCTGATCAACGATCGATTTGCGGCCCGTCATGGCGCCCTCTGCGGCGATCGCGCCGCCTTGCCGGAGGTGAGGACCGCCGCCAGCGCTTCCAGCGCCAGCACATAGCCGTGCGGGCCGAGGCCGCAGATGACGCCGACGGCGACCGGCGACACGAACGAATGATGGCGGGCGGACTCGCGGGCAAAGATGTTGGACAGATGGACCTCGATGACCGGCAGGCCGATGGCGCGGATGGTGTCGGCGAGGGCGAGCGAGGTGTGCGTGTAGGCGCCGGGGTTGATGACGACGCCCTTCGCCGCGCCGCCGGCTTCCTGCAGCCAGTCGACCAGCACACCTTCCTGATTGGTCTGGCGGAAGTCGATGGCGAGGCCGAGCCGTGCGCCGGCGTCACGACACAGGCGTTCCACCTCGGCAAGGCTCGCCTTGCCGTAAACGGCCGGTTCGCGAACGCCGAGCAGGTTCAGGTTGGGGCCGTTGAGGACGAAGACGGGGACCGCCATCAGCGCGATGTACCAGCCGAATCGGCAGCCGCAAAGGGGGCCGCGCCTGAAGTGACGCCGGTTATAGGGGGTCGGCGCGGAGAGGAAAAGGGCCGCGGCGGTGCCGGCGGTCGCATGTGGGCGGCGGCGCGCTCAACAATTGGCGCTGGCGCAGCCCCGCGCGTCCTCGATCTTGGTCTTGAGGGCGTCGTAGCCGATCGCCCCGACGATGACCTCCTTGCTGGTGACGTAGGAGGGTGTGCCGGTGAGGTCGAGGACGCCGGCAAGGTCGTAGGACGCCTGGATCCGGGCCTTGACCTTGTCGCTATCGAGCAAGGGGCGAAGCTCGTCGGGGTTGAGCCCGAGCTCACCGGCGACGGCGAGGGCGCGGTCGCCGTCGACCTGGCCCTTCTCGGCGATCAGGGCGTCGTGAAAGGTGGCGTATTTGTCGGGGTGGGTCATGAGCACGGCGACGCTGACGCGGGCGGCCTGGACCGAACCATTGCCAAGCACCGGGAACTCCTTGAGAACGACCCGCAGCTTGGGATCTTTGGCAATCAGCTCCTTCATGTCGGCCTGGGCGCGGCGGCAATAAGTGCAGTTGTAATCGAAGAATTCGACCAGCGTCACGTCGCCGTCGGGATTGCCGAGGACGCCGTCGTCGGGATCCTGGAAAATCTTGGCGCTGTTGTCGCTGATCGCCTTGGCCTGGGCCTGTTGGGCGGCTTCGTCGGCACGCCGCTGCAGCTCGTTGATCGCGTCGCGGACAATCTCAGGATTGGCGATCAGATAGTTGCGGATGATCGCCTCGACCTCCGACCGCTGGCCGTCGCTGAGTTCGGCGACGTTGACCGGGGTGGCGGAGGCGGGCGGCTTTTGCGCCTCGAAGGCGTCCTTGATCATCGCCGCGACGGTGGTGCGCTGGCCGTCGTCGAGACCGGCGGTGCGCACGCCGACGGCGTAGCCGGCCGCCGCCGTGGCAACGGCGGCGACGACGGCGAAGGCGACGGCTGGTCGGTTCATGGATGGGGTTCCCTCGTCGCTGCCGGTGTCACTGCAGCTTGGGCGGCTTATACGATACGATATCGTCGGCGCGAAGCCAGGCGGGCGACCCGGTCTTCAGAGCTGCTCGCGCGCGGCTGGCCTGCATCTGGGCATCCTTGATATGACCATCGGCGAACAGCCCTTCGGCCGTGGTTAACCTCGCCATGGCGATGTTACCGGTCATATCATAAGCACGTGCTAACGCGCGAAAGCCGGCACTGGCGTCGGGGTCGTCTCGGACGGCCGGGGAGAGCACTGAAATCGCCTCCTCGGCCAGCGTCTTGCTGCCGACGGCGACAAGGGCCTGACCCAGCAGCACCTTGATCAGGTCGGCGTGGGGAGCCAGCGAGACCGCCTTGCGCAGCGGGGCGAGCGCGGCCCTCGGGTTGCCGGTCTCGAGCAACTCCTGCCCCTTCAGCTCCCAGAAGTAGGGGTCACCCGGATCGCTGGCAATCAGGTCGTCGATATCCGTCAGCGCCGCTTTGAGAGCACCGAAGCGGTACGTGGATATGGCGCGGGCGTAGCGGGCAGGCAGGCTGTGGTCGCTGAGCGGATAGCGTGTCACGACCCGCCCCGCGGGCCAGGTGAATCCGATCAGCTTGGCCCGCACCAGATCCTGGCGAAGGACGAGGTCGGGCGGGTCGGGCCGGCTCAAATACTTGCTGGCGCGGACCAGGTGCTCGACGGCAGCGATGCGCTCGGGCGGCAAGGGGTGACTTTGCAGATAGGGATCGGCCTCCCGCGCGGCGAACAGATCTTGGTTGGCAAGCCGCTGCAGCGTGGCGAGGAAGCCGGCGCCGGACTGGCCGGTGGCGTTGAGGTAGTCGACAGCGGCACGGTCGGCGGCGGCTTCCTGGGCGCGGCGATAAGCGAGCAGACTGCGCTGGGCGATGCCGGGAACGCCCGACATGAGGGCGCCACCGGCCTGGGCGGCGCCCGGCGCGTTGGCCAGCGACCCGGCGACGGCGGCGCCCATGCCGAGCAGCGAGGCGATCAATGCCGCGGTCTTGGTCTGGTCAATCTGCTGGCGCAGGCCGGCCATGTCGTTGTGCGCGAGGTGGCCGGTCTCGTGGGCGAGGACCCCGATCAATTGACCGGGCGTCTCGGAGTCGATGATCGCGCCCGTGTTGACGAATATCTGGGTGCTGCTGGCGACGAAAGCATTGAATTCGTCGGAGACGATGAGGAAGGTGCGAATGTGGGTCGAGTGGATGCCGGCCACCTTGAAGATCGGTCGCAGGTAGTCCTGGAGGAGCGCCTCGGTCTCGGCATCGCGCACGATGGCTTTTCCCGTTTGTGCCAGTGCGGGCGAAGGCGGCAAAACGGTGACGAGCGCGAACAGCGTGACGAGCGCCGCGACGGGGGCTTTGCAAGCCGGCCGCAGCCTGCTACGGACCGCCATCTGTCGCATCGCTCGCTCCAACTCCATGCTGCGGTCCAGTTCAGGGTGCCGGCAACAGGTTAGGAACCGGGAGCCGGCCGGTCAACGCGCGGCCGCGCTGAGCGCCGCAATGGCGCCGGATTGGGGCAACAGCAAGACTGATCGCGGTGGAGGTCAGTGATGTCAGGCAAACCACCCGCACCGTCGCGACGCAGCGCCGTGCCGCCGTTCATCGTCATGGACGTCATGCGCGCGGCAATCGACCGCGAACACGCCGGTGAACGGGTCATCCACATGGAGGTCGGTCAGCCGTTCGCGCCGACGCCGAAAGCGGTGGCGGCGGCGGCGCACGCCGCGCTTGCCGATGGCCGCATCGGCTATACGGAAGCGCTCGGGCTGCGGCGGCTGAGGGCACGCATCGCCAGGCACTACGGCGAGGCCTACGGCGTCGATGTGCCGGCCGAACGGGTGGCGGTGACCACCGGTTCGTCGGGCGCGTTCAATCTCGCTTTCCTCGCCGCCTTCGATCGCGGCGCCCGCATCGCGCTGCCGGTGCCCGGCTACCCCGCCTATCGCAATCTGATGAGCGCGCTCGGGCTGGAGGCGGTCGAGATCGAGCTCACCGCCGACACCCGCTATGCGCTCACGCCGGCGATGCTCGAGCGCGCCCATGCCGAAAAGCCGCTCGACGGCGTCCTCGTCGCGAGCCCCGCCAATCCCAGCGGCACGGTCATGGACCCGCCGGCACTCGCCGCGTTGATAGAGGCCGCTGCCGCGCTCGGCATCGTGTTCATCTCCGACGAGATCTACCATCGTCTGGTCTACACCGGTACCGCCGCCAGCGCGCTCGAGTTCAGCGACAACGCCATCGTGGTCAATTCGTTCTCGAAGTACTACTGCATGACGGGCTGGCGGATCGGCTGGATGGTACTGCCCGAGACGCTGGTCAGGCCGGTCGAACGGATTTGCCAGAACCTTTACATTTCCGCCCCGGACATCTCGCAAAAGGCGGCGGTCGCCGCCTTCGACGCGAGCGAGGAACTAGAGGGGGTCAAGGCGGGTTATGCGGCCAACCGCA
>Ga0307436_1001262_pt1 | contig 11312 bp, 13 predicted proteins | sample SalMarWE160440MG_FD_202513 | JGI IMG/M metagenome (GOLD analysis project Ga0307436, IMG submission 202513) | Salt marsh sediment microbial communities from the Plum Island Ecosystem LTER, Massachusetts, United States - WE1604-40 | ecosystem: Environmental > Aquatic > Marine > Intertidal zone >...
GCTTATGAACAAATCCCCATTTTTGTGGAGAAGATGATTCCCTCTCAAAATCTTCAGATGATCTGCAAGGACATGGAGAGAGCTCCTTTTTCGAGAGCTTCTGCTATTTTTCTCTATGGAACTATGCTAGAAGATGCGCAGATCAATGCTCTTTGTGAAAAATGGCCTCCGGGTCTCAAGATCATCACGGTGAGCTATCCCTTGAGTGATTTCAGCCAGAAGTATGTTGTTGAGAAGATCTTTTCAGGGCGTTTCCCTTGGGGAGAGACTGAAATTTTTTGGAATAAAAAAGTCTCAGGGACTATTCAATAATTCCTGCTTCTTCCATTATGTTAGCAATGAGTGAACTCGCAAAGAAAAAATGTGTGCCCTGCATCGCCGGGACACCGCCACTTACAGGGGAAGAGCTGAAGCACCATTTCGATTTGCTCGAAGAGGGGTGGGAACTCATAGAAGGAAAAAAAATCAAGAAAACCTATAAGTTTAAAGACTTCAAAGGGGCTCTTGGATTTGTCAATGATTTGGGGAAAATCGCGGAAGAAGAGGGGCACCACCCAGACATTGAGCTCTCCTATGGGAAAGTCAGCGTGATTTTATGGACTCATAAGATTGGCGGGCTTTCAGAGTCTGACTTCATATTAGCGGCAAAAAGCGATGTGGCGTTTGCATCGCGTGTCAAATGAGCTTGCGGAGTTTGGCGAGGTTCAAAGCGTGTGAGAGAAAAGGATCTCGGCAGTAAATTTTGGTTTTCACACCCTTAATGTCGGCGATCCAATACCCCTTGAGAAATGCCTCGTTGAGCTCTTTGTGTGTCAGCTCAAGATTTTGCGCAATTGCCTCGCTCTCGTCCTGATGACGCGGTTTTTGTTCTTTCACTTTACACAGATAAACATCCATCACACCTGAAACGAGTCCCGTTTCTGGTGCTACATCACCCAAATAGACGAGTTGTTTTCCCAAACACCCGGTTTCTTCCCGGAGCTCGCGCAGAGCTGCCACTTCGATGTCTTCTTCAGCTTTGCGACCTCCCCTGGGCAGTTCCATCTCCCAACTCCGTGTCGCATGGCGAAAATTGATGTTGACCACAACTTTGCCATTTGAAAGAACGGGGAGAATCACGACTCCAGGACGTCCGGATACACCTTGTTTCCAGACGATTCGATTATAAGTTCCAGGAACTCCACCTGGGAAGGTGACGGCGTCACGGAGCCATATCCAGTATTGATCTTCTGCGATCACTCCAATTTTGCTATATGATCGAGCCTCTTCTTTCGAATATCCGAGGCGGATGAGCCGTTGGATGTTGAATTTCTCAATTCTCTTGATCTCAGAGGGGTCTGTGGCAATCTCAATTTCGTCTTGTTTCCAGCAGCCATGCCTACCAAGAGTTTCGGGAAATTGGCGGAGTAACTTATGATAATCAATCTCGGCGAGAAGAGGAAAAGAGAGGCTGGTGATAAAGATTAACCATTTCATAGAAAAATGTTAATCCTGTGAGGAGATCAATGCAAGGAGAAATCGGGCTAGGAACATATACCCTAAAGGGGAACGAGTGCACTCGCGTCGTCCGAGAGGCTTTTGATTTGGGATATCACCTGTTCGATACTGCTTCGGCCTACGAGAATCATAAAGCCATTGGAGAGGCTCTTTCTGATCTCAATCGGGATCAAATCCGGATCGTTTCAAAAATTTGGATCCAAGGGGAAGTCGATGATACCGATATTGCGGGATCTATAGAGCGTGCTTGCGACAAAGCTCTTCAAGAACTTTCAACAGAATATCTCGACATTTACCTCATTCATTGGCCCGATCGAGCGAGACCCTTAGAAGAAATGCTCAAAAGCATGGAACAACTGAAAAAACAGGGAAAAATCAGACAAGTAGGAGTCTCGAATTTCACAGAGCATCACCTGCAGGATGCCTATGATGCCGGGATTGAAATTGATTGGAATCAAATTGAAGTTCACCCCCTTCTTTCACAGAAGCGGCTGATCGATTTTGCAAGCGCTCATGGGACAAAGATCATGGCTTACCGTCCCTTTGGAAAGGGAAAACTTCTAAAGGAAATCCCCCTATTTTCAGAGATTGGAAAGGCGCACAGCAAGACTCCTGCCCAAGTGATCTTGAGGTGGCTTGTCCAGCAGGGAATAACAGCCATTCCCAAAGCATCCGGTACAGAGCATCTCAAGCAAAATTTGGATGTGTTTGACTTTACTCTGACAGAAAAAGAGGTTTCGGCTCTCGATGAGCTGAATCGCGATAGGCGCACATGTGAGAAGGAATTCAGTGAATTCGATTACTGAAATAGCTCATCAAATGAGAGTTGAGACTCGATCCTATATTTCTTTCTGTTTCGATTGAAAATGCGTGATAAAATGAGGAAACGGGGGTTATTCGTCCCATCTGGCCATGCTCTATGGGATGCCTCGGGGACCCAATGCCTCCTAAAGAGGCAGAAGACAAGTACGAGTGTGTAGCACGCACTCTACCGTCCAACCAGCCTGAGGAAAAGGAGTAACTCTCAGCCCTTCCGCTCCCCGCTTGGTAGAGGTACCGGCTCGGATCTCCGGAAGGGCATTTTTTTATCTAAACACTTCTTTAAACGGCTTGAAATTGCCATTGGGATTGTGAGCATTTCCTGTGTTGTGGTCATTGATCATGGCAAAGGTGATTTTTTTGAATACTCCTTGGAAGTGTGTGTCGATTACTTTTTTGTAAATTTTAGCAACCACCTCAGGTTTGTTTCGAAAGGCACCACAGCCAAATGCTGTCAACACCACGGCATCATTTTTCCGATCAGCTGCTACGGATAGTTGCGCATAGATGCGGCGCTCAGTCTCTGCTTTGAAAGCCTTGTCATTGCTGTGATAATAGCGGTCTGCTTTGTGGTTTGGATTGAGATCGATTGCAGCCGAGGTAATTATGGAAACATTCTCGGGTTTTTCCATGTAGGCATAGTGCTGATCGCGACCTCTTCTAAAGATAGGTACATCGGGGTTGTAGAGGAGCTCAGAGCGTTTGAGAGGGTAGAAATTGCGCACTTTTCCATGAGAAGGATCGATCGCAAAAGAGAGGCCCGATCGCCTGCAGATGTCCTCTTCCATTGCGCGAGCACCCCACTTATACCCTCCTCCAGGTGTATAAGCGTTGGCGGGATTGAGAAGCGCTGGGTTGTATCCTTGCGCTTTGAGGTCAACTGCTACATCAATGGCATCTTTATCGATGACAGAGATTTCTGTCTTATAACCAAGAGATGGATAGGTTTTTCCACCGCTAAAGTAATGGGTTTTACCAAAGAAGAGATCGATGAACCAGCGCCAGATTGACTGAGTCCTCTTGAAAGTATTTTTTGCAGCCTGGGATAAGGCGGGTTCGAGCTGAATAGTTTTTCCAACTAAGCTATAGCTTCCACAATCGAGATCTTGCTTGGTTTTTTGCCAAACGCCTTTCATGTCCGTATTGGTATAGTTTGAAGCAGAAGGAGCCTGGCTTCCCTCATTGTAACCCATATACCAGTTATAAATTGCTGCCATTTTTGATTCTCCTCAAATTTGATTGAGAAATTATTATAACAAAAATCTAATAAAAAATCAAAGGCTTATTTTTCTCTAAGTCTTTGAAAATAAGCAACTCTCTTAGCCATTTCTCTCTCAAATCCCCGCTCAACTGGTTGATAAAACTCTTGGCGTTCCACTTCATCTGGGAAGTAGTTTTGCCCCGAGAAAGCATTTTCTTCATCGTGGTCATACTTGTACCCCTTGCCGTAGCCGATTTCCTTCATGAGTTTTGTGGGGCTATTGAGGATGATTTTGGGGGGATTTTGCTGACCTGTTTTCCCTGCAAGAGAACGCGCTTTTTTTAAGGCGACATAGGAGGCATTGCTTTTTGGGGCGAGGGCGAGATAAATCACCGCCTGAGCAAGGGCTAATTCTCCTTCGGGAGAGCCCAATCGCTCAAAGGTCTGCCAAGCATTGAGGGCGATCGTGAGAGCCTCTGGATCGGCCAGTCCGATATCTTCGGAGGCGGCGCGGACCAGGCGCCTTGCAATGAAATGAGGGTCTTCCCCGCCTTCAAACATGCGGGCAAGCCAATAAAGAGAGGCATCGGGATCGCTGCCCCGAATAGATTTGTGAAGAGCGGAGATCAAATTGTAGTGCCCCTCATCGGCTTTGTCGTAAAGTGATGAGCGCTTTTGCACCCAATCTTCCAAGTTATGCTCATCGATGAGTGGTTCTTTTGGAGCCGAGAGGAGGTTTTCGAGCATGTTGATGAGATGGCGTCCATCTCCCCCTGCCATTTCGATTAGAAGGGTTTTGGCTTTTTCTGTGAGGGGAAGAGGTCCCTCATACCGATTCATGAGGATGCGAAGATCTTCTTCCGTTAGAGAGTTGAGGATGAGCGTTCGCATCCGAGACAAGAGGGCGTTGTTGAGAGAAAATGAGGGATTTTCCGTAGTGGCTCCAATGAGAGTGATCGTTCCATCTTCGACAAAGGGAAGGAGTGCATCTTGCTGTGCCTTATTAAAGCGGTGGATTTCGTCGATAAAAACGATCAATTGCCTCGCGAATAAGGGTTGACTTTGTCTTTCGAGGATTTTCTTTTTGAGCTCAGCTGAGCCGTGTAAGACGGCGCTGAAAGTCATGAATTCAGCTTCAAAGGCCTTGGCATAGAGGCGGGCTAGAGTCGTTTTCCCACATCCGGGAGGACCCCAAAGCAAAATGGAGAGGGGATTGCCTGATTGGATCGAGCGGGTGATCCAGCCATTTTCCGAGATGAGATGACTTTGACCGACCATCTCACAGAGAGTTTGAGGTCGCAAAGCCTCTGCTAGAGGTTTGGAGCGTTGAGTCATCCTCCCATGATATCACGATGGATGATTGCTTTCAGTATCCATTTTCTTCACCTCGATTTGCCAATGGGGCTTGCGGAAGGCGTGGATGACAAGCGGAATGGCAATCATCAAGGCCAATCCGACCGCTAGAAAGAGCTCATAAAAGACCTTACTTCCCACATTGATTTGAGCAGGAGGAAAAAAACCGAGGATGATGACAAATACGCAGGCAATCCCTCCGAAGAAGGAGAGGAGCCAGATTCCCTTGACCCCATAGGGGACTTTATAGGCTCGAGGAACATGGGGCTTCGCATATCTGAGGCGAACGGCTGCAATAAACATCATGATATACATCACCAGGTAAATTTGGGCGCTCATGACGCTCAAAATCCAAAAGGAAGCGCTGACGGTGGGTAGTTGGAGAATGACCAGTGAGGTGATTGTGACAATTATCCCCTGGAACCAGAGCAAATTGGTGGGAACACCCCGTTTATTGAGCTTATGGAAAAGAGGGGGAAGATTCCCGTGACTCGTTGTTGAATAGAGCCCTTGAACGGGGCCGACAATCCAGGCATTTACCTCAGCAATGGCGCCGATCACGAGCAAAATTCCCACAATGGGGAGGATCCATCCGAGGTTGTAGAAAGAAAAAAATTGGCTAAAAGCCTCCATGAGTCCAGCTGCGAGACTGATGTCATGTTGGGGGATGACAACGGCAATGCCGAGCGATCCTAACATAAAGATGGCAAACGTTATAATTGCCGCCAAAATGATCGATTTGGGATAGTTCTTTTGGGGGTCTTTTACTCTTGAGGCATAGGCTGAGGAGACTTCAAGTCCCGTAAAGGCCAAGAAGAGTCCCGCGAGAAAGACGAGATCTCCAATTCCTTTGATATCGGGAATCACTGAAGGCAGAGTGAGAGGGATACTGCTCGGATTTCCTCCGAGGATCCAGCTGCAACCAAGGGCGATAATTAAAATGCCGGGCAAGATGGTACCTAAGATCACCCCAACTGTACTGAACCAGCTCGATGTCTCGAGACCCAAATAATTGAGGAGAGTCATTCCCCAAAAACTCAAGAGCACGACGCAGACAACAAAGATTTTGTTGCCGACTAGAGCGGGATTGAATACATAGGCAAGGGTAGTTGCGACAAAGGACAAAATGACGGGATACCAGGCGACATTGTGGACCCACTGCATCCAAATCGCAAAAAATCCCCAGCGGTCTCCGAGGGCTTCTCGCACCCAGATGTAGACTCCACCACCCTTCGACCACCCCGTTGCGAGTTCCGCCGACACGAGGGCGCTGGGGATGAGGAAGAAAATCGCAACAACGGCAAAGAAGAAAAGGGCGCTCAGCCCATAGGAGGCGACCAAAGGAAGATTTCTCAGACTGGCCATGATGGCCACGTTGAGCATTGCCAATACAAAGACGCTGATGACGCGCCTTTTCCCACTAGGTACTGCCAAATTGAACTCCTGTTTTTTGAACGCTCTCCTTTTATAAGAAAAGGGGTTTCAATGCAAGATCTTGCTAGACAATTCCTAAAAGATAAAACCGAGTCCAGTCGGAAGGTTAGTTCATGAAAATGAATGGATTGCAATCGAAAAAAAAAGTTCTTTTTTGTAAGAGTCTTTCCATGAATTTCATGAGTGCGGAGCTCAATCTTTTTCAGATTGCAAAATGAATCATGACATACAATGAGTCTTAGAGGGGTTTTCATTTCTCCCCCTATAAAAATAGGCACTATTAATCCATACAAGGAGACTTTTATGCCTCGCAAACATAAACACCAAGCACCTGCAGTTAAACGTACACCTAAGCATCCTAAAAAAATGCCTGCTGTAAAACACCCTAAGTCGGGTAAATCTCCCAAGCACGAAGAAATACAATAATTTATTGTGCAGTCGTTTTCCTCGGGCAAGTTCTTCTGAACTTGCCCTTTTTTTTGCGATTCTCTATCATCTGCTAGATGAAATGGTTGATTTTCTTCTTCCTATCTCTTTTTTCTTTAGGAGTTTCCGCTATGAAAGTCTCTGAACCCAAAAAATCCAAACAATTTGAAGAAGGGAAGACCTATCTTGCCGAAATCGAGACGACAAAGGGGACCATTGTCTGCGAGCTCTTCCCCCACAAAGCCCCGATTTCTGTTACGAACTTTCTTCAGCTTGCAGAGAAGGGGTTTTATGATGATTTGACCTTTCACCGGGTCGTTGATGGGTTTGTCATTCAAGGGGGAGACCCCGAAGGAACAGGACAAGGAGGACCCGGATATACTCTCCCAGAAGAAATCGGACTTCCCCATACGGAAGGAGCTCTTGCATGGGCTCGTCTTCCCGATGAAGTAAATCCGGAAAAGAGATCCAGTGGTTCTCAGTTCTACATCACTCTTGCCGAGACGGCTTTTTTGAATGGGGAATACACAGTATTTGGTCAGACGATTCAAGGGTTAGATGTAACCAAAAAGATCCGAAAAGGGGACAAAATCAAGAAAATCACGGTCAAAATTCAGTGATTTTTCCCCCATTTTTTTGGCTTTGAAAAAAAAATTTGCTTTTTTTCAGCGACTTAAAAAAATGGCTCAAAACACACTCTAAAAACGAAAAATACAAAATTTGATCTTTTAAATCGAGTGTTTTCTGAAATTTTTTTTATATTTAAATAAATATTTTATTATATTGGAAATTGTAGGAGACAATATTGTGTATTGGCCAAATTGCCATGAGGCCTGAAGTCACACAAGCCTATGCATGCAAATAAGGAGGAAATTGTCATGGCTACTCGAAGAAAAAAAGCAGCAAAAAAGACTGCTAAGAGAAAAACGACTCGCAGAAAGACTGCGGCGAAGAAAACAACTCGTAGAAAAACAGCTCGCAGAAAAACTGCAGCGAAGAAAACGACTCGTAGAAAAACAGCTCGCAGAAAAACTGCAGCGAAGAAAACGACTCGTAGAAAAACAGCTCGCAGAAAAACTGCAGCAAAGAAAACGACTCGTAGAAAAACAGCTCGCAGAAAAACTGCAGCGAAGAAAACGACTCGAAGAAGATCTACTCGTAGAAAAAAAGCTGTTGAAGCTTAACTCATCCTGATGAGCGCTTAAGTAATTGCGATAGCAGTGCTTAAGTGATTTCTTTCGACGATTACGAGCAAGTGCAGGGCTTGCTCGTTTTTTATTTGGGAAATGTTCCCATGACAGCGACTTCCTCAAGAGGTTTGCGGTCGGAGGGAGTCTCCCGCTTAGCAATTTCCGGTGGAAGTGCCTCTTTCGGAGCCCGCTTACCGATTGCGCACATGGCTTCAACCGTATGTCCTTCAGGAACCTTGAGCTCTTTTCTCGCTTTTTCAAAGTCAAAACCACTCATGCCATGGACAACTAAGTTGCGCGTTGACCCTTCAAGAGCAAGAGCCATCCACGCTGCCCCAGTATCGAAACTGTGCGTAGGCGCAGGCTTCTGATTTTTGACAAAGAAGTTTCGCGAGACAAACACACACAGACAGGCAGCATTCTTGCACCAGCTCTGGTTAAATTCGATCAGAAATGAGAAGAAGAGATCCCACTGGGGAGTCTCTCGCTTGGCAAAGAGAATGGTCCAAGGTTGTTCATTGAAGCTGGAAGGGGCCCAGCGGGCTGCTTCGAAAAGAGGCATAAGCTCTTCATCGCTCATCGATTCACCCGTCATCGAACGGGGGGACCATCGATTGAGGATCAAAGGGTTAATTGGATAATTTGCTCTGCGATTTGTTTGCATGTAAGGCTCTCCAGTTTATGGGGTAAGCTTACTTAGAAAAAAAATTCCCGGCAACTCCCTTGATTGCAATCGAACTAGAAGAGAAAATAAGGATGGGAGGGTCTTTATGAAAATAGCCATTCTCGGCTGTGGAGTCATGGGAAGTGCCTTTGCTAGGCAGCTGGCCAAACAGGGGCATCAACTCGCTCTTTGCGATCGTAGACGCGAGGTGGGAATGGTTCTCGCCGATGAACTAGGAGCTTCTTTCTTCGATGATCCAAATGAGGCTGCGGACAAGGCTGAAGTTGTTTTACTCGCTATCAAGCCAGATCAAATTGAAGATATCTCTCAGCAGCTGGAAGGACGGAAGCGTACTCTCTTGAGCATTCTCGCCGGGACTTCGATTGCTGAAATGCAGGAATGGTTTCCAGGATGTCAGATCATTCGAGCCATGCCCAATTTAGCTCTGATTCACGGAGAGTCGATCATAGCTCTTGTAGGAGATGAAGATGTTGATGAAGAATTGAAAAGGAAGGTATCTGAACTCTTAGATCCCATGGGGATGGTCTTTTGGACCGAAGAGGAGAAAATGGATGCAATCACGGCTCTCGCAGGGTCTGGCCCTGCCTTCATCATTGCGATCGTGGAAGCTTTGGTCGAAGCTGGGATTCAAATGGGGCTTCCAGTTCAAATCGCGAGATCTGTGGCCCTAAAGATGATTCAAGGGGCGGTGAGCCTCATGGAGCATCACGAAGGACATCCTGGAGAAATCCGTTGGAGAATTAGTTCACCCAAAGGTACGACCATTGCGGGGTTGAACGCACTCGAAAAAGAGGGAGTTCGATCTGGTATCATTCAGACAGTGTTGGCATCTTATGAAAAAGCGAAGGATATGCGATGAAAATCATGATCATGGACAAACTCGTCCGTCATAATCTCACTTTGTTTAAGCATCTCATTCACCGCCAAGCGGAAAAGACAGAGCGCTATTTCCAGGTGGCTCGCAAAGCTTATCAGGCATTTATCAACATCCATACGGGAGAACTTCGTTTTGCCGATCTCGAGAAGAAATTCGCGGCATCGAGTGATTGGTTGCCGATTGTCATTCAGCTCAGACCCGATGATGAGGGAGCATTTGAAGTTTTGCAATCTGAAAAAGAGAGCTCGTTTGATTGTTCAAAGCTCGAGCCAAGAGCCTATGCTCTTCTAACCAAAACCATCCATATCCTCAACCAGCTCTCCTTTGATCCCAAGCAAGGTAAAAATCCCTTCTGGATTTTGCGCCATGTTGCGCATATCGATTTTCTCCTTTCTGCAGAGGAAGAGGGGGAAAGAAATCTCATCCATAATGCTTGGCATTCTTGCAACCGGCAAGAGGCAGAGTATTTACTTCGAGATATGGCTCCTGGCACTTATCTCTTTCGCAAGGACGAATATGCCAGTCTCTTAGAAGATTCCATCAACGAAAGCCGAGCTAAACCAGTCACTTGCCTGACACTGACTTTTCGGGATTGGGGTGAAAAGATCTGCGATAAAACTCTTATTTATTGCGAAGAGAAGTGGATGTTCTACAACGACGATCTCAAACTCAGAGGAACTCGCTACGAGAGCGTTAAGGAGCTGCTTTCAACACTAGGGGAAAGACTAATTCGACCTCTTTTGGCAGCTTAAATTTTTCGAGCTGCTCATGGAAAAGATCGACTTCGCGGTCGAGTGTTCCTTTCGCGATGAGAAAGCACATGAATACAAATGTTGCCGACAGAACAGAAAGTGGGACCAGATAAATTCCTCCCGAGAAACCTATCAAGATAAGGTTCATACTCAAGAGGGTAATCCCAATTGCGATGAGTCCGAGAATGTGAATCACAATCTTATTCTTTGCCTGTCTCGAGACACATTCCATGAGTTTTTCAGCTCGAATGCAAGCATCTCTTCGCTTCAGGGGATTCCAGCTCTCGAGATCTAGCATGATCACGCCGAGCTGCTTTCCTACTTCTTCTGCAAGAGCTGGTGTGATGCGGTTTTTAAGGCACTCGAAACGATTATGGAGAATTTTGTCGGCAATCTTTTGGAATTTCAGAGCTTTGAGCTCAGTGGGTAGGGCTTTGAGGTGTTGATCGATGACCCCCTGGATTTTTTTTGATTCCTTGACCCTCAACGTGAAGTAATGACTCTTGATCCAATTGAGTTTTCCCATGGGATTTCCCTCGTGTTTTTGGAGTCTTCTGTGAAGCAACAACATCCTCTGCAAATTGGACAGTTCGACAAGACCCTCCACGAGTCCAAATGCCAAGAAGGCGCCAGCTGAGGGAATCGCTACCAGAGAAGAGAGCTTGGGCAACATGGTATTGGAAAGTCCCAAGGTAAAGAATTTATCTGCGAAGAGAGCTGTCTCAACAGCCCCGACAAAGAACATGGTCCCCCAATCGAGTGCCTCGGCAATTTTACCAGTGAGATCGACTTGTTTTTCATGGTCTCGGTAGGGAAAACTCCCGGTCCAGGTGATAATGGATTCGACGAGCTGAATGATTTTCGAAGACTTTTCATCCTTTAAGGAGGGATCGTCTGGGCGCATTCGATCATTGTTTGCAATATATGGGTTGTAATAGGAGAAATAAGGTCGAAAACCGATTTTACTCATGGTTATTATTTTATCATTTTTTAATTTTGTTTTCAATTCCTTAATATTTAATTATATAAAGGTTTTTCTTGAAAAGAATCGAATACTGTCGAATTATTGGTCCTGTCA
>Ga0307436_1001263_pt1 | contig 11306 bp, 5 predicted proteins | sample SalMarWE160440MG_FD_202513 | JGI IMG/M metagenome (GOLD analysis project Ga0307436, IMG submission 202513) | Salt marsh sediment microbial communities from the Plum Island Ecosystem LTER, Massachusetts, United States - WE1604-40 | ecosystem: Environmental > Aquatic > Marine > Intertidal zone >...
TGAAGAAGTGGGTACATCGATTGCAATTTCTCCCGCAGACTTTAAGGAATCGGTTGTGAGAACAACTTTTAAGACTGACTCCTTTATGGCTGGAATGAGTTCGTCGTTAAACGGCAAGCTAAAGCGAGTAACAATCGGTGGAAAAATCAAAGGGTTTGACGCAGCTGTTAGTTTCGACGCAAAACGCCCATTTAAGAGAGTTATACACTTGGAAGGTGGTCAAGAAATTAACAGCATGCCTTACAGAGCTAGCGTAGATCTCAATACGAGGAAATTCTCTAAGACTGTCGTAAAAGGAGAGGTAGTGGCGGTAGTATATTTTGTGCCGGTCAAGGCAGGCGGAAAGATAAAACTGGGAAAACCTCAAGACGCTCAGGTGAAGGTTAGTCTTCCAACGGGATTCTTTGGTGAAATGCTACCTAAAGGACTTAAGTTTGGTGATATACCAATTCTCTCTCTAAATTTCAGAAAAATTCGACATGGTGTTCAGAAAGTTTTAGGGATTGGCAGCAGCAAGAAGAAAAGGAAGGCGCAGAGGCGAGCTCAAAGGCAAATAGCCGCCGTAGAAGCAGAACTAGAGCGGGCACGGAAAGTACGCGAGCAATGGTTCAGTGAATTGGTCAATTGGACAATTCAGGATGTAGATGATCAATATGCTCCTATCCTTGCCAAAGAGATTGGAGAGCTCAATCGAGCTCTTGAGCAATTTATGGAAGAATTCACCGATTTACCAGTACTCGAGCTCGAGGACCTCGAGCGAGAAGGGCTTACACTGAATATAGATGGATTAATCTGGGACGAAGCAAAGTGGGAAGAGTTCTTTACAAATGCTACCCTGGCTCTATTTGAAATGAACGAAGAGAATGAAGCAATAATACACCTCCTAGATCAGGTAGAAGAAGTTTCTAATAATTTGCGTTGTTGCCAAGAGGAAATGGACAGAGTTACAGATCAATACCAAGAAACAAAAGAAACTTTTGAAGAAACGGAAAGGCTTGTGCAAACCCTGGTCAATAATGAGCAGGTGTTGGCACGACTTCGAGACAACATCCCCGCAGAGCTTCTCCCTAAGACTGCGGCAGTGTTAAGTAAATCAACATGAAAAAATAACCAGGAGAAAACATTATGTCATACCCCCATGCAGCACTATGGAGCGCTTGTATTAATAAAGGGTGGGTTACCGCACCAACTTGTTCACCAGCAGAGTTTGGAAATGCTGTAGCTAGTGCAGAAATGTATCATGCGGGCAAGGGTAGAGTGGATCGGTATGCGAGAAAAGCAATAAAAAAAATAAGTGAGGGTAGTTTGAATGGTTCGACTCTCACTCCACTAAGGTCAAATCTTAAAGGCATTGTTTCAGCAAATCAAGCAAGAATTGCTGCTGAAGCTGAGCTGCGCCGAAAAGCAGAAGAGGCGAGGAGGCAACGGGAAGCTGAAATTAATTCTCTTAGAACTCGTTTAACGGATGTCGAAGCAGCTTTGAGCACTGCTAGCGCAAATTATGCTTCTTGCAATGCTTCATTAAGCGCATACCGAGTTCAAGTAACGAACTTGACAGAAGAATTAAGACGCGAGACAGAGACAAAGGAAGCTCTTGAACAACGAGTAGATGAATTGGCTAGTCAACTAGAAACTTCAGAAGGACGTGTGGAGGAGATAGCCAGGGAATTCAGGGAAGCGCGCACTGAAACCAGCGCTTCTAGAGAAAGAGTGGCGGCGGTTGAATCTCGCTTGTCCAGTATCAATGAAACTATAGAGAATTTAAACAGAAGTGTTTCACAACATTCCACAAGCCTGACAGCTTTGCGAGAATCTCAAGCAACTACTAATGCGCTTCTTAGAGCTGCTCTCACTTAAAGTACTGGTTAGTAGGAACATTACTCAATAATGGAAAGCCGCAAAGGTAGAAAAAGTTACGTAACTTGAGCCATTGGTATCAATGGCTTGAGTTTGGTTGCGTGACTCATTTTTATACTTTATAGCAAAGTATCGTCGAGGGCTATTTGAGAAGTGGTTTCAAGTACTCAGCCGTATAGGAAGTAGGGTGCTCAGCCACTTCTTCGGGCATACCCATACTGACGATCTCTCCACCGCGACTTCCCGCTTCCGGTCCGATGTCGATCAAGTAGTCAGCATTTTTGATGATGTCGAGGTTGTGCTCGATCATCAAAACTGTGTTGCCCTTGTCGACTAAGGTATGAAAGATCTTGAGCAATTTGAGGATGTCTTCGCTGTGCAGGCCGATGGTGGGCTCGTCAAAGAGATAGAGGGTTTTCCCCGTTGAGCGCTTGGCGAGCTCGCGAGCGAGGCGGAGGCGCTGTGCCTCTCCTCCTGAGAGGGTGGCGATCTCTTGTCCTAGAGTGAGATATCCAAGACCCACGGAGATGAGGGTCTCGAGAATCTTGAGCAATTTGGGGATCGGGGGAAGCTTTTCGATAGCTTCTTCTACAGTGAGCTCGAGCATTTGCCCCAGGTGCATCCCCCGCGTTTTCACTTGCAAGCTGAGTGGCTTGAGCCTATATCCATGGCAAGAATCGCAGGTGATGCGAATCGGAGGGAGGAACTGCATTTCGATCTTGCGCTTCCCAAGTCCCCAACACTTTGTGCACATTCCCTTGAGATGGTTGTGGCTGAAATGCTTTGGTTTGAGCCCACGCGCTTTGGCCTCAGGGAGCTCTGCCATGTGGCGGCGCAGGGGAGTGGAGAGATCGGTGTAGGTGCTCACATCGGCTCTCGCCGTCGTACCGATGGGGTTTTGGTCGATGACCAGCATCTTGTCAAAAGCGCTAATGCCCGAAACTGTACAACCGGCGTAAGTAACGACATCGGGGTTTCTGCGTTTGGCAAGCGACTGTTTGACTGCTGGCCGGATCAGATCGTTCATCAAGGTCGACTTGCCCGATCCAGAGACACCTGTGAAGCATGTGATCACACCTGTGGGTATGTCGAAGCCGAGGTTTTTGAGGTTGTGGAGACGCGCTTTTTCCAGTCGCAAAATCCCCTTGGGCTCCCTTCGTTTCTCGGGGATCGGAATGGATTTCCTTCCACTGAGATAAGCGCCTGTGAGAGAATCTTTGTTCTTCTTGATTTCCTGAAACGTTCCTTGGGCCATGATCCGACCGCCATGCTTACCCGCTTCAGGGCCAAAATCGATGATCTTGTCGGCAATTTCGATGGTGAGGGGATCGTGCTCGACGAGCAGCAGCGTATTGCCCTGCTTGCAGAGCTCTTTTAAAGAGCGATTCAAAAGAGCGTTGTTGTGCGGATGAAGTCCTATGGTCGGCTCATCGAGGACGTAGAGACAGCCGGTCAGCCAACTGCCAAGTTGGCGGGCGAGCCGGATCCGCTGCGTCTCCCCGCCCGAGAGGGTGGGAGCGGAGCGATCGAGGGAGAGATAATCGAGACCGATGGCATTTAAAAAGTGGAGCCTGTGTTTGAGCTGAGCCATCGTTTCATCGAGAAGGGAGTCTTTGAGCTCGATTTTGTCGATGAAAGTTGCCGCTTCGCTTAAGGGAAGGGCACATACTCCGGAAATGGTGAGCCCATCGAGCTTGACGTTGCGGGCGAGAGGATTGAGTCTTGTTCCCTCGCAAGAGGGGCAGGTGATTTGATTGACCCAAGGGGCAAGCTCTTCTTTGAGAGAAGTCGTTGCCGATTTGGCGAGATCGGCAAAGATAGGCCCCAGGCCCCGAAAAGATAGAGTAGCCCCTTTTTCTTCGATGGGGGTGTCACTACCCCCAAGTAGCAGTTGCAACTTGTCTCCAGGAAGTTTTTCAAGAGGGATGTCGGGATCGATTCCCAAGATGTCGAACACCTCTTCGATGAACCGGAGATTTGCTCTTGTGGCATAATCTTTCCAGATCTTTTTAATGAGGGCATAGGGACTCATCCGCATGATTGCCCGATGTCCTTGCAAACTCGCGCCAAACTGGTACCCCAGACCCATGCAGTCAAAACACATCCCCGATTGAGTATTGAACTGAAAAGTATGGGGGGTGATCTGGGGATAGGATTTCCCGGTACTCGGCACAGCAAAGGCCAAGTTATAAAAGGTATCCTTGCCATCGATGTGAGTGACCAGAGTACCTCCCGCCATTTTTGCCGCGGTATCGATTGCATCGTAAATTCGCTTTTTCGATTTTTCAGAGACCATGAGCCGATCGACGACGAGCATCGCCTCATTTTTCCGCCGCTTGTCAAAGGGGATTTCTCCGTCGAGCTCATAGGTCTCCCCGTTGAGACGAATCCGCAAGAATCCCTCGCGTAAAAGTCGATCGGCGAGTGTCTCAAATCCCTCCTTGAGATCGAGGGGAGCGAGGATTTGCACCTTCGTCTTTTCGGGAAGCTGCATGATCTGATCGAGGACGAACTCCTTGCTGATCGATTCGATTTTTTCTCCCGTCTCTGGGCAATAGGCAATTCCTTGATGAGCAAAGAGGACCCTCAAATAGTCGTAGGCCTCAGTCATCGTCCCAATTGTCGAGCGGGGGTTACCCGCATGGCTTTTCTGTTCGATTGCAATTGAGGCGAGAAGGCCATCCATTGCCTCCATTTTGGGCTTAGGCATTTGTTTGACATATTGCCGTGCATAAGCCGACATCGACTCGGTGTAGCGGCGCTGTCCCTCGGCGTAGACTGTCTCAAAGGCGAGAGATGACTTTCCCGAGCCCGACGGTCCCGTGCAGACGGTGATTTTTCCATGTGGAATGGAGACATTGAAGCCAGTGAGGTTATTTTGCTCGGCCTTTTCGATGTGGATCGCATCATCGAAGGTCTGCTTTCTGGGCTTTATTTCTTCAGGCTGGATCGGCTTGGGGTTTAAGGCGTGATAAATGGCCTTTCCCGTCGGTGTAGTCAACTTAGCGATCTTTTCAGGTTTTCCGATTGCGATGATTTCACCCCCACCGTCGCCTCCTTCGGGTCCGAGATCGATGATCCAGTCACAAGTCTTAACTAGATCCATGTTGTGCTCGATCACCAAAACCGTATTTCCCTTATCGACTAGCTTTTGCAGCACCTCAATGAGCTTGTGGATATCGTGAAAGTGAAGACCCGTTGTGGGCTCATCGAGGATATAGAGAGTCCTTCCCGTCGAGGGTCTGGAGAGCTCTTTGGCGAGTTTGATTCTCTGCGCCTCACCACCCGACAGCGTCGGGGAGCTTTGACCCAGCTTTAAGTAGCCGAGACCTACCTCCCTGAGCATCGACAACTTCTTATAGATCGGGGGAATTGTTTCGAAAAACTCGGAGGCATCATTAATCGTCATCTCGAGCACTTCGTAAATGTTCTTTCCCTTGTAGAGGACAGACAAGGTCTTCATGTCGAACCTGCGTCCTTCGCAATGTTCGCAAATGACCCATTCATCCTCCATGAAGTCCATGTCGACCTTGATCATCCCCATACCACCGCAGGAAGGACATGAGCCTTCCTTTACGTTGAAGCTGAAGCGACCCGGTTTATACCCCTGTGCTTGTGCTTCAGGGAGCTTGGCAAAGAGGTCGCGGATGTGATCAAAGAGCTTGATGTAGGTCGAAGGATTAGATCTAGGGGTGCGGCCGATCGGGGACTGGTCGATGGCAATCACCTTGTCCACCTCGTCGAGCCCCTTAATCGCCTTGTGCTTTCCCACCTTCATCTTCGCGTGGTGGTGGTGATTGGAAAGGGCTGGATAGAGGATATCAGTGATTAGCGATGACTTACCCGATCCCGAGACCCCCGTCACGGCGATCAACATCTCTAGATGGATCTTTACCGTTGCGTCTTTGAGATTGTGGTGCTTTGCCCCGATAATTTCGATCGCTTTTTTTGAGCCAGCCCTCCGCTTCTTCGGAATGGGGATCTTCTTTCTTCCCGTCAAATATTCTGCCGTAATGGAGCGATCGCTTTTCAGCAGATCTCTCATGCTTCCCGAGACGATGATTTCACCCCCAAATTTTCCAGCCAAGGGTCCCACATCGACGATGTGATCGGCAGCCACGATCGTCTCTTCGTCATGCTCCACGACGATGACCGTATTGCCCTTGTCGCAAAGAGCTCTCAGCGAGGCGAGGAGTTTCGTATTGTCGCGCGGATGGAGTCCAATCGAGGGCTCATCGAGAACATAGGTTGCCTTGGAGAGCCCCGAGCCAATTTGCGAGGCGAGGCGAACCCGCTGTGCCTCCCCACCTGAAAGAGTGGGAGCGGTCCGCTCGAGAGTGAGGTAGTGAAGCCCTACATCATTGAGGAAGAAAAGGCGCTGGCGTAGCTCCTTGATTACCTCCTCAGCAATCAAGTTCTCCTCTTCGGTCAAGGGGAGGGCATTGAAAAAGTCGAGGGATCCTCCGATCGACATCGAGGTGAGCTCGTGGATCGTCACGCCGTGGAGTTTCGTCGCGGCTGGATAGGAGCGGATGCGAGCTCCTTCGCATTTGTGACAAGTGGAGACATCCATGAGCTCTTCCATCTTGGCCCGGTAGCTATCCGAGGTGGCTTCTTGGTAGCGTTTGCGCGCCTCATGCAAGACCCCTTGCCACTGAACATACTCGGTCCACGATTGCTTTTTGATAGGATGAACGAAATGCATCTTGACCCACTTCTTGCGCGTTCCGTTCAAGAAGACCTGTTTGGCCGCTTTGGGCAGCTTTTTCCAGGGAGTTTTCACGCTGAAGTCGTAGATTTCGGCCAAATTATCGAAAATGTTGCCATAGCGGACTGTGTGGTAAGAGCTGGCAATCGAGCAGCAATCCTCCGAAATGCTCTTTTCGGGGTCGATGATCTTGTCGAGATCGAATTCCAGAAGGGTTCCAATCCCCTGACACTCTGGACACATACCCGAAGGGTGATTGAACGAAAAATCTTGCGGTCTCAGAGGCCCATATGAGAGCCCCGACTTGGGGCTGTAGGCGTGCTCGGAAAAGAGCTGTTCTCTACCCGATTCTACGTGGAGCACTTTGACCTGACCCCCTCCTGCTTCCAATCCTTGGGTAATTGATTCAGCCAGCCGCCCTCGCTCCTTTTCTCGCACAACCATCCGATCGATTACCAGATCGAGATCGTGAGCCACTTTTCCATCCACTGAAATTTTCTCATCGAGATCGAGGATCTCTCCATCGAGGCGGACGCGGGTATATCCCTTGCGCAGGAGCTCGGCAAACTCGTCCTTGAATTCCCCCTTTTTTCCTTGAGCATAGGGTGCCAAGATGACGATTTTGGCTCCCTCGGGCAGCTTTTGGATCTGCCTGAGGATCTGTTCCACACTTTGAGGAGTGACCACCTCGCCGCTGACCGGACAGTGGGCGATCCCGATGCGGGCATACAAAATCCGCAAAAAGTCATAGATCCCAGTCATCGTTCCCACAGTCGACCGCGGGTTCTTTCCCGCGGTCTTCTGCTCGATCGCAATGGTGGGGCTGATCCCCTCGATCGACTCGGCATCGGGTCGGGGCATCTCGCCCAAGTGCCTTCTCGCAAAGGTGGAGAGTGACTCGATATAGCGCCTCTGTCCCTCGACGTAAATCGTATCGAAGGCAAGGGATGTCTTTCCCGAGCCAGAAACCCCTGTAAAGACGATGAGCTGATTGGGATCGAGGGTCAGATCCACATCTTTGAGGTTGTGAACCTTCACCTTTTTGAGGACGATCTTCTGAGCCATAACAAAATATCATACCGGGATAAACAGTTGAGAACAAGCCTAGGGCCGGCTATTCTTAGAGGGTATATAAAAATTGCATTCCAGAGGTGATTTAGAGATTTTTCTTCCCAAACTTGGGCGAAAAATGGTGCCCAGTAAGCACAGTCAGTGGAATTTGAGCCAAAATTTTTGGATGGAAAAGGTAAAATCTTCCCTCCAAATGAATTTTTACATACTCTCTTAGATTATGAATACACGTACAAAAATCATCTGCACCTTAGGCCCCTCGACCAATACGTATGAGAAAATCTGCGAGTTGATCGATGCGGGCATGAACGTGGCCCGCGTCAACTTCTCCCATGGGACTCAAGCGGACCACAAAAAGACCTTTGGCCTGCTCAAAAAAGCCCGCAAGGAGAAGGGGATTCCCCTTGCCATCATGCTCGACAACAAGGGTCCTGAAATCCGCGTTGGGGTTCTCGAAGCTCCTATCAATGTCGAAAAGGGACAAGAGCTTCTACTCGTATCCGATGAAGACCCCAAAGGCGAAGGCCTTCCCATCAATCCCGGCATCGCCCTAAAGGCTCTAGAAAAAGGGGATTTCGTCCTCTTTGATGATGGTTACATAGGCTCTGAGGTGGCCCAAGTTAGCAAAAAAGGAGTCACCGTTCGATTTCTCAACCAGGGTTTGATCAAGAGCCAAAAAGGGGTCAACATGCCCGGAGTTGACGTACCCCTTCCCGCTCTCACCGAAAGAGACATCTCCGATATCAAGTTTGGCTGCCAGGAAGACGTCGACATCATCGCCGCCTCTTTCATCCGTTCGGCCGAGCACGTCCGCGAGATCAAATCCCTTCTCTATGAGCAAAAAAAAAGCAATATTCTCGTCATCTCGAAAATCGAAAACAGTTTAGGAGTTGAGAATTTCGACAGCATCGTGCAAATCTCCGATGGGATCATGGTCGCGCGCGGAGATTTAGGTGTCGAGCTTCCAATCCAAGACGTCCCTGTCTTGCAAAAAATGATGATCCGCAAATGTGTCCAGGCCTCCAAACCCGTTGTGACCGCGACCCAAATGCTCGAATCGATGATCGACAATCCCCGCCCCACCCGAGCCGAGTCGTCCGATGTGGCCAATGCCATCTACGACAGCACCTCTGCGGTGATGCTCTCTGGAGAGACAGCGGTCGGAAAGTATCCAATCCAAACCGTCAAACTCATGCGTCAGATCGTCGAAGCTGCGGAAGCCGACTTCCATTTTGAGGACTTCTTCTACCGCGACTCAAAAGCCGATTCCCACGACGTCTCCACCTCCATTGCCCTCGCCTCAGTAAAAACCGCCTACAGCCTGGGCGCTCAGGCTATTTTTGCCTATACATCGAGTGGTTCCACAGCCCGTCTCATTTCCCGCTTTCGTCCATCCGTTCCCATCATTGCCCTTACGGGATCGGAGAAGACCTACAATCAGCTCGCCTTTAGTTGGGGGGTCATTCCAGTCCCTCCGGAGCAGGTTCACAATGCTCAGGAAGCCCTCAAAGTTACGAGTCAGTTTGCCAGAAGCAACGATCTCGTCCACTTTGGCGATCTCATCGTCTCAACGGCGGGAACACCTTTTGGCCTTGCGGGATCGACAAACATGATCGTTGTCGAGAGTATTGGAGAGGTCCTTGTTCGAGGTCACATCTCTGAGGGGAAAAAGATCGATGGACAGATCAAGATCGTCCTCGCTTCCGATCAGTATGCCATTCACGCCGCCTCTGGCAAAATCGTGGTCATTTCTAAATTTGACGAAACAGTGGCTCCTGTTGTTCAAAAAGCAAGGGGGATCATCTTGCAAAACCATCCCGACGATGAAGAGTCAGAGCACCTAGCCCTTGAAGAAGCCAAAAAACTCGGTATCCCGATCATCATCCGAGCCGACGAAGCCCTCAGGCGCCTTGCCGATGGACAGACAGTCACCATGGATCCGGCCCAAGGAACCGTATACAAAAAACTCTCTTCCTCATCCGAGGAAGAGAGTTATGGAATTTCAGACCCTAGAGGGTAGAGGGGATTCGCTTTTAGACGTATCTCGATAGAAAGCTAATCGCCGCATCCAATTTACTAGGGGGAGTAACTTCACTCGCTGGCTCTTTTGAAGTAGCGACTTTTTTAGATTGAATATCCTCAATTTTTCTATTCAAATTGGCAAGTGCAGTTCGGTAAGTCATTTGGATAATTGTAGCATCCTTGAAGTCTCTGAGATCGGTTGCAAGCAAATTTATTATCGATTCATGCTCAGAAAATCTCTTGATCGAATTTCTTAGGGCGTCTAAATTCCTTCCTCCGAAATTACCGGATCTTTCTAGTTGTGCAGCTTCTAATTTTAGTTCTTCCGCTTTATTTTTAATAAGGATAAGTGTTTTACAAGTGCTAATTGTATCCTGGAGTTTTAGAGCTGTTTCATTTGGCTTATCTGTGAGATCTATGATGAGTCTACCGAATTTAGATTCAATTTCATGCACAAAGACTTGATCGGCCTGGTTTTTGCACAATTCCAATATCATATTGCTCATTTGATGATTAACTGCTGAAAATGACATATTTTTTGCCTTCTGGTTTGAGTTTTTATTATAAATATAAATATTATCATTTTTTTTAATAAAAGTAAAGTATTTAATTAACAAAGGGAAAAAGAGTTAATTTCAAGCCTTTGAAAGGCGGCGGATCCAATCATAAAATGGATGGATCCTATTTTGATCCGATTCCCATCCTCTCAAGGCTGCGAGAAGAAGCTCTGGCTGCTAGCTTGAGGAAGTCTCTGGAATTATCTTGGAAAATCTTCCTGAGGATGAAGAATACCACGCTCTAAATAAGCCAAAACTAGATATCTCAGGTCTGGGCTGATGAAGCGCTCAGGATGCCAAACAAATGGCCAGATCGTGGCGAAGGAGATCGCTCAGGGGACCCCATATACAAAAACCCCCTTCTCCTAGGTAGGGGAAGAGAGTTTTGGAATTTTTGACCCTATGGGGTAGCTTGCGATGAATTTACTGAAGACCAGAGCGTACTATGTCACTTAGCTCGTTGCGTCTTTCGATTATAAGGTTTTTTGTGCGCAGAAACTCCGTGTTAACGTCTTCATTGACTTTGAGATTTACGTTGCTTTCAATATATTTTTTAAATATTTCCATGAGATTTAAATCTTCTTTAATGCCCTTTAGATCTCTTTTATTGACCTCGCTGCCAATTTCTTTGAGATTGTTCAATATAAACTCAGAGGGTGCTGGAGCAAAGTTATTTGTAGAATTCGTAGAAGTAGCCATATTTTTTTTCTCCTTATTTTTTTATTACTGATTGTTAATCCTATAATTTAATTATATTTGAATTATAATTTTAATTCAAGAAATTATTTAAAAATCTTTAAAAACAATATTCCTTTTTATTCCTTTGAATTTGAGTCGGTTATGCTTTTGAAAAAAGTTAAGTTCGTAGATTTAAGTTCTTGTTTGTCAGTGATTTAATTAATTGAATTTTAATCCAAAGCCCGCCTTAGGTGGAAATGTCGTAAAGCGAGTGCTTTTTAAAGAGATCATAAAAAAACTCTCTCCCTCAGATGAGGAAGAGAGTTATGGAATTTCAGATCAGTAGAGTGATTTCTACCAGGTCTTACCCCCCGTAGGCTTCAAGTTCTTTTGACTTTCGAGGAGCTGCTCTC
>Ga0307436_1001264_pt1 | contig 11293 bp, 10 predicted proteins | sample SalMarWE160440MG_FD_202513 | JGI IMG/M metagenome (GOLD analysis project Ga0307436, IMG submission 202513) | Salt marsh sediment microbial communities from the Plum Island Ecosystem LTER, Massachusetts, United States - WE1604-40 | ecosystem: Environmental > Aquatic > Marine > Intertidal zone >...
CCGCTGGATCCTGGACCCGGCTCACCAGGACGCGCGCAGCGAGTACCGCCTGGCGGCGCGCCTGGACGACGAAATTCGCAACGTGGCCGTGGACAGGACCTTCGTCGAGAACGGTGTGCGCTGGATCATCGACTATAAGACCGGCAGCCACGAAGGTGGCGATGTCGCCCGGTTCCTGGCGTCCGAGCAGGAGCGCTATCGGGAGCAACTGGAGACCTACGCGAGGATCTTCGCACTACTTGGGGAGGAGCACATCCGCCTGGGGTTGTATTTCCCGCTGATCAGAGAGTGGGTGGAGTGGGGCTGGGAGGGCGAATCGACCACCAACTGACGAGACATAAGAGGGATTGAGGCCGATGGATATTGTTGGATCGCGAGCTGGAGCTCGCTCCTACGCGGGCTGGGGAAGGAGTGATGACGGGCTAGGGCTTGGTCGGGTCGGGCTCCGTCTCTTGGGGTGAGGGCAGCACGGAGCTGGCAGCGGAAAAAAAACCCTGCAGCGCGCGGGCGTCGGCGTCGGTGCGCTCGAGCCAGGCAAGTGCCTCGTCATAGGCCCGTTGTTGACTGGCCCGAAACAGACCGCCCACCGTGGCGTGTAGGGCGGGGACACTACACACAGCGGTGGAGCCCTTCAAGCGGTGCGCTGCGGCACACAGCCCCTCCCAGTTTCTCTGGCGCAGGTATTGGCGCAGCTGCTGCAGCTCGTCGGGGAGCCCGTCAACCAGCATCGCGAACATGTCCTCGGCCAGCTCGCGGTTTCCGCCGGCGATACGCACCGCGGCCTCGGCGTCTCGGGCGGGGGGCGCCGCGCTCTGGGGTGTCGATGACGCGGGCTCGGCTAGGATGGGCTCCTCCGGCGGATCTTCGGGCACCAACTCCTCGCTGCCTATGAGCCGCGCAATCACACTCCAGAGCCTCGCCTCGTCGACGGGCTTGACCAGCACATCATCCACGCCGGCGCGAAAGGCCCGCTCCTGGTTGGCCGGGGCAGCATCGGCGGTCAACGCCACGATGGGGATCCTGCCGGGGGCGTCGCGCTCGCGCGCCCGGATCAGCTCGGTCGCCTCCAGCCCGTCCATCTCGGGCATGTGGATATCGAGCAGCAGCAGGTCGAAGCGCACGGTATCGAGCAGCTCCAGGACCTCGCGTCCATTGGTCGCGCGTGTGACGTGGGCGCCGCTGCTGCCGAGCAGGGCAGCGATCAGCTTCAGATTCACCGGGTTGTCGTCGGCCACCAGGAAATGGTAATGGGGCAGGGCGGGCGGGACCGCATAGCGGATCCCCGCTTTGTCTCGGCGCCGGCTGCGGCTAGCCGTGATCAGCGATTCGAGCGCCTCCAACAGGGCGCCGTGGCTCGTAGGTTTGGACATGCAGCGGTCCGCACCCAGCTTCACCACCCGGTCGAGCTCCGCGCGATCCGAGCTTCCCAGCAGTACCAGGATCGGGCCCAAGCCTTGGGCGCGCAGGGCGGCCAAGCCGCGGGCCAGCTCGCCGGAGCGCAGCTCCTCGGCCGAAAAGCCGAGCACCACCGGCGCGCCCGCTGCCAAGGGCGCCGCTAGAAGCTCCTCCAGGCGCGAGAACGCGCTGACCTGGAGGCCGGCGTGCTCCAGGCCCCCGCGGATGGAGGCCGCTGAAAGCCGGTGGGTGTCGTAGATGGCCGCCCCGGTACCGGCCCGCTTGAACAGCTGTGCGCGCGGCAGGTGCCCGGGGCCTGGCTTCTCCATGGGCAGGGTGAAGCGAAACACCGAGCCCTGGCCCTCGCGACTCTCCACGGTGATCGTGCCGCCCATGGACTGGACCAGCTTGCGGCAGATGCTCAGCCCCAGACCGGTCCCTCCATACATCCGGCTGGTGCTGAGGTTGCTCTGGTTGAAAGGAAGGAACAGATCGGGCTGCAGAGCGGGAGGGATGCCGATGCCGGTGTCGGTGACGCTGAATTCCAGGCGGCAGGCACTGCCGCTCTCCTCCAGGAGCATGGCGCGAACCAGGATCTCGCCCTGGCGCGTAAACTTGATGGCGTTGCCCACGAGGTTCATCAGGATCTGGCGGATGCGGCTCGGATCACCGACCAGGAAATCGGGTACATCGTTATAGATCATGAGCACCAATTCCAGGCCTTTGCCGTGGGCCTGCGGGGCCATGAAGCCGATGGCCTCGTCCAGAACCTCGCGCACATCGAAGAACTCGCGCTCTATGCTGAGCTTGCCCGACTCGAGCTTGGAGAAATCCAGGATGTCGTTGACGATGTCGAGCAGATCCAGGGAGGAGCGGGAGATAGTCTCCGCATAGTCGCGCTGCTCCGGTGTCAGATCGGTCTTAGCGAGCAGGCTGGCGAAGCCGGTGATCCCGTTGAGCGGCGTGCGGATCTCATGGCTCATGCTGGCCAGAAACTCCGACTTGGCGCGGCTCGCATCCAGGGCCCGTTTGCGGGCTAGATCCAGCTCGATGTTGCGGATTTCCAGCGCCTCCATGGTCTGGCGCAGGTCTGAGGTCGTTTCCTCAATCTCGGCGCGCATGCGCGCGCCGGTCTCCTGCAGGGCGGCTCCCAGGGCGTTGACGCTCCGGCCGATACCGCCCGCATCGCCGAAGCGCCCCACCACGGGGACCCGTGCGGACCAGTTCCCTTCAACCAGCTGCCTGAGCGCGGCCTGCGCTGCCGTCAGGTTGCGGCTCAAGGGCCAGGCGAGCGCCAACGCCAGTGCGCCTCCCACGGCCAGGGCGCCGACTAACGGCCAGGGTGAGGCCACGTCTGAGGCGCACAGCCCGACCGCCCCCGCAACAGGGATAACTCCCAGGGCGAGCGCTCTCCGTTTCATCCCTTGCGCCTTCCGATCTCGGTTCCTGGTTGGGGCTTTGCCTCGGACACCCGAAAAAGTATATCGTCGAACAGCGGTACATCCGAGGTGCCGGCACCCGTAGCGGCCGCCTGGAGAGACGGTTCGCGGTATCGGCTCGGATCGTCTCCCTCAGCCGCTGTTCGCCACGCGATGGATCGAAGAGGCACCGGCGGGGTGGTGGTACCAAACAGACTCGGGCGGCTGGAAACAGAAATAAGCGGCGGCGCTATGAACCTGATGACTTTCGACATGGCGAGCGTGCCGGATGTTGACTTCGGCCGACGGCTGTACAACTTGGACGATCTGGACGATGCCGACGTGGTGCGGGTGATGTACCATCGCCATCGTCAGCAGAACGGCGAGGCGCGGGACCTGCCTGCCCATCAGCAGCGCCTGGTAGCCTTGTCGATGATCAGGCGCCACGGCGACGGCATCGAGATCGAGAGCCTGGACGCGTCCGGACATGAAGAGCGGACCATGCTCCAGGCGTTTTTCCATCAGCTCGAGCGCGGGATGCCTGCACTGGCGCTCTGGAACAGGGGCGGATCGCATCTGCCGCTGCTGCACTATCGGGCGCTGGTCCATGGTGTCGCCTGTGCCAGATATTGGGACTGGGTCGAGGCCGAAACGGGCCGGCGGCGGGACCGCCATGAGGTGGTGCCGTTGGAGGCGCCGCTGCAGCTGAAAGAGGTTCTCGCAGGTCCTGAGGGCGAAGACGGGGCCCCGCTACACGAGGTGGCGTTGTTGCTCGGGCTTCCGGGCGAGCCGCCCCTGGAGTCCGCGCAGATATGGGAGCATTTCGTCAGCGGGGACCTGGCAGTGGTGCGCCAGAGCTGCGATGTCGGCGCCTTGACCACCTACCTGGTCTATCTCAGATTCGAGCTGGCGCGCGGGCAGCTGTCGCCGGAGCGACACGGCTCCGAGATCCAGCGCCTGTGCGAGCGCTTGTCGGCAAGCGGCCAAGATCACCTGGGTGCTCTGGCCGAGGCCCTGGCGGCCCTCTGAGCATGGGATCCAGCCCGGATCTCTCACCGGGACTCGTCGCGAGATGCCCGAGGTCCCCGTGGATACCAGGTGCGGGACACACAGGGCGCGCAGGCGTCCTCGCCTGTGCGTCGAGCACCCGGGCCAAGCGCAAGACAGTGCCAGTGGACAGATCGAGCGCCGCAGGAGGAGTTTGGTGAGAGACACGCGGGCCAAACGTCGCAGGTCCCTGCCGGAGCCGCGGGAAGCGGTCATCGAATCGCTGAGCCAAGACGGGCGCGGGATCACCCACGTCGACGCCAAAGAGGTGTTCGTGCAGGGTGCTCTGCCGGGGGAGCAGGTGCGTTTTGCCTATACGCGTGTAAAGCGCCGCTACGATGAGGGAAGGGTCGAAGCGGTGCTGGCACGCTCGCCCGATCGGGTGGAGCCGCGTTGCCCTCATTTCGGCGTCTGCGGTGGCTGCAGCCTGCAGCACATGGCGCCGGCGGCCCAGCTGGCGGCCAAGCAGCAGGCTATGCTCAATGCGCTCCGGCGTATCGGCGGGGTGACGCCCGAGCGGGTCCTGGCGCCGCTGAGCGCCGGTTCCGACTGGGGCTACCGGCGTAAGGCACGTCTGGGCGTCAAGCTCGTGGAGAAGAAGGGCAAGGTCTTGGTCGGTTTCCGGGAGCGCGCATCGAGCTTCATCTCCGACCTGACCCGCTGCGACGTACTGCACCCCGCAGTCGGCGGTCTGCTCGGGCCGCTCGCCGAGTTGATCGGGGACCTGTCGGTGCGCGATCGCATCCCCCAGGTCGAGGTCGCAGTGGACGAGAAGCACGCCGTGCTCTGCCTCCGGAACCTGGCGCCCCTGTCCCAAGCCGACACCGCCCGCCTGGGAGCCTTCGCACAGGCGCACAGTGTGCATGTCTATCTGCAGGAGGGCGGTCCCGAGACGCTGCGGCCGCTGGACGGGCGGGGGGTCCGGCTGAGCTACGGGTTGCCGGCCTTCGATCTGCGCTTACAGTTCCTGCCTCTGGATTTCACCCAGGTCAACCTGGAGCTGAACCGGCTAATGGTCGAGCACGCCCTGGCGCTGCTTGCCCCGGGTCCGGAGGACCGGGTGCTCGACCTATTCTGCGGTCTGGGCAATTTCACCCTCCCCCTGGCCCGCCGGGCCGGCGAGGTGGTAGGCGTGGAGGGAGACCCTGGGCTGGTGGAGCGGGCCCGCGAGAATGCGCGGGTCAACGGGCTGGGCAACTGCACCTTCTTTGCCGCAAATCTCTACGAGCCCCTGGAGCAGGCGCCTTGGCTCCAGCAGCGCTTCCACAAGCTGCTTTTCGACCCGCCGCGTAGCGGTGCGGCGGAGGTACTACGCTATGTCCCCGCACTCTCGTCCCGGCGCCTTGTCTACATCTCCTGCTACCCGGGCACCCTGGCTCGGGATGCTGGCATGCTGGTCCGAGACCTGGGCTACAGGCTGATTGGTGCGGGCGTGATGGACATGTTTGCGCACACCGGGCACGTCGAATCTATCGCCGTGCTGGAGAAGACTTGATCGGTCGAGGGCGGGGGAGATGGGCACGGAGATCGAGCGCAAGTTCCTGGTGGTCGGTGATCGCTGGCGCGCGGCGGCCTTGTCCGAGACCCGCTACCGCCAGGGCTACCTCTCGAGCCAGGCCAATGCCTCGGTACGGGTGCGTATCGGGGCCGGGCGGGCCTTCCTCAACATCAAGAGCGCCCACCTGGGGATCCGCCGGCAGGAGCTCGAGTACGAGATCCCGCTGCAGGACGCCGAGGAGATGCTTGACACCCTGGCCGAGCAACCTTGCATCGACAAGGTCCGCTACCGCGTCAGGCAGGGCGCCCACATCTGGGAGGTGGATGTTTTCAGCGGCGCCAATGCAGGCCTGGTGGTGGCGGAGGTGGAGCTGCAGTCCGAGGACGAGCCCTTCGAGCGGCCCGACTGGGTCGGGCAGGAGGTCTCCCAGGACCCGCGTTATCTCAATGTCAACCTGGTACGTCACCCCTTCTGTGAGTGGCGCTGAGCCGCCTCTGAGGGCAGGTTGCGGATGGCCAGCCATGCCTGAGCGCCTGGAGATTGACATCGCCCGACAACGTCTTCGGCTGGTAGTCGACGAGCGGGTGCGGGGCGTCTATGCGATCTCCACGGCTGCGAACGGGGCTGGGGAAGCGATCGGCAGCGGGTGTACGCCCCGCGGCCTGCACCGCATCCGTATCAAGGTTGGAGCAGGCTGTGCGCCGGGTACCGTGTTCGTGCGCCGACGACCGACCGGCGAGATCTACTGCCCAGCCCTGGCCGAGCAGAGACCCGGGCGCGACTGGATCCTGACGCGTATCCTCTGGCTGACGGGACTCGAGCCAGGGCGCAATCGCGGGGGGCAGGTCGACACGCTAAGGCGGTACATCTACATCCACGGATGCCCGGCGACCGAGCCCATGGGTGTGCCCCGATCCCATGGCTGCATCCGGATGTCCGACGCCGACCTGCTGGATCTGTTCGAGTGGGTCCAGGCGGGGACGCTGGTGGACATCAGAGAGTCTTTCGAGCGAGCGAGCTGATAGCAAGGTAAAATTGCGAGATTAACCTCCGCCCTGGGAAGGGCTCGCAGCTTCGCTGGTCTCGGGCGACGCGGAGACCTCTGCAGGGCGCTCGCGCCGGCGTTCCCGCCCGCTCCGAGAGCGCTAAGATAGCGCGTCGTTTCCTTCGCCTGGACCTTCGCCGTGTCGCATGGCCCGCTGATGCTCGATCTCGCCGGTCCGGAGCTCCTGCCCGAAGAGCGCGAGCTGCTGCTCCATCCTGCGGTCGGCGGCGTCATCCTGTTTGCGCGCAACTATCAGGGGCCCGAGCAGGTGACACGCCTGGTCAGCGAGATCCACGCTCTGCGCCGCCCCTCGCTACTGGTCGCAGTCGACCAGGAAGGCGGTCGTGTGCAGCGTTTCCGAGATGGCTTCGCGCGCCTGCCGCCGGCCGCCTGGCTCGGCCAGCTCCACGACACCAATCCCGGATTGGCCCGGAAAGCAGCCCGCGAGCTGGGCTGGCTACTGGCCTTGGAGCTGCGCTCGGTGGGCATCGACTTCAGCTTTGCCCCGGTGCTGGACCTGGGACGCGGGATCAGCCGCGTCATCGGCGATCGCGCTTTGCATGCAAATCCCGTAGTGGTGGCCGAGCTGGCTCGAGCCTGGCACGCAGGCGTGCACGAGGCGGGCATGGCCTGCGTCGGCAAGCATTTTCCGGGGCATGGCGGAGTAGCGGAGGACTCCCATCTGGAGCTGCCGGTCGACCACCGTCGTGTGCAGGATCTGCTGGTGGACGACCTGCTTCCATTCGAGAGAATGATCCGCCTCGGCCTGGAGGCGGTGATGCCCGCCCACGTGATCTACGAGCGCGCCGACAGCCGCCCTGCCGGTTTCTCTCAATTCTGGCTGCAGCGAATTCTGCGAGAGCGCCTGGAATTTCAAGGCGTGGTGTTCAGCGATGACTTGGGCATGGCGGCCGCGGGGGAGGCCGGCGACTATCGCACCAGAGCACGCGCGGCGCTGGAGGCCGGCTGCGACATGATTCTGGTCTGCAACGACCGCGCCGGGGCCGAAGCGGTGATCGACGAGCTGGCCGGATATGCCGATCCGGTGGCGCAGATGCGCTTGGTTCGGATGCACGGCCGCGGCCGCATGGCTCGCGAGCAGCTGCATCTGAACGCGCGTTGGCAAGCGGCGATCCGGGTGCTCGCCGCGTACGACGAATCACCGCCCATGTCGCTGGATCTCTGAGCGTCCGCACCCACGCCGATCTGAGGAACGGACGATGTCGATATCCCCCGAAGAGGCCCTGGCCGTGTATCGCCGGGCCGACCGCCTCTACGACTTGGACCAGATCGAGCAGTCCCTCGACCGCATGTCCGGGGACATTCGAGCCCGGCTGGAGCGACGCAATCCTCTGGCGCTGTGCGTAATGAACGGGGGCTTGGTGCCCTTCGGGCGTCTGGTTAGCCGCTTGGATTTTCCCATGCAGCTCGACTACATCCATGCCACGCGCTATCGGGGCCATACTCAGGGTGGGGATCTGCGTTGGGTGAAGCGCCAAGACGAGCCAATGCAAGGACGCTCGGTGTTGATCGTCGATGACATCCTTGATGAAGGCTATACGCTGAGGGCTTTGATCACAGAATGCCGCGAGCAGGGCGCACGCGAGGTATACACCGCCGTGCTGGCGGTCAAGCTCCACGATCGCGGCTGTGGGCTCACCGCCGACTTCTTCGGTCTGGAGGTCGAAGACCGATATGTCTTCGGCTACGGGATGGACTACAAAGGCTATCTCAGAAACGCCCCGGGGATCTTTGCTGTCGGTGCTTGAGAAGATCCGATAGCGCGCTGGCGAGTGATATTATCCAACGATGTGCGGCAGATTCTCTCTTTACGCATCCCAAAGCGAGATCGAGACCGAGCTGGAGGTAAAGCTCTCTCAGGCGCCGTCACCGCGCTACAACATTTCGCCCAGTCAGCCGATCCTGGCGGTACGTCAGGTCCAGGGCGCGCGCGAGGGCATTTACCTGCGTTGGGGGCTGATCCCGGCTTGGGCGAAAGACCAGAAGATCGGCTCGAGATTGATCAACGCCCGGGCGGAGACCGCTGCGGAAAAGCCCGCATTCCGCGCGGCTGCTCGGCAACGTCGCTGTCTGCTGCCCGCGAACGGGTTTTACGAGTGGAGCCGCGACGCTCGGAAGCCAGCGTTCTATTTTTTCCGGGAGGGCGGGAGGCTCTGCGTATTCGCAGGACTCTGGGAGATCTGGGGCGCGCCGGACGGGTCGCAGTTGGCGAGCTGCACGATCTTGACGACCAGGGCCAACTCGCAAGTGGCGCCAGTACACCAGCGCATGCCGGTGATCCTGGAGCCGGAGCATTTTTCGGTCTGGCTGGGGGACAACCCGGGCGCCGCGCTGAGGCTGCTGACCTCCGCTCCGGAAATGCGGCTTGTCCGACGTGCGGTGGGCACCTGGGTCAACAATCCGCGGCACGAGGGCGAAGCCTGCCTGGCGGCAGTCGCTGACATCAGCGGATAGCAGCGAAAGCGGGGGAGGGTCCCGGCTCGGCTCGGCGCCTGCACGCACCATGCTCACCGGACGACCCGCAATCATTCCTGAGGCAAGGTGGCGATGACAGACTTGGCGATCATCGGCGGATCGGGCTTCGCACAGCTCGAAGGCTTGGAGATCACGAGCCGCGAAGTGGTACGCACGCCCTTCGGCGAGACCTCGGCCCCCTTGACCCATGGTGCGCTCAACGGGCACGACATCGTTTTTCTCCCCCGGCATGGACCAGGCCACACGATCCCGCCGCACAAGATCAACTACCGGGCCAACATCTGGGCGCTGGGCGAGGTGGGGGTCAGCCGCGTCGTCGCCATGGCGGCAGTGGGCGGCATCACGCGGGCAATGGCACCGGCCAGCATCGCCGTACCGGATCAGATCATCGACTACACTTACGGGCGCGACCACACATTCTTTGAGACGGATCTCACCGAAGTCACTCATATCGACTTCACGGAACCTTATTGCCCAGAGCTGCGCATGCGCTTGATCAACGCGGCGCGGGAAGCCGGGGTGGAGGTAGTCGGCGCGGGCACCTATGCGGCCACCCAGGGACCACGCCTCGAGTCCGCCAGGGAGATCGTGCGCTTGGAGCGCGACGGCTGCGATGTCGTCGGCATGACGGGCATGCCCGAGACCGCGCTCGCCCGGGAATTGGGACTCTGTTACGCATGCTGCGCCGTCGTCGCCAATTGGGCCGCTGGCAAAGGGGAAGGGCCGATTACCCTGGAGGAGATCGACCGCACCCTCTTCGGTGCCATGAGTCGGGTACGTAGGCTGCTCGCCCAACTCGTGACCGGGCTTTGAGCGGGTGCGTCACGCTGGAGGCGGCGCACCAAACAGCTGAGAACAGCCAGAACTTGCGCCGCCAAGCGGCCGACGTCGGACCAGGCTATCCATGCAGACCCGCCTCCGAGCACTCGCTGTGTGGCTCGTCACGCTACCCCTCGCCGCCTGTGGACAGTCCAGCCAGGGACCCAGTCAGGTAGACATTCGGCAGCGCTTCGAGCTGGGTCTGAAGGCCCTCCAGCAGGGCAATTCTGCAGAGGCGTACTGTTACTGGCGGCCCCTCGCCGAGCGCGGCTATGCCGATGCCCAGTATCGACTCGGCTGGTTCTATGCCAACGGCCGCGGGATGCCGGTGAACGTCAAGACCGCTTTGGACTGGTGGACCAAGGCCGCGAAGCAGGGACACGTGGACGCCCAGCTCGCCTTGGGACTTGCCTACACCACAGGCGACGGTATTCCGCGCGACATTGACAAGGCGGTGATCTGGTATCTGGCTGCCGCCAAGAACGGGCAGGAAGATGCCCGCGACATCATCCGCAAGATGGTCGGGAAAAACGACGCGGCCGTGGAGCTCCACATGGCCGAGCTGGGTAAGGCCGAGTGGCTGACCACACGCCGCAAGGTGCGCGCAAGCGCTGTCAATGTGCGCGCCGGGCCCGGCACCGAGCGCAAGATCGTCACGACGCTGCATGAAGGCGACGAGGTTCGTGCTCTGCGCACCGCATCGGGCTGGACGCAGATCTTTCTCGGTCAGCAAGGGGAGACAGCCTGGGTTCTCGATAAATTGCTCGAATAGCAACCCAGGCAGGCTGGTGGCGCCCAAGGCACCCCCAACAGTTGTGCTAGGATTGAGTCGACCCGAGGTACCGCGTCACATCGTATTTGCTACAGCTAGATCAACACTAGAGGAGCGACAGGATGGCGGACACTGAGGATCACCCCGAAGCAGCGCCCGACACCCCCGAGCCCGCTCGGGTCAAGACCGCCAAGAAAACGGTCGCCACGAAGAAGACGGCCAAGAGGACCACGGCAAAGAAGCAGGCAGCCCCCAAGAAGCCCGGCGCGCGGCGCACAACCTCGAAGGCGGAGACCGCGGCCGGCCCGGCGCAGCAAGAGTCTCCGAGCCGTGCGATCCAGGGGGATGATGCGGCGAGGGCAGTAGCACCTGAATCCCAGCCGGCCACGACCAAGGGCTTCCCATTGAAGGTGATCATTTTCCTGATCATCGTCATTGCTGTGTTTATGTACATCCGCTCGCTGGCGCACAAGACGCCCGGCCCGCCTTCCCAGGGTGCCAAGCCCGCTGCCCAGATCGCGCCGATGGTCTCCGAGTCCGCGGTGCCGTCCTCGGAGACGGCCGGCGGCGCTCAGCCCTCCCAAGTCGCGGCGCAGGAGGGCACAGCGAGCCGACGAGATCAAGCTCCCTCCATACCCGCAGAGACGACGCCAGCCGTTGCCAGTGAGCCGGGGCGGTCGGCCGAGCAGAAGCCCGCGACCGGTGCCCCCACCACCACCAGCGAGAGCTCAGCGCCTGCAGAGAGCCCCGCCAGTATCCGGGAAGCGGGAGCCGTCGAAACCCCCGCCATTACCCCGGAGACC
>Ga0307436_1001265_pt1 | contig 11285 bp, 9 predicted proteins | sample SalMarWE160440MG_FD_202513 | JGI IMG/M metagenome (GOLD analysis project Ga0307436, IMG submission 202513) | Salt marsh sediment microbial communities from the Plum Island Ecosystem LTER, Massachusetts, United States - WE1604-40 | ecosystem: Environmental > Aquatic > Marine > Intertidal zone >...
TGGTAAAAGGAGCGGGCTGCATGCCGAGCGCGGCGATGCGCGCTCGTGTCGCATCGTCGCGCAAGACGGCGAGGAAGGCCCGCACCGCCGGGCGTTCCCGCCGATTCTCAACCACCAGAAAATCGTAATGTTCCGGCGCAACGGCCAGGAAACCGAGGCCATAGAGCTTGGCCACCGGCGCGATGGCGAGGCCCCAGTCGGCGCGGCCTTGGGCAATCGCCGCGGCGACGGCGTTGTGCGACTTCGGCTGGTTGGCATAGCCGGGCGGCCGCGCGCCCTCGAGCAGTTTGTCGATAAGCACGCGCGTGCCGGAACCGGCATTGCGGTTGACCATCAGCGCGGATTGATCGGCGAGTGCGGCTTTCAGCGCCTCGGCCGCGCTTTTGCCTTCGAAGCGCGCATCGCCGGGGCGGAACAGGATGCCCTGCATGCGCTGCCAGCCGCGCACCAGAGTAAGCCCCGGCGTCGCCAAATGCACATTATATTCCCCGCTCTGCGGGTCGATCAGGTGCACCGGCGCCACGTCGCATTCGCCGCGGTTCGCCGCCGCCACACCACCGAGGCTGCCGACCGCGAGTGCGCGCGTAGAGAAGCCGCGCTCGGCGAGCGCGCCGACCACCACGTCGAGCGCCACGTCGTGGCTGCCCATGATGACGAGGTCGGGGGCGCGCGCGGCGGACCCGATCAGCGTCACCTGCGCCTGGCTGCCGGCATCGAGCGAGGCTGCGAGCGCATCGATCTCGATAAAGCCGTCGGCCTGCGAAAAGCTGGTCACCGCGCCGGAGCCTTTGCCGGTCGGGAAAGCCACCGTCCCCTCCCCGCTGTCGATCAACGACACCAGCAAGAACTCCTTGCGCCCGAGCTCGGAGGCAACCCGCACCGGCACGCGCGCGTCGAGGATCTGCGCTGCTTCCGGGGCCAGGCCGGCCAAGGCGCGGATCACCGGCGCGACAAAGGCGTGGAAGGTGAAGATCGCCGAGGTCGGAAACCCGGGCAGCGCCACGATCGGCTTGCGGTCGACGACGGCAAGGCAGAGCGGCTTGCCGGGCTTGAGGGCGACGCCATGCACCAGGATGCCGGGCTTGCCCAGCCGCGACACGATTGTATGCGACAGGTCGCCGGCGCCTTTTGAGGTGCCGCCGGACAGCACCACCATATCGCTTGCAGCCAGCGCCTCGCGCACCGCTTTTTCCAGCGCCGCTTCGTCGTCGGGAAAGGCGCCGAGGCGGAGCGGCTCGCCGCCGGCTTCCACGATCGCGGCGGCGATGATGGCGCCGTTGCTGTCGTAAACGCGCGCGGGCTTGAGCGGCTCGCCAGGCGCTACCAATTCGTCGCCGGTGGACAGCACCGCCACTTTCGGCCGCCGCACCACCTCGACATGGGCGAGCCCGCAGGCCGCCAGCATGCCGATCTCGCGCGAGCCGATCGCTGCGCCGCGTCGCAGCAACGTCTCGCCGCGCGCGATGTCGGAACCCGCATAAGAGACGAACTGCCCGGGCGCAGCCGCGCGGCGGATTTCGATGGCGGGCGCGCCCTCACCGATCAGCTCGGTGTGCTCGATCATCACCACCGCGTCGGCGCCGCGCGGCATCACGCCGCCGGTGGCGATGGTGGTGGCGGTACCGGGCGTCACCTCGAGCGCGGGCGCATCGCCGCAGGCAATCACTTCGACATTGAGAGCGAGCTGCTTGGGGCTGCTATCGCTGGCGCCGAGCGTGTCGGCGGCGCGCAGCGCAAACCCGTCCACGTTGGAGCGATCGAAAGGCGGCGCATCGACCGCCGCCACCACGTCATGGGCGAGCACGCGCGTGAGCGCGTCGGCAAGCGCGACGCGTCCGGGAGGCAGCGGTGACAAATCGAGATGCTGCTCGAATCGCGCGCGCGCCACCTCGGCCGACACCACTTCGAGGAACTGCTCCTGGCGCGCGGCGGCGCGCACGCGCGCCAGCAGCGCCTCGGTGTCGCTCGGCCGCGGCCGCCGCTGCTCGCTCATATTACGTTTCTCATGGCCACGGCCTCACGATGACTGTCGTGCCGGCGGCGTAGCCCTCACTCTCGGCCGGCACCAGGATCCAGCCGTCGGCGCGCGTCAGCGACGACAGCGGCAGGTAACGACTCGCCAGCGGCTCGACCTGATCGGGGTTTTCGGCGCTGCGCCGCACCGGCACCAGTTCGGCGAGGCCGACGGTGGAGGCAACCTTGCGCGCCAGCGTCAGATGATCGACCGGCTCATTGTGTCTGCCGGCGGCCAGCCGCTCCAGCACGCGCCGCCCGACCGTCAGCCAGACGGCGAGCGCCGCGTCGAGCCGGCCCGGCAACAGCAGCACCGGCCGCGTGCCGGCAAAGCCGAGCGCGGCGGTCTCTCCGGGCGCCAGCGCAATGCCGTGCACGGCGAGACGGCCCTCGCGCGCCAGCAACTTTACGCTGGTGTCGTTACGTCCGCTGCCGGTACCACCAATGCCGACGATGCAGTCGGCGCTGTCGGCACCGATGGTGACGTCGAGGCCGCGGCCAGGCTCGTCCAGGCGCGCGGCGCCGCCGCGGCGCTCAATATCGGCGGCTACCAGCCGCGCGGCGGCGGCAATGATCGCAGTGCCGCGCAGGGGCAGCACGCGGATGCGCGGCGCGCGCACGGTGACACGCGCGATCCCGGCGGCGGCAAGACCGGCGAGATCGGTGATGCGCAGGCGCTCGCCGGCGCGGCGCAGCGGAATGGCCGGATCGCAATCGCCGCCCGCCGGCAGCATGCCGTCGCCCGGATTGACGGTGACCAGGGCCTCGGCGCGGCCATCGGCTTCTTTCACCGCGTCGAAGGGCGCGACGCTGTCGGTGGCGGGCGGCATGGCCTGGCCGGCTTCGACGCGCGACGGCATGTGGGTGAGCATGGCGGGCGCATAGCCGCCGGCGCCGAGCGTCAGGTCCGCGCTCAGCGCCCAGCCGTCAGTCAAGGCGATCGGCGCCGACGGGCGCGCCGGCGCCGACGCGTCGGCCGCCAGCGTGCGGTCGGCCGCCGCCGCCACGTCGAGCGTGCGCGGGGTGACCGGCTTCACCTCGGCATCGATCAGCGCCAGCACCTCGGCGAGCGGGGTGAGGCGCCCAATCAACTGCAAAGCTTCGGATTTGGCGGCCATTCTAGGGACCTTGACGTTGCCGGCAGCGGCTTGTCCAGTCTAGCGTAATCAATGGCTTAGGTCGTGTAAGGAGGCTGAATGTTCACCGCCACCAAAGGCAAGGCCCTGCTCACCACCACGACCGGGGCGTTGCCCCGGCCTCACTGGTACACCGAGAACCTGCGCGGCATTCCGCTGTCGCAAGGATTCTCACGGCTGGCCTATCGCGAGCAGCATTTCGATTGTCTGGCCTGCCATGTGGCGGCCCAGCACCGCGCCGGCATCGACATATTCGTGGACGGCGATGCCCGGCTGGACGACGACGTCGCCGGGCGCTCCTGGGTGAGCTACGTCACCGAGCGGGTCGAGGGCATCGGGGCGCCGCGGGTGGAGGTGCCGCCGGCCGGCTTCATGGCCGACAAAGGGCCCGGCGACCTGATGTGGGAGGTGATCGAGACCCGCATGACGCCGCCGGTGACGGCCAGGATCGGCAAGACCACGCTGCAGCTCGACCGCGCCTACAAGGCGATCGCGCCGATGACCGACAGGCCGGTGAAGCTCGGCTCGATCTCCGCGCAGATCCTGGCGCTGATGTTGATCGACGAGCACTACAAGAACCGGCTCGATCTGTTGATGGATTTATCGGCCGCATTGAACAAGGAGTATCACGCGCTGGCCGACGCGGGCGCGCCGATCGTGCAGATCGAGGAGCCGGCGATTCATCAAATCGTTGCCGACCCGAAACAGGCGATCAGGCCGGAGCGATGGGTGGAGGCCTTCAACGTCGAGGTGAAGGGTTTGCGCGACAAATGCGAGGTGTGGTGCCACACCTGCTGGGGTAGCCCGGCCGCGCAGCGGGTGGCGAGCAAGGAGCAGTCCTACAAGGCCGCGCTGCCCTATTTCGACCAGCTCGACGTCGACGTGATCACGGTCGAGGGCGCGTACAACCGCGGCATGGACCTGGAGCATTTTGGCGCGATGATCGGCAAGGACAAGAAGATCGCGCTCGGCGTCATCAGCCACCGCACGCTGCAGATTGAGCAGCCGGCGGAGATCGCCGAACTGATCCGCCGCGCGCTCAAGCACATCGAGCCCGAACGGCTGATCCTCGCCAGCGACTGCGGCTTCGGGCGGCAGTCGATGAGCCGCATGCACGCGTTCTACAAGATGGTGGCGCTGACGCGTGGCGCCAATATCGTGCGTAAAGAGCTCGGACTGGAAGAGGCTTACATCCCGGCGACCGATCCGCAGCTCTCGATGGTTCCTCTCCTCTCATGAGCGAAAAAATCATGGACCTGCGCGGCCTGAAATGCCCGCTGCCGGCGCTGCGGGTGCGCAAGATGCTGTCGAGTTTGAGGAGCGGCGACCTGATCGTGGCCGAATGCACCGATCCGCTGACGGCGATCGACATCCCCAACCTGCTGCGGCAGACCGGCGATGCGCTCGAGGATAAGGGCGAAGCCGAAGGTTTGCTGACGTTCCGGATCAGGAAAAAGTGAGGACGAATTAGGGCCGCAGCAGTTCCGGTAAATTCCAGCGCACGGTCTGCTTGCCGTTCTTGAAGGCGGCGAGCGGCTGCGCGATCTCGGCCACCGCCTGCTCCGGCGTCCGCGCGTTGAGGATGACGACGTCGGCCGGATTGCCGACCGCGAAGCCGTAGTCCTTGAAATTGAGCAGGCCGGCCGAGCGGTCGGTGAGCATCTCGAAGCATTCGCGCAATTGCGCCGGCCGGTCGACCTGCAAAATATTCGCGTAGAGATTGGCGATGCGCATGAGCGAGCAGTCGCCATAGGGCGTCGCCGGGTTGAGCACGTTGTTGGTCGACAGCGAGCACTTGACGCCGTGCGCGGTGAGCACGTTGGCGTCGGCGACGCCGCGCCGCACGCTGTGGTCCTGGTCGCGCCCCATGAGGAACAGGTCGGTCGCCGGCAGCACGGTGACCGCCACACCGCTGTCGGCGAGCGAGCGCGCCAGCGCCGCCATCTCGGCGGGCGGCAGCAGCGAGAGCTTCGCCATGTGTCCAGCGACCACGCGGCCGCCGCGCCGGTACCGGTCGGTCAGCTCGCGCACCAGGTGGATGTACATGTCATCGGCGGTGGGACCGACGTCGAGATGCATGTCGATGTCGACGTCGAACTCGCGCGCCAGTTCGAAGATGCGGCGGATCTGGCCGGGGCCGTCCTTGTCGTAGCGCGGCGCGCCACCGATCACCTTGGCGCCGCGTTTGAGGCCCTCGACCAGCAGTTCGTCAGTGCCGGGAAAGCTGATCAGGCCTTCCTGCGGGAACACGCAGATTTCGATGTCGATCGCCCATTTGTATTCGTCGATCAGCGCTTCGACGCCGTCGTAACCGCGCATGCCGATGCCGGGATCGACCTCCAGCTGGGTGCGCATGCGCGTTGCGCCGTGCAGGATGCATTGCTCGAGCGTCGCCTTGGCGCGCGCGTGCACATCCTCGACCGTCATGGTCTTCTTGACCGGGGTGACGCCGAACACCGGGCTTAAAGTCGCGCGCTCCTGCGGCGCGCAGCGGTCGATGATGCGCGACTTGTCGAGATGGATGTGGCTTTCGATCAGGCCGGGACAGGCGAGCAGGCCGTGCGCGTCGTAGACCGCGGCGTCGGCCGCAATATTGCGCTCGATCGCCGCGATGCGGCCGCCTGCGATGCCGATGTCGAGCGGCTCGCCAGGGCGTCCGGAAAGCCGTGCGTTGCGGATGACGAGGTCCAAGGGGCACCAAGTGCGTCAATGAGTGGCTACCGTTCGGAGGCTCGCGGCAGCAAGCCGATTTTGCACCGACACAGCGTCACCCTACAGCGCGGCAAGTTCTCGACCTAATGCTTTGTCTCGGCCACCGCGCCGCGCTCGATGAAATAGGCGCGGGCAAGCAGATCGAGAATGTGAATCTCGTTCGACTCGGCAATCAGCACCGAGACGCCCTCGCTCTTGAGATTGGCGAGCACTTCACCGAGCCGGCGCGCCAGCGCAGGCGCCAGGCCCTCGAACGGCTCGTCCAGCAGCAGGATGCGGGTGCCGGCCATCAGCGCGCGCGCCAGCGCCACCATCTTCTGCTGGCCGCCCGACAATTCGAGTGCGCGGCGCCGACTGAAGCGCGCCACCTCCGGCATGATGCTGAAAATCCATTCCAGCCGCCCGTCGGCACCGTCCATTTTGGTCGCCCAGCTCGGAAAGCGGATGTTTTCCTCGACGGTGAATTCCGGCACCAGCCGGCGGTCCTCCGGCATATAGCCGACGCCGTGGGCGGCGCGCCGGTACGCCGGCAGCGTGAGCAGATCGACATGCTCGAGTTCGGCCTTGCCGGTAGCCGGGAGCGCGCCCATCAGTGCGCGGATCAGCGTGGTCTTGCCGGCGCCGTTGCGGCCGATGAGACCGCACATCTCGCCTTCGTTCACGTCAAGCGCCGCGCCGCGGATGATCGGCACGGGGCCGATCGAGACATTCAGGTTCGAGACCTTAAGCATGGGCCGTACTCCCGACCGCGCCGGGCGCGAGCCTGCTGCCGCTGATCAATTCCTGCACCTGCGGATTGCCCAGCGTCTCCTGCGGCGTGCCGTCGGCGATGACCGTGCCATCGTAGAACGCCAGCACGCGATCGGCGAAGCGCGCGACAATTTCCATGTCATGCTCGACGAACAGGACGGTGATCTTCCGGCTCTTGAGCGCGGACATCACCACGTTCATCAGGTCGATCTTCTCTTCAATGGAGATGCCGCTGGTCGGCTCGTCCAGAAGGAGCAGGCGCGGCCAGCCCACCACTGCCATGCCGATGTCGAGCAGCTTGCGCACGCCTTGTGGCAATGTCGAAGCGAGCGTATCGCGGAAGTGGTCGATCTGGAACAGTTCGAGCGCCGCGTTGGCTTCCGCCACCGCAGCCGGCAAGCGGATCGGCGTCGTTAGCTGACCGAGCAGGCCTTTCGAACCGCGCGCGATAGCCGCCGCGGCGCACAAGTTCTCGAATACGGTGAGCGAGGGAAAAATCTGCGCCACCTGGAACGAGCGCGAGATGCCGAGCCGAGTGATCTCGCGCGAGGGCATGCCGGTGATCTCGCGATCCTCGAACCAGATGCTGCCCCTGCTCGGCTTCAGGTGGCCGGTGATCATGTTGATGAAGGTGGTCTTGCCGGCGCCGTTGGCGCCGATGACACCAACCGTCTGTTCCGCCGGCACGCTGACGGTGATGTCGCGGGCAGCGACCAGCGAGCCGAAGGTCTTTTCCAGATCACGCACCGACAGGATCGTGCTCGTGGTCATGGCGCCTTCGCCTGCCCGCGCCGCTTGAACCGCGTGGCCAGCGAGCCGAGCCCTTCCGGCAGGAACAAAATGGTGAGCAGCAGCACCGAGCCGAGGAAGATTTGCCAAGTTCCCGGCAGGATATCGACGGCAATCGACCGAATCAGCTCGAACAGGAACGAGGCAACGAAGGCGGCCGCCACCGATCCGGCACCAGCGAGGATCGTGACGAAAACGAAGCCGCCTGACGTTGTCCAGTAGGACATGTTGGGGTCAACGTGGCCGACGCTAAATGCGGCCAGCGCTCCGCCGACGCCGGCGAGCGTGCCGGCAAGGACCAGCTTGAAATGGATCAGGCGGTCGACCGATAGCCCAAGGAACTCGATGCGGATCTCGTTGTCGCGTACCGGCACCGCCAGCGCGCCCGCAACAGTTCGGAAGTAGAGCGAGACGAGAAACGCGGCCAGCGCCGAAATCGCCACCACTAGCCAGAACATGGCGAGTTCGCGCCCGCCCTCCTGTGGGGTGTGACCGAAGAAGGTGGCCGCCTCCACATGGAAACCGTCGGTCGAACCGAGCGTCTCGGTCTTGACCAACACGCCATAGAGAATCATCGACAGCGCGAGGCTGAGCATGGCGAAGAAGATTTCCCGATAGCGCGCAAGCAGGAAGCCGACCAGGAAGGCGACACAGCCGGAAGCGACGGCGGCAATCGCCAACAGCAAGAATACGTCGCGTATGCCGGTATAGCGGCCGAGCAACGCGACGGCATAGGCTCCGGTCGCGTAGAACAGCGCCTGCCCAAAAGGTACCAGGCCGGCGCGCCACAGGATCACCAGTCCAAGCACCACCAGCGCATTGGCAAAGGCAATGGTGGCAAGCGAAACGAGCCAAGCCGGCAGCGCCGGGGCCGCGATCTCCAGCGCGACGAAGGCAAGCAGCCCGAGGACATTGGTGCGCGTCCACATGTCAGATTTTCCGCGGCTGGGCCCGGGTGAACAGGCCATAGGGGCGGACAACCAGGACCAGCGCCATCACCACGTAGATGACGAACAGCTCCAATTGCGGGACGAGATGAACGGCAGCGGCCCGGCATAAGCCGACGATCAATGCGCCGACCAGGGCGCCTTCGATCGAGCCCATGCCGCCGATCGCGACCACGGCAAACGCGAGCACGATCACCTCAACGCCGATGCCGAGCGTGACCGAAATCTTCGGCGCCATCACCGCGCCGCCGAGTGCGCCCAGCATCGCACCGAGCACGAATGTCACGGTATAGACGACGGTCACGTTGATGCCGAAAGCAGCCGCCGTTTCACGATCGAAGATGACCACCGTCAAGAGGCGGCCATAGCGCGTGCGCTTGAGTGCCCAGGTAACCAGCAGCGCGAGTGCCGCGGCAAACACGACCAGCCCGATGTCGTAGCCCGACAGAATGAGACTGCTGACCTCCACATTGCCGCCGATGACGAGCGGCTGATAAAGCGCGTAGGAGTTTGTACCCCAGAGCAGGATGATCACGTCCTCGAGAATCAGGAAGGCGGCATAGGTGACGAGCACAACCACGATCTCGTCTTTGCCGTAAACAAGGCGCAAGAGCCCGCGCTCGATGATGAGACCGAGTACGAGGCCGATCACCATGGCAACCAGCAGCATCAGCAGAAAGCCGCCGGCCGCCGGCCAGCCCTGATTGAAGTACAGGCCGACCGCGATCGCGGCACCGTAAGCGCCGAATGCGTAGAATGAGCCGTGCGCGACGTTGAGAATCTTCATCACCCCGAAAATCAGGGTGAGACCGATCGCGACGACGAATAGATAGGCCGCATAGACGAGGCCATCGGTAAAGATCGCGAAGGCGGTCAGCAGCACGGTAAACTCTGTCGCCGAAGATTAGCAAGATGCCGGGGCCGCGCTGCGCGCGGCCCCTTGGGCTGACGACGGCACATCAACTCGCCGTCACTTGCACTTCGCACCCTTCATGCCGCCCTTTATCCAGGTCACCGAGTCGACATCCGGCGGCGGGTTCACACATCCGGCTGGATAGTACACGACGTCGACCAGCTCGGGCTGGCGCGTCTTCTTGTTGTAGTGGAAGGTGCCGTAGGCCGTATCGGTGACGCCTTGATGGCCCTTGCCATTCAGCATGCGCACCGTCGTGCTCGGCGTAGGGAACTCCAGGCCTTCGAACGCCGCGATCACCTCATCGGTGGTCGGTCGCGCGCCGCCTTTCTTGGCTTGCGCCTTTTCCCAGGCCGCCTTCAGACCGAACAGCGACTGCGCCATGTGGTAGGAAGGATAGACCGGCAGCTGGCTGAAGCGATCGCTATAGACCTGGCGGAACCATTTGGTCAGCGCGGTTTCGTGCGCCAACATAGCGTGCGGGCCACGCGCACCGATCATTGTTCCTTCCGTGATCGTCTTCGCCAGCCGGAAAATCGAAGTTTCGCCGGTGGTGAAAATGATCGGAATCCGCTTCGGCAGCCCGCGCGCGGTCGACTGGTAGATGAAGGCCTCAAGATCGCCATCGAAGAAGCTGGAATGGATGACCTGCGACTTGGAAGTCAACAGCGTCGAAATCTCGGCGCCGTATTCCCCAGAGAACAACTTGGGAAACAGCACCTTGTCGCTCTTGGCCTTCGGCGCCAGCACGCCGAGCGCCAGCTTGAAATCGCGCCAGGAATCCTGCCCCCATGCGTAATTCTGATTGATGCCGGAATAGAGGCGGAGATTCTTGATCTTCCTGAGCACGTAGTGCGCCGCCGCCACGTTGTCCATGGTGGCCGTCGGATTGACGCGGAAGATGTATTTGCGCGGCTTCTCTTCGAAGATGCGCGGCGTGCCGCAGACGTCGAACACCGTGAGCGTCTTGAGCTCGTCGGCCACCGGCGCTATCGCCAAGCAATTGCCCGACGATACATAGCCAAGCACGACATCCATTTTGTCGCGCTGGACAAGATTGCGATATTCGGTGACGGTATTGGCAGTCGCGCCGGCTTCGTCGACGTACTTGACCTCGATCTTGGCGCCGCCAATTCCGACCTTGTTATAGGGTGCCGGCACCTTTCCCTTGTTGAGGGCCTCGATCAGGACTTCGGCGGCGTTGCGACCGGGCACGCCGAACGGCGCTGCGGCGGGGCCCGTCAGGAAGGTCACGATGCCGATCTTGATCGGCTGTGGCGGGGCGGCCGGTTGCTGAGCCGGTGCCGGCGCGGTACCAGCGGCCAACAGCGCCGCGAGTGCGACGAGGGCGGATTGCGCCCACTTTCTTCGGTATGTCATTGCCAAATCCTCCCCTGACATGTCCGTTAGCAGGCTCGTATTTAAGTCAGTCCGTCAAGCAAACGCGATCCCAGTACAATTTTCAACCGCTATTTGAACAACGCATACTCATATGGTCGTATGAATGCCCGCCAAATGCGCGGCAGCGGGAGCTTGCGGGCTCCAATAATCCGCGGCGAATGCTAAGTTGGGGCTTGGATTGCTTTGATCGGATCGGACAAGGCTGATGACCACCCCTGCGATGCATCGAGAGGATGCAGTTTCCGCCGGCAGCGGCCACGAGGCGCGGCTTGCAATCCGCGCCGGCCGGCATCGTGGCCAGACCGCTGGAATGGCGCCCGGCTTTGTGCAGGGCAATCTCGCCATATTGCCGCAGGCGATTGCCGCCGACTTCCTGCGCTTCTGCCAGCTCAACCCCAAGCCGTGCCCGCTGATCGGCACCTCGGCGCCGGGCGATCCGCGCGTGCCGGAACTGGGCGAGGATCTCGACATCCGTACCGACCTGCCGCGCTACCGCGTGTGGCGGCACGGCGAACTGGTGGCGGAGCCGGAGGACATCACCGAATTCTGGCGCGACGACCTGGTGAGCTTCGTCATCGGCTGCTCGTTCTCGTTCGAGGAAGCGCTAATGGCGGAGGGCATCGC
>Ga0307436_1001268_pt1 | contig 11267 bp, 6 predicted proteins | sample SalMarWE160440MG_FD_202513 | JGI IMG/M metagenome (GOLD analysis project Ga0307436, IMG submission 202513) | Salt marsh sediment microbial communities from the Plum Island Ecosystem LTER, Massachusetts, United States - WE1604-40 | ecosystem: Environmental > Aquatic > Marine > Intertidal zone >...
CGGGATTTCATTCTGTCTGTTTCTTCTTTTTCCTTAAGTTTAACTTCATCAAGCTTAACCTGGTTTTTCAGTTTTGTTCTATTCAGCTCATAATGGCGCAAAGCATAGAGCAAACCAACTCCGAGCCAAACATATAACGAATAAGCCCACCAGGATGCCCAGAATGGTGGAGGGATAATTATCGTCATTGATGCCCCCGTTTCATTCCAAATACCATCTGAATTACAAGCTGTTACTTTGAATACATATTCTCCTGCATCTAAATTTGTATATGTTGCATTCCTTTGCGTACCGGCATCTATCCAATCTTCATCAAAATTTTCAAGCATATACTTGTACCTGTTCTTTTCAGGATCACTATAATGTAACCCAACAAAATCGAAACGAAGATCATTCTGGTTGTATGAAAGATTTAACTCTTTTAGTTCGGAAATAAATCCGTCATATTTAATTTTTTCTCCCGGCTTATTAAATAAAGTAATATTGCTTATAACTACCTGGGGAGGAACAGGATCATCAATTACACTATCCGGGTAAAACATTACCAACCCATTTCCGGTACCGAACACCATTTCTCCTTTTTTAGTTTTTACGCCGCATAAGTAGTCGTTTGATTTGGTATTATCAGAAATGAAATAGTTTTTGATAATGTTAGTTTGTGTATCAAACTTCGATAATCCGTTTTTAGTGGCAATCCACAGCTTACCGTAATCGTCTTCCAGTATAGAGCTGACTGAATTAAAAGCTAATCCATCTCTTTGAGCTATATTCATAATCGGAACCCCTTTATCCCTGTCAAATAAATGAATCCCGCTCTGATAAGTTCCCAGCCAAAAGTTTCCTTTTCTGTCCTCGTAGATCACATCGAGCGAGTTAAGTGCAGTACCCATTGTGCAATGAAAAAGTTCGAAAGTTCCTTTTGATTTATTAAACTTATTTAGTCCCTCAAAATTTGTCCCGATCCACATTGTCCCTGATCTATCACGATATGAGCAATCAATAAAGTCAGATGCTATACTTACAGGATTATCTGCATCATAAGTATATGGAATAAATTTGCCTGTATTTTCATCAAACCTGTTTAATCCATTTTCACTTGTTCCTACCCAGAGTATGTCATTATCATCAGGTAAAATATTTGTAACATCGTTGCTACTGATTGAAGTGGAATCATCAGGATCATGCGAATAGAATTTAAATGTATTACTAGGACGATTAAATTTACCCAGACCTCTTCTAACTGTCCCAAACCATATTATATCAGAGCTTTCCGCGTAAATGCATTCAATGTGATCTTCAATATTTGATTTATAACTGTAATTCTGGAACTCATTATTTTTTTGATTAAAACTATATAAGCCATCATCTGCGCTAAACCATATTACAGCGTTTTGAGACTCATCTATGGCATAAACCTTATTAAATGGTCTTACTTTCGGATATTCAGGATCGTAACTAATTCTCCTGAATTTATTTTTCTTTTTCTCCCATTTATTTAGTCCCCCTTCAGCTGTACCTACCCACAAAACACCGCTCTTATCAACTAACAGTGATACGATATGGTCAGTGCTAATACTACTTGTATTCTGTGAATCGTGTTCATAGCTTTTAAATATTTCCGCTCTTGGGTCGAAACAAACGAGTCCTTTTGAATATTGACGACACCAAATAAAGCCGTTCTTATCTTCAACCAAATTAATAATAAAATTCTGCATGTTTGAAGGGTGAGTAGAAACCAGGGGCTGATAGTTCTTTATTTTATTGGTTGAGGGATTGAATCTTAACAAACCTCCTACGTGTCCAATTAATATAGACCCGTCTTTTCTTTGGTAGAATTTGTTCATCAATCCAAGATCTTGTTCCAAACCAAGATCGACAGGAACAAGCAATTTTTTTCCTTCGTCATATTCAAAGATTTTATAGCTCCCAACATAAATCACATTTCTAATACTATCTTTAATAATATCACGTATCCATTGCGTCTTTTCTTCAGTTATTCTGCTTTTAAAAATTTCTTTAACATCAGTCCCATCATCCGGTAATTCAACTACCTGGATACCCCAAAATTCTTTTTGATCCGGTGGTTTCCCATCATCCCAGGAATTGTATGAGTAAGATCCGTCAGATTTATAATGAAGGCTATAATAACCTTTATTTAATGTATCAATAGTTATATTAACCCTGTTTTTAGGGATTCCTCCGGCTAAAACGTTAAGAGAATTATTTCCTCCGGCTATAATTTTTCCGTTTGCATTCTCCAGCCACCCATAATCACATCCCATCTCACCCATATTTACGACAGCTACAATTGTTTTTTTTCTTACAGAAAAAATCTGAGTTAAGTTCTTATTATCTCCAACCTTTAAGATTGAACTTATTATACCATTACTTTTTTTTAAATCCAATAAATAATAGTAGGCCGAATCTGAGTACATTAAAGTCTGATAGTAAATATCCCGAAATTTTTTAGTTTGAGGATTGAGCAATTTTAGTCCATTCATTGTGCCTGTAAGTATATTACCATCCCTATCTTCATCAATACAATAAACAAAACTATTCGCTATACTGGCAGTATCGTATCTTATAAATTTTTCTGTCTTCCGGTCAAAACTATTCAGCCCACCAAACCGGGTTCCTATCCAGAGAGTGCCTTTCTTATCTTCATAAATTGATCGAATCATCTCGCCGCTTATACTAAATGAATCACCCGGATTCGGTTGATAAATTTTCATATTGTATCCGTCATACTTCACCAGCCCATTTGTTGTACCGAGCCACAAATATCCAAAGTGATCCTGGATCATACACGAAACACTGTTGATCGGCAAACCATCTTCAACAGTGATGTGTTCAAAAACCGGTTCAGGCCAACTAATGAGTTCATTCTTGTTTTGTGAAAGGATATCGGGCTGTAATGAAGACAGAAAAATTAGTACAATACAGAAATGATCCAGACATCCAAAGAGATTTTTACCGGGCATCTGAAAAACATTTAAAATTGGGTTTATATTTAGAACATCAGGCTTTTTTTGGTAAAAAGCAACTGTTGATAAATTTAATCAACTAAATAATTGTTTAAACTAGCCGGATTAGAATTATTTCCGGATATGAACTTTTAACAATTTTTCGGGACTACTTAGATATCCATAATTTTATAATTAAATGAATCCTATCTTACCTTAAAAGATGTTTAACCTCTTTTACCAGATCAGGATAGACTTTTCCTAATCTTTGAAGTCCGGCTATAACACTTTTTTGTAGTCCTTCAAAATCCAGTTCATTGCCTCCGCCTTCGGTGTATGATATAAGAATATTATGGTACTCAAATGCAAGCTTTTCACTCCTCGCCATTATTTCTCCCATTGCCTCCGGTGTGTTCCAGCCAATTCCCCCAGATTCCTCAGTCACACTAAGTATCAGTCGCCGCATAATATTGCGTGCACCTTCAATATTTTTTTCAGCAAGCTTTGAAACAACTTCTCCCAAGGCTTTAATAACACGATTTTTTAGATCTTCATTAGTAGTTACAAGTAACGATAAGAGTACATTAACAACTTTCAGAGGTGGGAGTTGGTGAATAACACCGGGATAATTATTAAAGTCTTTTTGTTCTAGAAGTGTTAAAACTTTCTTTTTGAAATTCTGTTTATTTGTTCGATTTAAATTCTTCAAAGCTTAGGTAATGAAGGCATTGAAGCAAACATTTTTTTTCATTTTATTTTTAAGTTGTTAATTAGTTTATTCAGAAACAATATATACTATACAATTAGTAAACAATTAAGTTGGGAGTATATTTAAGTTTTAATGACAAACAAGATTTTATACAACTTGAAGGTATGACATAGATTGGTTAAGAGTTATAGCTATTGCTTTTGTGCTGATATATTATGTTGTAATCGTATTCCTGCCGGGGGATTTTATATTAGTTTTATAAGACCTTTGTTCGGGTTAAAAGAAGAAATAAAATCTCACGATCAGCAGTAAAATTATTTTAGATTAAAGATGAGATTTTATTTTTTATAATCAATAATACTCTGCTGTATTCTGCTTGTTAAGCTATGAGGTGCAATCCTTCCGCAGTCTCCATTTCCAGAAACATCAGGAGCACATAAACGAAAACACCATGGAGTCCTGTTTTTTGTAAGAGGGCATCCAAGATAGGTATAGTCTTTAAGACCTTTTTGAGGATTAATATGCTTTTTAATTAATGGCATTTTTATTATTAAACTTTTGTTTCTATGCAAATTTACGAACGTTTCTCAGCATTAAAAAAGTTCCAGGGTTAATTTTGTTTTATATTGGCAAATAAAAAACTCCCACCTAAGCTATTAAGCAGGAATAGAAGAAAGGAAAGAATGAAGAAATATCGAAGTTATCCCACTTTTACTACTACCATTGTCATATCATCATTTACTTCAGCGGAGCCGCGGAAGGTTTTTATGGAGGACCAAATTTCGTTAACAATATCTGCTGAACGCACCCCGGTTTTGTTGCTTAAGATTGCATTGAGATTTTCTTCCCCGAAGAGTTCGTTGTTCTCATTCATTGCTTCCGTAACACCGTCTGTAAAAAAGGCAAATATCTGTCCTTGCTTCAGTTTTATTTCTTCTTCGACAAGAGAACTATCGAACACTACCCCTTTTTCCAAACCAACTCCTAAGCCTTGTGTTCTGTATTGCTGAACTGTTCCGTTGGAGGTAACAAGTACAGGCATATGTCCGGCACGACAGAATCTTAATGTATTGTTTTCCAAATCGAAGAGTGCAAGGGTCATCGTTACAAACCAGCTTTTATCGAGTTCCTGGTACATTCGCCGGTTTATATCTATCAAAACTTCTTTGGGAGATTTATCATCAAAGCAGCTTAACTGTATCATCGTTTGCAGTTTCGTCATATAAAGCGATGCTGAAAGTCCTTTACCGGATACATCACCAACTACAACGAAAAGTTTTTTATCGGATAAAGTGATGAGATCGAAATAATCACCGCCAACCTGCATAGCAGGAATCATCTCACCGCAAATATCGAGTCCGTTTATATTTGGAATACACTGAGGCAGCAATCCTTGCTGAATTTTTCTTGCAAGATCAAGATCGCGTTCAATCTTTTGTTTCTCAACTTCGGATTTGTAAAGCCGAGCATTCTCAATAGAAACCGCACTCTGATTTGCGGCCGCCCAGAGAAGTTCAAGATCTTTTCCCGCAAACTGAGAACCGGAATGTTTTAATCCAAAAAGAATTAATCCTATAACCTTAGACTTAATGACCATCGGTATAATTGTGAAGATCTCTTCAGAGATTAGCTTTTCTGCTTTTTCAGGCAGCACCCTATGAAAATCATTTTGCTCAACAACAGGTAACTGGTTGATAAGATTCTTTTCTTTGATAAACCGTCCAAGATTCGATTGCGTTATCACACATTCCTCCTCACTCAATCCTGTTTCTCTTACTAATTTTAATTCGCTGCTGTGGTCGCTACGAATCAATATTCCGAACCTGGTAATATTCAAAGCTTCAACAAAAGTTTTTTGCATGAGGTCCAGGATATTATCAAGACCAACCACTGTTGAAACATCGTTGCTGAATTTTATCAGAACTCTCTGGTATGCAAATTGTTCAGGATAAAATCTTTTTGTTAGAAAATCCTGGAACCTGTCTTTGGAAGACTGAAAAACAAGTGCAAATATTATAAAAAATACTCCTGCAACTATACCCTGGTTTTCAACACCGAGCGCTGTACTTATTGTTTGTCCTGCCACATAAATAACGAAGAAATAAATTACTGCAACAGAAAGAGTAGCCGAACCGTAGATAATAGTGTTCTTAACTACAACACTTACATCCATTAACTGGTATTTAAATACCGAATAAGCAAAGATCAGCGGTACAAGAGCAACTAAAACAATAGGCATGTAATATTCTGGAGAATTAAATATTGTATCCGCAAGCGCCGGAGCTATCTTAGCAGTATAAAGTGAAATTGCGAGAGCAAATATGAAAGCAACTAGAATAAGAAATATGGGTTTCTTTTGTTCTTTACTTCCAAGTCTTCTGTACTGGATAATCAATGCAATCAACGCAGTAATGTTTGCGCCAATTTGGAAATAACCAATAGATGGAATAATCTTAAAGAAGAGATTTACTTTAATTGATTGCGTAAATGATAAAGCAGCAATAATTACCAGCGATACTGAGAGAAGCACAGGAATAATGAATACTAATCTTTTTACAAGTTTCCTTTGGGCAAACTTAAAAGGATTTGGAAAATTCCAGAAAAAATAGTTTATCACGAATGGTATAAAACACACTGCCACAACCCAGGAAACACCGATTAATATAGCAAGTAAACCTATATCATTATAAAATTTATCAAAATCCCCGTGAGGCGGAACCAGTGCACTTAACGAAGATAAAACTGCAAGAACGCCAATAAAGTAAAAGAGACGATGTGCCCTGCCATCCGGTTTGGCTGTTAAAACTATAAACCCGATAAGCATCCAGAATAAAGCACTTAATGTAGAGGCAAGATTTCCGAATTGAATTAATTTCTTTACGTAAACTTTGGTTGTAAAGACTTCGTTGTTTCTTTTGTATTTATATTCGGCATATTTCCCGCTATCGAATCTATTAAGAATATTCTGTGCCTGGTATGTTGACCCGAGTACTTTCCCATCAATTGCAATTAGCTGATCACCGTTTCTTATGCCGGCTTTCCATGTTACCCCCTCTACTTTCACGACATCGAAAAATATTGCAGTACTATCTTTACTTACTTTCTTTGGTATCCAGAGACATTCATCATTACTTGTAACATTGACGTTTAGTACATAATATATATTAAGCAGAGCAATACCAATAAGAAACAATGACAACCAAACAATTAATTTTGGTCGCCATTTATAATATAATGTTTTAATACTGCTCATTTATTTCTTTTGGAATAATTCATCACATGTTATTTAACTTTAAGAATCACCATCGTAATATCGTCCGACTGAGGAGCACCCTCGGTAAATTGCTTAACTTCGTTTTTAATTCCTTCAAGAATTTCATTTGCACATTTACCGGCAAGTTCGACTGCAATCTTTTCAAGTCTTTCGTCAGAAAATTCTTCTCCTCTTTTATTCATTGCTTCGGAAATACCATCAGTAAATAAAACCAAAACGTCATCTTTTTGCAACACTAATTCTTCGGATAAATAAGGGACCATAGTTTCGATCACTCCAAGAATAACACCGCCTTTTTGCAGTTTGGTTATTTTTCGGTTCCTGATAAGCAACGGAGGATTATGTCCGGCATTAACGTATATTAACTTTTTATCTTTATTATTTATCAGGCACCAGAAAAAAGTTATAAACCTGCCATCGCTGGTGTTTGCAAAAATCAGATCGTTTATTAAACCGGTTGATTGTGCAATGTGCATTTCCTGCCTGCAAATAACCTGCAGAAATGCCTGTATATTAGCCATAAGCAAAGAAGCGGGTGCACCTTTACCGGAAACATCTGCAATAGCAACGCAAAACCTGTTTTCATCAAGAGCGATCACATCATAATAATCTCCCCCAACCTGTTTGGACGACATATTGATTGCTGCAATATCAAAATTATCATATTGTGGAATTGTATGAGGCAATAAATTTTGCTGAATTTCCCTTGCGAGGTCGAGTTCCTCTTCCATTTTTTGTTTTTCAAGCTCTTCGATGAACAGTCTGTTGTTTTCAAGCGAAATAATCGCAAGACTTCCCACGGAATAAATAAACTCAGTATCCGCAGAGGAGTAAGGTTGTTTATTTATTCTATCACCGAGTAAGATCAATCCTTTAGTTTTCCCCTGTATCTGCATCGGTACAGCGAGATGAATTCCAAGCTTATATAGTGGAGAATATTTTGTTTCAAGTTCTGTGTGATTCATTGAATTTCTTATTTGCGAACAATCACACGATTTTAGATTTTCAAGCAATATATCGATATCAAATTTCGAATCAAGCACCTGGATTTCACCATTTTGCATTGTAACCACCGCAAACTTTGAAACCATAAACTGCCCGATGATTGAAAACACGAGGAGCTTTGCAACTTTAGTGGATTCGGAAAAAAGCCCGAACTCTTTACTAAGTTCAAACAGCGCATTTAATCTCTGAATTCTGGAATCAAGTTCACGGTTTACTCCCTGCAGTTCATTTATCCTTATCGAATTTTGTATAGCAGTTGCAGAAATATTTAAGATAGTTATTAAAAAGTCCCTGTCGCTTTCAGTGTAATCGGATTTATTCAGTTTTTCACCAAGACAAACCATCCCTATACATTCATCCGATGAACTTATCTTTTCAGATACTTTTAATTTTGCCGAATCCATAAAACTTTTTAATCGTTCGTCATTGAGACAGTTTTCATTAACATTTAGAACAGGAAATTTATCGATCGTATTGCTGCTTAAACCTTTTGAATTTTTTACGACGATCTTCCCGTTTTCACTGAGGGCTATTAAACCTTTTGTGGAAAGAAATTTGCCAAGACAAGTAAGCAGAACATTATTCAGGATAAATTGTAAATCTATGCTTGAATTTATAATCCTGCTGAAATCAACAAGAGCAGTTAAGTTTCTTTTTAATTTTAGATTATCATCCTGCATTAATCTGCTTACGCATTTATACTTTTGGATAGTAATACTTTATTATACTTACCGGGGACGGAAATGTATTTAACGTCATCCATCAAAGTTTTCATCAGATACATTCCCAATCCTCCAACTTTACCATTCCTGTAATATTTTTGCAGATCAGGATCGGGTACAGTATCAGGATTAAACGTATTACCGTGATCGATTATACTGATTATTAGTTTTTCGTGGTTGTATTCCAGTTTAATTACTATATCGCCTTCGGGATAAGATTTGTATGCATGCCTGATAATATTCGTACAGGCTTCATCAACCGCCAGCATTATGTTTTCAATTTCTTCGGCAGATAAACCTGAATTCGAAGCCTGATTGCTTATAAAATCCCTGATCAGGGAAAGATTTTCAGTCCGGCTTTTTACAACAAGCTCGCCTGTATTTTTTTTATTTCGTGCCAATTCCATCGCTCTCTGAAAATTTATTAATCGCTTCGTCTTCTGATTTGAAAATTTCATAAAGCAGGGGAAATCCCAACAAATCGAATATATTATAAACTTTTTCGTTCATGTTTGTAAGCTTTATGTCTCCTTTATTATCTCTTATCTTTTCGATATAAGCCATAAACACGCCGAGACCTGCGCTGCTTATATAAGCAAGGTCTCTAAAGTTTACCACAATTTTAAACTGGTTCTGATCAATCAATTCAGTAAAGTCATTCTCTAAGGTAGGAGCTGTATGTGCATCAAGATATCCCGAAAGATTGATCACACTTACATTTCCTTTATCTACAACTGAGGTGCTGAACTCTGCCATTCTTTCTCTCCATCAATTTTAATTTTTTGTTTCCACTTTAAAATTACTAAAGTAATATCATCATATTGCATATGATTATGGGAAAACATTGAAACTTCCTTTATTACTTTTTTTGAAAGCTCTTCCGCACTTTTTTTTCTGTTTTCGAGCAAAATTTCAGTAAAATACTTATCACCAAAGTCTTCCAGATATTCATTTTTTGCCTCGGTAATTCCATCGGTGTAAAGAACAATTGTATCGTTCTCCTCCAGCTTTATTGTTGATTCATCAAGATTTTCTTCGAATTGCTTTTCCTCACTTAACCCAAGTCCTATGCCTGAAGGTTTAACCGGTTGTGCAGTCTCGCCTCTTAATAAAAGCACGGGACAATGACCGGCTCTTGCCATTTTCATTTGATTCTTTTTCATATCGATTATTCCGTAAGCAGCACTGACAAATGTTTTTTTGTCTAATGTGTGCTTCAGAATGTCGTTTGCCCGGACAAGAATTTCTTTTGGGCTAAGATATGTTTTAGCAAGCGATTCAAAAATCCCTTTAACTTCTGCCATTATAAATGCAGCAGAGATGCCTTTACCGGATACATCAGCAATTACAAATCCAAGTTTGGAATCTGAGAGTTTAAAGAAATCATAATAATCTCCTCCCACCTCAAAAGCAGGAATAAAGACTGAAGATATTTCAAGCTGATCGAACTCAGGATTTTTTTCCGGCAAAATTTTTCTTTGCACTTCACGGGCAACATCAAGTTCTTTTTCCAGTCTTTCCTTCTCAATCGATTCTTCGAGCAATTGTGAATTTTCAATCGATACAGAAGCATAATCTGAAAATGTGGCGATTGCACTTTTATCTTCATCACTAAACTTTTGTTCACCGATTCTTACCGCAATCAGTAATCCTTTTACATCTCCGTATGATCTGAGCGGGGAAACTGCGGCAACTTTGTAAGGTTGACTTAACTCCTGTTTGTTTTCCAGATCTGTTAAACGAATAAATGTGCTGTCGTTTATATCATCCCACTTAATTTTTTTCAAAATAAACCTGCTGATCTTCTCAGAATCAATGAAACCTATGTTTTTGTTTGCAATCGGTACAAATTCATCATCCCTCCAGATTATCCATGAAGCGTCTGCACTGCCTATTCTTGTTGTTATATCTGTTACAGTTTCTGCCAGTTCGTTAAAATCCAGAACCTGAGTAATTAGTTTACTAAAATACTGCAACGATGAGACTTCTTCTGCTTTACGATCGAATGCAGCTGCAGTAGGAATGTGAAACAACGTCGTGAAAAACAAGACACTGAAATAAATTGCTCCATACAACATAACTATACTAGCAAATTCTTTTACAGATGGTGCAAATGAAGTCAGCATCTGGCTATGCAATGTTTCATCACCGGTATTATTGAGATTCACAATAAAGAGAATTGCAATGACAATAGATAAAATAAGAAGGGCGATTTTCTCTTTTTTTACAATAAAGGCTATCCACGATATTCTTAATGAATTAATTACCATTAAAAGAACCGATACAATCAGGAATGTATCGCAGATGAAAGCAAATTTGGTATCGCTTAAATAAGGAGCTGTTAATGAAGCAAGTATAAAAAATACAATCATAGTAATAAAGTATACCTGCTGTGATTTACTTTGCCGTAAAAAGAACAGATGTCTTAATGTAACCAAAACATAGGTTACAAATCCCACTATAAGTAGTAAATAAACAAGCGTTACCAAAACCGATGTGATACTTGGATTGTTAATTCTTTCATTAACATTATCGAATAGCAAAGACATAAAAGAATCGGAAAATGTTATCAGAAAGAAAATGAAAGCGTTTAA
>Ga0307436_1001269_pt1 | contig 11266 bp, 9 predicted proteins | sample SalMarWE160440MG_FD_202513 | JGI IMG/M metagenome (GOLD analysis project Ga0307436, IMG submission 202513) | Salt marsh sediment microbial communities from the Plum Island Ecosystem LTER, Massachusetts, United States - WE1604-40 | ecosystem: Environmental > Aquatic > Marine > Intertidal zone >...
ACGTGCTCGGCGTTTACGCCGATTCCGGCGTCGTCTACATCGAAAACTCCCTGGCCCTCGACACCAACCTCTGCGCCCAATCGGTGCTTTTGCACGAGCTCGTGCATTACAACCAGGATCAGGCCGCCCGCTTCGTGAACCTGCCGCCGGTCTTCCGCTGGCAATTGCGCGAGCAAGAGGCCATCGCGGTGCAGAAGCTTTATCTGAGCGAACACGGCCGCTCCGTGGATTTCAGCAAGAACTTCCACCTCGGCGCCTTCAACGGCGACAGCTGCGGCTATCCCCAATACGCTGGCGGTTAAGTCTTTAAGCCGCCTAAGATTTTTGCACTGCGGCAAACTGCCGCTTGCATTGGACAGTCTCCCTGACCTATATTTGAGTATCATCTTGGATTGGCTGCCTATAGGCTGCTCAAACGGTCATTGTGGGTCAGTTTGGGTGAACGAAAGAGGAGTTGCGTAACCCGGGGAGGGTGATGGTGCCGCGGTTCGGGGCTTAACGGCCCGCCGGACCGGCTTTGGCTCTAAAGGGCAAAACGTCACGTGAAAACACGGGCGCGTTGCGTAGGGGGCTGAGGAGATACGTCATGGACGCAGGTACCATGAAGGCTATCGTCGCTGGCTTGCTGGCTTGGCTCGGCTCGCACTCGGATTACCCTCTGACCAATCAGGCCCCGGCGGTCGCTCTCGTCCCCCATAGCTATATCGAAGACCTTGCCTGCGGCGTGCGCTGCGACGTGCTCGGTGTCTATCCCGACGGCAACGTCGTCTATGTGGATTCGGCGCTGAAGCCGGAGACCAACATTTGCGCGCGCTCCGTGATCCTCCACGAGCTCGTCCACTACCTCCAGGACCGCAACGAGCGCTTCATCAACCTGCCGCCGGTGATCCGCTGGCAAGTGCGGGAGGTCGAGGCGTATGCGTACCAGCGGCGCTACCTCCGCGAAAACGGGATCAAGGCCGCCGACAAGCCGAGACTCTATCTCGGCGCCGTCATGGGCCCGGCCTGCTGACCGCAGGCCCGGCGCCGGCGGTCAAGTCCGCGGCCGCCGACGCAAGTCGCGCACCTCGAAGGCATCGGCGTGAATATGCTGGAGACCCGCGCCGGCAAGGTAAGCGCGCTTTTTCGCCGACGCCACCATGGGCGGATTGCCGCATATGAAAACGCGCCAGCCGGCGAGCGCCGGCTGGTCGGCGAAGGCGAGGTCGTCGGCCCGTCCGGCGCGCAAGTCCCCGTTTGCCGCGCCGGCGGAAACGCAGCGCGCGTAAGTGAAATTGGGCGCGCGGGCGGATAGCGCCGCCAAGGCATCTGCGAGGTACAGCCCGTCGGCCGTGCGGCTGCCGTGATAAAGGCGGATCGGTCCCGTGTGGCCGTGGAAAAGCGCGTCCCGGACGATGCCGAGAAGCGGCGCCAGGCCGGTGCCCGTTCCGATCAGCAGAAGCGGCTGCGTTCCGTCCTGGGGCACATAGAAGCAGTTGCCGTTCGGCCCCTGGATTTCGACGCGCGCGCCCGCTTCGAGGCTATCGAAAATCCAGCTGCTCATGGCGCCGTTCTCGTACCGCCGCACATGCAGTTCGAGCGCGTCCCCGTCGTCGGGGTGGCTCGCCAGCGAATAGCTGCGCACAAGCCCGCCCGCGCGGCGCAAATTGATGAACTGTCCCGGCCTGTAGGCGAACGGCGCCAGCGGCTTCAGGAAAAGCTGCCGGACCTCGGCGCTCAGGTCGGCGACCGCCGCCACCTCGGCGGCGATGAAAAGGTCGGCGTCTTCGGCCGGCGCGATGTCGAGATCGCCCGCGGGCTGGCTCAAGCAGGCGAGAAAATATCCCAGCGCCCGCAGCGTTTCCTTCAACTCGGAGCGCGCCGCATCGCCGGGATCGCCGCCGGTGCAGCGCATCAGGCAAGCGAAACAAACCCCTTTCCTGCAGGAATAAGGAATCTCCACGCCTTGGCGAAGCAGAGCCTGAAGCACGCTTTCGCCCGGCTGGCAGTCATAATCCGCCGCGCCGATGCGAAGCCGCACCGGCTGCGGGGCATAGACAGGGACGGCCAATTAACGCCCGAGGACGTCGTTGCGCGTGGAACCGGCGACCGCCATCACCTGTGCGACGAGATTCGCGGGCACCTTCAGCTCTTCCAGCGTGGCCTGAAGATGTTTGGCCACGGCGTCGAAATGGGAATCGTTCAATCCGCGTTTGACCAGCGGTTCATGCGCCGTGCGGAGGTCCCGGCCGGTGTAGTGGTTGGGCCCGCCGAAAGCCATGGTCAGGAACGCCTTCTGCTTCGAGCGTTGGGCGTCCATGTCGGTCGTATCGAAAAAACCGCTGATGTGCGGATCGGCGAGAACCTTGCGATAGAATATGTCGACGGCGGCATTGACGGCGGCATCGCCGCCTATTTGCTCGTAGATTGAATTGCTCATATCGCCCTACAACTGGCAGTTGAGATTGAGGCGGTCACGGCCGCCCCGGCTCAACACGGTGTAGCGCACAGGTGATAAGAAACATTTAATTTACATCTATTCCCGCTAAGGCTTCTGCCGCGCCACGCCAACAGGGTAGGTTTAAGGGCCCGAAGCCGGCATGCGGCATGGGCAGAAACGAAGGACGACATGGCGGCCGAGCATCGCAACGACCCGTGGCTGTTCACGCCCGGACCCATCAACACGGATGCGCATACGAAAGCGGCGATGGGCCGCGACTTCGGCTCGCGCGATTCGGAATTCATCGCCATGACGGCGCGCGTCTGCGCCCGTCTCGCCGCGATCGCCAATGCCGGCGCCGGCCATGTCTGCATTCCGATCCAGGGCAGCGGCACGTTTGCCGTCGAAGCGGCGCTGGGCACCTTGATTCCGCGCTCGGGGAGGGCGCTGGTTCTCGTCAACGGCGTTTACGGGCGCCGCATCGCGCAGATTTGCAAAGTTATGGGGCGCGATTTCGCGGTGCTGGAAACCGCCGAGACCGAGCCGCCGTCGCCCGAGGCCGTCGCGGCGCGGCTCGCCGCCGAACCGGACATCACCCATGTCGCCGCCGTCCATTGCGAGACGACGACCGGCATCCTCAATCCCCTCGAAGACATTGCCGCCGTCACCGCAAAGGCCGGGCGGCGGCTTCTCGTGGACGCCATGAGCACCTTCGGGATTCTGCCCCTCGATGCACAGGCGCTCGGCTGCGACGCCCTCATCGCCTCCGCCAACAAATGCCTCGAAGGCGTGCCCGGCATGGGTTTCGTCATCGCCAAGCGCGCGGCGCTCGAAGGCGCGCGAGGGAATTGCCATTCGCTGGCCCTCGATCTCTACGAGCAATGGCGCTTTCTCGAAGCATCCGGCCAATGGCGCTTCACGCCGCCCACCCACGTCGTCGCCGCCCTCGATGCCGCGCTCAAGGCTTATGACGCCGAAGGCGGGAGAGAAGCCCGGCTCGCCCGTTACCGGCGCAACTGCGCGGTGCTGGTCGCCGGCATGCGCAATTTGGGTTTTGAAACGCTCATTCCCGACCGCCTGCAGGCGCCGGTCATCGTCACCTTCCGAGCGCCCGGCCATCCCAACTACCGCTTCGAGGATTTTTACGGGGCCCTGCGCAAGCGCGGCTTCGTGATCTATCCCGGCAAGCTCACCGAGGCCGAAAGCTTCCGCGTCGGCTGCATCGGGGCCATCGGCGAGGCGCAGATGACGGCGCTCATCGCCGCCGTCGCCGAAGTCATGGACGAACAGGGGTTGTCGTTGCGCCCCGCCGCCCGCAACGCCTCAGCCTGAGGCAAGAAATTCCTTAAAGCGGCGCGCCACATCGCGCGGTGTCACCGTCGGCCGCCCCAAATCCTTCATCGAGCCGGGCCGGATTTTCATGTGCACGAGCACCGGGCCTTTGCCGGCAAACGCCTCGCGCGCCGCTTGCTCGAATCCCTCCGGCGAATCGCAGGCAGACGCCGCGGCGTAGCCGCAGGCAAGCGCGATCCGCGGAAAATCCACCGCGGGCGAAACCGTCATCTGCCCGCCCGTCGAATCGTGGGTGCCGTTGTCGAGCAGGATGTGAACGAGATTTTGCGGATGATAGGCGCCGATGGAGGCCATCGTTCCCATCTTCATCAGCGCCGCGCCGTCGCCGTCCAAAACCGCGACGGGCCGCTTGGTGTTGAGCGCGATGCCCAGCGCCATGCCGGTGGCGCAGCCCATCGAGCCGACCTGATAGAGATGCTGCTTGCGGTCGGCGAGCGTAAACAGCTCGCGCCCGCATTTGCCGGTGGTGGCGACGACCCCGGCCTGCGCGGGCACGATCTCGAGAAATTTCTTCAGCGTCTCGGCGCGCGCCGGCGGCGCGGCCCCGGTGCGCCGGTCGCGGTAGGAGCCCTCGGGCGGTTTTTCGACCGGCGTTTGGCGCAGGCCGGTCTTGGCAACGCTGCCCTTGGTCATGACGAAGGCGAACGGAAGATCCGTCTCCGCCATCGCCGCCTCGGCCTCGTCGAGCGCCGGCGCCACGTCTTCGCGCGCGACGGGAAAGGCGCGGTGGCGGATGGCGATGGCGTCCAAGATCCGCTCCATCACTTTCCCCATCAATTCGTGCTGGGGCTCGTCGCCGAGCCCCGGCTGGCCGCGCCAGGTGGCGATGAGGAGCGTCGGGATGCGGAAGGGATAATTGAGGGAGGTCAGCGGATTGATTGCGTTCCCCAGCCCCGAATTCTGGACCATGACCACGGTCTTGCGTCCCGCCAGCCACGCGCCCGCCGCGATCGCCACCGCCTCGCCCTCGCTCGCCGCCCCGATGTAATCGAGCCGGTCGGCGCTGATGACGCCGTCAATGAGCGGGGTCAGAAACGAGCAGGGAACGCCGGTGAAAAAATCGAAGCCCCGCGACGACGCCGCGGCGATGAAATCCTCGGCCTCGATCATGGCGGGCCGGCGGCCATTACAGGAAGTTGCGCGCCTCGGCGAGGTCGAAGATGTCGTCCACGTCGAGCCAATTGCCGGCGATGTAAACGACGTCGATCTTCTCGCCCTTCTCGATCAGGCGCGAGAACAGGTCCAAGAGGCTGGCGCGCCCCAGCACCCCTTCGCTTTCCATGGCCGCGACCTCGGCCTTGACCAGCTCCGATCCGCGCGGCGACAGGCGGGCCAAGCCGATCCATTCGCCGTCCACGGCGCCGGGCTCGATCCCGTTGGCGATGCGCGTCAGCATCACCGGCTCTTTTTCGAGCAGATAGTTTCCGGTGAAGCCCCGCGTGCAGGAGACGAAATCCACGGCCCGCTCGGCGCGGCCGCGCCGCTTGTCGGCGCCCAGCGCGTCCACCGCCAGCACGATGTCGCCGCGGGCGTGCAACAGCGCGTCGAGAATGTAGCGGCGGAACAGGATGTCGCCGTAAGAGAGAATGCAGCTTCCCGTGAGGCTTTCGGCGGCGCAGGCGAGCGAGGCCGCCTCGCCGGTTTCGGCGAAGGCGTCGTTGTCCACGGTGCGGATGGAGGGCAGCGCGATCGCCTCCTTCTTGTAGCCGCGCACCACGGTGACGTCGCGCACGCCGCCTTTCTTGAGCGTCGAGACGAGACGCCGCAAGAGCGGGCGCCCGCGCACGTCGATCATGCATTTCGGACGGTCCTGCGTCAGCTCGCCCAGGCTTTCGCCGCGCGAGGCGGCGATGACGATCGCTTGCACCTCCTCGCGCGCCTTGCCGTAGCGCTTTTCGGCTTCCACGAGGTCGTTGTTGCCGGTGAGGCGGAAGACTTCCTGGATGGTGGCGATCTCGCCCTCCACCCCCATCAGGCTGCGTTCGCTCTGGATGCGGCGGCAGACGTCCTGCATGGCGGAAATCGCCGCACGGATGCTGTGGTTGGCCCAGATGACGGTGGAGATTCCCGCCTTCTGCAACATCTCGGTGGGCGCGCTGTAGAACGTCGTCGGCACGATGACGACGGGGCAGCGCGCGTTCCATTCGCGCATGAAGGCGAGGATTTCGTCGGCGGACGACTTCTTGGAATGGACGAGGATGGCGTCGGCCCCGGCGTCCACATAGGCCTCGCCGCGCTTTAGGGCCTCGTCCAGCCCCCAGCCGCCGACCAGCGCCTCGATGCGCGCCACCACGCAAAAATCGTCGTCGGTCTGGGCGTCCTTGCCGGCCTTGATCTTGCCGGCGAATTCGCCGATGTCGGCGAGCGGCTGCCCTTCGCCCAAGAAGGAATTGATCTTGGGAAACTGCTTGTCCTCGATGCACACGCCGGCGATGCCGCGCTGGCACAATTTTTTCACCAGCCGCCGCATGTTGTTGAAATTGCCGTAGCCGGTGTCGCCGTCCACGAGAATGGGAACGGTGGTGGCGTCGGCCATGAACTCGAGGACTTCCGCGACCTGCGTCCACGACGCCTCGTTGTTGTCGGGAACGCCGAGCGCCGCCGAGATCGCCAGGCCCGAGGCCCAAATTCCCTTGAAGCCGGATTCTTCGACGATGCGGGCGGAGAGGCCGTCGTGCGCCTCCATCAGGAAGGAGAGCTCCGGCGCGTACAAGAGCGCCCGCAATTGCGCCGCCCGCGAGCGCGTCTCAAGCGCCGCTGCGTTCTCCCCGTGCGGCAGACTCGCCCGCGCTTTCGTCATCGCCCCTGAACCCGGTTATGGGAAAATCGCTGCGCCCCTGCGCAGAGCCGGCCCAAGGGTAATACGGAACGGGCCGGTTGCAAACGGCTGTATGGCGGGAATGAGCGGCTTCCGCGCGGCTCAGCGGACGTTGGCGCTTTCCTTGCCGCCCGGGGCCTCGGCGGCCATTTCGGCCACCTTGGCGTTCAAGGCCGCGGCCAGCGCGGACATGCCGCCGTTCTTCAGGATGCTCGAATAGTCGGACTTGCGCACCGCCAGCTCGCTGATGCTGCCGTTGAAATAGATGTCGACGACCTGCCAAAGGCCGTTGAAATTCCGCAGCAGGTAATTGAGCTGCGTGTGGCCGCCGTCGCTGTCGGTGATCTCGGCGCGCACGACGATCGAATTGCGTCCCTCCTCCTGCACGCCCAGAATGTCGAAGGCCTCGCCGGTGTAATTGCGGAAGCGCGCGGCGTAGGTCGCCGTGCTCATGTCGGCGAACGCGGCGAGGAATTTCTTGCGCTCGTCCTCGCTCGCCCGGTTCCAATAGATGCCCGAGGTGATCTCCGCCATGAAAGGAATGTTGAACGTCTCGTTGACGGCCGGCGACAGCGCCTTGAAGCGCCCCTCGAATCCGAGATTGCTGTCCTTCATGGCGCTGAGCAGCGTCTTGTGGAATTCCTCCACGACGTTCTTCGCCGCGTCCAGCGAGGCCTGGGTCTGGTGAATCTGGGGCGGAGCCGGTTCCGGCAGCGGCACGTCTTGTTGCTGGGCTGCGGCGGAAAAGGCTATAAGCACGCCGGTCAAAATCCCGGCGGCCGCGGCTTTGAGGCGATGGAACGCCATTCTCTCTCCTTCGCGGGTGGGCAGGCGCCACCCTTATATCGGGGAAAACCCCTCCGCTTTCAACTGCCCCAGGATTGTGGCCACAGTTTGTCGCAGGGCCTTTTATTGGATTTTCCGGCCGGGAGCAGCCGTTGATCACCGAACTCGCCCACCTCTACCGCCGGACCCTGGCCGCCTGGGTGGACCTCATGCGCCGCAGGGCGGCCCTCGTCGTGGTGCTGGCCGCCCTCAGCGCCGTGGCCGGACTGTGGTATGCGGCCGCCAACCTCACCATCGACACCGACACCACCGACATGCTTGCCAAGGACCTTCCCTTCCGGAAGGCCTACGACGAATACAAGGCCGCCTTTCCCCAATTCTCGGACAACATCGTCATCGTCATAGACGGCAACAACCCCGACGTCGTGGCGGACGCCGGCGCCCAGATGGCGGCGCGGCTGCGCGCCGAGCCGGAGTTGTTCCCCTATGTCTTCGATCCGCGCAACGATCCGTTCTTCATCCGCAACGGACTCCTCTATCTCGACGAAGACGAGCTGGCGCAAATCTCCGATCGCCTGGCCCGCGCCCAGCCGCTGATCGGCACGCTCGCCAAGAACATGAATCTGCGCGGCTTCTTCGACGTGCTCGGCCTGGCGGCGGATGAAATCGCCGAAGGCAACGCCGATCCCGCCACGCTTACGCTCGTCATGGGCAAGTTGCAGGAAGCCGTCATCGCCCGCATCAAGGGCGTGCCCTATCTCCTCTCCTGGCAGGAATTGATGTCGGGCAAGCCGCGCCCGGAGGACCGGCGTCACGTCATCGTCGTCCAGCCCAAGCTCGATTATTCCTCGCTGCAGCCGGCCGCCGCCGCGATGGCGGCGATCCGGCTGGCCGCCGGGCAAATCCAGGTGGTGCCGGGCGGCGAAATCAACGTGCGCCTGACCGGTGCCGCGGCGCTGCAGGACGAGGAATTCAAAAGCGTCACGGCCGGGGCGGGGACCGCCGGCGTGTTGTCGCTCGTTCTCGTCACCGTGTTGCTCATCTGGGGCCTGCATTCGGCGCGCCTGATTACCGCAAGCCTGCTCACTCTCGTCATGGGGCTGGCGTGGACGGCGGCGTTTGCGACGATCGCCATCGGCCATCTCAATCTCATCTCCGTCACCTTCGCCGTGCTCTTCATCGGGGTCGCCGTCGATTTCGGAATCCAGTTCTGCTTCCGTTACGGCGAATGGAACGCGCGCGGGCTGCAAACGGCCGAAGCCCTGCGCAAGTCGGCGGTCGGGGTCGGCGGCGCCTTGACGCTGGTCGCGGGCGCCGCCGGCATCGGCTTCTTTTCCTTCGTCCCCACCGATTATGTCGGCCTGTCCGAGCTCGGCATCATCTCCGGCGTCAGCATGGGCATCGCCTGGTTCGCCAATTTGACCGTCCTGCCGGCGCTCCTCGCCCTCATGCCCTTGAAGCCGGGCACCCAGGCCGAAGGCCCGGGCGTGGGGCGGAGCGGCGAGCCGGCGCTGGGCTTCGTGCTGCGCCACCCCTTCACCATCACCATCGGCGCCGTCCTCCTCGGGCTCGCCGGGCTTGCGGTGGCGCCCCAGGCGCGCTTCGACTTCAATCCGCTCAATCTCCAGGATCCCACCACCGAATCGGTGCAGACGCTGCGCGATCTCATGCGCTCGGACCCCAGCGCCGCCTACACCATCGCCGTGCTGACTCCGGATCTCGCCGCCGCCGAGGCGATGGCGGGCAGGCTCGACCGTCTGCCGGTGGTGGACGAGACCCTCACGCTCAACAGTTTCCTGCCGCGCAACCAGGAAGCCAAACTCAACATCATCGACGGCATCTCGCTGTTTCTCCGCCCCGTTCTGAAGCCCGGCGCGGCGCTGCAGCCGCAGGAAACCGGGTCCCGCGTCGAGGTCGCCAAGGCGTTCCGCGCCAAGCTCGTCAAGCTGGCCGACAGTCCCGACGCCGGCCTGCTGTCGCGTCCGGCGCGCCGTCTCGCCAACGGCCTCGACGTCCTCATCGAGACGCGCGGCGAATCCGGCCTCGTTGATCTCGAAAACAGTCTGCTTGCGACCCTGCCGGCCCAGCTCGAACGCCTGCGCCTGTCGCTGGAGCCCGAGGTCGTCACGCTGGACGACCTGCCGCCGGACCTGCGGGCCCGCGCGCTGGCGCCCGACGGCCGGGCGCTCGTCACCGTCGTTCCGGCCGGCGACATGAACAACGATCAGGCCTTGCGCCGCTTCGTGCGCGAAGTCCGCGCGGTCGCCCCCAACGCCACCGATAATCCCGTCGTCATGGTCGAGGCCGGCAACGCCGTCGTCCAAGCGTTCCAGGAGGCCGGCGCCTATTCCGTCGTCGGCATCGTCGTTCTGCTCCTGGTCGTCATGCGCAACATCACCGATACGCTCTTCGTGCTGTCGCCCTTGCTGCTGGCGGCGGTGCTGACCGTGGCCTTCACGGTCGTCGGCGGCACGCCGTTCAACTTCGCCAACATCATCGCCCTGCCGTTGCTGCTCAGTTTGGGCGTCGGCTACGGCATCTATCTCGTGCTGCGCCACCGCGCGACCGCCACCGTCGCCGACGTGCTCACCACCAATACGCCGCGCGCGGTTCTGTTCAGCGCGCTCACCACCATGTGCTCCTTCGGTACGCTCGCGGTTTCCCACCACCGCGGCACCGCCAGCATGGGTATTCTGCTGTTCGTGGCCCTCACCCTCGCGCTCTTTTGCACCCTCATCGTGCTGACGGCCATGCAGGAGATCCGCGACCAGCGCAATGCCCGCCTCGCCGGCCGGCCGGCCCCATGAAGGCGGTCATCCTCGCCGCGGGAATCGGAAAACGGCTTCGGGGCGGCGCCGATCAGCCCCCCAAGGCTTTGCTCAGCTTCGGCGGCAAAACGCTGCTCGCCCGCCATCTCGACATCCTGCGCCGGTGCGGCGTCGAACAAGCGGTCATCGCCACCGGCTACAAGGCGCCGGACATCGAGGCGGAATTGGCGCGCCTCGGCGCGCTGCAATCCGGATTCGCCAGTTGCGTGTTGAACCCCGATTTCGGGGCGGGTAGCATCCTCAGTCTCTGGACGGTGCGTGAAACCTTCGCGGGCGGCGACGACATCCTGCTGATGGACGCGGATGTCCTTTACGATTTCCGGCTTCTGTCGCGCCTCACCGCATCGGCGCACCAAAACTGTTTTCTCATGGATCGCAACATCGAACCGGGGGAAGAACCGGTCAAACTTTGCGTCAAAGGCGGGCGTCTCGTGGATTTTCACAAGACCGTGGGCGGGTCTTACGACTATTACGGCGAATCGGTGGGCTTCTTCCGCTTCGCGCCGGACATGGCGGCCCGCCTCGCGCATACGGCCGAGGGCTATGTCGCGTCGCGCCGCACCGGCGAATGGTACGAGGAAGCCGTGCGCGACCTCCTGCTCGCGCATCCCGCCGACTTCGGCTTCGAGGACGTGACCGGCCTGCCCTGGATCGAAATCGATTTCCCCGAAGACGTCGTCAAGGCGCGCGAAGACGTCCTTCCCCGTCTCGCCGAGCCCGAAGGTTCGCCCGAATGACGATCCAGGCGAAATCGCGCTCATGACCGTTCTCGTCACCGGCGGCACGGGCTTCGTCGGTTCCGCAATCGTCCGCAGGCTTCTCGACGCCGGGCTCGAAGTGCGCGCGCTCGCCCGGCCCAACGCCAACCGCGCCAATCTCGAAGACCTGCCCATCGAAATTGTCACCGGCGACCTGCTCGACATCGAGTCGCTGGACCGCGCGGCCAAGGGCTGCACGGCTTTGTTTCACGCCGCCGCCGACTACCGGCTGTGGCTTACCAATCCCTCGGAAATCTACGAATGCAACGTCGCCGGCACCCGCAACCTGTTGTTGGCGGCGATG
>Ga0307436_1001271_pt1 | contig 11257 bp, 8 predicted proteins | sample SalMarWE160440MG_FD_202513 | JGI IMG/M metagenome (GOLD analysis project Ga0307436, IMG submission 202513) | Salt marsh sediment microbial communities from the Plum Island Ecosystem LTER, Massachusetts, United States - WE1604-40 | ecosystem: Environmental > Aquatic > Marine > Intertidal zone >...
AATGGCCGACCACCCAGCCGATGTCGGAGGCCGCCCAATAAACCTCGCCCGGCGCGACGCCGTAGATGTTGGTCATCGACCATTCCAGCGCCACCATGTGGCCGCCGTGGTCGCGCACGATGCCCTTCGGCCGGCCGGTGGTTCCTGAGGTGTAGAGGATGTAGAGCGGATCGGTCGCCGCCACCGTCACGCACGGCTCGGCCCGCCCCGCCGCCCGCGCGTTCGCCATCTCCTCGTCGTAGTCGCGGTCGCGACCGGGGCTGAGCTCCGCCCGGTGTTCGCGGCGCTGGACGACGATCATGGTGTCGGGCTTGTGCCGGGCCTCCTCGATCGCCCTGGCCGCCAGCGGCACGTAGGGGACGATGCCGCCGGGCTCGATGCCGCACGAGGCGGTGACCACCAGCTTGGGCGCGGCATCGTCGATGCGGCTCGCCAGCTCGTGCGCGGCGAAGCCGCCGAACACCACCGAGTGGATGGCGCCGATGCGGGCCGTGGCCAGGATCGCCACGATCGCCTCGGGGATCATCGGCATGTAGATGATGACGCGGTCGCCCTTGCCGATGCCGTGATCGGCGAGCACGGCCGCGAAGGTGGCAACGTCGTCGAGCAGCTCGCGGTAGCCGATGCGCCGTTTTACTCCGGTGACCGGGCTGTCGTAGATGACCGCCGTCTGATCGCCGCGTCCCTCCGCCACGTGCCGGTCGAGAGCGTTGTGGCAGGTGTTGCACAGTGCGCCGGCGAACCAGCGGCCGTAGACGCCCATGTCGGGGTTGAACGCGGCGTGCCAGGTGCGCTCCCACTCGATCGCCTGGGCCGCCTCGGCCCAGAAGCCGATGGGATCGTCCCGCCAGCGCGCGTAGGTCTGCGCATATCCGTCCATAGCCATCCCCCTCAGCCCGCCGCAGCTCCCGCGAGCTCGGCCTCGCGGCGCATCGCCGGCGGCGGCGCCGCCGGCAGGAACACGTAGAAGGTCGCGCCCTCTCCGGGCGCCGAGTTCAGCCAGATGCGGCCACCGTGATGCTCGATGATGTGCCGCGAGATGGTGAGGCCGAGGCCGCTGCCCGACGGCCGCCCGGTATTGCGGTCGCGCGCCTTGGCGAACTTCTCGAAGATGACCTGCCGGTCCTGCGGCCGCACGCCCTCACCGTTGTCGCTCACCTCGACCCGATAGCCGCCTTGGCTCGGGCGGCCGACGACGCGCACCCGGCCGGCGACAGGGTCGCAGAACTTGGCGGCGTTGGACAGCAGATTGATGAACACCTGCATCAGCCGATCGCGATCGGCGCGCACCGTCGGCGCCTCGGGAGCGATCGACACCGTCAGCGTGCAGTTGCTCTCGCGGAACAGGCCGCCGGTGGCGGCCACCGCGTCCTCCAGCGTCTGCCGCGGATTGACGTCGGCCATGCGCCAGTCCGCCTGACCCTGTTCGAGGCGGGTGAGGTCGAGGATGGTGTCGAGCAGGCGGGTGAGGCGCTGGGTCTCGCTGGAGATGATGGCGAGATAGCGCGCCGCCTGCTGTTCATCGATGCCGTGGCTCTCGCCCAGGATCTCGGAAAAGCTGCGGATCGAGGTGAGCGGCGTGCGCAGCTCGTGGCTGACGGTGGACAGGAAATCGTCCTTCAGCCGATCCAGCTCCTTCAGCTGCGCGTTGGCCCTGGTCAGTTCGCTGGCGGTCGCCTCCAGCTCGCGCGACTTCTGCTCGAGCTGGCGACTGTAGGCGATGGCGTGCCGGCTCTCCTCGAGGATCGCCACCACCTCGTGGAAGGTGAGCGGCTCTCCCTTGGCGATCGAGGCGACCATGCCGCGCGCCGAGGCGGCGCCGACCGAGCCGGCGAGCAGGCGCTCGGCGAAGGCGATCAGGTCGGCATCGGCTTCCGGCCGCTCGCCGATGCGCTCGCCGCGCCGGGCGGCGTAGTCGCGAAAGGCGCGCGCCGCCCGGTCGCGGCCGATGAAGCGCTGCAACAGGGCGTAGAGCTCGTCGAGAGCGGCCGAGCGGCGCCAGATCTGCGCCTCGCCCGGCGGCCGCCGGAACACATCGACGAACACCGTCGCCTGGATGTGCTCGATGGTGTCCTGGCGGGTGAACAGCGACACCAGCACGTAGCCGCCGATATTGGCGGCCATGCTCCAGAACAGGGCATGGCTGAGCGGCTCCCAGCCGGTCAGCCCGAACAGCGCCTCGGGGCGAAGGAAGCCGATCCCCCACGGGCCGTGCGCGAGCAGATCGCTCGGCAGCAGTCCGCTGCGCACCAACAGCGGCAACAGCATCGTATAGGCCCAGGTGAGGAAGCCGAGGATGAGACCGACTTGCGCCCCCGCGCGGGTGCCGTTCTTCCAGAACAGGGCGCCGACGATGAGCGGCGCGAACTGGGCGACGACGGCAAAAGAGACGAGGCCGATCTGGGCGAGCGGCCCCGACTCGCCGGTGATCCGGTAGTAGCTGTAGCCGAGCAACAGCACCGCGAAGATGCCGGCCCGGCGAATGAACAGCAGCAGCCGGGTCAGGTCGCCGCGCGCGTCGAGCTTCAGCCACTTGATCCTGAGCAGCGCCGGCATCACCAGGTCGTTGCACACCATGGTCGACAGCGCGATCGCGGCGACGACCACCATCGCCGTTGCCGAGGAAAGGCCGCCGACGAAGGCAAGCAGGGCGAGCGCCTGCCGGCCCTCGACGATCGGCACCGTCAGCACGTAGAAATCGGGATTGGCCCCGGACGGCATCAGCGCCAGTCCGGCCGCGGCGATCGGCAGGGCGGGCAGACTGATCAGCAGCAGATAGAGCGGGAACAGCCACGAGGCGGTGGCGAGATGGCGCTCGTCGACGTTCTCGACGATGGCGATGTGGAACTGGCGCGGCAGGCACACGATCGCCGCCATCGACAGGAACGTCATGGTCAGGATGCGGGCGGTATCCCCCTCGGGCAGCCTGACCAGCTCGCGAAAGACCGGCGAGCGCGCCGCCGCCGCCACGTCGGCGCCCATGTCGAGGCCGAACGCGAGGACGACGAACAGGCCTACCGCCATCAGCGCCAGCAGCTTCACGCACGATTCGAAGGCGATCGCGGCAACCATGCCCTCGTGGTGCTCGTTGGCGTCGATGTGCCGCGTGCCGAACAGAATGGCGAAGATCGCCATGCCGACGGCGGTGAGGAAGGCGGCGTCGCCGAGGATGGTCGGCGGCAATGCCGCGATCGCCGCGATGTCGGCGTGCAGGTTGTAGCTGACCAGCACGGCGAAGCTGGTCGACACCGCCTTCAGTTGCAGGGCGATGTACGGCATCGTGCCGACCACGGCGACGACGGTGACGATCATCCCGAGGCTGAGGCTCTTGCCGTAGCGCGAGGCGATGAAATCGGCGATCGAGGTGATGCGCTGCGACTTCGAGATGCGGGCGATCTTGCGCAGCACGAACCACCAACCGAGGAAGACGATGGTCGGTCCGGTGTAGATGGTGAGAAACTCGATCCCGCGACGGGCGGCGGTGCCGACCGCCCCGTAGAAGGTCCACGAGGTGCAGTAGACGGCGAGCGAGAAGGTATAGACGATCGGCGAGCGGATCAGACTGCGGCCGGTCTTGGCGCGGCGGTCGCCATAGTAGGCGATGGCGAACAGCAGACCGAGGTAGCCGAGCGCGACGACGACGACGGTGCTGGTGCTGGGCATCGTTCAGGCGTCGCCGGCCGGATCGTCGGCCCCGCCGCCGGTGTGACGGTAATCCGGTTGCAGTCTGGCCAGACGGGACGCGAGCATCGCGCCGAGCGCGATCACCACCAGCCACACCGCGAAGCAATAGACGTGCAGCGCCGGCAGGCCGAAAATCGGGACGGAAACGTCGAAAATGCCGAGGATCGGCGGCGTCAGCAGGACGAACGTCGCCACGGTCAGCACCAGCGCCCGATCGGCCAGTCGCCCTTCGCCGGTCAAATTTCGCCCTCCCCTTGCCGGCTATGGCGGCGGCGCAGCGAGCAGCGCCTGCACCCGCGCCACCACGTCGCGATTGGAGAACGGCTTGGTCACGTAGTCGTCGACGCCGAGGGCGTCGGCCCGCCGGCGGTCGCGCTCGTGCCCCTTGGCGGTCAGCATGATGATGCGCGGCGCTTGCCTGGCGCAGTCGCGGCGGATGGCGGACACCACCTCGAAGCCGTCGCACCCCGGCAGCATGATATCGAGGAGGACGAGATCCGGTTTGAGCTCGCGTGCCATCGCCACCGTGCTCGGCCCGTCGCGGCTGACGTTGACCTCGTAGCCCGCCCGCCGCATGAGAAAGGACAGCGCCTCGACCAGGTTGCGTTCGTCCTCGGCGACCAGCACCGAACGGGTCATTGCCTTCCCTCGCCGACTACGCCTTTGCCAGCAGCGACGTGTTTTCGTTCGTTTTCTCGACCATACCGTGCCGGATGGATCATGTCACCGGGCGGGCGCGGCCGGCGCCAGCGACGGCACCTGCTCGAAGGCGCGATCGGGGCATTGCGCGCGCGGGCAGGAGCGGCAGGTCACCCCGACCGGCACGGCAACGGCCGGCGAATTGAGGTCGAGCCCGTCGGCATAGGCAAAACGATCGGCGTGCACGATAGCGGCGCCGATCATCACCGCATGGCGGCCGCCCGCGCCGGTGCCGTTGCTGTCGCCGGCGTTGGCCTGCGCCACGAACAGATAGCGTTCCCCGTCGGCCATGCGCACCACCTGGGTGACGGTGCGGCCGGGGGCGGCGAAGGCGTGGTGGACGATCCAGCGCGGACAGGCGCCGCCGTAGCGCGGCAGCGTCAGGCCGGAGGCGCTGAACCGCTTCGAGATGTTGCCGGCGACATCGGTACGCAGCAAGTGGAGCGGCACGCCCTCCGCGTCCGGCCGACGCAGCGTGGTCAGCCGATGGCAGGTCTGCTCGAAGCTGGTGTCGAAGCGCCGCCCGATGCGGGCCACGTCGCGGCGCCAGTCCTCGGCGGCGGCATGGAAGGCGGCGTAGGGCATGATCATGGCGCCGGCGAGATAGCCGGCGAGCGCCCGGCGCAGCAGCCCCGGCGAATCCGGCGACGTCAGGCGCGCGCCGTCGACCAGCGCGTCGAGGACGTCGCGGCGCTCGAGCGCGGCGATCAGGCGCGCGAGGCGGAAGCGGGCGCTGGTCCGCCTGAGCCCGTCGGCGAGCAGGAACTCGCGCGCGCCCTCATCGAAACGCTCGCCGCCGGCGGGCAGCTCGCCGGCCGGCCGCCACACGACCGTGATGGCGTGGCGCAACCGCGCCCGCCGCCACAGCGCCTCGAAGGTGGCGCCCAAGCCGTCGGCGAGATCGGCGAGCGTCGCTTCGGCCGCCGCCTCCAGACGCGGGAAGTAGTTGGCGTTGTCGGAGATGAAGTCCTCGATCTCCTCGCGCGGCGACGGCCGCGGCCGGCGCACCCCGCGGCCGTTCATGAAATCGAACATGTCGCCGGCGCGCGCCGCCAGCCGCTCGCTCTCGTCGACCAGGGTGACCACGAAGCGGCGGCGCTCGCCCTCGCTCAGGTCGCCGTAGTCCTTGAGGATCTCGGCGTAGGAACGGATGGTGGTGATCAGCGCCAGGATCTGGTGGCCGGCCTCGGCCAGGAACGTTTCCTCGGCGAGGCGCTCGCCGATCAGCTCGGAACGGATCTTGGCCTGGCGATAGGCACGGTAGACGGCGAGGATGGCGCGCGCCGCCGTCGGGTTGCCGGCGACGATTTCGGCGCAGTCGGCGGCCGCCATGCCGGCTCCGGCGAGCGCCGGATCGCCGGCGATCTCGGCGAGCTCGGCGATCAGGCGCGCCTCCTCCGTTCCCGCCAGCGCCCGGCTGTCGAGATCGAGCGCGGCGGCCAGTTGCCGGATGAGGGCGCCGCCGATCGGCCGCTTGTTGTGTTCGATCAGGTTGAGGTAGCTCGACGAGATGCCGACGCGGGCGGCAAGCGCCTTTTGCGACACGGCAAGCTCCTGCCGGCGCTTTCTGATCCGCTGTCCGATCGGTGCGCGTGCCATGGTCGGCTTCCGGGCTCGGCGATGTCACATTTTTACAATTATATCAGCCGACCTGCAAGAGATTGACAAAATAATGTCGTGAAATCATGGGCTTATTGACCGCTTCACAGCGTGGTCCTAGCGTTGCCGGCTCGGGGAAGAGCAAGCAACGATACCAAGCAGGGACTACCTCCCCGTCCCAACAGGAAACGTTCGGAGGTGACCATGACAGACCGGAAGACGCGGCTTTATCGGCCGTTTTCGCGGCGCGCCGTCCTCAGGGGCTCGCTCGCCACCACCGCCAGCATCGGCGCGTTGAGCCTGACCGGCGTCGGGCCGCTGCATTTCGTGCGCGGCGCCTGGGCCGACGAACAGCCGATCGGCAACTACCCGAAGGCAACCTCGGGCCCGACCATCACCTTTGGCTTCAACGTGCCGCAGACCGGTGCCTATGCCGATGAGGGCAAGGACGAACTGAAGGCGCAGCAGCTCGCGGTGAAGCATCTCAACGGCGAGGGCGACGGCGGCCTCATCAACACCATGTCGCCGAAGTCGCTCAAGGGGAACGGCGTGCTCGGCAAGAAGGTGATGTTCGTGACCGGCGACACCGCCACCAACGCCGACACCGCCCGCGCGGCTGCCAAGCAGATGATCGAGAAGGACGGTGCCATCATGCTCAACGGCGGTTCCTCTTCGGGCGTCGCCGTGGCAGTCCAGTCGCTGTGCCAGGACGCCGGCATCATTTTCATGTGCGGTCTGACCCACTCCAACGACACCACCGGCAAGGACCGTCGCCGCTACGGCTTCCGCCACTTCTTCAACGCGTACATGTCGGGGCAGGCGCTCGGGCCGATCCTCGCCGAGAAATACGGCAAGGACCGCAAAGCCTATCACCTGACCAGCGACTACACCTGGGGCTGGACCCAGCAGAAATCGATCAAGGACGCGACCGAGGCTCAGGGCTGGACCACCGTGGCGACCGTGCTTACGAAGGTCGGCGCTCCCGATTTCTCGCAATACATCACGCCGGTCCTGAATTCGGGCGCCGATGTGCTCATCCTCAACCACTACGGCGGCGACATGGTCCACTCGCTGACCCAGGCGACGCAGTTCGGCCTGCGCGACAAGATGGTCAACGGCAAGCAGTTCGAGATCGTCGTGCCGCTCATTTCCGAGCTGATGGCAGCGGGCGCCGGCGACGCCGTCAAGGGCATCCTCGGGACGTCGAACTGGAACTACAAACTCCCGGACGACGCCAGCAAGGCGCTGACCCAGTCGTTCGGTTCGGAGTACGGCAGCCCGCCGTCGCAGGCCGCGCAAACGTGTTACGTTCAGACGCTGCTATACGCCAATGCGGTCGAGCAGGTCGGCACATTCTACCCGCCGGAAGTCATCAAGGCGCTGGAAGGCTTCAAGTTCGACGGCATGGGCAACGGCCCGACCGAGTACCGCGCCGCCGACCACCAGTGCTTCAAGGACGTTCTGGTCGTTCAGGGCAACGAGAACCCCTCGAACCAGTTCGACCTTCTGAACGTTGTGAAAGTGGTGCCACGCGCCCAGGTCGAGTACGACCCGAACATCCCGGACTTCAATCCGGATGGCAAGGCCGAACTCGGCCCGTACATCCCGGGCTAGGCAAGCAGACCGGGTGGCCGGCCGCTCTGCATCGGGGTGGCCGGCCACCTTTTTGATTCCCCGTCGCGACTGGTTCGATTTGCTGGCAGAATGTCAGCTGTGCGCGGTGCTGGGTGGGAAGCATGGACGCGATTATTCTCCAGTTCGTGAACGGGCTCGACAAGGGCGGTGCCTACGCGTTGATTGCCCTTGGGCTTACGCTCGTCTTCGGCACTCTCGGCGTCGTCAATTTCGCACACGGGACGCTGTTCATGCTCGGCGGCTTCTGCGCCGTCGCGTTTCAGCAATTGCTCACACTCTCGACCAAGGTGAAAGACGAGAGCGTGACGTTCTTCACCGCCTACAAGGAGGTGCCGTACATGAAGCTGTGGTTCGGCGACGCCGGCCAAGCGATCATCAACTACTCGGTGCCCCTGTCGATCCTGCTCGCCATCCCGGTGATGCTGCTGATCGGGTTGGCGATGGAACGCGGGTTGATCCGCTTCTTCTACAAGCGACCGCACGCCGAGCAGATCCTTGTCACCTTCGGCCTCGCCATCGTGCTGCAGGAGATCGTGAAGGCGATATGGGGCGCCAACCCCATTCCGGTCACCGAGCCGCCCGCTTTCGCCGGTAGCGCGCCGATCGGCGCCTGGATCGGTCTCGGCCCCGGCATCGTCTACCCCTGGTGGCGTCTCATCTATCTCGGCTTCTCGATCGTCGTCATCGCCATCGTCTTCGCCTTTCTGCAATTCACCACGTACGGGATGGTGGTGCGCGCCGGTATGCGCGACCGCGAGACTGTCGGCTTGCTCGGCGTCAACATCGAACGACGGTTCACGGCGGTGTTCGGGATCGCCGCCGTGGTGGCTGGTCTCGCCGGCGTCATGTACGCCCCGGTCGTCTCCCCCGACTACCAGATGGGCATGACTTTCCTGGTGCTGTCGTTCGTGGTGGTGGTGGTGGGCGGAATGGGCTCACTCGGCGGCGCCGTGCTCGCCGGGTTCCTCCTCGGCGTGCTGGAATCGTTCGCGGCGATGAACCAGGTCAAGGCCATTGTTCCCGGCATCGACCACATCATCATCTACCTGGTGGCCGTGATCATTCTGCTGGTCCGCCCCCGCGGCCTGCTCGGCCGCTCGGGGGTCATGGAGAGCTGAGGGATGGGCGCTCCGACCCCGCGCAGCGACGCGATCATGATGGCGGTCTTCGTCGTGGTCGTGCTGGCCATGCCGTGGTGGCTGGCGCCGCTTGGCGCCGGCTACCCCGATCTCCTCCAGCGCTTCGCGATCTATGCCATCTTCGCGATCGGCTTCAACATCCTGTTCGGGCTAACCGGCTACCTGTCGTTCGGCCACGCCGCCTTTCTTGGCGTCGGCTCCTACACGGCCATGTGGTCGCTCAAGTTGGTCAGTATGAATGTTCTGCCGGCGGTCATCTTCGCCGTCCTGGTTTCCGGTCTCGCGGCACTGTTCATCGGCTTTATCAGCCTGAGGCGCTCGGGCATCTACTTTTCGATTCTCACGCTGGCCTTCGCCCAGATGTCCTACAACCTCGCCTACTCGGTGTTGACCCCGATCACCAACGGCGAGAACGGACTGCGTGTGATCAACGGCGACCCGCACTACCTCGACGCGCTGTTTGGCTGGCAGCCCGGTGCCGGAGTGCCGGCGCCGAACCTCTTCGCCATGAGGCTCACCGGATATCCGGGCTTCTACTTCTGCGCCGTGATCATGATCGTCGCGTTCCTTGTCGCGCTGCGGATCTTTCGCTCGCCCTTCGGCCTGGAGCTGCGGGCAATCCGTTCCAACCAGAACCGGATGGGTTACGTCGGCCTGAATACGCGCCCCTATGCACTCGCCGCATTCGTGTTGTCGGGCATGTACGCCGGCCTTGCCGGCGCCTTGCTGGTGGCGACCGATCCGCTCGCCGGCGCCGACCGCATGCAATGGACGGCCTCCGGCGAAGTGGTTCTGATGACCATTCTGGGCGGCGTTGGCACCCTCATGGGCCCGATCGTGGGGGCGGTGGTCATCAAGTATTTCGAGAACATCCTGTCGACGATCAACGAGCAGACGCTGGCGCACGCATTGTCGTTCCTGCCCAACGCGCTCAGCGATGCCCTGGTGCCAGTATTGAGACTGTTCGTCGGCGCCGGCTGGCAACTCAGCCTCGGCCTCGTGTTCATGCTGATCGTCATTTTCTTGCCCGGCGGCATCATGGAGGGCCTGCGTCGCTTGGGCAGCGTCATCAGTCGCGGCGGACCGCCATCGCTGCGCCAGGCGCAGCAACCCGCCGAGTGAGGCCGCCGATGCCCAACAACATCGTCCTGCGCGTCGCCGACGTCCACAAGAGCTTCGGCGGCGTCAACGCCCTCAGCGACATCAACCTCGACATCGAGGAGGGCCGGACCCGCGCCATCATCGGTCCCAACGGCGCCGGCAAGTCGACGCTGCTCAACATCTGCGTCGGGCGGCTCAAGCCCGATTCGGGATCGGTCGTCTTCGACGGCGCGATCCTCACCGGCAAGAAGCCGTACCAGATCAATCAGCTCGGCGTCGCCCGCGTCTTCCAGACGCCGGAGATCTTCCCCGATCTGACCGTGTTGCAGAACGTGCTGGTGCCGGCGCTGGCCAAGCGTGACGGCAGCTTCACGATCAATTCCTGGCGGAACATGGCAGCGGAGGCGGAGCTGCGCGGGCAGGCCGAGGCGATGATCGAAGACGTCGGCCTGCAGGACAAGACGCACCACGAGGCCGCCAGCCTGTCGCGCGGCGACAAGCGCCGCCTCGAGCTGGCCATGACTCTGGTGCAGGAGCCGCGCCTTTTGCTCCTCGACGAGCCCACCGCCGGCATGTCGCGGCTCGACACCAACCGCACCATTGATCTTCTCCAGAAGATCAAGCGACGCGGCATGACCAAGGTGATCATCGAGCACGACATGCACGTCGTCTTCAGCCTCGCCGACCGCGTGACGGTGCTGGCGCAAGGCCGTATCATCGCCGACGGGCCGCCCGACCAGGTGCGCGGCGACCCCAAGGTGCAGGAGGCTTATCTCGGGGGCACGCACCAGTGACCATCGCCGCCGACATCGCGGTTCCATCGATGACGATCGAGACAGACCAGTCCGCCCCGACCGCCGCGACGGCAACGCCGGCCGTCCCCGCCTTTTTCGCCTGCCGCGACCTGCACGCCTTCTACGGCGAGAGCTACATCGTGCAGGGCGTCTCCTTCGACATTCGCGAGGGCGAGATCCTGGCGCTGCTCGGCCGCAACGGCGCCGGCAAGACCTCGACCCTGCGCACCATCGCCCGCGCCGAGACGCCGACGGTGAAGGCCGGCGAGATCCTGCTCGCCGGCAAGGCCATCCACCCGCTGCGCGCCTACGAAGCCGCCCAGGCGGGCATCCAGCTGGTGCCGGAGGACCGCCGCATCATCGGCGGGCTCACCGTCGAGGAGAACCTGGTGCTGTCCCAGGTGGCGCCGCCGCGCGGCTGGTCGCGCGAACGCATCTACGAGCACTTTCCGCGCCTGGCCGAGCGCCGCCGCCAGGAGGCGACGACCCTGTCGGGCGGCGAGCAGCAGATGCTCGCGGTCGCCCGCGCGCTGTCGCGCGAACTCAAGCTTCTCCTCCTCGACGAGCCTTACGAGGGGCTGGCACCGGTGATCGTGCAGGAGATCG
>Ga0307436_1001272_pt1 | contig 11251 bp, 5 predicted proteins | sample SalMarWE160440MG_FD_202513 | JGI IMG/M metagenome (GOLD analysis project Ga0307436, IMG submission 202513) | Salt marsh sediment microbial communities from the Plum Island Ecosystem LTER, Massachusetts, United States - WE1604-40 | ecosystem: Environmental > Aquatic > Marine > Intertidal zone >...
GGAGCGATCTTCGGTGTGAGAGCCGGCCAGCGGCGCGGACGTTACGCGGCTTGTCGACAACGAAGCAAGCCTCGGCTACAGCAACGCAGATGCCATGGGCGGACAAGACAAGCCCACCGGGTCGATGCGCCCGGCGCCGAGCGAGGTCGGTTTGGACAAGGTCCCGAACTTCAGCCTGGAGGGTCAGATCGCGCTGGTCACCGGGGCGGCCCGCGGCCTCGGCCGCGCCATCGCCCTGGCGCTCGCCAACGCCGGCGCCGACGTGGCGCTCGGCCTGCGCGATATCAGGAGCGGCGACGAAGTGGTGGACGAGATCGTGGCGATGGGGCGGCGGGCGTTGCCGCTGCGGATGGACGTCGCCGACCTCGACCAGGTCGGCGATGCGACGCAACGGGCGATCACCGAGCTCGGCCGCATCGACATCCTCGTCAACAACGTCGGCATCGGACCGGAGAACCCGATCGCCGACGTGCGCGAGGAGGACTTCGACCTGACGCTCGCGGTCAACCTCAAGGGCACCTTCTTCACCAGCCAGACGGTCGGCCGCCACATGATCGAACGCCGCTGCGGCCGCATCGTCAACATGGGGTCGCAGGCGGGTTTCGTGGCGCTCCCCGGCGAGGCGGTCTACTGCATGACCAAGGCCGCGATCGGCCACCTGACCAAGTGCATGGCGGTCGAATGGGGCCAATACGGCATTACCGTCAACGCGGTGGCGCCGACGTTCATCGCAACGCCGGGCACCGAGCCGGCGCTCGCCGACCCGGCGTTTCGTGCCGACGTGATCGAGCGGATCGCGGCGCTGCACCGTATCGGCGAGCCGGTCGAGGTGGCCGGCGCCGTGGTATTCCTGGTCTCGCCGGCCGCCTCGCTGATCACCGGCCACACCATTGTGATCGACGGCGGCTGGACGGCGCGCTAGACGACCGTCGCCGAGGGAAGCTCGCCTTCCCGTCGCCCTACCTCGAGCATCGGCCGGCGGTTCTCAGCGAGAAACGCTGCGAGGACCATCACCCGGAAACCTCACTCATCGGCTGTCCTACAGCGAGCCGTTCCGTGGAAAACCGAAGGCCTGGCACGACGCCATGGAGGTCCGCGCGCGGTGGTCAATCCGGTCGAGGACGCCGGAGCGGACATGGCCCTCATTGGCGAGCTTGGCCGCAAGGCCTTGGCCGGACCATGAGCGCGTCCGCCCCGGCCGGGCTTGCCTCGGCAGGGGCGTGATGGGCTAATCTAGGCCGGCAAGAACAGGCAATCGGCGAGAAGCGGCGAACAATCGTGGACGCGCGTGGTCGATCAAGGCGGACCGCTGCAAGGAGCAGGCGCGCGCCGGTCCATTCGGGCGAACGGTCAGCGGCGTTCGCCGGCAACCGCATCGCCATCGAGGCGGTCTCGCCGCTGATCGACTGCGGCCGCTTTCGTGCCAAGGGGATCGTCGGCCAGCGCTTCGTGGTGGAAGCGGACATATTCTGCGACGGTCACGGCCAGATCGGCGCCGCGCTTCTCGTGCGCAAGGCCGGGCAGACGTCCTGGCAGCAATTGCCGATGCGCTTGGTGGAAAACGATCGCTGGCGCGGCGCGGCGGTGTTCGACGCCGTCGGCGGTCACGAATTCTCGCTGGTGGCATGGCGCGACGCCTTCGCCACCTGGCAGGACGAGGTCGCCAAGAAGCATGCGGCCGGGTTGCCGATCACGCTCGAGCTTGAGGAGGGGCGCCTGTTGGTCGAACAGGTGCTGGCCGACCAACAGGCCGGGGCGCGTGTCGACAAAACGGCGTTGCGCGCGCTCGTCGCCGCGCTCAAGACGGCGAGCGGCGACGGCGACATGTTTGCCACCCTGATGAGCGGGTCGGCGACCGATCTCATGCGCAGACTCGCACGGCGCGAGGACCTGTCCGAGCTCGAACGGCCGGTGTCGGTGTGGATCGACCGCGACAAGGCCATGTTCTCCGCCTGGTACGAGCTTTTTCCGCGGTCGACGTCGTTGTCGCTGGAGCGGCACGGGACCTTCGACGACGTGATCGAGCGGCTTGGCTACGTGCACGACCTCGGCTTCGACGTGCTCTATCTGCCGCCGGTCCACCCGATCGGCCGCGTCAACCGCAAGGGGCGCAACAATTCGCTTGCGGCCGGCGACGACGATCCCGGCTCGCCCTATGCGATCGGCGCGGCCGAGGGTGGCCACGACGCCATTCACCCGGAACTCGGCGACTTCGATTCGTTCAAACGGCTGGTGGCGGCGGCCGGGGAGCACGGCATCGAGATCGCGCTCGACTTCGCCATCCAGTGCTCGCCCGACCATCCGTGGATCAAACAGCATCCCGAGTGGTTCTCATGGCGGCCGGACGGCACGATCCGGTTCGCCGAGAATCCGCCGAAAAAATACGAGGACATCGTCAACGTGCACTTCTACGGCGCGGCGATGCCGTCGCTGTGGCTGGAACTGCGCGACGTGGTCATGTTCTGGGTTGCGCACGGCATCAGGATCTTCCGCGTCGACAACCCGCACACCAAGCCGCTGCCGTTCTGGGAATGGCTGATCGACGAGGTGCGCGGGCGCCACCCCGACGTCATCTTCCTCGCCGAAGCCTTCACGCGACCGAAGATGATGAGGCGTCTGGCCAAGATCGGCTTCAGCCAGTCGTACACCTACTTCACCTGGCGCAACACGAAGCAGGAGCTGACCGCCTACCTGAGCGAACTGACCGGCGGCGACGGCCCTTACGTCATGCGTCCCAACTTCTTCGTCAACACGCCCGACATTAATCCCGTCTTCCTGCAGACCAGCGGGCGCGCCGGCTACCGCACGCGGGCGCTGCTCGCCGCCTCGCTGTCACCGGCGTGGGGCATGTACAACGGCTTCGAAATCTGCGAAGGGGCGGCGCTGCCTGGCAAGGAGGAATACCTCGACAGCGAGAAGTACCAGCTGCGGGCGTGGGACTTCGACCGGCCGGGGCACATCAAGGACGACATCCGCTTCGTCAACCGCATCCGTCAGGAGCACCCCGCCCTGCAGCAACTGGCCGGGCTGCGCTTCTACAACGCCTGGAACGACAACATCCTCTATTACGCCAAATTCACTGCCGACCTTGCCGATTTCGTCCTGTTCGCGGTCAACCTCGACCCGCACCAGCCGCAGGGAGCCGCGATCGAGGCGCCGCTGTGGGAGTTCGGCCTGCCCGACAACGCCACCATCGAGGGACGCGACCTGGTGACCGGTGTGGATTTCAGCTGGCAGGGCAAGACACAGCACGTGTGGCTGACCCCCGAGGAGCGTCCCTACGCGGTGTGGGCGCTGTACAACCCGGCGACGGCACGGCGATGAACGACCAGCCAATCGCAGCGGCCACCGGCGCGTCGCCTGCTGCGATCGATCGCAGTCAGCGCGACTGGTACAAGGACGCCATCATCTATCAACTGCACGTCAAGGCGTTCCAGGACGCCGACAACGACGGCGTCGGCGATTTCAGGGGGCTGATCCAGCGCCTCGACTACATCGCGGACCTCGGCGTCAACGCGGTGTGGCTGTTGCCGTTCTATCCCTCGCCGCTGCGCGACGACGGCTACGACATTGCCGACTATACGTCCATCAACCGGAGCTACGGACGTATGCGCGACTTTCGGCGCTTCGTCGATGAGGCGCACAAGCGCGGCATCCGCGTCATCACCGAGCTGGTCATCAACCACACCTCGGACCAGCACCCGTGGTTCAAGCGGGCGCGGGCGGCACCGCCGGGCAGCCCGGAACGCGATTTCTACGTGTGGTCGGACAGCGACCAGAAATACCTCGACACCCGCATCATCTTCATCGACACCGAAAAATCGAACTGGACGTGGGATTCGGAGGCGGGGGCCTTCTTCTGGCACCGCTTCTATTCGCACCAGCCGGACCTCAACTTCGACAATCCGCAGGTGCTGGCGGAAGTCATCAAGGTGATGCACTTCTGGCTCGATATGGGGGTCGACGGCCTCAGGCTCGACGCCATCCCCTACCTTGCCGAGCGGGAGGGTACCAACAACGAGAACCTGCCGGAAACCCACGCGATCCTGAGACGAATCCGCGCCGAGCTCGACGCCCACTATCCGGACCGCATGCTGCTCGCCGAAGCCAACCAGTGGCCGGAGGACACGCGCCCCTATTTCGGCAACGGCGACGAGTGCCACATGAACTTCAACTTCCCGCTGATGCCGCGCATGTACATGGCGCTCGCCCAGGAGGACCGCCACCCGATTACCGACATCCTGCGGCAGACGCCGGACATCCCGGAAAGCTGCCAGTGGGCGGTGTTCCTGCGCAATCACGACGAGCTGACGCTGGAGATGGTGACCGACCGCGAGCGCGACTACATGTGGTCGATCTACGGCTCCGACGGGCGCTCGCGCATCAACCTCGGCATCCGCCGCCGGCTGGCGCCGCTGCTCGACAACGACCGCCGCAAGATCGAGCTGCTCAACGGACTGCTGTTCTCCATGCCGGGCACGCCGGTGGTCTACTACGGCGACGAAATCGGCATGGGCGACAACTACTTCCTGGGGGACCGCGACGGCGTGCGCACGCCGATGCAATGGGCGGCGGACCGCAACGGTGGGTTTTCGCGCGCCAATCCGCAGCAGTTGTTCCTGCCGGCGATCCAGGACCCGGTCTACGGCTACGAAGCCGTCAACGTCGAGGCGCAGGGCCGCAGCAGCGGCTCGCTGCTCAACTGGATGAAGCGGATCATCCGTATCCGCCGCCGGCAAAAGTCCTTCGGACGCGGTCGCCTCGATTTCATCTATCCGCGCAACCGCAAGATCCTCGCCTACACGCGCAGCCACGACGACGAGGTGCTGCTGTGCGTGTTCAACGTCAGCCGCAGCGCCCAGGCGGTCGAGCTCGACCTTGCCGAATGGCGCGGGCGAGTGCCGGTGGAACTGGAAAGCGGCAACTCGTTCCCGCCGATCGGCGACCTTCCCTACATGCTGACGCTGCCGCCGTTCGGCTCCTACTGGTTCCAACTGGCGAGCGAGGCGGCGCTGCCCGACTGGCATCAGCCGGCGACCGAGATCCAGCCCGATCTGGTGACGCTGGCCAGTGGCGGTCTGAAGACCGCCGATGTGCTCGCCGGCGAATCCCTGCGGCGGCTCGGGCGGGAGGTGTTGCCCGAATTCCTGCCGCTGCAGCGCTGGTTCGCCGCCAAGGGCGAGAAGATCAAATCGGCGACGGTGCGCGTCGGTCCGGTTCTCGGCGGCGACTATCGCGTGGCGGTCGCCGAGGTGGAGAGCGCCGAGACGGGGGCGCAAACCTATCTGCTGCCGCTGGTGACGGTGTGGGGCGAGGAGCACGTCCAGTTCGGGTCGCCGACGCTGGCGGCGACACTCGCCAAGGTACGGCGGGCCAACCGGGTCGGCGCGCTCGTCGACGCGGCCGGCGACCCGCGCTTCGCCGAGGCGATGGTGGCGGCCATGCGCGCCGGCGTCGAGGTGAGCGAGGGCGACATTCGTTTCCGGGCGAACGGCACCGCCGCGCTCGCCGACCTCGGCGGAGTCGATGAAGCGCGGGCGCTCGGCACCGACCAATCGAACGTGTCGCTGGCGTTCGGCGACAAGGGCCTGTTGAAGATCTACCGGCGGCTGCGCCCCGGCCGGCAACCGGATATCGAGGTCGCCCGCTTCCTGAGCGAGCATACCGCGTTCACCAACACGCCGGCTTTCTTCGGCGAGGCGACGCTGACCGCGGGCAGCGACGAGCCGACCACGATAGCGGCCTGCTTCGCCTTCGTGCCCAACCAGGGTGACGGCTGGAAGGTGACGGTGGAGGCGCTCGCCCGCGAGCTCCAGGACCGGGCGCTCGCCGACGAGGCGGAAGCGGCGGAGACGCGGGCGGATGCCGGTTTCCCGTTTCCGCTCGATCTCGCCGAGGCGCTAGGCCGGCGCACGGGAGAGCTGCACAACGCACTGGCGACGCCGGTCGACGACCCCGCCTTCGGCACCGAGCCGGTCAGGCGGCGTGACATCGGCGGATGGATCGCGGACACGCGCGCGCTCGCCGCCGACGCCATCCATCGCCTGGCGGCGGGCGCGCAGACGTCCGAAAGCGAGGCGCTGCTCGCGCGTCGCAAGGAGGTCGACCGCCTCATCGGCCGCCTCGGCAAGGCGACGCCGCACGGCGTGAAATCGCGCATCCACGGCGACTATCACCTCGGCCAGGTGCTCATCGCCCAGGCCGACATCTACATCATCGACTTCGAAGGCGAGCCGCGGCGCAGCGTCGAGGAGCGGCGGGCGCGCTCGTCGCCCCTGCGCGACGTCGCCGGCATGTTGCGCAGCTTCGACTATGCCGCGTTCGCGGCGGTCGACCGGGTGCGCGCCCTCGGCACCGTACCGGTCGAGACGGAAGCGATGGCGTGGCGGTGGCGCGAGGAAAGCAACGCCCGCTTTCTCGCCGCCTACGACGCGGCGCGAGGCGCCGCAGGCGCGGCGACGGGCGAGGCGCTGCTCGACCTGTTCGTGCTGCAGAAGGCACTTTACGAGATTTCCTACGAGGCGACCAGCCGGCCGGCGTGGGTGGCCACACCGGTTCGCGGCGTTCTGGCGCTTCTCGACAAGGCGGGGCGATGATGACACCGCGGGCAGCGACCACCGTAGCGGCGCCGGTGCTGCCGGCCGCGATCTGCAATGCCATTGCCGAGGGCCGGCTTGCCGATCCGTTCGGCTGGCTCGGCCTGCACGCCGGCGACGGCGGCTTGCTGGCGGTGGCCTTCGATCCCGGCGCCGAACGGGCGTGGATCACCACTGCCGACGGCGTCAGGGTCGCGGAGCTCGAGCGCGTCCATTCCGCCGGGGTGTTCGCCGCCCGCGTCAAACGCCGCAAGAACCGCTTCGACTACCGTCTGGCTTTCCACGGCGACGGTCACGACTGGATGGTGCGCGACCCCTATGCTTTCGGCCCGGTGCTCGGCGACCTCGACATCCACCTGCTCGCGGAAGGGGCCCACCGCGAGCTTTATCGCCGGCTCGGCGCCCATCCGCTCGAGCACGAGGGGGCCGTCGGCACCGCCTTCGCGGTGTGGGCGCCCAATGCCCGCCGGGTCAGCGTGGTCGGCGATTTCAACTTCTGGGACGGGCGGCGCCATCCGATGCGCCTGCGCCACGGTGCCGGGGTGTGGGAGATTTTCCTGCCCGACGTTACGGCCGGGGCCGCCTACAAGTTCGAGATCGTCGGAGCCCACGGCGACGTGCAGCCGCTCAAGGCCGATCCGCTGGGCTTTCGCCAGGAGCCGCCGCCGGCCACCGCTTCGCTCGTCCACGGCGTCGGGCCATCGGCCCGCGACGGCGAATGGGACGCCGGACTGGCCGAACGCAATTCGCGGCGGGCGCCGATCGCGATCTACGAGGTCCACCTCGGCTCGTGGCGGCGCGGCGACGGCGACAGCCTGCTCAGCTACGACGATCTCGCCGAGACGCTGGTGCCTTACGCGGTCGACATGGGCTTCACCCACGTCGAATTCCTGCCGATGGCCGAACATCCGTTCGCCGGCTCGTGGGGCTATCAGCCGGTGGGCCTGTATGCGCCGACCGCCCGTTTCGGCGATCCGGGGGCGTTCGCCCGGCTGCTGCGCGCCTGCCACGACGCCGGCCTCGGGGTGATCGCCGACTGGGTGCCGGCCCACTTCCCCTCCGATCCGCACGGCCTGGTGCTGTTCGACGGCACCCACCTCTACGAGCACCAGGACCCGCGGCTCGGCTTCCACAAGGACTGGAACACGCTGATCTACAACTTCGGCCGGCGCGAGGTGGCGAACTTCCTGATCGCCAACGCGCTGTTCTGGCTGGAGCACGTCGGCGTCGACGGGCTGAGGGTCGATGCGGTCGCCTCGATGCTCTACCTCGACTATTCGCGCAACCCCGGCGAATGGGTGCCCAACATCTACGGCGGCCGCGAGAACCTGGAGGCGATCGCCTTCCTGCGCGAGGTCAACCGGCTGATCGGCGAGCGGGCGCCCGGGCGGGTGACGATCGCCGAGGAATCGACGGCGTGGCCGGGGGTGTCGCGACCGCTGGGCGAGGGCGGGCTCGGCTTCGACTACAAATGGAACATGGGCTGGATGCACGACACCCTCGAATACATGAGCAAGGAGCCGGTGCATCGCAAATGGCACCATCACCTGATGACCTTCGGCATCCACTACGCCTGGTCGGAGAACTACGTGCTGCCGCTCAGCCACGACGAGGTGGTCCACGGCAAGGGTTCGCTGTTGGGCAAGATGCCCGGCGACCGCTGGCAGAAATTCGCCAATCTGCGCGCCTATCTCGCCTACATGTGGACCCACCCGGGCAAGAAGCTCCTGTTCATGGGCGGCGAATTCGGGCAGGAGCGCGAATGGAGCCACGACCGCTCGCTCGACTGGCACCTGCTCGACGATGCCGCCCACAAGGGGCTGCAACGGCTGGTGAGCGACCTCAACCATCTCTATCGTGCCGCCCCGGCGCTGCATCAGCTCGACTGCGACCCGGCCGGATTCGCCTGGATCGAAGGCGGCGACACCGAGCAGAGCGTCTATTCGTTCGAGCGCCGCGGCGAGGACGGGCGGGCGATGGCGATCGTGTGCAATTTCACCCCCGTGGTCAGGCACGACTACGCCGTCGGCGTCGCCCAGTCCGGTGCCTGGCGCGAACGGTTGAACACCGATGCCGAGATCTATGGCGGCTCCAACATCGGCAACGGCGGCACGCTGGCGACGGCGTCGGTGCCCATGCACGGGCGCCCGCATTGCCTGAGACTGACCCTCCCCCCGCTGGCGACGATCGTGCTCGAGCCGGCCGGCAGCTGACGACGGACAACCGATGACGCAAGTCGTGCTGGCCGGCCGGCCGCATCCGCTCGGGGCGAGGTGGGACGGATCGGGCGTGAATTTCGCGCTGTTTTCCGCCAACGCCACCCGGGTCGAGCTCTGCCTGTTCGATGCCAACGGCCGCCGCGAGGTCGAACGCGTCGACCTGCCGGAACAGACGCACGAGGTCTGGCACGGCTACCTGCCGCACGTGCGGCCGGGCCAGCTCTACGGCTATCGCGTGCACGGACCCTACGCCCCCGAGGAGGGTCACCGTTTCAACCCCAACAAACTGTTGATCGATCCCTACGCCAAGGCGCTGCACGGCGAACTGCGCTGGCACGACGCCTGCTTCGGCTACCGGGTCGATTCGCCGCGCGACGATTTGAGCTTCGACCGGCGCGACAGCGCCTTCGTGGTGCCCAAGTGCGTGGTGGTCGACCCCGCCTACACCTGGGGCGAGGACATCCGCCCGCGCCGCGCTTGGGCAGAAACCATAATCTACGAGGCGCACGTCAAGGGTATCAGCGCGCGCCATCCCGAGGTACCGCCGGCGATGCGCGGCACTTTCGCCGGTCTCGCCGACCCGCATATCGTCGAGCACCTCGAGCGCCTCGGTGTCACGGCGATCGAGCTCATGCCGGTGCATGCCTTCATCAACGACCGTGCCCTGGTCAAGAAGGGGCTCAGCAACTACTGGGGCTACAACACGCTGTGCTTTCATGCCCCGGCGACGCGCTACATCTCGCCCGGTCACGGCATCGACGAATTCAAGTTCATGGTGAAGCGGCTGCACGAGGCCGGCATCGAGGTCATCCTCGACGTCGTCTACAACCACACCGCCGAGGGCAACCAGCTCGGCCCGACAATGTCGTTCCGCGGCATCGACAACGCCAACTATTACCTGCTGGCGAGCGACCGGCGGTTCTATTTCGACACCACCGGCACCGGCAACACCATGAACCTCAGGCATCCGCGGGTGATGCAGCTGGTCACCGACTCGCTGCGCTTCTGGGTGGAGGAGTGCCACGTCGACGGCTTCCGCTTCGATCTGGCCACCGCGCTCGGCCGCGAGTACGACAAGTTCGAGCCGCACTCGGTCTTCTTCGACACGCTGTCGCAGGACCCGGTGCTGCAGGGGGTCAAGCTGATCGCCGAGCCATGGGACATCGGTCCCAACGGCTATCAGCTCGGCAACTTTCCGCCCGGCTGGGCGGAATGGAACGGGGCCTACCGCGACAACGTGCGCAGCTTCTGGCGCGGCGACCGCGACGCATTGGCCGGGCTGGCCCACGGCCTGCTCGGCTCGGCCGACCGCTTCGAACATCGCGGCCGGCGGACGTGGGCGAGCGTCAACTTCGTCACCGCCCACGACGGTTTCACCCTCGCCGACCTGTGGTCGTACAACCGCAAGCACAACGAGGCCAACCGCGAGGACAATCGCGACGGCTACGACGACAACCGCAGCTGGAACTGCGGGGTGGAGGGGCCGAGCGACGATCCGGCCATCGTGGTGCTGCGCGGGCGGCTGCGCCGGGCGACGGCGGCGACCCTGTTCCTCAGCGACGGCATACCGATGTGGCTCGCCGGCGACGAGCTCGCCCGTACGCAGGGCGGCAACAACAACGCCTATTGCCAGGACAACGAAAGCAACTGGATCGACTGGTCGCCGCCCGGGCGGGACGAGGACCTGGTCACCTTCGTCGCCGGGCTGACTGCCATCCGCCACAGCCGGCTGCTGCTGCGCGCCGCCAAGTTCCGCCACGGCGAGGTGATCGGCGACAGCGGCGTGCGCGACGTGATGTGGCTACGCGCCGACGCCGGGGAAATGACGCCGGAGGAATGGCACAACGGCGGCGGAGCGGTGGCGCTGATGCTGAACGGACGCGGGCGGAAGTCGCTGCTGGTGGTTCTCAACCGGGAGCCGGGGGCGACGAAGTTGACGCTACCCCCGCGGGCGGGGCCCGTCGCCTGGCGCGTGCTCGTCGACAGCGGCACGGCGGCGATCGAACCGGATCTGCCGGCGACGGCATCGGGTGAGACGCTCACTGTGGGCGAGCGCTCGGTCATGCTCCTCGAAACGGCCGAGGCACTGGCGTGAGGCGCGTGCGGACGATCGACAGGCAAACCTTCCCCACCATCCCCGCCGCCGGCAAAATCGACCCGATCACCTGATGTAAACCGTCAGGCGGCAATCTTGCCGATGCGCCACCGGTGCGACCGCCGTCGGGCCACCGCGGTCGCCGGCACGTTGACCGGCCTCGGGGAAAGCCCGACAGTCGGTCATCGATAGGGCCTCGGCGCGAGAGGAGGAAGGACTTGCAGGCAAACCGCAAGAGCGAGCAAGCGGCGCCGGCGGTCAGCGGCAAGCAGGTCATCGCCCGCGACAGGTTCGACGCGGTCGTGTTCGACCTCGATGGGGTCATTACCAAGACGGCGCAG
>Ga0307436_1001273_pt1 | contig 11251 bp, 7 predicted proteins | sample SalMarWE160440MG_FD_202513 | JGI IMG/M metagenome (GOLD analysis project Ga0307436, IMG submission 202513) | Salt marsh sediment microbial communities from the Plum Island Ecosystem LTER, Massachusetts, United States - WE1604-40 | ecosystem: Environmental > Aquatic > Marine > Intertidal zone >...
CTGCGCCCCCTGCTCGAAGCCCTCCCGGCCGAGCTGGTGATCGCAAACCGCACCGCGGCCAAGGCCGTGGCGCTGGCCAAGGGTTTCCGGGCGCTCGGGCCGGTCTCGGGCTGCGGGCTCTACGCCTTGGCCGGCCGGCGCTTCGACCTCATCATCAATGCCACGGCGGCAGGGCTGAGTCAACGGGTCCCGCCGATCCCGGACGACTGCCTGGCGCGCGGCGGCTGGACCTACGACATGATGTACGGGGACAAGCCGACAGCGTTCGTGCTCTGGGGCAGGGAGCGCGGGGCGGCCCGGGCCCTCGACGGCCTCGGCATGCTGGTGGAGCAGGCGGCCGAATCCTTCTTCCTGTGGCGGGGCATGCGACCGGACACCGCCCCGGTGATACGCGCCCTCTCGGGCGGTTCCGACTAAGGTCGCCGGGGGCGCGGCTTGGCCAGCGCGGTGAGACGGGTTGTCATCGCCCGCTCCCGTCCACACAATCCCCCTGGAACGGCATCGCAAAGGACGGCACAGAGACGCGAGCCAACAATCCAATGGCTATGAGCAACCAAGACTGGGCGGCCCGGCAGGCCCAGAAGTCGCTGCAGCGGCTGCTGCCACGGCTGGAGGCCCGCTATACCGGCCAGACCGAGCAGAGCGAATGGCTCGGGTTCCGGGAGCGGCTGCAGCGCCACTTCCCGACCCTGTTCGAGCACCTGCACCGCCTCTACGGGCATCATTACGACTTCTTCTACCACCTGGAGAGCATCCTGTGCTCGGCCACCAGCATGTGGCTCGAGCGACCGGCGGAGCTGCGCGCCCTGGACGCCCGCCGCGAGACCGATCCGCACTGGTACCAGTCCCTACGCATGGTAGGGGCCATGTGCTATGTGGACCTGTTCGGCAGCGATCTCGCGGGGCTGCGCGAGCGCATCCCCTATCTCACCGAGCTCGGCATCAACTATCTGCACCTGATGCCGGTGTTCAAGGTCCCGGACGGCGACAACGACGGCGGCTACGCGGTCAGCAGCTACCGGGAGGTGCGTCCCGAGCTGGGGACCATGGAAGAGCTCGGGCTGCTCGCCACCGAGCTTCGCCACCACGGCATCTCCCTGTGCCTGGACTTCATCTTCAATCACACGGCCGACGATCATGAGTGGGCCAGCCAGGCTATGGACGGCGATCCGGAGTACCAGGAGTACTACCGGATGTTCCCCGACCGGGAGCTGCCCGACGCCTACGAGCGCAGCACCGCGCCGATCTTTCCCGAGGACCACCCCGGCGCCTTCACCTACCGCACCCGCCTGCGCAAGTGGATCTGGACGAGCTTTCACAACTACCAGTGGGACCTCAATTACGAGAATCCCGTGGTGTTCAGCCGAATGCTCGAAGAGATGCTATCGCTCGCCAACCAGGGGGTGGAGGTGCTGCGCCTCGACGCCGTGGCCTTCATCTGGAAGAAGCTCGGCACCAGCTGCCAGAACCTGCCCGAGGCGCATCTGATCATCCGCGCCTTCAACGCCCTGGTGCGCATCGCCGCCCCGGCGATGGTGTTCAAGTCCGAGGCCATCGTGCACCCCGATGAGGTCAGGCAGTACATCAGCGAGGAGGAGTGCCAGCTCTCCTATAACCCTCAGCTCATGGCGCTGCTCTGGAGCACCTTGGCCACCCGGGACGTGAAGCTGCTCAGACACTCCCTGCGCCGCGGATTCGGCATCGCCCCCGGATGCGCGTGGGTGAACTACGTGCGCTGTCACGACGACATCGGCTGGGGCTTCTCGGATGAGGATGCCGTGGCCTTAGGCAACGACCCCAGGGGCCACCGGGCGTTTCTCACCAGCTTCTACAGCGGCCGCTTCCAAGGCAGCTTCGCCCGCGGCATGCCCTTCCAGGAGAACACCGCCACCGGCGAGGCGCGCATCTCCGGCACCTGCGCCTCCCTCACCGGCCTGGAGAAAGGCCTGAACGAAGGCGACGAGCAGGAGGTCGAGCTGGCGATCCAGCGCATCCTGCTGCTGCACGGGATCATCCTGACCATCGGCGGGGTGCCGCTGATCTACCTAGGCGACGAGATCGGCACGCTCAACGACTACAGCTACGACCAGAGTCCGGACAAGGTCGGCGACACCCGCTGGATCCACCGCTCGCCCTTCGACTGGGAGCGCGCCGAGCTCCGGCGCGATCCGGAGAGCGTTGAAGGGCGCATCTATCAGGGCCTGCTGCACCTGATCCAGATCCGCCAGCAGAACCTCGCCTTCACCGGCGCCGAGACCGAGATCGTGGACACCGGCAACGACCAGGTCTTCGCGTACTTTCGCAGCCATGCCTCCCAGACCGTGCTGGTGCTCGCCAACTTCAAGGACGCCCCCCAGAAGCTCGAGGCCCGGCGCCTGCGCATGCTGGGGCTGAGAAAGACCGTGGTGGACCAGGTCGCCGGGCGCACCATCGTCGCCACCCACGAGCTGGAGCTGGAGCCCTACCAGCTCATGGTGCTCGCCGGGGCGCGCTGAAGCACCGCCTCACCGGCTGCGACTCCCTTGCACAGCCTTGGCCGCTTCGCCCCAACCGGAGACGACCCGATGAACAAGCTCGATCAGCTCAAGACCATGACCACCGTGGTCGCCGACACCGGCGACATCGACTCCATCGCCCAGTACCGGCCCACCGATGCCACCACCAATCCCTCGCTGCTGTTCAAGGCCGCCCAGCAGAGCCAGTACCGGGCACTGCTCGATGACGCCATCGCCTATGCCCGCTCGCGCAGCAACCGCCTCGATGAGCAGGCCCGGGACATGATGGACAAGCTCTCGGTGAACTTCGGCCGGCGCATCCTGGATATAGTCCCCGGACGGGTCTCGACCGAGGTGGACGCGCGGCTGTCCTTCGACACCGAGGCGACCGTTGCCCGCGCCGAGCACCTGATCGGCCTCTACGACGAGGCGGGCGTGAACCGACAGCAGGTGCTGATCAAGGTCGCTTCCACCTGGGAAGGCATCAGGGCGGCCGAGCGTCTGGAGCGCCAGGGCATCCACTGCAACCTGACCCTGATGTTCAGCCTGGCCCAGGCGGTGGCCAGCACCGAGGCCGGCGCCACCCTGATCTCTCCGTTCGTCGGCCGGATCATGGACTGGCACCGCAAGGCCGAGGCCCACGACGTCTACGCCCCCGAGGAGGACCCCGGGGTGTTATCGGTGACCCGCATCTACAACTACTACAAGCGCCACGGCTACCCCACCGTGGTCATGGGCGCAAGCTTCCGCAACACCGGCGAGATCCTGGAGCTGGCCGGCTGCGACTACCTCACCATCGCACCCAAGCTGATGGAGGAGCTGCAAGAGGCCGAGGGCGAGGTAGAGCGCAAGCTCGACCCGGAGCGGGCCAAAGACCTCGCCATCCCCCGCCTGGAGCTCGACGAGCCCCGCTTCCGATGGGAGCTCAACGAGGACGCCATGGCCACCGAGAAGCTGGCCGAGGGCATCCGCAGCTTCACCGCCGATACCCGCAAGCTGGAAGATTTCGCGTGTCGGGCCTGTGCCGAAGGGCACTGATCCCGCAGGATGTTCTAAGAGGCCTGCTGGATTGGTGCATAGGTGAGGTGGACCCCAATCGCTGGACAGGAATCTGGGCTTTTGAAGTAAACGGATGAGGGTGGTTGGTTGGGTTCCTCAGTTCCAGGTCGGTAGTGACGCGCAGTGGGCGTCAGCGGGGGTTTGGCCGTTGCGAGCACTGTGCGGACACTCATGGTTGTAGAAGTGGCAGCATCTCGTCAAGCCCCGGTGGAGCTCGGGGACGCTCTGGTAGTCATGCCGGTAGATGTCCTCGTACTTGACCCTGCGCCACAGCCGTTCGATGAAAGCGTGGTCCAACGCCCGCCCCCGGCCATCCACGCTGATGAGGATCTGCCGCTCTAGACAAAAGTCTCTTCGAGATCGAGAAACGGATCTTCGTCCAGGTGAAACGCGCAGTAGCACACATCCCCGTTCTTCAGGTGCTCTGCGGGTAGAGCGCCGGCAGCGGTGTGGTGGCGGCTTTGGGCGCGCGCTGCGGGGTCTGCAGGGCGGGTCCGAGCCCGCTCCAGGCCGCGGCGCCATCCCAGCTTCCCTGCTCGCCGGCATAGAGCCGGCGGTCGAGCTCGGCCAACAGGCCCGCCGCCGGCGGGCCGAGGCGCCGGGCCAGGGTGTCGAGGCGCCTGGGCGGGTCCTCGGGCCAGCGCGCCACGCCCCAGGCGAGCAGCGCCTCGCGCGCGGCCCGGGGGTCGTTCGCCCGACAGGCCCTCTGCACCCGCGACCGGGCCCTGGCGATGCCATCCACCGGCGCCGGGCGAGCGCTTTCCGCCCCAAGGGCCCGTGCCCTACCCCGACGACGCTCCCGCAGCCAGAGTCCCAGGGTCGCCATCCAGGCCAGGGCAAGCATCCCGGTGATCCAGGGCCAGTAGGCCGCGAAGGCACCCACCGGCGCTGACACGGCCGCGGGAGACAATCCATGAGCGGGCGCTGGGGACTGGGTCCTGGGCGGGGCCGTCTTCGGGCTCGGCGCCGCCGGAGCCGAGGTCGGAGCGGGGGCCGGTGGGGGCGCCGCACCGGCCGGCGCCGGCTTCACATCCAGGGTCCTGGCGGGCAGCACGGCCACCCGCTGCTGGCTGCTGCCCGTATCCCACCAGGCGAGACGCACCTCCGGCAGGGTCAGCCGGCCCGGCCGCGAGGGCACCAGCGCCTCCTTGAGCACCTTCATGGCCACCAGATGGTCGCCGTCGGCGTGGGTGTCGGTCTGGGCCTTGTCCGGGTAGACCTTGACCCCGTCGGGGACCGCAGGCTGGAGGTCCGGAATCTGGGCGGCGGTCACCCCCTGGGCGGTGATCGCGAGGGTGCGGGTCAGGGGCTCGCCGACCCGGGCCACCGGTGGGTCCGGAGACCAGGTCTCGGAGAGCTGCACCGACTCCGCCGGCAGCCAGGGCGAGGCGCTGCCCGGCGGCTGGGGCTTGACGTCCAGGCTCAGGCCGGGTCCCCTCACCTGGATCGGTCGGGTACGCTGGAACAGGCTGCCCATGTCACCGAAGGGGTCGCTCCCCAAAATCCGCTCGAAGTCCCCGAACGGGTCTCCGCCGAACGGACCGCCCCGACGAGAGCCGCGGCGCGCTTCGGGAACGCTGGCGGAAAGCACCGGGGCGTCGATGTGCAGCTGGCCGCTGTGCTGGGGGAACAGGGCGTAGCGCCGCTCGATCACGTTGTAGCGCTGGCCCCCGCGCCGGGTGCTGAAGCTACGGTCCTTGCCCAGTTGCTCGAGCACCGCATCCCCCGCCTTGGGATCGCTCAGGCTCGCCTGCTGCAAGGGGACCCGGTAGAGCACCCGTACGGTGTACACCGACTGCCCCTGGACGTAGGGCGTCTTGGGCTCGACCTCGGCCTCGACCATCACCGCACGGCCCGCCCCCGAGCGATCGGCCTGGGAGGCGGGTACCACCTCGACCTGCAGGGGCGCGCTGGACAGGGAGCCGAGATGGATGACCGGCACCTGGAGCCGCCCGCTGCGCTTGGGCGCCAGGGTGAGCCGCCAGTCCCGGGAGCTGCTGGAGCGCCCGTTGACGATGGACACCCGGCTGCTCTGGGTCTGGCCCAGGACGTCGAAGTCCTTTTCCAGGGGCGTCAGGTCGGGGCTGCCCTGGGCATCGCCGGGGGCCGACAGCAGCAGGGTCAGGGTGTCCCCCTCCGCCACGCGGCTGCGGTCCAGCTGCGCGTGCAGATCCGCTGCCACCGCCCGGCCGGCCAGGGTGAGGCCCAGCAGTAAAGAGAGCAGATAACGAAACAGCAGAGTGGCTCCCATGGTCTTCTCCCGATTCCGAGGACCCGTGCCCGGCAGCCGGCTGCCGTCCATTGACAACGCGCTCCGCGTCACATCGGCGGCTCCGCTTCCGGCAGCTGCCCGGTGCGGCGCAGGTGCTGGAGCAGGAAACGCTGGCGCAGCAGCCCACCGGGGTCATCAGGCACGCGACGCAGCATCTCTTCGGTGGCCTGGCGCGCCTCCCGCTCCGCCGTCGACTCCGGTGCCGGGGCGGCCGCGGTCCCGGGAGGCCGCTTGCCGCCGCCGAGCAGATCCGCGATCCCCGGCGCCGGTGCGGGGTGTCGCCGGGGCGGCACAGCGCCTTTCTCGCCTGGAGAGGCGCCGGATCGGCCCGCCTGGGCCGCTCCCTGGGCCTGGCGCTCCCCCTGCTTCCGATCGGGCTTGGTCCCTTTTTGAGCCTGGCCGCCCTGGGCCAGAGACCCGGGCTTGGCTTGTGGGCCCTGACCCCGAGGCTTGCCGAGCTGATGCGCTCGCCGCCCTTCGGGGCGTCCGCCCGCGACCTGCTTGGATTGGGACTGACCCTGGTCGGCGGATCTCCCGCCGGACCTTTGCTGGCCGCTTGGTACGGTCCCTGCCTCGCTTTGCGCCGTCTTCGCTCCAGAGCGGTGCTGGGCTCCGGAGTGCGCGCTGTCCTTCCCGGTGCGACCGGCCTCACCGCTCCGGTCCTGAGGGCCCGGTGACCGGGCAGCGTCCCCGGCCTGCCCCTGTTTCCCGGCCTGCCCCTGTCTTCCGGCTTGCCCCTTGCCTCTTGTGCCTTGCCCCTTGCCCTGGTGGGCCGAGGCGTCTCGCTGGCCGGAACGGCCCTGGGAGGCCCGCGGCGGCCCCTGGCGCTTACGCTGCTGCAGCAGGCGGCTCACCAGGTCCCGGTTGAACCGGGCGTCCGCATCCTCGGGGTTGCCGGCCAGGGCGCGGTCGTAGGCGGCAAGCGCATCCTTGAGCCTCCCCATGCGGGCCAGGGTGTTGCCCCGGTTGTAGTCGGAGGCCCGGGCGCCGACCGCATCCAGGGCCGCGAGGGCCTGCTTGTAGTCGCCTGCCTGGTAATGGGCCGCCGCCCGCCAGTCCGGGCGTTTGAACTCCCGGGACGCATCGGCCGGCTTCCCGGCGGCCATCAGCCCGGCGGCCTGCTGGTCGGGTCGCAGCCAGAGGTCGTTCCACCCGAGGGCCTGTGCCGGCCGCGGCGGAGAGAGCGCCAGGAGCAAGAGCAGGGGGCTCAGCCAGCCGCGGCGAAACCCGAGGGCGGCGATCGGCAGCAGTGCCAGCAGCAGCCAGGGCCCTTCCTCCCGCCACTGGTCCGAGCGCGTATCCTGCGGTTTGGCCTGGCGCATCTGATGGAGGTGCTCCGGCGGAATCAGCGCCCGCACGTCCCGATCGTCCGGGGTCAGGCCGACATAGCGCCCCCCGCCGGCCCGAGCCAGGGCCGCCAGGGCATCCCTGTCCAGCTTGGGCATCAGGATCGCCCCGCTGGCGCCCTTGAGGAAGCCACCGTCCGCCCCGGGCACCGGGGCGCCCTTCGAGGTCCCCACACCGAGCACCGAGAGGCTGAAGCCCTCGCGGCGCAGCTCGCGCGCAGCCTGCAGGGCCGCGGCGGGGTGATCCAGACCGTCGGTGACCAGGATCACCTCCCCGTTCGAGGCGCCTCCCTGGCGCAACAGCTCGCCGGCCTTTGCCAGCGCCAGGTCGGCGCGCCGGTCGCCCGACACGGGCAGCAGACTGGTCTCCAGACTCGGCACCTGGGCGGCGATAGTGGCCGAGTCGGTGGTGAGCGGAGAGACGACGTACGGCTCGCTGCCGTAGGCGAGCAGTGCGGTCTGCCCCTCGACGGCGCGCTTGAGCAGGTCCTGGACCTTGAAGCGGGCACGGGCCAGGCGCGAAGGGGTCAGATCCCTGGCGTTCATGGTCGGGGACAGGTCCAGGGCGATCACCCGGTAGGCCAGGGCCCGATAGACCGGCTGGGGCAAGCGCTCCCAGACCGGGCCGGCCAGGGCGACCACGCCCAGCAGCCAGCCGAGGGCCAGCAGGCCCAGGGACCGCCGCCGCGCCCTGGCGGCCCCGCCCACCAGCAGGTGGGGCAGCAGATGGGCGTCCACCAGGCTGCTCCAAACATCCCCGGAGGCACCCCGGCGGAGCAGCCGCCAGACCACCAGAGCCAGGGGTATCAGGGCGAGGAGCCATAGAGGCCGGACAAGGTGCAGGTCAGGCGGCATGGCGGTGGACCCCCCTGTCCGGGGCCGGTCTGCGCAGCCGCCCCGCCAAGCCACCGACAGCCAGCCAGACGCTCAGCAGCAGGGCCGCTCCCGCCGGCCAGGGATACAGGGCCTGCAACGGCCTGAAGGTCCGAACGTCACGCACGCTCGGCTCCAGGCGATCCAGCTCGTCATAGACTCGCTTCAGCTCCCCGGTATCGGTGGCCTGGAAATAGCGGCCGCCGGTCCGGGAGGCGATGGCCTTGAGGCTGGCCGGGTCCAGGTCGCTACCCTGGCGCAGCAGGGTGCCGAAGGGCGTCTGCTCGCCCAGCGGACTGCCGCCGATGCCGATCGTATACACCCGGACCTTGCTCTGCGCGGCCAGGCGGGCCGCGTCCGGAGGGGCGACACTGCCCGCCGTGTTGGTCCCGTCGGTGAGCAGGATGAGCACGCGGTTGTCCTCGGGCTGCTTGCGCAAGCGCTTCACCGCCAGGGTGATGGCATCGCCGATGGCAGTCTCGCGCCCGGCGAGCCCGATCACCGCGTCCCCAAGCATGGCCTGGACCGTGGCCCGATCGTAGGTCAGGGGCGTCTGCAGATAGGCCCGGCTGCCGAACAGGATGAGTCCGATCCGGTCTCCGCGACGACGCTCGATGAAACGCCCCGCCACCGCCTTGACCACATCCAGGCGGCTCGCCCGATGTCCGCCGAGCAGGTAGTCGGCCTGCTCCATGGAGCCGGAGAGGTCCACCGCCAGCATCAGGTCGCGGCCGGTGACCGGGAGGCTCACGGGCGGCCCGAGCCACTGGGGACGGGCCGCCGCCAGCACCAACAGGCCCCAGGCCAGCCAGGCGACGAGCTGACGCGGGCGCGGACGCGTTCCCTGCCCGCCGCCTTCCCGATCGACAACGTCGGCATAGAACGGCAGACGCAGGGCACGGCCCACCGCGGGTCGCGCAGGGGCGACCAGGTAGCGCACCAGCAGCGGCAAGGGCAGGGCCGCGAGCACCCAGGGCCAGGCCAGGGTGATCATGCCCTAAACTCCGGGTTGGCGCGGATCCAGGCCTCGGCGAGCGCTGCCAGCTCGTCCGCGGGGATCTCCGCGCGCGGCCGATAGGGGGCGTCGGCGAGCAGCCGGCCTGGGCCCTCGCGAAACCGCCCGGCCCCGCCGTGGGCATCGAGGAACCCGAGCCAGCGCTGCCCCGCCAGGCCCGCCACCTCCCCGCGGGGAAAGCGCGCCAAGGCGAACCGGCGCAGCAGACGCGAGAGCCCGCGGGCGAAACGCGCGGGATCAGCATCGCGCTGATAAGCGGCCCGGAGTGCGGCCAGCTCTCCCAGGGCGAGACGCGCAGCGGCCCGGCGCCGACGCCGGCGCAGCAGCCACCCGAGCACCATCAGGCAGACCAGCACCGCAAGCCCCGCCAGCACCCACCAGCCGGGCGCCGGGGGCCACCAGGAGACGGGCTCCGGCAGATGGTAGCCGCGCAGACCGGCCAGGGGGTCAGCGGCGGTAGGACTCATCGCCGCCCCGCCCCGGCATGGGCCCCCGGGCCCAGCCCCGCAGCGAGCGCCGTGCCCAGCGCGTCGTCGGTGCGCAGACTCAGCAGGTGCGCCCGATGCATGCGCGCCAACCCTTCCAGGAGCTCGTGGCGCGCCGCCCAGCGGTGGCCCCAGGCCTGACGCCTTGGCACAGGGCTGGTATCCACCAGGCTGCGCCGGGTCCCGTCGCTCACCGGATAGAGACCCGGCGGCGGGGCCGTGGCCTCCAGCGGATCGTAAATGAGTCCGAGCACCAGCTCGCAGGCGCTCGCGAGCTGGGCCAGCCAGGCCGAGCGCTCGGGGTCCAGGCCGAGAAAGTCGCTGAGCACGAACACCAGGCTGCCGGGCCGGGCGAAGTGGCGCAGCTGCTCCGCCGCCTGGGTGATCCCGGCGTGCCCGTCGCCCCCGGGCCCGGTGATGCGGTCCGCGGACATCGCCCTGAGCAGGGGGAGCAGGCCCCGGGTCCGGGCCGCCGGCCGGCACAAGCTGTGGCGGTCCTCGTCGAACACCAGCCCGCCGACCCGGTCGCCCTTTTCTGCCGCCGCCCAGGCGAGCAGGGCCGCGGCACGGGCGGCGACCACCGATTTGAAGGCCGAGCGGGTGCCAAAGCGCATGCTCGGGCCCTGGTCCACCAGCAGCCAGAGCGGGCGCTCGCGCTCCTCGCGAAACAGCTTGACGTGTGGCCGGCCCGCTCGGGCGGTCACGCGCCAATCCATGTTGCGCACGTCGTCGCCGGGCTGGTAAACGCGGGACTCGTCGAACTCCATTCCCCGCCCGCGAAACCGCGACAGGTGGCCTCCGCTGCGGGTCGCCAGCACCTTTCCCCGAAGCGCGATGTCGAGCCTAAGGGCCTCCTGGCGGAGCGCGATCAGCTCGGGGAGCCGCACCGTCACGCCGTCGGCGCCTGCAGGGCGCGCCAGGGTGTGCGTGGCGGAGACGGGGCTCATGCTCAAGGCACCGGGACGAGATCGAGCAGAAGGCCGACCAGCTCGTCGGCGGTGCGCCCCTCGGCCTCCGCCTCATAGGAGAGCAGGACCCGGTGGCGCAGCACATCCGGCGCCATGGCCTGGATGTCTTCGGGGGACACATAGTCGCGCCCGCCCAGCCAAGCCCTGGCGCGGGCACAGCGGTCCAGGCTCAGGGTGGCGCGGGGACTGGCGCCGAATCTCAGCCAGCGCGCCAGGCCGCGGTCGTAAGGCGTGGGGTCGCGGCTGGCCATCACCAGGTGGACCAGATAGTCCTCCACGTCGGGCGCGACGAACAGCTCGAGGATCGCGCGCCGCGCCGCAAAGATGCTGCGCTGGCTCACCCGATGACGCGCCTCGCCGGGCCGGGGCTCCCGCGCCTCGGCCTGATTGAGCCGGAGGATCGCCTTCTCGGTGGCAAGGTCGGGATAGTCCACGCGCACATGCAGGAGAAACCGATCCAGCTGCGCCTCCGGCAACGGGTAGGTGCCCTCCTGCTCGATGGGGTTCTGGGTCGCCATCACCAGAAACAGCTCCGGCAGTCGGTAGGTCTCGCGCCCGACGGTGACCTGTCGCTCGCCCATGGCCTCGAGCAGCGCCGACTGAACCTTGGCGGGTGCCCGGTTGACCTCATCGGCCAGGATCAGATTGTGGAAGATCGGCCCCTTGTCGAAACGGAAGCTACCGTCCTGGGGCCGGTAGATCTCGGTGCCCGTGAGGTCCGCGGGCAGCAGATCGGGG
>Ga0307436_1001274_pt1 | contig 11245 bp, 9 predicted proteins | sample SalMarWE160440MG_FD_202513 | JGI IMG/M metagenome (GOLD analysis project Ga0307436, IMG submission 202513) | Salt marsh sediment microbial communities from the Plum Island Ecosystem LTER, Massachusetts, United States - WE1604-40 | ecosystem: Environmental > Aquatic > Marine > Intertidal zone >...
AAATTTTAAAAGTTAAACTAACTTTTTGGAAACGGCACTAGTTTTCCGCCAAAGGCCGTTTCAATTTTCTCTTTTGCTTTCTCAAGTCTTTCAAAAAAAGCCAGATTTTCTTCGTCTTTATCCTTGCCTTTATCAATATATAACTCAACGTCAAGAGAATATCTTCTTACTTCATAACTTAGCTCTAAACCACTTAAAAGACCCGCAGAAGTTCCTATCCAATTCCATGGGCTTGGAGAGATATTAGCGTGTAATTTAGTTTTCGTTTTTTCATATTCCAGTAAGTGAGTCCAAAATCTTTTTCGAATGCTATGTCGTTCAGAAAATTGTTTCTTGGTCTTCCCTGCCTCTCTCCCTTCTTCACTTGGCCCGACTATTAGAGTTATCAAAGGGGCAGGTTTAGAATCATCAATCCTGATGGCTTCAATCTTCAAAAGGTAAAAAGAACCTAAATCGGATTCATTCAATTTGGCAATGGCACTAATATGTTCCGGTCTGGGGTTTGAAACTATCCAGATAGCGGATTTGGCTTCGAGTGAAGTAAGATACGTCATTAGTTTACCAAGATGTTCGTGGTCACTTTTTGCAAGCTGATTTTCGATGACTACCGGATTTCCCTCTTTATCTTCTGCTACAAGGTCAACAGTAAATTTTCCAGCATCTTTTTCTCTCTCTGGATTAGAAAGAGTTATATCCAGAACTTCGTTTAGAATATCAATATTGTTTTCCAGCCAAGGAGTAAAATCTCTTGCCTCTTTTTTCCACACTTCTCTAAGAGGCACTCTCTCAATCTTACCTATCTTTGTTTCAGTCATTTTTATACTCCGCTTTTCAGTTCAGTAATAATAAAATAATAGTGATAAACATGATAAATACGAATAGACATATTTTTCATATCTCAATTACTTACTTAAAGCCAGACCGCCTCGCCAAGAACATTGCAAATCCAGGGATTATTCTGCTGTTTCATCTTCTCTATTTCCTTAATCGGTTTAGTAATTCTTCCTTGGGGACATTAGTGTATTGGCTGACCTTGTTAAGAATATTGTTAAGGGTGCCCTTGGCAATCTCTTTGTGCGCAGGTATGGTTATAGAGTGGTGTCCCTTTGGCAAGATTTTTTTCATACGAATATGACTGCCACGCTGGCGATCTACTTGATAATCTAATTGATTTAGAAGTTTAAGCAGTTCTTGGTAAGAGATGGTTGGTAATTTAGGCATAAGCAGCCTGAAGGTCGCATTCAAACATTATTAGCAGGCCAGGATTTTTAACTAACCCATATTCAGCAGGGTCTATCCCCTCTAGGTGCAAAGTAATTGCTTCCTTAAGATTTTGGATTGTTTCATCGATAGTTTTGCCTTGAGTAAATACATCGATTTCAAAACACCTGGCACAGTAATATTTGCCATCGTAGGCTATTAAAGCTTTGATAATTCTTTCCATTTTTGGTACCTCTAAAGCGATTATAACAAGCAGAGCAAAAAACGGCAATTAAAATATTTCTTATTTAAAGCCAAAACACCTCGCCAACAACATGGCGAATCCAGCGATCATTCTGATGTTCCATCTTCTCTATTTTCAAGTTGATGTAAAGGAATAAATGGAGAAAGCCACCATTTTTTGGGGTTCAATTTGAGTTGTTAAACGGCCAGCTTCCTGTATAATCTTGCAATATGGCCGCAACAAATGAGAAACTTTCGCCTGCGATGAAGCAGTTCTCCAAGTTCAAGCAGAAATACCCCGACTGCATACTGTTTTTTCGCATGGGCGATTTCTACGAGACCTTCTACGAAGACGCCAAAACCTGCTCACGGGTCTGCGGCCTGACACTGACCAGCCGAAGCAAAGGCAGCAATCCCATCCCTTTGGCCGGCGTACCCTATCACGCCGTCGATGGATACCTGAAAAAAATGTTACAGGCCGGATACAGGGTCGCCGTTTGCGAGCAGGTCGAGGACCCCAAAAACGCAAAGGGGGTCGTCAAACGTGACGTCGTGCGAATTGTTACCCCGGGCACCATTACCGACGATATCCTGCTTGATGCCAAGGAGGACAATTTTCTCTGCGCGATAAGTCTCGGTGCAAAACACCAGGCTGCTGTTAGCTGGGTAGATATTTCCACCGGCCATTTTTTCGTACAGGACCTGCCCGAAGGAAAACTGCTCGATGAATTGTTACGGCTGTCTGCCGCCGAGTGCCTTCTGCCCGACAGACGAGGCGAGCTGTTTGAAGCCGAGACAAGAAAGCTTGCCGCAGATATCGAGCAGTTAACCGGCGCCATCGTAACCGAGCGTCCCTCCTGGTATTTCGACCCATATCAGGCAAAAAAACGTTTGCTGAAGCATTTCGGCACCACTACCCTCGAAGGTTTCGGCATCAGCGATAATGAGGATGGCCTCATTCCTCCTGCCGGCGCCATCATCGAATACCTGAATGAAACGCAAAAGACCACGCTCGGCCATATCCAAAGCCTGAAGAAAATCGATCGCAAAAAATTTCTGCAAATCGACCCGGCCACTCTGCGAAGTCTTGAAATCCTGCGAACCATTCGCACCGAAACCCAAAAGGGTTCGCTGCTGGAATGCCTCGATGAAACGCTGACCGGCATGGGTGCTCGCAAGTTCAGAAACTGGCTCTGTATGCCGCTCTGTGACATCGGCGCCATTGAGTTGCGTCAGGACGCCGTCGAAGAATTAAAAGACACGGATACAAAACTGGCCGACATTCGCAAATTGCTTGCGGCTGTATCCGACCCGGAGCGAATCGCAGCCCGTATCAGCACATTCAGGGCAGCGCCGAGGGACCTCGTGGCCCTTGCAGCTACACTGCGGCGAATACCGTCGCTGCGCGAGATTTTACAGCAATTTTCCGCCGACCTGCTTGTGCAATTAGCCGGCCGGTGCGACAGTATGGACGAATTAGCCGACCTGCTTGAAGCTGCCATCGAGCCGCAGTGTCCCTCACATCTTCGCGATGGCGGCGTCATAAGGGCCGGATTTTCAGAAGAGCTTGACCGCCTCCGTTCGATCTCAAAAGACGGCCAAAGCTGGCTGCGCAATTTTCAGAAGCAGCAAATCGAGCGAACCGGGATCAATAATCTGAAACTCGGCTTCAATAAAGTATTCGGCTATTATATAGAAGTAAACCACTCAGCGGTTGATAAAGTCCCTGCCGATTATGTTCGCAAGCAGACAATCAAAAACGCAGAACGCTACATAACCGAAGAGCTGAAGGATTACGAAACTCAGGCCCTCAGTGCCGAAGAAAAGGCCCTCGAATTGGAGCAGCAGCTCTTCGAAGATGTCCGACGACAGGCCGTCCGGTACGTCAGCCGATTGCAAACCCTCGCCGACACACTCGCCGAGTGCGATTGTCTTGCAGCACTTGCGTACCTGGCCAGACGCAGAAACTACATCCGCCCAAAAATAACCGACAGCGGCCGGTTACTTATAAACGAAGGCAGGCATCCTGTCGTTGCTGAAATGCTCGGCCCGGAGTTTGTACCTAACGACATCGAGCTTGGCGAAAAAACCGGCGACGTTCTGCTTGTAACAGGTCCGAATATGAGCGGAAAAAGCACTTATATCAGACAGACCGCACTGCTGGTTTTGATGACACAGACCGGCTCGTTTGTCCCCGCTAAAGATGCAACTATCGGCATAGTCGATAGAATCTTCACCCGCGTCGGCGCTTCTGATGAGCTTGTTCGCGGCCAATCAACCTTTATGGTCGAAATGACCGAAACCGCAAACATCATCAATAACGCCACTGCCAAATCGCTGGTTATCCTTGACGAGGTCGGCCGCGGCACAAGCACTTACGATGGCCTGTCCCTTGCCTGGGCGATTACCGAGCATATCGCAACTAAGCTAAAATGCCGCACATTATTTGCAACGCACTATCATGAATTGACTGAATTGGCCGAGTTATTCACGAATGTAAAGAATTGCAACGTCGCCGTCCGCGAATGGATGGACGAGGTCGTCTTTTTGCACAAGATTCTGCCCGGCGGAACAGACAAAAGTTACGGCATCCACGTCGCAAAGTTAGCTGGTGTCCCAAAATCTATCCTGGATAGATCCAAAGAAATCCTCGAAGAATTGGAGAGCGCCTTCGCCAAGGAAGCCACCGGCGAACACCTCTCCCGCCACAAAACAAAAGAACCCGATCGAGACTTATTGTTTATCCAAAAGCATAAGAGTGTCTTAGACAAACTCGCCTCAACAGACGTCAATAACTTAACACCAATCGAGGCGATTAATTTGCTTAATCAAATAAAAAACGAAATAGACGAAAAATAAAATTGTGTCAAGAAACCCGCCGACTCAACTGACTGTTGAATTGTTCTGCATGCTCTGTGTTCTCTGCGGTTAAAAATTCAAAGAGCAGGCCTTAATCGCCCACAATCTTTTCCAGTTGGGCAACAAGGGATGGTAAGTCTTCAGTGATTGTCTCCCACACTACGTCAAGATTGACATCAAAATATCCGTGGATAAGACGGTCCCGCATTCCAATCATCTTGTTCCACGGCAAATCCGAATGGGTCTGTCGAAATTCCTCCGAAATACCGCGTGCCGCCTCACCAATGATTTCTAACAGTCGAACAAGAGACAGGTTCAGCTTGCGGTCGGTATCCATATCCGTTCGGCTGCGATTATCTGCGAATCTAATCGCTTCCCGGGCGGCATCGAGAATATGGCGAATACGTACGCTGTCATCCTTGAACATATTGCACCTCCGCTGTGGCAACAACCTCATCACGAAAATATCGGCTCAGGTCCTCTGGCGTTCGCATATCCACCTTGTAATCACCGAATAAGCTGGATAGTTCTTCTTCCATATCGAATAACCGGAAGAAACCCGGGGTATGTCCGGGCATAAAATCTACTAACACATCCACATCGCTTCCCGGTCCAAAATCACCACGCAGGGCCGAACCGAAAATAGCCAATCGGCGAATATGATGACGCTCACAAAAATCTGCGATTTTCTCTTTACTTAAAACCAGCTTCTTATTCATAAATCTCTAATCTCTTCTTACCGTTTGTATAAAATAAGGCTTTGCTATATATGATTCAGGTTTTATGATACCCGCAATCCTAACGTTCGTCAAACCAAATTTATCCCGACCGTAGTGGAGTAGTGGAGGGAACCCGCCAAAAGGCCCGCCCAATTCGTTGTTCGTGGCTCGTCGCAAAAACCCGGCTTCATAATTCTAAATTCCTTGTTCGATATTCGATATTCTCTTTGCTATATGCCCTCTGTGGCTGTTTTTATTTTTACATTTTGCTTTGTAATTTTGCTTTTTGATTTTTAATCTTTGATTTTTCTCTGTGTTCTCCGCGGTTAAAAGACTTGAACTCTCCGCGCTCTCTGTGTACTCTGTGGCAAAGAAAAAAATTAGGAATCCGAATTATGGCTAAAATCACAAAGCTCGATGACATCGTATCGCTGTGTAAGCGAAGGGGTTTTATCTTTCAGTCCAGCGAAATCTACGGCGGCCTCGCAAGCTGCTACGACTATGGCCCGCTCGGCGTCGAATTAAAAAACAACGTTCGGAAGGCTTGGTGGAAAGCCGTCGTCCAGATGCGCGATGACGTTGTCGGCCTCGATTGCAGCATCCTTATGCATCCTCTGGTCTGGAAAGCGTCCGGCCACGCCGACCAGTTCGCCGACCTTGTCGCTGAATGCAAAAAGTGCAATACCAGGACCCGGGTCGACCACCTGAAGGAAAAAGTCGCAGAGCAAACCCGGGAGCATACCGAGCATATCGCAATCGATGCCGCTTTAACCAAAGCGCAGGATTTGAGCAATAAAGTTTGTCCCAATTGCGGCACGGTCGGCCAGTTTACAGAGCCGATGCCGTTTAAGCTGATGTTCGAGACCCAGATGGGCGCCAACGTCGACGACTCGATGACGCTCTTCCTTCGCCCGGAAACCGCGCAGGGAATCTTCGCAAATTTCAGGAACGTCCTCGATACAACAAGGGTCAAAATCCCCTTCGGAATCGCTCAAATCGGCAAAAGCTTCCGCAATGAGATTACCACCAAGGCCTTTATCTTTCGGACACGCGAATTCGAGCAGGCCGAATTAGAGTTCTTCTGCGAGCCGGGCACCGATGACCACTGGTACGAGCACTGGAAAGAGGCGCGATTCAACTGGTACACGGATTTGGGCCTTAAGAAAGAAAACCTGCGCTTCCGCGAGCACGACCCCGATGAGCTGGCACACTATGCCAAGGCCTGTGTCGATGTTGAGTACAAGTTCCCCTTCGGCTCCGGCGACTGGCAGGAGCTGGAAGGTGTCGCCAACCGCACTGATTTCGACCTCAGACAGCACCAGCGCGGAATGAGGACGCTCAATAAATGGTTTGAAAACGACCGCGACCTGACAAAAATCGAACTTTCAAGCGAAGCCGAAGATTACCAGTCCGGCCCGCTTTCTTATTTCGACGACGAGCAAAAGAAACGCTACATCCCCTACGTGATTGAGCCAAGTGCCGGCATTGACAGAAGCGCCCTTGCCTTTTTAGTCGATGCCTATGACGAAGAGGAAGTCCGCGGAGAAAAGAGAAACCTTTTGCGGTTCCATCCCGCCCTTGCACCCGTAAAGGTCGCTGTCTTCCCGCTGGTCAAAAAAGAGGGTATGCCCGAAATAGCGAGGAATATCTGCAATGATTTGAAAAAGTATTTCAACTGCTTCTACGACGAAAAAGGTGCGGTCGGCAGGCGCTACCGCAGGCAGGACGAGGCCGGCACCCCGTTCTGCATAACCGTTGACGGCCAGACAAAGCAAGACAACACCGTCACCGTCCGCGAACGCGATTCGATGGAGCAGGTTAGAGTATCAACCGACCAATTGCTCAGCCACCTGCGGGAAAAACTGGAGGTGTAAGCAGCGAAGGAAACCTGTGCGCAGGGATTAGTTTTTTTGCTTTGCGAGCCACGGCATAACCTGTTAAGATATGAGTTATGACAATAACTATCGGGCACGATAGAAATCAAGAGTCGATAGAGGCCAAGACACGCTGGTTTCGGTCTCTTTCCATAGCCGACCGCATGGAGGTGTTCTGTAGTTTCACCGACTTGGCCTTGTCGGTCAATCCTAACCTGAAGGAGCGAAACAATGCTCAACCGATTGCAGGACGTGTTCAAGTTCTTTCAGCAACATAAGGTCAGATACATGGTTATCGGGGGTGTTGCCTCGGTAATATATGGCGTCCCCCGTGCCACCTTCGACCTGGATATCTTGATTGAGGCTACCACCGAGAACGCCCAGCGACTCTTGGCGGCTTTGATAGAGGCGGGATTTGGCACAGCCACTATGACCAATGCCGGGGACATCGTAGAACATGAAATCACGGTTTTCAATGATCGGGTAAGGATTGACGTGCAGACCCGCACCCCCGGCGTTTCCTTTCAGGATGCCTGGAGTAGGCGCAAGACCTTAACTTATCAGGGACAGGACTTCTTCATTCTATCCAGAGAAGACCTCATCGCCGCCAAGCGGGCCTCTGCGCGGCAGGTTGACCTGGAAGATGTCCGCCTCCTGGAGCTGCCCGAGCAGGAGGATACTACCACCTGAGTCGGTGAATTAAACGAAAAAGAATCGCCTTTGGAAGTCCGGTATGGTTACTTTCTCTGGCTTGATCGGCAGGTGCTACCGCAGGATGGTTATTTTAACCGGAAAAAACCGCAGAGTAACCAATCGAAGCTGGGACTTAATGCCGATTAATGGTGATAAACAAAACAGAGGGTGAAATGGCCGAAAAAGGCTTGAATAAAACCACTCATCTGGGCGTCTATATTTGAGAGAGAGTCGGAGCGCAAAAGAGATGGTTAAAAAGAAGCAGCAGACTGAAAAGAAAGAGCCTGGAATTTATAAGCGAATCGTAAAATGGATTGGCCTGTTCGCGATTTCTTTTCTGATTATTCTGGCACTTATCTTCCAGGCACCTTGGAAAGTAATCGCGCTTTTACTCATCATTCTTGCCGCATGTACAATTCTGCAGAAACCATATAGAAAATGGTTCTGGCTCTCTGTTGCTGCTGTTGTCTTAGTTCTGATTATCTGGGTCTTTTTGCCTGATGACAATGGAGGCTGGCGGCCGTATACATTCGATGAGGAATTAGCCGCCCTCGAAGCCAAATACGCAATCCCCGATTCCCAAAACGCCGCTGCAATATACAACAAATTATTGGAGGATTGTAACGATGCCGAGTTTTATGGCAATTTGCCGGATAGCGAACGCTCCAAGTTACCCATGCGTGAACCATGGCTCAGCCGGGAGCATCCGGAACTGGCGGATTGGATTAAAAGTTACGAAAACACATTAGCAAAGTTGAAGGAAGCCGCCGCAATAGAAAAGTGTCACTTTACTATAACACATCCGGAAGATGAACAACGTATACGCAGGAGTAGAATGGTCAGGCGGTGGGCATTCTTGCTAATCAGCGCAGCTAATAATGACCTTGCCGAAGGGCGCACTGACCAGGCCCTGGAAAAAGTGATAACTATCTTGGAAATGGGAAAGCATTACCATCAACAACCAACAATGATGGACATGCTCGTGGGAATAGCTATCGAAGCTTTTGGAGTCGGCAACTTTAAGAGTTTTATTGTTGATAGAGAAGCCACAGAGCATCGCTTAAATGTTATTGAAGATTCTCTGGCAGAGATCAAATACGACTGGACCTTTGACTGGCCGAAAATCATCGATAGCCAAAAGCTTATGACCAAAGATTGGTTATGCAGCGCCGCTTACGAAGTAAATCCACAGGGCAAGGTAAGAGTAAGCCGGGACCCAATTGCACCTGTAAGGGCGCAAGTAGAGGCTGTTTTGCACAAGGAGACACCTCCGTTGACTTACAGGCGAAAGAAACTTTTCAAAGCAGCCGCAATATTAACCTGGTTTTACATACCTTCTACTCCACAAAGAGCGGCCAAAGTCATCGATGGCTGCTATAAAAGGTACTACGCAATGACCGACCCTGCTTTTGACTGGGACGAAGGCCCACGGCAGTTTTCCATAATCTCGACCATGATGTCGGTCGGGTTGAACTACCGTTATCTCGCTGAACGTACAGTATGTATGTCCGAACAATCCCTTTATCGGATTCATATTATATACTTTCGAGTTGCCGCTGATAACCACGGCAGCCGCCTTATAGTCGCATTACGGCGGTATAAAAATGAACATAGCCGGTGGCCTGAAAACCTCGATGGTATCAAAGACCTTGTCCCCAAAGAAATTCTTATTGACCCGATTAACGGCGGTTCTTTCGTTTACAAATTGACCGAAGAAAATTTCATCCTATACAGCAAAGGCAAGAATAATATCGACGAAGGCGGAATACGTGACAAAGAATCCGGAGCCGATGACTGGCTAATCTGGCCGCCGAAAACCCGCAAAACTAAAGAGGAAAAAGCCAATGCCGAACAGCAGTAAAGTCTATATATCGCAATTGAAAGACAACGTTGGAAAAGAGATTACACTTGAAGGCTGGCTGTATAACAGTCGGGCAAGCGGAAAGATTCAATTTCTTATCATCCGCGATGGAACCGGCCTCTGCCAGTGCATCGTTGAAAAAGGCAAAATCTCGGATGAGCTTTTCGAGCAGCTCAAACACCTCGGCCAGGAATCCTCGCTGACCATAACCGGCAACGTCCGCGAAGAAGCTCGAAGCGTCGGCGGCTATGAACTCGCGGTAACCGGTGCAGAGGTCGTCTCGCCCGCAGCCGATTATCCGATAACGCCCAAGTCCCACGGCGTCGATTTCCTCCTCAAAAATCGCCACCTGCACCTTCGCTCTCAGGGGCAGTGGTGCATCGGCAAAATCCGCCACACCGTCATCGACGCCATTCGCAGATTTTTCAACGACAATGGCTTCATACTTATCGACACCCCGATACTGACGTCAATGGTCGGCGAGGACAAGCAGTCCCTTTTCGAAGTCGACTATTTCGGAAGCCCGCTGCACTTGACCCAGACCGGCCAGTTACACGTCGAATCGGCTGCGATGAGCTTCGGCAGGGTTTATTGCTTCGGCCCGACCTTCAGGGCCGAAAGAAGCAAGACCCGCCGCCACCTCACAGAGTTCTGGATGGTCGAGCCGGAAGTCGCCTTCATCGAGCTTGATGGCCTGCTCGAATTGGCCGAAAATTTTGTCTCCTTTATAGCCGACCAGGTCCTGCAAAACAACAGAAGCGAGCTTGAAACTCTCGGTGCCGACCTGGAAGCCCTCGAAAAAATCAAGCCGCCTTTCTACCGACTCACCTATACCGATACCGTGGACATCCTCACCGGTGAAAAAGCAAAAAAGTTCTTAGCCGACCAGTTGGAAGACCTCAAAAACCGCAAACTCCAAATCGAAAACAGAATCACTGAGCTGGAACAGGAACAGAAAGGCCAAATCAAGCAATGGAAGCGTGACAAAAACGCCGCCGAGCTTATCGAGCTTCGTTCCGAGCTGAGTGAGGTTGAAACCAAAATAGAAAATAATCCCAAGCACGCTAAATTGGCTGCCGAGTTTGTATGGGGCAAGGACCTCGGCGGCTCGGACGAGACCATCATCTCCCAAATGCACGATAAACCCGTCTTTGTCACGCACTATCCCAAGGAAGCCAAGGCCTTTTATATGAAGACCGATAGAACCAATGACAAGGTCGTTTTGAATTTTGACTTGCTTGCACCCGCCGGCTTTGGTGAAATCATCGGCGGCTCGGTCAGGGAAGATGATTATGACCTGCTGGCCGCCCGTATCACCGAATTCGGCCTGAAAGTCGAGGACTATAGTTGGTACCTGGATTTGCGAAAGTACGGCTCGGTACCGCACGGCGGCTTCGGACTCGGCGTCGAAAGGACCGTTGCCTGGCTCACCGGTGAAAGGCACATCCGACAGTGCATCCCGTTCCCAAGAATGATGGACAAGGTCTATATCTAATCTATATATTCGAAGGAGAGCAATGATGACAGGAAACCATAAAAAGAACTCAAACGCAGATGTCCACAGTGACAACGAAAAATCGGAAGGTTTTTCTCGCCGTGATTTTATGAAACACAGCGGCTTCGCCATTGCCGGGTCGCTGCTGGCTTCACGGGCCTGCCTTGCCGTAAACACAGCTCCCCGAAAAATCCGCATAGGTGTTGTCGGCGGAGGCTTTGGCTGCGCCTTTCAATGGCATGAGCATCCGGATTGTATCGTCCAGGCGGTCAGCGACCTGCGCGAGGACCGCCGCAAACTA